>Ga0335070_10000749_pt1 | contig 36886 bp, 26 predicted proteins | sample Lox_Sample_13_FD_206722 | JGI IMG/M metagenome (GOLD analysis project Ga0335070, IMG submission 206722) | Soil microbial communities from Loxahatchee National Wildlife Refuge, Florida, United States - Lox_Sample_1.3 | ecosystem: Environmental > Terrestrial > Soil > Wetlands | place: USA... | reverse complement strand
CCTGCAACGAGTTGTAGTTCGACGTGCCGCCCCAGTCGAGATATGCGATCTGACCATAGCCCTTGTACGGCACGAGAGCGGCATTGGTGTACGACTCATGTCCCAACGCGTACGCACCGCTGAAGTTGACGCCGGCTGCAGCATAAATTGGCGATAGGGCCGGTTCGACGGAGGGCACGACGCCCCCAACGAAGTTGTTCGGATCCTGCGCCGCCGCGGTGAAGGCGAACCCTTCGGGAACCGCGTTGATATCGCGCGCCGTGATCAGGTGGCGGCCCAACGACCCGACATAAGCAATGTCCATCGTCGTGCCTTTGGCAATCTCGTGCTGTAACCCAAAACTAAAGCTGTAGATGGTTGGCACCTTGCCGTCCCGGTTGGCGCCAATGATGTTCTTGTCTCCCTGCACCGAGTAGTTAGTGCCGGAAAGGGAAGGCAGATTGGCAAGATTATCGGCGGCCACCTGTGAGGTTTCAACCACCGCCGGGTTGTTAAACACAGTGTTGAAGATCAGGTTGCCCTCGGCGCGGTCGTGGCTCATACCAAAGCCGCCGCGGAAGATCGTTTTGTGGTTGCTGAATACGTCGTAAGCAAAGCCCAAGCGAGGCTCCGGCATGATGCCCCGGCTGTCCCAACCGCCTTTCGGAATCTGTCCCTGGTTGGCGTATTTCATGCCATCGAGCGGATCGCCGCTGCCGGGAACGATTTGGCCGCTCGATGGATCGATCTGCACAGCCGTATTCGGGTCATAGGCCTTAGGATCGAACAGCGCGACTTGGTTCTTCGCGTCATACTGCGGCGGGATCCACGCGAAGCGCAGTCCGTAGTCGAGCGTCAGGCGTGGGCTGACCTTCCAGGTGTCCTGAACGTAAAATTCGAACTGGTTGTAGCGGAAATAGCCAGTCGGACGAGCCGTAGATTGATCGAAGCTCTGGAAGAAGCCGAGTAACGAGGAGGCGATAGGATCTCCGAGGCTATATCCTACCCCGCCGTTGCCCAGCGGGCCGTCGCCCAGCGTGTAGTTGCCCACGTTAAAGCTCACCTGGCCGTTGATGTTGCCCCAGGCAATCTGATCCTTCCGGCTCCGTTGATAGAAGACGCCGGCTTTAAACGTGTGGTTGCGATGCACCCAGCTGATGTTGTCGTTGACGTTGATTGTTGTATTCGACTGATGCCATGGCGTTGCACCCAGATAGGGGTTCTGGAAATTTACGTTGCCCAGTCCGCCGAAGCTGATGTCCGGAATCGCCTGATCCGGAGTCAAGGGATAAAGCAACTGGAGGTCGACGCCGTTCGCGCCGCGAGAGACGTTGCCGTTGACGCCACCCGCTGAAGCGAGCGCATGGCTCGGCCCGATCGAGAATTCGTTGAGGATCGTCGGAGTAATTGTGCTTACTAGGTTCACCGAGACGTTCCAACTCGGCTGGTGAATTACGCAACCGCCGGGGAAGTTGATGGGCGAGGAGCAGGCGAATCCCGAGCCGCTCGGGCCGGGGAAGGGAAGAAAAGGGCTCGTGTCGTTCTCTGAATTGCGAACCCATCTTGCATAAAGACGGTTCTTGCTGTTCAGTTGATAGTCGACTCGGAGAATATCCTCCCGCCGCGGAGCCTCAGCGGAGAGGGCTTGCGAATAGTTGTAATTCTGATTGCCGACGCCGAATCCGCTGACGTTCGGTTCCGGATACAGCTTCAGAATCGTTTGCATCTGCGCGAAGATGGGCTGGAGCGCCGATGGAAGTTGTGTTGGATCGATTTTGTTACCGGTGATTCCGGGGCCGGAAATTGACACCGGGTTGCCGGCATCGTCAGTTGATTGCGAGAAGTCTCCGTTACGTTCTGCGTCAGTCGGCGTGTAGAACTTCTCAGTTCCGGCAAGAGGCACAAACTGCCGGTAGAATTCCTGACTCCAGAAAGCAAATAATTTGTCCTTCAAGATTGGCCCGCCCAACTGATAACCAACGTCGTTATAGCGGTAGAGTTCCGGATCGTTATGTGGCGGATTTGCAATCGGATCCGCTGGGTTTTCTTGACTAAATTTGTTAAATGGCTCGTTCGCATTCAGATCGTCATGGCGGTGGAAGAAACGGACGTTGCCGTGCCATTGATTTGTTCCGCCCTTTGTCGTGACGGCCAACTGCCCGCCTGCCGCCTTGCCAAACTCTGCCTGGTAATTGGAGGTGAGGACCTTCAGTTCTTCAATTGCGTCGGTATTGACCGTTACGTGGGTTCCGCCGTTATTGCCCGTGTCCACGTTGGAAGCGCCGTCGATCGTGTATTCGTGCTCGTTGGTACGCGTGCCGTTGATGCTGAAATTTCCGAGCTGGCCGATATTGCTGGAGACGTGCAAGTCAGGAATTCCCGTGACGCCCGGAATCAGCTTCATATAATCCAGAACGTTCCGGCCGTTCATCGCCACGTCATTCAACTGTTTGTTGGTAATCAGATCGGAGCGTTCACCCGATTCCGACTGTAGTTGAACCTGTCCTGCATCGGCAGTCACGTCGACTGTGTCGGAAGTGGCTCCAACCGCCAGCACGAGATCGCCGGCGCTAAGCTTGTCCGCCGCGCTCAGTACGAATCCGGAAGCTTCGAGAACTTTGAAGCCCGGCGCCTCAACCTTGATCTTGTACGTTCCGGGATACAAACCGGGAGCCGCAAAGTCGCCTGCATCCGAGGAAGTCAGGACGCGCGTCACCCCGGTCGCAGGATCCGTGATGGTAACCGTCGCTCCCTTGATGATGGCTCCGCTCGCATCTTTGACGGTGCCAAAGATCGTGCCGGACGTAACTTGAGCAATAACCGGTGCGCAGATCAGCGCGAGTATCGTCACCAGCAACAGGCTGCGAACGTGGATTCCCACGCAACGTACTTGTTTCTGAGGCAGGGCAAACATGGCTTTCTCCTTGGTGGCAAGTTCACGAACGGCGTTCCACACGATTCTTTGTAACGCGCGACCTTCACGTCAGTGATGTAGGTCACAATTTCGCGCTAATTAACCGCTTTAGTTCTGAACAAAAGCGGTTTAGTATAAGGGGCCGTCGGTAATTAGGCTCCCGGACCATACTTGCTGTCAAGCCTTTTTCGAAACGCAGGCGGGAAAGCTGCCTATGAAAAATTGGAAGCTGATATTCTTAGCCGTCCCATGACCAAGGCGCCCCACAATCGGCCATCGGATCAGAGTTCCCGAAGCAAGCCCGTCAGCCTGCGAATGCTGGCGGAGCGGCTGCAATTATCTCCTGCCACTGTCTCAGTGGTCATGAATGACTCGCCTGCGGCCAAGGCGATTCCCGTCCATACCAAGGACCGCATCCGGAAAGCCGCTCGCGATCTGCATTACCGTCCGAATTTTTTCGCCCGATCACTCAGCCTCAAGCGCGGGTTTCTTGTCGGCGTGCTTGTCCCAGAAATCAGCGAAGGTTATGCCGCGTCAATCATGAGCGGTGTCGAAGATCACTTGTTGAGCGAAGGATATTTTTATTTTGTCGCCAGCCATCGCGGCAAACCGGACCTGATTGAAGAGTATCCGCGCATGCTGATCGACCGCGCCGTGGAGGGCGTCATCCTGTTGAACACCCCGGTGCTTGATACCCTGTCCGTGCCCGCCGTCTCCATCTCAGGCCACCAGAAGGTGCGGGGCGTAACCAACATTGCCGTCGATCACAAGTTGGCGACTTTCGCGGCTCTCGAACACCTCATCAGACTTGGTCACAAAGAGATCGCCTTTTTCAAAGGCCACAAGGGGAGTGCGGATACCGAATACCGCTGGCGGGGGATCCTGCACGCCGCGGCGAAACTTGGCGTCAAGGTTCGTCCTGAACTCACCGTGCAGTTGCAAAAAGGTGTCGCGGTTCCCGGGCCTTCGCTTCCGGAAGAAGGCTACATCTACGGACAACAACTGTTGGCGACGGGCCGACACTTCACGGCCTTGTTTGCCTTCAACGACATTTCGGCAATCGGCGCGATGCGCGCCTTCAAGGATGCTGGACTACGCGTGCCTGAGGACATCTCGGTTGTCGGCTTCGACGACATCCAGGCATCTTCCTACCTGATGCCCCGGCTTACAACCGTGAAGCAACCGCTCCGCGAGATGGGAGAACTGGCTGCCAAGCAGTTGCTGCAGCGGATTTCCAACGGCAACGGGCGCGCTCCGCAAACGGTGCTGCTCAAGCCAGAGTTGGTGGTGCGTGAATCCACCGGTCAGGCCTCAGCTAGTCGGAGTTCGGATTGAAAGCTAGTAGTACGCAGGCTCTAGCGTGGCGTGGGTTCTTTAGCAGGCGGCTCCGACCGCTCGTAAACACGAACATAGTCCACCAGCATGTCTTTCGGAAATTTGGTGGTCCGGTCCGGAGCTCCGGGCCAATCTCCGCCGACAGCCAAATTCAGAATCAAGAAATATGGCTTGTCGAAGACCCACTTCCATCCCGGACGCAGGTTGGCTGGAGTGCGGGTGACGTACAAGGTCTTGTCCACATAAAAGGCGACCGAGTCAGGTCCCCATTCGACAGCAAAAACGTGATAGTCATCGGAGAAACGCTGGCCGGCAGGAAGAGTGTACGGCGCTTCCAGTCCGACCGTGCCGGTGTATCCCGGCCCATGGATGGAGCCATGGACGATCGAGGGCTCTTTTCCGATGTTCTCCATGATGTCGACCTCGCCACAGGCAGGCCAACCCACTTCTTCTATATCGTTGCCCAGCAGCCAGAATGCGGGCCACATGCCTTGCCCAGCAGGAACTTTGATCCGGGCTTCAAAGCGGCCGTACTTTTGGCTGAACTTGCCGAACGTCTTCATGCGGGCAGACGTGTAATTTCGAGTGACGCGATCCCGGCCTTTGTACTTCTCCTTCAGCGCGCGGATAACCAGGTGGCCGTCCTGAATGAAAGAATTCTCGGGACGATCTGTGTAGTATTCGAGTTCGTGATTACCCCAACCTTTCCCGCCCGTCTCTATGACCCACTTGGAAGTGTCGACCGAGGAACCGTTGGGGCCGTTGAATTCGTCACTCCAAACCAGCTTCCAGCCGTTGTTGTCATTAGCTGCCGAAGAATTTTGGGCAAAGCAAGGAATCGTGAGGAACAGCACAAGGAGCAAAAGAGCCCGATGCAGTGCAGGTTTCTTAAGGGGCACCGGTGGGCGTGCGGACCAAAGGGACATAATACTTCCCACATTATCGCAGAGGAGTCGAATTGAATGTCGGAAAGCACACGGCGGAAATTCCTTCGGACATCGGCTATGAGCCTGGTTGCGGCGACGAGCCTCGGAAAGAACGTACGCTCTCAGGTGAGCGTTGGGGGCACGCCAGCGCCAGCTTCGCCGAATGCATCGGGTGAGATCGCTTGTCGCGTGACCAGTCCGACATCGCGCTTTGAAAGCAAGGGCGCCCTTCATTGGGGGCCGGCCTCGAGTGCTGCGACCGAGGACACGATTGTTCTTAATCCTGACAAGAAATTTCAGGAGATTCTCGGCTTCGGCGGGGCTTTCACCGATGCTGCCTGCTATGTGCTCAACGGGGTTGCCGCTCCGCAGCGCGAGCAGTTGCTGCACGAACTGTTTCATCCCGGAGAAATGGGTTTGAGCGTCTGCCGTACCTGCATTGGAGCCAGCGACTACTCGACGAAGGTTTACAGCTACGATGAAGGCGATCCCGATCCCGACCTAAAGCGTTTTTCGATCGAACACGATCGCAAGTACATCCTCCCCGTCCTTCGCGAAGCGCGCAAAGCAAACCCAGGCTTGTTTCTCTTCTCTTCCGCGTGGAGTCCTCCGGGTTGGATGAAGACTGGCGGTTCGATGCTGGGCGGATCGATGCGGCGGCGCTATCTCGGCGTGTACGCAAAATACCTACTCAAATTCCTGCAGGCGTATTCGGCGGAAGGTGTCCCCGTGCAGGCAATTACTGTGCAAAACGAAGTAGACACCGATCAGGATGCGCGCATGCCAGCCTGCATCTGGCCGCAGGAATACGAGATCGAACTTGTTCGCGATTTTCTGGGGCCGCGTCTTGAGCGGAATGGCGTCAAGTGCGGCATCTGGATTCTCGATCACAACTACAACCTCTGGGGACGCGCCACCTGCGAACTCGATGACCCCGGCGTGCGCCGCTATTCGAACGCGGTGGCGTGGCACGGATATGTCGGCACGCCTGAGATGATGAGCAAGGTGCACGACGCTCATCCTGATGCTGAGATGTACTGGACCGAAGGCGGACCGGACATCATCGCTCCCGATTACAAGACGGATTGGGCGAAGTGGGGCCAAACCTTCACGGCAGCGCTGCGCAACTGGTGCCGGTCGATCACCGCATGGAATCTGGCGCTCGACGAACGCGGGCGGCCGAACATTGGGCCGTTTCCTTGCGGAGGCGTCGTCACCATCGACTCGAAGACAAGAGAAATCACGCGCAGCGGGGAGTACTGGGCGCTGGCGCATTTTTCTCGATCGGTACAGCGTGGAGCGCGAAGGCTCGACTCTGCGGGATCGCTCGCCGGAGTCAGTCACATCGCGTTCGAAAATCCGGATGGAACGAGAGTGGCCGTCATGACGAACCAGGGAGCGGCCCGCAAGGTTAGCTTGCGATTGGGAGCTACGCAGGTTGATCCTGCGCTTGACCCAGACTCCTTGTCCACATTTGTGTGGTCTTGAAAATGATCGCCACGCAAAGTTCACCAATGCAGCGACTCTCGCTGGGCCGTCTGTCCACAATACTCGCGGCCGTCCTCACTGGCGTGCTGGTGGGCTGTGGAGGTGGTGGCGGGACCCCATCTTCCGGCTTCAATCCAACCGGACCCACTGCGCAGGTGATCATGACGACTGGGGATCAGTCGAAGTTGCTGGCCTCACAAGCGGCCGTGGAATTTGGAACCGGAGGGACGGAAAACTCCGACGTGATTACGCTGAATGAAGCGACGCGGTATCAGCCGATTGACGGCTTCGGCGCTTCGCTGACGGATTCAGCCGCCTGGGTGATCTGGAACGATCTAAGTCCGGCACAGCAATCCTCCTTAATGCAACAACTGTTCAGCCCGACTGCTGGAATCGGGCTGAGCTTTCTTCGCCAACCCATGGGCGCCTCCGATTTTGCCGTGAACGGCAATTACAGCTACGACGACGTTTCCGCGGGCCAGACCGATCCGCAGTTAGTCCACTTCTCGGTCGCTCATGACGACGCGTACATCATTCCGCTGTTGCAGCAGGCGATCGCTCTCAATCCGCAGACCAAGATCGTGGCGCTTCCCTGGAGTCCGCCCGCCTGGATGAAGACCAGTAGCACGATGAACGGCGGCGACATGGACACGACTTACTTCTCGAGCCTCGCTCAGTATTTTGTTCTCTTTTTGCAGGCTTACCAGAACGCCGGGATTCCGGTCTACGCGATCTCAGTTCAGAATGAGCCGCTGAACTCGACTGGCTCTTATCCGAGCGAAAGCTTGTCGGCGAGTGATGAATCTGATTTCATCGCAAACGACCTGGCGTCCGCTTTGGCCACCGCTGGCTTGAGCAACATCAAGATACTCGGCTACGAGCACAACTGGGACAACACCAGTTACCCGGAGTCCGTTCTTGCGAGTTCCGCGGGCGCATCTGTTGCGGGAACGTCGTTTCATTGCTACGCGGGAGATGTAGGGGCACAATCTACGGTCGAGGCGGCATATCCCGGCAAAGATATCTGGTTCACAGAATGCTCCGGGACCGTTGGCTCCAGTTTCGCCGGCGATCTGGTTTGGAATTCTCAGAACCTGCTGATCGGTGCGACTCGCAATTGGGCGCGCAGTATCTCGCTTTGGAACCTCGCGCTCGATCAGAATTCAGGTCCACAGAACGGCGGCTGCACCAACTGTCGCGGCGTGGTCACCATCGATAGCAGCGCTTCGCCGGCGACGATCACCTTCAACGTCGAATACTACGTCCTTGGACACCTGAGCAAGTTTGTGGTTCCGGGCGCTTATCGAGTCAATTCGAGTACGGGAAGCGGGGGCATTGAGGACGTTGCGTTTCAGAATCCGGACGGAACGATCGTTCTTTTCGTACTCAATTCGGCGACCACTTCGCAGGCCTTCGCCGTGAGTTGGAAGGGCACGTATTTCAACTACAGCCTGCCGGCGCAGTCAGTCGCGACGTTTACCTGGAAACAAAACTAGCCTCTCAATGTGCTCCGCGGCGGAACTGTTCCAGCAGGTATTCGCTTGTGCGCACAGAAAAAGCGAGGATGGAGAGCGTAGTCGTCTTATCGGTGCAGTTCAGAAAAACGCTGGCGTCGCACACGTAGAGATTGTCGACATCATGGGTCTGGCCGAAGCGGTTCGTCACAAATTTCTTCGGATCGTTCCCCATGCGGCACGTGCCCGTCTCATGCAAGCTATAGCCGGGCATTTCGGGCTCATCGGCGGAGTACTCCAGCACTGCTCCAGCTTTTCGAAAAATCTCCGCGGATACCTGTTTTGCATGCTGGAACATCCTTAATTCGTTGTCGCCCCATTGGAAGTGAATGCGGGCCATCGGTATCCCGAATGAATCCTTGCCGTCTGGGTCGACATCCACGAAGTTTTTCTCGGACGGGAGAGTAGGAGCCTGCACGGTGAAGCTAACCGGCGTCGGATATCGACGTTTGATCTCGTGTTTGAAAGATGAGCCGAAACCCTCGATCCGGTCGTAGTACCCCGGAAACTCCGCGCAACCGCCGTCTGGATAAACGGAATAGCCTCGGATGAATTGCTCTTCCTGCGCGCTCTTAAGATTTTGCCAGCGCGGCATCCAGGCAATCGGATTGGCGCTGACGTTATCCGGAAAGCTGGGCTGACCCAGTAATTGCGGCAGATACCCTGAAGCCGTCGTCGCATAGAGGTGGTCGCACAGATTGCGCCCCAATTGCCCGCTTGAATTCGCAATGCCTGTCGGCCAGTGGCGCGACTTCGAATTCAACATGATGCGCGCGCTCTCGATGCACGACGCCGCCACGACCACCGCGTGGGCGCGAACCTCATATTCCTGTCGCGACGCGCGGTCGACGTAGGCGACTCCCGCGGCTTTCCCATCTGCGTCCGTCAAAATATTCCTGGCGATCGCATTCGTCTTGAGGTCGAGGTTCCCGCTCCCTTCTGCAGAGGGCAGAAAGAACCAGGGCGTCGAGAAGAATGCCCCGACCTCGCACCCGAACGTGCAGTCTCCGCAGTAATGGCAGGCGGGATGGCCCTCGTGGGCCACTGTGAGCTGCGCCAAGCGATCGGGTAAATAAGGAACGCCGCTCTTCTCACAGCCTTTTTGAAGAATCCAATCGAGGCACCGGAAGTTGAAGGGCGGCAGGTAGACGCCATCGGGATTGCTGGGCCGATTCTGAACTGTGCTGGCCACACCAATCATCTTTTCGACGCGCGTGTAATACGGAGCGATCTCTTGGTACGTGACCGGCCAATCGACGTCACAACCATCGAGCGTCGCGGCCTTGAAGTCGATGTCGCCAAATCGCGCCGAACTCCGTCCCCAGAAATTTGTCTTGCCGCCAACCGCCGAGGCGCGCGGCCACATCCACTTCGTTCCTGGAGCGGTGGTGAATGCAATCTCGCGCTCCCACGCGCCCTGGTTGTATTCCGAATCCAGAAAGCCGGGCGTGTCTTTCATGCGGGTTGCGGGATCGCCGAAGCCGCGGAATTTCATCTCCCACGTCGCGCGGTGGTTGCGAAAATCTTTCTCAGGATCGAGACGCCGCCCGGAATTCAGCGCGCAAACTTTCAGGCCGGCATCGCAAAGCGTCTTGATCGCCATGCCACCGCCGGCGCCCGTTCCAATCACGATTACGTCATAGATCTGTGGAGGCATCTGATTTTCAGCCTTTTGGCCCCGGCAAGTGCAGATGCTCCGGATCATCTTTATGGGGGCAGGCGGGCGACCCGGCATAAAACTTCAGCCCCGGATAATCCAGTTCCTTCAACCCAATCTCGCTAGTGTAGAAGCCCATGACGGTGTACTCGCGCACGAGACTGAAGAATTCGCGGCCGCGTTCTTCTCCCGCGCGGAACTTCTTTTTGTAGGCAAGGGATTCGAGCAGGCTCGTTTGTTGCGCAGTTGTGAGCGAAAGGAATTTATTCCCGAATGTTTTTCTGCTCTGCGCATCCAGCCAACCGAGTCCAGAGCGAAAGCCTGGTTGCAAAGCCGCGTCCCGTGAGACCATCAGGTCGATAAATTCGGAAACTCCGGCCTGGCTCGCTCCAGGTGTCTCATCGGTTGGAATAATGATGTCGGCGAGCCGCTCGATCGTCGCGTACTCGGCGGCAGAAAAGAACAATGGTCGATACGCCGTGGGACGTATCTGTGTAATGTCCGCGCCGACGTGCCCGCAGGCAAAACTCCACCGGCAGAACCCGGGAAACCCCGCGGCCCCGGCGGCCAGAGCAAGCATACACAGAATCTCACGACGTTCGATGCTCTGGCCCGCCAAACTCCCGTGCTCCTTATTATGGGTGTAGTCCCGTTAACTCTTGATGCGCCTTGTTGCTTCGTCCCACGTTACCGCACTCTTGCGGAAATATGCCTCGTTCGCCAGATGGCAAGCGAGTGCGGCATGATGCCCGAAGACGGCATCCTGAACGACCGGTTTGCGCGAACGCACGGCCTGAAAGAAATTCCACAGGTGCGGACGGATATCGTCATAATCCGGCCCGCGGAATGAGATTGACTCCGGCATTGGCTCGTGACCGAGCTTCGGATCATTATCCAGATGCCACTGCTTCTCGTAGTCGCTGCGCATGGCTCGCGGAAAGCTGGCGTCGTAATAGCTCGGTGCCGTGTCCTTTCCGCTCTGCGGGGTGAAGCTGAGTCCGAACTCCGTGACTTCGAGCAAGCCCTTCGAGCCCTGTATGCGGTACGTCTCCGGCATCTCCGTTCCCAGGCTGATTCGCATGTAAACCGGGAGATCACCGTAATAATAAAGAGTGGGATGGACATCGGGCGTGTTGCGTCCATCTTTCCAGCGCCGAATGCCGCCCATCGACATCACCTGGCGCGGCGCTTCGTTGATGTCCAACATGAACATCATGCCGCTGATCAGATGTACCAACAGATCTCCCGCCGGCCCCGTGCCATACTCCTTCCAGCATCGCCATCTGACAAAGATGTTGGGGTCGAATGCGCGCTTCGGCACATCTCCTTGCCAGGTGTCCCAGTCGAGAGTTTCCGTGGATAAATCTGTAGGGATCGGATACTGCCATGCACCCGTCGGATCGTTGCGGCCAAGCCATCCTTCCACCATCATCAGATCACCTAATGCCCCTTGCGAAATCAGTTCCTTGGCCTTTGCGCAAATCAAAGAACTTGTTCGCTGCGCTCCAATCTGCACGATGCGCCCGCTCTTCTTCGCCGCATTGACCATGTCAACGCCCTCGGCGCCGCTGTGCGACATGGGCTTTTCGCAATAGATATCCTTGCCTGCGCTGACCGAATCGACGACGATCTGCTTGTGCCAGTGATCGGGCACAGCTGCGACGATGCAATCGATGTTCTTGTCTGCGAGCAGTTCCTGGTAGCGGCGGGTGACCGGGAGGTCGGGCTTATTTGCATTTTCTCGGGCCACAGTGTGTCGCGCGTCGTAAAGATCGCAGGCGGCGGCGCACTCGACTCCTGGAAGATCGACAGACTGCAAGAGCAATTGCGAGCCTTGCATTCCAATGCCAATCATCCCGAAGCGAACGCGGTCGCTCGCGGCAACTGGAGTGGCCTGTGCAAGTAAAGGTTGTGGAGTGAGTAGCGTGCTCTTCGCGGCAAAAGATACTCCGGCGGCAGCAGCGCCGATCTCCAGGAATTTGCGGCGCGAATATTGGCTCATGGTATTAGTCCCCCAAATTGAATTGTTCGTCAACGAACCGGCGCCGATCCGTCCCCGCGCCTTGTTCTAAACTCTTCGGGAGCGTATCGCAACACCGCCTTGAAAGTCGTCCTAGAATAATGACTGTAAACTATCCGCGTCGAACGGAGTCAATTTTATGAATCGCCTTCGTACTCTATCTGCAATTCTGTTAACCCTGATCGTCTCCGTGCAACTGTCTTCTGCGGAGAAAGGTTCGTCCGCCACCGCGGCATCCGTGCAAGCATTTCTCGGGCGCTGGGATTTAGCTCTGAAAACTCCGCAGCGGGATTATGCCATGTGGTTGGAACTCAGCCAGCAAGATGGGCAACTCAAAGCGCGGTTCGTTAGCCGCTGGGGACACGCGCGCGTACTTCCGAAGGTCGAAATTGTGAATGAAGAGATCACCTTCGTTTCTCCGAAAGAGGACGAAGAGACCAAAGACGACTTGGTCTTCAAAGGCAAGTTGTCAGGCCAAGCCCTGAAAGGAACGACGGTTGGCCCGGATGGCACTCCATGGGAGTGGACGGGGCTAAGAGCGCCGGATTTGGCAAGACACAAATCGCCCAAGTGGGGCAAGCCGGTTCACTTGTTCAACGGCAAGGATCTGACCGGCTGGAGGCCGAGCGATCCCACCGCAAAGTCCGCGTGGAAGGTCGAGGATGGAATCCTCATCAGCCCCGGGCATGGCCCCGAATTGATCACGAATTCCACCTTCACCGACTTCAAGCTGCACGTCGAATTCAATTGCGCAAAGGGATCGAACAGCGGGGTCTATCTGCGTGGCCGCTATGAAGTTCAGATCGAAGACGATCCCGTTCCCGAAGGTCCAACCATGCGGACCGGTGGGGTCTACGGATTTCTCGCGCCGTCGCCTGAGCAGCCGCGCAAGCCCGGAGAATGGCAGACCTACGACATCACTTTCGTTGGCCGCGTGGTGACCGTCGTTCAGAACGGTCAGACCATCATCGACAAACAGGAAATTCCCGGCCCGACCGGTGGCGCTCTGGATAGCAGGGAGGGCGAACCCGGCCCCGTCTATCTGCAGGGCAGTGAGGACGGCCACGTGAGCTATCGCGACGTGACCATTACTCCGGCGAAGTAATCTACGGGGAGAGCAAAAGCGAGACCCCGGCCATCGTTATTGCGGCTTTCGATACTGCGGTGGCCAGGGATTCGCCTTCTGTTTCGGCGAGTAACGCTCTTGGAGGTCTGTTTGCCGCGTTCGAAGCGAAACCTGTCTCCCCTGGACGAATACGGCCACAGGTGCGCTCATCGGCTCTAGCGGATCGCCATCCCAAATCACGAGATCAGCATCCTTGCCGCGCTCCAGGGAGCCATAGTGATCCTGTATCCCCCAGGTCTCGGCGGCGCTCATGGTTAGGGCTCTGAGTGCCTGATCCCAGGTCAACCCATTCGCGACCGCAACGCCCGCTGCCTCGCGTACCACCGACCCCGCATTGTGACTCAAATGCACTCCGGGAACAGAAAACGAGATCTTCACGCCCGCCCGCTGCAGAATCGCGGCGTTGTCCAGCCGCGCCCCGATCTGATCGAAGCTATAGGGCGTGCTGTCGAAAGGATTCAAGACCACCGGAATTTTGTGTGCGGCCAAAGCGTCTGCAACGCGCCATGCTTCATCGCCTCCGCAAATGATGACCTTGATCTGAAGCTCGTCCGCCAGCGCGATCGCTTGCCGAATGTCCGATTCGCGATGCGTCCAGATGGCCAACGGAGTCTTGCCTTCCGCCACCGGTTGCAGCGCTAGTAGGTTTTCGCGATTGAGTGTGTACTCGCGTTCAGTGATCGGCCGCTGATCCTTGCTATAGCGTCGCGCCTCTTCCAATGCGTCCCGAAGTGCGATCCACTGCGCGCTGCGCGAGCCGCCCACTCGTGACGATGACATGCCACCTACTGTTGCAAACATCCCAGCTCGCGAGCGCTCGATAATCTCGGGACCCTCACTCAGCCGCAAAAGCGCCCCCATCCCAGCAAATGGAGGAACGGACGATGAACTCGGAAACGTGACCGCCCGCGTCAATCCGTCCGCCCGCGCGATTGAAAGCGGTGTGGAATTGGGATTGAGCGCGTACTGCACATCAAAGGCGGGCCCAAGCTGTCCGGTTGTGACGGCGTGGTCGGTTGTGTCATCGGATCCAGATTCCACGAGCCCCAGTTCGGTGCCCGAATTCATAAGCCCCGGCGTGACGATCTTGCCCTGCGCGTCGATCACACGCGCGTCCGCCGGAACCGCGACCTCTGTGCCCACCGCAGCAATACGTCCATCGCGAATCAGGATCGTCGCACTTTGTGTGGGAGGTGTGCCCGGCGTGACATACGCTTTCGCGTGAGTGATCGCAATCACCTGCGCGCTCGCGGTGGCCGCGACGCCACCGAGCACGGCGACTACCATCAGACGCAGAGCTCTCTTCACGGCTGTACTCCAGAGGATGGCTGCCCGAGTTCGAAATCCGAAAGCGGTTGCCTCTTCGGATCATGGCGGTCGTACACGAGCGCCCCATCGATAAAAACGAGATCGGCCTTGGTATAAACGCTGAACGGATCTCCCGACCACACCACGACGTCCGCATTCTTCCCGGGCTCAAGGGAGCCAATGCGATCTTCGAGCCCCAGAGCCTTTGCCGGATTCCACGTCAGCCATTGAATGGCCCGTTCCTCGCTGATGTCGATGCCCGCCCTGCGTCCAGCACCCATTGCAATCGCCGCGTCCAAAGGGAATCTTTCTGCGTCCACCGGAATGTCGGAGTGCAGCATCACGCAAGCGCCGGCGGCATCCAGGTCCGCGGCGTTGGCGCGATTCCCGTCGTAGGCCTCCATCTTGTATCCCCACCAGTCAGGCCACACCGCAGCGCAAACACCACGCTCCGCCAGCAGATCGGCAATCTTGTATGCCTCCACCGCATGATGAAACGCCGCAATCTTCACGCCAAATTCCTTTGCCGTATCGAGCATGATCGCCATGTCGTCGGCGCGATAACAATGAATGTGAACGAGGATATCTCCGCGCAGTGCAGCTGCCAGCGTCTCCAGCCGCAAATCTCGCGCCGGAGGCTCCGCATCCGGATCATTCTTGCGGTCTTTCGCATTGCGGTTGTATTGGTCCCACTTTCGCTGATACTCCTGCGCCTTGATCCACGCCTCGCGATCACCGGCCACGTTGCCCATCCGGCTTGTGGGCGATCGTCCCTTCTCCCCGTAGTTATTCTTAGGATTTTCTCCGCAGGCCATCTTCAGCGACGGCTTCGCGCCGGGAAACTCCATTGCCTGAGGCGTAGTCGCAGGCACGTTCTTGAGCACCACACCCCTTCCGCCAAAGAGATTTGTGGAGCCGGGCAGAACCTGCAGCGTAGTCACGCCGCCGGCCCGCACGCGCGAAAACTGAGGGTCCTGCGCGTTGACCGAGTGCAGCGCCCAGACCTGTGCCGTATTTGGATCGCTCGTTTCATTTACGTCAGAGAACTTTAAATCGGCAGGGGTGAACGGCGCAGCGAAGTCGCCAAGGTGCGAGTGCACATCGACCAATCCCGGCGTGATCCAACGCGAGTGCGCGTCGATGACAACGGCGTTGCCTGGAGCTTTGAGGTCCGCGCCGATTGAAACGATCTTGCCATCGCGCAGAAGGATGCTCGCACCCTCGAGGCGATGGCCGCGGCCGTCAAGGATGATCGCGTTTGCGATAAAGGTGTCGGTTCGGGGTAGGGGTTTGTAGGTGCTTGGATACGGATCGGCGAGGGCGCTAGTCCCCGTGCTCTGCGCAAAAGCGGAGACAACGAAAGCCAGCGCGAGGACTGCTCGAAGCAAGAAGCCGTCAATCGCATTCAGCATTTGCATGGTATTCGTGCGCTCACCTGTTTCCCGGCCTTTTTAAGCGGTCGCCGCATCCCAATATAGCTCCGGATCTTCATTCTCGTTCGGCGATTCGAAGAGAATAGGGAGCGTCTCAAGAAAATGCGGGAGTGCATGCGTCAAGTGCCATGCACTCCCGCTGTGGGAGAGGGAAACCTAGAACTGCAACTTGAGTGCGAACTGGAGCGACCGCGGTGCACCCATCTGATACAGGCTGCTGAATCCACCATCGGCCCCGCCGGTCCCCAGGCTGTTCGAAAGAACCTGTGTGGACAATCCGAACCGCGGATTAACCTCACAGCTTCCTCCAGGTCCGTAGAAATCGGTGCAGATATGGTTTGTGCCGTCCGACTGCGAGCCCGGATCGCCAAAGTTGCTGTGGTTGAAAAGGTTGAAAGCCTCAGCGCGGAACAACAACGAAACCCGCTCGGTGATCTTGAAGGTGCGGCGAATCGCGATGTCTTCCTGCCATGCTCCAAAACCACGTAGCTTGTTGCGCGGCAAATCGCCTTGGATGAAGTCATCCGTCGGGGCAAAAGCATCTGGATTTAATCGCTTGCCGCCCGGATATTGCGAACCATAGAGATACAGCGGCTCACCCGCAACAATATCCGGCCGTTGATTCGCCGCATCGCTATTCCACCACAGGCCAAATGTCGGAACTCGGCCCGTGGTGACGTTAACTGGATCCGACGACTGAACACGGAACAGGTTGTCAACCGCCCAGCCGCTGGTCAGGCCGTCGGCGAACCTGCCTTTTCCTTTGGTGCCTTGAACCTCATAGCTGAGGGCTGCCGAGAAGCTATGACGAACATCGAAGTCGGAATTCCCCTGATCCCAACTTGGGTTGTACACCGTGGCATAGGGGTTGGGCAGATTGACATTCGATCCGTTGTCAATCGAGTGTGCCCAGGTGTATGAGGCGATGAACTGCAGCCCATGCCACGGATGTTGTTTGAACTGCATTTGCAGCGCGTTGTAGTTGGACCATGAGTCATTCGTAACCACATCCAGATAAGCGAATGCAGTGTTCCCGCCCATGTCCGGGGTCAGCATGTTGCGGCGGAGCAGGTCGCTTCCGCTGTTGCCGACATAAGTGACAGTCAGGGAGCGCGACGTGCCGAGCGCTTGCTCGGCAGTTGCGTTCCATTGGTAAACTCGCGGATCCTTCAGGTGCGGATCGAAAGCAAACATGAAGGCGTAGGAAGGCGTAAGACTGAACGGAACCGGCCCACCGTCTGCGGGATCGATGGGGAATGTATAGGTTCCACCCCCATCAACTCCATACAGGTACTTGCTTCGGCCGTAAGGGAAGCCCTGTGTACCCTGTGCTCCCTGCTGGTTGCCCAGGCCGTAGAACATTCCCCAACCACCGCGGAGGATCAGTTCTCTGCCTGGGGTGTTGCGCGCAGTGTAGGCAACACCCAACCGCGGCGCGAAGTTATGCTTGTTGGACTGCCAGAGAGCAGTTCCCTTTGGCGCCAACGCGACGTTGGGGGGATCATCCAGATTGATGGCCGTATAGAAAGGATGGCCGCTGTTCTCGCCGGGAGGAGGATCGAAGTCCCAGCGCAATCCATAGGTGAAGGTCAGGTTAGGCCGGACCCGCCACGCATCTTGTGCGTAGAAGGAAAGATTCGTAAACACCGGCCGAATCGAAGATGCATCAGAGGAATCGATGCCTGCGTAATAGATATTTCCCGCCGCAAAGTCGGTAAAGCTATCTGCGAGATAGCCGATGTCCCAAGGCCGATAGCCGTTGGTTGGCGTCAGGCGGCGGTAGTCGACGCCGAATTTCATCTCGTGCCGGTTCTTCATCCAGCTTAATGAATCGACGAGATTGAATTGATGCTGGTGGTTCGTTGCGTCGTTCCCGACATAGTAGCTCGAGCTTCCATTCAGCATGTACAGGCTAAAGACAGATGTCGAAAGCGAATAGTCGGGATTTGTCGAAAACAGGTAGTCGTTTGAAGGTGCAACCGCGCCGCCAAAGTTGGTCGGTACTACGGTCGTTGCACCTTTCGCTTGGCTGAGGTTCACGCGGAAATCGTTAACGAGGTTGCTGGAAATGGTATAGATCGCACCAGCCGTAATGGTGCTGACGTTCGATGCGGTCGTGCTGAGGGTCGACCTGGAATAGAAGTCGAACGCTCCGTGTTGCTGACCGTTCGAAGGACCATAGTTCCCGCGGATGAACAGGCTGAGCTTTGAATTGACGGTGTAGTCGAGCTTCAGGCTGGTGGCGTTAAGCGTTGAGGGATTGGAGAATGTCACCACGGCGGGCGCATAGTCAAAACCCTCATAAGTAGGCCCAGTCGGAATTGGATAGGCGTTCAGCAAAGGCGCTGTTGCGGGAATGGCCGCAGCGCGCACTTCATTGCCGGGAACCAGTTCGGTGCGGGTGAAGGGAACTCTCAGCCGCAGGCCTTCATAGGAGAAGAAGAAGAAGAGCTTGTTTCGGAAAAGCGGACCACCCAAAGTGCCGCCGAAGTCGTTTTGCTTCTCCGCGGGCTTCGGAAGGTCACCCGCTCTGGCAAAGTAATCCCGGGAATCCAATACTTCGTTCCGCAGGTATTCGAACAAGACGCCGTGGAAGTCGTTCGTTCCGGATCTCGTCGCGATCGAGAGCTGAGCCCCCGGGGAACGTCCATATTCCGGAGAGAACGTCGAAGTCTGGATCTTGTATTCCTGGAGCGAATCGACCGACACCAGGTTGTTGTAGCCACCATTGTTGCTGGTCGCCTGAGCTGCGCCAGCGCCCGCGGCTGCAAGATAGATGTTGCTGCCCTGGGTAATGCCCACGTTGGCGCTCACGCCATCGATCGAGAAGTAATTGGCATCTGTGCGCTGCCCGTTGATGCTGAATTGGCCGATGCCGCTGTAGTAGGTATGCGCGGTCACGTTGCCCGGCGTGAGATCGATCAGGCTCTGAAAACTGCGCCCGTTCAGTGGCATGTTTTCCACGAAGGCGCGTTCTACTTCCGTGGCCGTCGCCGCCGATGTCTCAACCTCCGTGGCCGTCGCAGTCACATTAACTGTTTCACTGGCCGAGCCCATCGAGAGAGTAATAGTCTCGGAAAGGCGGTCCTGAACGTGAACTTCCACCTCAAGCACCGTTTCCTTAAACCCAGCCGCCTTTACAACGAGTCTGTACCGGCTGGGACGTAAGCCTGGAAAATAGAAGATTCCCGTGTCGCTTGACTTCGCGGCGACGGAAATCCCGGTCCCGATATTTGTTGCCGTGACCTCAGCGTTCATCACGGCCGCGCCGTTGGGGTCATTCACTTGTCCGGTAATGCTTCCATATTCGCTCTGCCCAAACAGAAGTGGACATGCGCACAAACATGTCCACAGCACTCCTATTAATAGACGTTGAATGCGTCCGTTCATCTCTCCTCCTGCGCACCAATAAAACTCTTGCCTCGAACGATTTCATACACGCCACTTGTGGAGGGGGCTCCACCGGGCCGGTACGGAATCGACAGGATGCCGTTCCAAAACTGGCCGTCGACCGGAAATCGGAATGCCGGTGATACACCGGCACTCTGAAAGTGGCAAAGAGGCGTCTTTTCGTGAATCGCGGATAATCGTACACCCCGCTTGGACCGGGTAAAGAGCCAGAAGTTAACTCTGTTGTAGGTCCAGATGTTTTTCGCCGATTTCGGCTCGCCGGTTGATCGCGCGGAACAGAATGTAGAGCGGAACGCCCAGCGACATCAAGACCAGCCCGGAGAGAGCGTGTTTGAAGTCCGCGAAAATCGTGTTGAGCACGATTCCCAGCGTGGCGGCAACAAAAAACAAAGGAGGAATCGGATACCACGGGCAGGCATATGGCCGTGTCAAGTTGGGTTCCTTGATTCTCAGCACGATCACGCCGAGCACGGACAAGCCGTAGAAAATCCATGCCGTAAAAATCACCGCGGTGAAGAGCTCCTGAAAGGTCCCCAGCAAGGTAAGCGTCGCCGCCCAGATTCCGTGCGCGACGAGTGCAACGATCGGAGTGTGATATTTCGCATTCACGCGCGCGAAGGATCGGAAGAAGAGTCCGTCCTCGGCCATCGCGAGCGTAGCCCGCGGCGTCGAGAACGTGGATCCATTCACAGCGCCGAGAATCGAGATCGCAATAAATATGGTGAGGAGCGTTGCCGCTCCCGGTCCCAGCGCGGAAGAAACTGCGACGGCTGCAACCCGGTCGCTGGCGCGAATCGCAGCAGGATCCAGCACCGAGTAGTACGCGATATTCGCCAGCGTATAGACGATCACGCAGCCTAGCGTTCCCAGTATCAGGCTCGCTGGAATAGTACGGGTAGGGTTCTTGACCTCACCGGCGGCGAACGACAGCACATGCCACCCGTCGTAGGCCCACAGGACGCCGATCAGCGCGATTCCAAAAGGGGCGAGCGAAAAGTGAAACGATGCCGGCCAGAAGTTTGTGGCAAGGCGTGCGCGGTCTCCATGCGTCAGCAGGAAGAAGATCATGAGAAGGAGGCCGCCGACCTTCGTGATCGAAAGCGCGTTCTGCACCCATTTGCCCAGTGTCACTCCCAAACAGTTGATCGTCGTGAACGTCGCGATCACCGCGACCTGGAACAGTTTTTGTTGCGTGAGTGAAAAATGCGCGATGGGCGCGATGTACGATCCAACTCCCACTGCCATGGTCGCTGCGCTGCCGCTGTTGATGATGCAGAGACCCATCCATCCGTAGATGAAGCCGGCAAAGCGTCCATACGCGCGTTCGATGTAAACGTAGAGCCCGCCGGCCTTGGGGAGGCTGGCGCCCAGCTCCGCCAGCGCGAGGCCGCCAAAGATGCTCAGGATTCCGCCGGTCACCCAGACGGCAATCACACCAAGGAGGGATGAAACATGTCCGGCCACGCTGCCCGGCACCAGGAAAATTCCGGAACCAATGATGACCCCAACCACCAGTGCCGTTGAATCCAGCAGCCCGAGTTGCCTGACGAGCATCGCGCTCCCTTGAACCACGTCAGCGCGCTCTGTGCTCTCCATTGCCTCTCGATTCCCAGGCCGCTAACTTCGACGAGCCTGCTTTGCGAAATCTTATTTACCCCTTCGCCGCACTGCCTAACCCATCTCGCGCATAGACGACCTCACCACCAACGATCGTCAGCTCTACTTTCGTGTCCGCTAGCTCGACGGGATCAATCGCAAAAATATCGCGAGACAAAATAGCCAGATCCGCAAGCTTTCCCGCCTCGATCGATCCCTTGATTCGATCCTGAAATGCCGCATAGGCCGTGCCCATGGTGTATGCGTGCACCGCCTCGCGCACCGAAATCTTCTGCTCGGGAATCCATCCCTCCGGAGAACTTCCGTCAATTGGCCGCCGCGTCACGGCGGCGTAAATACCCGCTAGCGGATCGATGGGTGCGACCCACCAGTCCGAGCCAAATGCCAGAGTCGCGCCGGCATCAAGCAGCGACCGGAAAGCCCACGCTTCTTTCGCTCGCGCCTTGCCAATGCGTCCACACGCCCAGCGCCCATCATCGATACAGTGATACGGCTGCATCGAAGCGATTACCTTCATCAGTGGAAATCGTGCGACATCCGCTGGCTGAAGATGCTGCGCATGCTCGATGCGGAAGCGCCGGTCGCGCGTACCGTTGGACAGGGAGATTTCCTCGAAAGTATCGAGCATGATCTGGTTAGCGCGATCCCCGATGGCGTGAATCGCCAGTTGGAGTCCGGCCGCGTCGCCGCCAAAGAGATTGCGGCGCATCTCCGCCGGATCGCTCAGTTCATCGCTCGGCCCGCCCACGCTTGTTGCGTCGTCAGTGTACGGTTGCAGGAACCATGCCGTGCTCGAGCCAAGCGACCCGTCCGAAAATCCCTTCAGTCCGCCAATCTGCATCGTGTCATTGCCAAAGCAGGCCTGCACTCCAAGGTTCGCGAGTTTTTGCCATTGGGGAAGGGGAGTGTAGAGCGTCGTCCGAATCTTCAGTTTCCCCGTAGCTAGCAGAGACTGATAAGCGCGGAACAGGTCGGCCGAACTCTCGGCCGCGCGCGACCCAACAAATCCCATATCGTGCACAGCCGTGACGCCGAACTTGAATGCATGTTGTTGAGCCGCGTATAGGGCTTCTGCGAGCTGTGGGACTGTCGGCTTTGGAATTACGCGCTCGATCAGACTCTTCGCCGCGTCGATGACGATTCCTGTCGGATTGCCTTGCGCGTCGCGACCGATCACTCCGCCCGCAACGTCCGGCGTATTCCGATCCACTCCCGCCAATTTCATGGCCAGGAAGTTTGTCAGCATAGTGTGCGCATCCACCCGGTTCACGAACACGGGGTTATGCGGCGTGACATCGTCGATCAATTCATGGGTGGGCAGCGCGGGTGAATCCCATGCCTGCGGGTCCCATTCTCCGAGCAGGATCCACTCGCCCTTGGGACGCGATGCGGCGAACTTTGCAATGCGGTCACGCATCTCTTCCTGGCTCTTGGCATTTCGCAGTTGGACGCTGGTAAGCGAAGAGCCGCCATAATAAAAGTGCACGTGCGCATCGCCGAAGCCGGGGACAACTCTCCGCCCTCGCAGATCGATGACTTTGGTTTCGGGTTCTTTTAGCCCTATAGCGTCTTTCGAAGACCCGACAAACACGATCTGCCGGTGTGCGATTGCGACTGCTTCTGCTTCCGGTTGAGCCGGATTCTCCGTCCAGATTTTTCCACCGGTAAGAATAAGATCGACTGCTGGCCTGCCTACGCCCATAAGATTGCCCTTTGAAAATCCGTCAAAATCTCGGAAAGATTACCACTCTGACGAGTCGATAGCCGTTCACCAAAATACCACCGGCTGCAACATTCGAAATGTCCCGAAGCGCCGCGCGCTCATGGTTGCCCGGTTGCTGGGACCGGTAAAGAGCCAGAAACTGGTGATACGATGAGTCCAGACAAAGGAGAGCCCCATGCGCATCCTCGAAAGCATCTGGCTCGATCGCAACAGCCGCTTCACCCTGCAAGAGCAGCTCGTCCGTCAGATCAAAGAATATGTGCAACAGGAGCGTCTGAAGCGCGGCGAAACCATGCCTTCGACTCGCGAACTGGCCAACGAACTCAAGCTCTCTCGCAACACAGTGGTATACGCCTACGACCGCCTCGAAAGCGAGGGTTATCTCGAGTCGCGGCCGCGCTCCGGCATTGTGGTCAGCTCGTCGATCTTCTTGTCGCCGCATTCCAAGTGGCCAGTCGAGGCCGGCCCCACGCCAAAACCCGCTAGCCAGTCGGCGCCGCGAACTCCGCTGCGCTCTCCCGCACCGTTTCGTCCCTGCCAGCCCGATGTGAATCTCTTTCCGCTGCCGATCTGGAATCGCTTTCGTGGCCGCATCCTTCGGCACGACGGAAGAGGGCTGTTGCAATATCAGGCAAGCTGCAACTCCGGTGTGCCCGAGTTACGCGAAAATCTGGCTGGTTACTTGCGCGACAGCCGCGGCGTCAAATGCGACTGGCGACAAGTGGTCATCACCGCCGGTTCGCAGCAAGGGCTGTTCATCCTGGCCAACCTTCTTCTCAAGTCCGGCGATCGCGTTTACATCGAGGACCCCGGCTACGTCGAAGCGCGGCTTTCCTGGCGCAGCGTTCGCGCCAAGATTGAAGTCGGTGCCATCGACGATCAGGGCCTTACTCTGCCGCGCGGTTCCTCGCATCGCTTCTCGTTGATCTACACCACGCCATCCCGCCAGTTTCCTACGGGAGTTTCCATGTCGCTCCCGCGCCGTCTGGCTTGGATCGATTTTGCTTCGCGCACCCGCACGTGGATCGTGGAGGATGACTACGACTCCGAACTGCGCTACTCCGCGCCGCCCCTTCCGAGTCTGCAGAGTCTTGATCGCAATAACCGTGTCATCTATGTCGGCACGTTCAGCAAATTGCTGTTTCCGTCGCTGCGCCTGGGATACGTGGTCGTTCCCGAGAACTTGCTCGACGAGTTCGAAAAACTCAAGCATCTGATCGACGATCATCTGCCGCTGGTCGATCAAGCGACCCTCGCAGCCTTTCTTGAAAGCGGAGCGTTCTTCTCTCACATTCGCCGCTGCCGCAAGGCTTATGCAGAGCGGCAAGCGCTCGTTCTCGAATTGTTTCGGAAGTCGGATCTGCCGCTCGATTTTCGCTATACCGACGGAGGAATGAATCTCACAGGATTTCTACCTCTCGGAACCGATGATGCCGCATGGTCGGCAAAATTGCGTACTGCAGGCTTCGACGTCCCGCCGATTTCCCACTACTCGGTCAGGAACCGCGCTCCGGGCCTGATCTTCGGGTTTACTGCATTCAGTCCAGCCGTGATTCGCACGGCGTTTGATCGCGCCAGCAAAGTTCTTCAGGGATGCGCCCGTGCCTAGCGGACTTCAATTACCGTTCAGGTCGATCCTCGTTGTAGCGGCGCACCATCTCTGAGAGCAACCGGTGCGAAGGATCGTCGGCACTGGCCAACTTGTGGGCCACCGCCATGGCGTCTTTTCGCGGTTCGTCCTGACCGAGTTTGAACTTGCCCTCGATACGCTCGATCGGGATCTCGAATCCGAGAATATGGTTCAGCCGCCGGGTGACTGCCGAGTGATCGATATCGTTCATCTTCCACCCGTTTGGATAGGGTGCTTCCATGCGATCAGTTAGCACCTCGAGCCACCGCTCCAGCTCTTCGTTGGTTTGCAGGTGAACCCTTCCGCAGCAATGCACAGCCGTGTAATAGACGGTCGAGGGCATATCTCGATTCGGATACCAGGATCCGGTCACATAACTGTAAGGGCCCTCGAAAATCACCAGCGTCGGACTGGTGCTGCTTTGCAAAACTTCCGCGTGCTCATTGGCCCGCGCGATATGACCGACCAGCGTCCCATGCTCGCCTCTGGTCCGGTCAAGTAGCACCGGCATGTTAGTCGCATACGGCCCGTGCTCTCCATTACTGACGACCAAGGCCCATGGGTACCGGTGGATCAATTCGTAGATTTCTTCTTGACTCGGCTTCCAGCAGGGACGCACAAACATTAGTTCAGTTCCTCATAGTCGATCGGATCCGCCGCCGTGGGGTTGGTCTGTAAGTACAGATGGTGCCGCAAAGTCACCTCATTAGGAAGGGCCAGAAATCACTACCGACATAGAGCCAGCTTCCCGCATTGTTTAAGCACGACGACAGCGATTGAATCCCAAGGGTTCACGGCTAGAACCGCGAGAGTGCGGTGCCCGTCGAATACATCAGGCTCCGCCCGAGCATTGCGCCTGCAATCATGGCTGCAACGGCCGCAGGCGCCAACCGCAAAGCAGTGACTTCAATTCCTGTAGCCCCAACAGGCAAAACCGCGGCTGCCAGAACCACCGGCAAGATCCCCGTCAACAAAACGTAAAGCACGAAAGAAAGCCACGACCCCGCATTGCGTCGCGTCGGTATCGCTTGCATTTGCGCGAAGACCAACTTGCCATGGGCCAGTCGCCGAAACACGTTCCGCATCCAAAACGCCGAAACGAAAGATAACAGGCCGCCCGCAATAACCAGACCCAAGAAAATCTGCAACACTCCGGTTCCGTATTGTGCTCCGCAAGTCGCCCCCAGGCCTCCGCCGACCGCCAGTAGCGTTCCTACAAATGAAGAGAGCAGCCACCCCGACCTCCAAAGCGGCTGGCTCGGAATCATATAGACCGCTGCGCTCGATAACACGGCTGCTAGCCCAAGGATGCTCGTCGCCACTCCAATCGCTGCTCGAAGCTCGATCCTTCCGCTCCACCACAAGAAGCTATCCAACAATGCCGCTGCTCCGAACAATGAAGTCAGCACAATTTCGACGCTCAGTCTTGACCGCCCAAAATTGCAAAACGCCTTCCAGGCTAGCCACGGGTGGCCCAGATGGAGCAGGGAAGCGAGAACGCCCGCAGCGACCGTCGGAAGGATCGCGATCCCAAACACCCGCGACAACCCAATCGGTGCCGGGTTTGCCGAAAAGTCAAATACGGTCGTTACGATCGCAAGTCCGCACGCCAACTGTAAGGCCGTCGTAAAAATTACCAGCGGCCACTCTCTCGAACCCTCGCGTTCATACATCTCGCGCCTCAATTCTGACTCTATATCTGCAAGCCGGCCTGGTGACCTCCGGAGGAGGCAGGCCTTTCACGCTGATTGTCGCTCCGTGGCGCCCGTCAATCTCTTCCAACAGTCCCACCTCAATCACCCGCATCGGACACGACTTCACGCACGCCGGCATTTCTCCCGTTTCGATTTCATCCACGCAAAGGTTGCACTTCCCGACCTTCCGTTCGTCCTCATCGAACTCCGGAGCGCCATACGGACACAGCCACGTACAGTATCTGCACCCGATGCATTTCTCCGGATCGTGCACCACGATCCCGTCGCTTGCTCTTTTCGTGTACGCGCCGGTTGGGCAATGCTCAAGACAAGCCGGCAGCTCGCAATGATTGCATGACATCGAAATGTTGTATGCAACCACATGCGGAAAGTCTCCTCTCTCAAAAGTACGCACCTTCCGCATCCTTCTCGAGCTGCCGGAACCGTTGGACTCGGTGCAGGCAATTTCGCACGTCTTGCAGTTGATGCATTTCGTGGCGTCCACGAAAAATGCGATTTGCCCTCTCGGCACTTGCTTTCCCTCAGGCCCGTCGTACTTCCACCAGCATCGTGTGTTGCGCATTTCCGTGCGCCAGTGGCGTGTCTCTCCCGCTTGTCAAAACGTTGATGCAACCTCTTTGGCACACTCCGTCCTTGTCCGGTGTGTACCATCCGCCCTGGGGAATTGAAACTACCCCGGGCCGAACTCGCTTCGTCACATGCGCCCGAATCGTCAGTGCGCCTCGATCGTTGAAGACTCTTATCCGGTCGCCATCGACGATGTCCCGCGGTTCGGCGTCTTGTGGGCTGATCCACATCGCAAATGGCTCGGCATTCTCGAGTCGCCGGTTTTCGTCATGGGTCGAGTTCGTTCGCCTCTTCCCATGCGGCCCAATGCACTGCAACGGATACTTCCGGACTAGTTCGTCCTCTGGTCCTTCCCACGCTGCCACGTACTTCGGAACGCCACCGATCTCAGGCTTGTTCATCTCAAACAGCGCCTTCGAAAACAGCTCGATCTTACCCGATGGCGTCGCGAATGGATGCTTGCCGGGATCCCGTATCTCTTTTTCGAAAGCAACGTGCGGCTCAAAAGTCTTGCGATAGAAGCCCTTCTGACTTAGTTCTTCATAAGTCGGGAACTGCGGATCCTTCGCCCGCGCGTCGGCAACGATCTGCCTGAGCCAGTCTTCGCGCGTCTTATCCTCGGTGAACGCATCGCCAATCCCCAGTCTCTCGGCCACACGGCTCAGCCACCAATATTCGTTCCGGCACTCACCCGGCGCGTCGAACACCTTGTTGCCGAAAATAATGTACTTCTCACCCGTCCACGGAAATCCAAGATCATTGCGCTCCAAAGAGTGGTCCGATGGCAGGAGCACGTCGGCGAACTTCGCGCTCGGCGTCATGAATTGATCCGACACGACGATGAACTTCACCAACTGCTCATCCTTCAAAATTTCGATTGTCCGATTCACATCCGCGTGCTGATTGACCAGCGTATTGCCGGCAATATTAAAGATGAATCGGATGTTGCTGCTGAGCGGGCCATCCTTGACGCCATCTTCCGCAGTCATCGCCGTCCCGCGCATGATGGCATCTGTCCAGCGGAAGACCGGAATCCTCGCCTTCACCGGATTTGTTCCCGTGGGAAGGCCGCCGATCGGCAATCCCCCGTTCCGGGAACCTTCACCGCCGCCCCAACCTCCGCCTAGTTTTCCTAGATTTCCCGTGATGCACGCGAGCGCAATTCCCGCGCGCACCGAATCCTCCCCGTGCGCGTGCCTCTGGGGCCCCAATCCCTGGATCAGTTGCGCCGGTTTCGTCGTGGCAAATTCAACCGCGATTCCCCTAATAGTGTCCGCGTCTACGCCGGTAATCGCCGCCGCCCACTCTGCGGTCTTGGGGACACCATCCGTCACGCCCAGCAGATAGCTTTTGAATGACTGCCCCTCCGGAACTCCCGGCGGCATGTGCTCTTCATCGAAGCCAAGACAATATCGGTCGAGGAACGCCTGATCGTGTAATTTCTCGCTCACGATCACATAAGCCATCGCGAGAAAAAGCGCTGTGTCAGTGGTCGGCTTGATGGGCAACCATTCGTCGGCAAATGTCGCGCCGGTTTCTGTCAATCGCGGATCGATAAGAACAACTCTCGCCCCAGCATCCTTGGCCAGCCCGAGATAATAGTTGGAGTTGGTCTCGAAAACAGTCTCCGCGGGATTGAAGCCGTTCATCACAATCAGCTTCGAGTTCGCCAGCGTCGTGTAGGAATTCGTATCTCGATGGCCCGTAATGAAAGGCGTGGTGTAACTCAAGCAAGCAGCCGTATAGCTGTTGTAGTAACCAAGATATCCGCCCATCAGATTCATCAGCCGCTGCGCGGCAGCCACGCCGCTGACCGCCCCCAAATCCCCGCTGCCATGATGGATGAAGACGGCCCCATTGCCATACGCGTCGACTGTTCGTTTGAGGTTAAGCGCAATCAGGTCGATCGCCTGGTTCCACGAGATCCGGGTGAACTCGCCCTCTCCGCGCGCCCCAATCCGCTTCATTGGATAGAGAAGACGGTCCGGACTTTCCAGGCGGCTTCGAACCGACCAACCCTTCAAGCAAGCGCGTAACTGTGGGCTTTGTGGTTCGTCCCGTGATTCATCGCTAGTTATTCGGACGATCTTCCCATCTTTGACGTGCGCTTTGAGATGGCAACGGCCGCCGCAATCGTTGTTGCACACAATGGGAACAACTCGCGCCTGTTCCTCTGAACCGGGTGCTAGGGTCCTCCTAGAACCTCCGGAGACGCCTTCTCCGACAGCAAGGAGATTCTTCGCGCTTTGTCTACGAAGCCAGGAGGGAACCCATCTAAAGAAAAGCCCGGCTTCCGACTCCTTCGCGCTAACCACCCGTCCCTTGGGAGCCATGGTAATGAACTGTATGCTCCCCCATGCTGAGCGATCAGACTGGTATCAGTAAAGAGCCAGATATTTTGGTTCTGCTAGGTCCAAGGAACGACTATTGTGTGGTGATCAGGGGACTCTCTTCGTGACCGGGAACCGTTAAAAGGACAGTAGGGCGGCCAAGGCAGGTTCGACAATCAAGCAGCAATGGGAGAGAACGGACAATGGCGCGATTTGGAACTTGGGGCGTTCTTCCAGCCCCGACAAAGAAATGGCTCCTCAGGTAGGACTCGAACCTGCCGGAAAGCGTTAAACAAAGTACTTAACCGAGCACGGTCAGCGATATTGGGCTACGCAAGTGCAAGAAAAACCGCGATCTGATTTTAAGTGATTTGTGCCGGGGACCAGGTTGTAATCCAAAGGGGCAATCGAGAATAGAAGGCTGCTGACGGGCGAGGGAAGCGAAGCCCTTTCGACCATTGAATCTCGGGCGCCGAGGTCCAAACGTTAACTCTGTGATTGACTCCGCGAGGTTATTCCGCCTCCTCTGAGAGAAAAAGCTGCGTCTGGCGTTCCGCAAGTTCGATGCGCCTGCAACATTCCTCGTCATCATTCACTGTGTGATTGACTCGCGTGCTCACGGGATAGCAGCGCATCTTCCAAGCATCGTACGGTCTCAGCATTTCGGACACGACTCGCCCATCGGTCATTCCAGGGTCAAGCCATTGATCGAAGACGTTGGGATCAACGATCACCGACATTCGGTCGTGAATAGGTGCGGTCATATCGTTTGGAGTCGTGGTCAGGATTGAGCAGGTCTCAAGCGTCTGGCCGCTCGGCGTTTCTGTCCCAGAGGCCGGCGAAGGCGAACAGCTCGCCGCCCTTCACCTCGGAGCAGTAGACCTGCTTCGCCTTGCCTGTCCTCTGCCATTCGTAGAAAGCATCGGCAGGAACGAGGCAGCGCCGAAGGCGAAGCGATTCACGGAATGCGGCCAGAGTGCTTACAGTCTCCGACCTCACGTGTGCACGGCGTTGCTACACCGCGGGAGGGGAGCTGGAGCAGATCCAGTTTCTACTCGGTCACGTTTTCATTCAGACAACCGAACGATATCTCGGTTGCAAACAGCGCATTCAAGGTGCCGTCAACGACAAAATCGGAATAGAGTCGTCGGGCTGAGCGAGCCGCTCGCTGTCCGGTTTGCCGACCACTCATCCGCAAAGGAATCTGACCCACAAAAATGCCCTGAATCTTACCCAAGAAAAAGTCATGCAGCTGATCGACCCACATGCGGGATTGTCAAGTGTCCGCTCAACCCAGACCCTGGAGGCAAGATATTTTAGAGCAACGCATCGATACGTTCGCATCGAAGACCCCATTCTGCTTGAGAATCCGTTCTACGAACCGGCGGCGCCCCCGCTATGAGCTCTGTTCCGCGTGGTTCCTGATCGCCCTGAGCATGCCGCAAAAAATTATCGCGTGAACTGGGTACAACCCACACCAATAGATCTCTCCCGCCAAACCGCGCGGCTGGAACCATGCGGAGCACCGCAGTAGCGTGCGGTCATGGTGTTGGGGTGTAAGGTTGAATTGCAGCCATGCTTCGCCGGGCAGCTTCATTTCTGCCCGGAGCAGCACAGCGCTCGCTGCGTCGGCGCGTTCGACCTGCCAGAAGTCGATGACATCGCCGGTTTCGATACCGGACGCTCGTCGCCGGCCACGTTTCATCCCTACGCCGCCGATGAGTCGATCGATCCAACCGCGTACAGACCACAGAAAGTTCGCGTAGAACCACCCGTTCTCCCCTCCGACGTTCCCGATCAACTCAAACACGCGTTCGGGTGGAGCGTCGACGATCGTTTCCCTTACGTCGCAGATGATCCCCTCTGCGCGAAATGTCCGGTGAGACGCTCCGCCCATGCTCGGCAGCGGCATCGAAGGCGCTGGCCTCTTCAGTGCTCTTTCGACAGCGGCAGCGTACGAGATCGGACGGATCGAAGGAAATAGTCTGGCGGCCAGCGCATTAGTGCAAACGGATTCGCTTCGGAGACCCTCGATGAGCGGGCGAGATACGGCTGGCGGCACCGGAGTAACGAAGTCCAGCCAATAGGAGGACAACCGCGGGGTCAGCACCGGAACGCGAATCAACAATCGGCGGAGCACACGATGCCGCGCATACGCAAGCATCATGCTGCGATAGGTCTCGATTGTCGAACCGCCGACTTCGATGGGTTCTTCCACCTCCTCGCGCAGGTCAAGCGCAGCTTCGAGGTATTCGAGTACGTCGCTAACTGCTATCGGCTGTGTTTTTGTTACTACCCAACGAGGGCAGATCATGACCGGCAGCCGCTCTGTCAGGCAGCGAATGATTTCGAAAGACGTACTGCCATTACCCACGATGATGCCGGCCCGCAGTTCGACCAGAGGCGGCCCAAATTTTCGCAACACCGCGCCCGTTTCGTGCCGGCTCTTGAGATGCGCTGAAGCCGTGGCTCCAGTCGCCGCCAGTCCACCGAGGTAGATCACACGCCGCACCCCGCACTGCTTCGCTGCCATGGCGAAGTTGTGGGCGGCCTGCCGGTCCCGCAATTCAAACCCTTCAACTCGCCCGGACATCGAGTGAATGAGGTAGTAGGCTACATCGATTCCGTTTAGCGCCGGCGGAAGTGTCTCGGCTTGCAACGCATCCGCCTCGACGAACTTGATTCGCGGACAGTGAAGTTGAGGGGCCCGTTCGGCATTACGGACCATACAGGTGATGTCGTGACCCACTGTCGAGAGTTTTTCTGCCAGTTGCCGGCCGATGTAGCCGGAAGCACCAGTAACCAGGACCTTCATGCTGTGCCTTTATTCAGGCGCCAGATTCCGAAGTTCAAGTAGGAAGCATATAGGACCCAGGTGCCGTAAAGTGTCATCAGCCAAAATGCCAGGCGTGAGAATTCCGCGAATCGCATGGCGGTCATGGCGATGGCGGCCAACAGGACAATGATTTCGACCAGGGCCGCTCCAGGCCTTCGCAGCCCGAAGAAGACAAAAGACCAAAGTCCATTGAGGATCAATTGCGCCATGAACAGGGCCAATGCCAGCCACACATCTTCGTGAATTCGCTGCCGCCAGACTAGCCAGGCAGCCGCCGCCATGAGCAGGTAAAGGATTGACCATACTGGACCGAAGACCCAGGGCGGCGGAGTGCCCGCGGGCTTGAGCAAACCGGGATACCATGTTTTCACCGAGCTTGCTGTGAATACCGATCCGCTCGCAGCTACCGCGAAACAAATCCCGAAGAAGATCAGGAGCGCGATCCAGTCCCTAGACATGTGCCCGCTCCAGCTTGCTGATCTGCGCAATGTAACTCTTTGAGTCGAACTTCCCTCCGGTGCTGGCGAGCGACATATATCGCACCTGTCCAAACACTGGACGCTCGAACCAAGGGCGATCGTGCTTGCCCACGATCGCCCACGCAATGCCCGCGTAGCCGTTGGGGTCGCGGCCGTCGAGTTCATAACGGTCATTGAGCCAAACCGCACGTTGGTAAGCGGTCGCAACCGACGGACTCCATTCCAGGAGTTTCTTGGCCCAGTACATCCGCACGTAGTTGTGCATCCAGCCCGTCAAGACCATCTGTTTCTGAGCCGCGTTCCACAGCGGATCGTGAGTTTCAGCCTGCTCGAGTTGCTCCTCGCGATAGATGATGGGACGGCGGTCGCCCGAGTGTTGGGCAAAAGAGCGATCCGCCCAGGGCTCGAGGCATTGGAAGGAATCATAGTACGAGTTGTAGCGGACGAAATTCACCGATAGTTCTCGTCGGACTATCAATTGCTCTAGAAAGGCCTGTTTTGCGGCTGCCGGCGCCGAAGCTGCGTGCACCGCGTGCGCGATACTGAGCGGCCCGATGTGGCCAAAGTGCAGGTACGGTGAGAGCCGGCTGGTTCCAGAACGTTCCGGATGATTCCGATCTTTGGGATAATTCCGCAACCCATGTTTGACGAAGTCAGCCAGAACGCTCAGCGCACGCTTGGTTCCGCCCTGCCAGTTCTCTACCGGCGAAACCGAGCGATCGAGGGACCAGCCAGCGGTGAAATCCTCATGCGCTGAAAGTGACTGCAGAGTTCGGGGCTTGTTCCAGGGTATTCGCGCTTTGACGACTTTCGTTGGAACGAGGAACTGCGGCAAGAGTTCCCGGAGTCGCGGGCGGATGGTACGGGCGCCAAAATGTTCCTTACCAAGCAGCCGCGAGGGCACGACGACGTCGGCATCAACGGTCCAGAGAGGTACTTTTAAGTCCTGAGCGGCGCGAGCCCGCCAGTGCTCAGTTTCGCGCAAGGGATTTTCGTCTCCAATTACGATCGCCGGGCGGACCTGTTCACAAAACGCCGTAAGGCTGTGATCAGGGTACGTCCGCAGGACAAAGCCGACATTGCGCTTGGAGAGTCCCTCTTCGATGTCCGGAATTCCGGAGGCGAGAAAGCGGTAGTGACGCAGATTGGCGTGCGGATAAAAAGGCACCGGAGCAAGAAAAACAACCACCGGCTTGCCGACTTCGTTGCCAAGCTCAACCGCCACATCCAGAGCCGGGTTGTCCAATGCCCGATGGGCGCGCTGCATCCAGTAGACTACGCACTCTCCTTCTGGATTCGGCGCTCCGGGTTTCCGCACGGTGATGCGGGGACCGAGACTGAGTGTTTTGATTCCCATGCCAAGTAAAGTGGGAGAGAACGCATAAGCGTTCTCCCCCGTCTTCCCGTCTCCCTCTAACGAGCGCGAGCCGGAGCCGACTCGTGTCCCCAGCGATGCTGAATGGACTTGAAAGAGACAGCTTGGTAAAGCGCCGCCAAGCCAACCAGAGCATAGACCAGGGAACTGAGTGTGGAAGTTTCGCCGAATTTCATTCCGAAGATAGCGGCCACGAGGTCGAAGTGCGCAACGCTCACCAGGCCCCAGTTCAGTCCGCCAACTACTAGAAGCACAGCTGCGATCACATCTAACGTTTTCATCTTTTCCTCCATTTACTTAGTCTTTGGGTAGAAGCACGGTGTCGATCACGTGGATCACACCGTTAGAGGCCAAAATATCCGCCTTCACGACCTTGGCGTCATTGACCATGACGGTGCCGTCATTGACCGTCAGTTTCAGGTTCTGGCCATTGACGGTTTTCGCCGAAGACAGTTTCACCACCTGCGCCGCGGTAACGTCACCCGATACCACGTGGTAGAGCAGGATGGCCTTCAACTTCTCCTTGTTCTCGGGCTTGAGAAGCGACTCGACGGTGCCCGCCGGCAGCTTGCTGAAGGCTTCGTCTGTCGGAGCAAACACGGTGAAGGGTCCCTTGCCTTTCAGGGTGTCAGCCAGACCGGCGGCTTGAAGCGCCGTGGCCAACGTGTTGAAGGTTCCCGCGGCGACCGCGGTGTCAACAATGTCCTTTTGGGCGGAACCGGCGGCTGCCGGCATGGCGCTTACGAGGACGCTGAGTATCAATGCAAAACTGGCTGCTTTCAATTTCATCTCTCCTTATTCTCCTGTTCTCTTTTTTGTTGCACTCTTGCCCGTGCTGTATTAACTATAGAGAACAATTATTTGCTCAACAAGAAAAGACATGAAATCCTGCAATTCATGTGAGTAGCAGTCAAAAGTCCAACCAGCTCTTGTACTGGTGGGAAAACAGGAGAAGCAAGTGGTCAACAAAACAATTGTCGAAGGGCTTCGGCCCTATGCTCTGGGGGAGAAACTGCGGAGCCTACGCTTGCGCAAAAGCATGGGGCTGGTGGAATTGGGCAGGCACACCGGCCTTTCGGCGGCCATGCTGTCAAAATTGGAGCGTGGCAAACTGTTTCCCACACTCCCCACGCTGCTGCGAATCGCTTTGGTGTTCGGTGTGGGGCTGGAGTATTTCTTCACTGATGAGAGCAAGCGTCATGTGGTGGCGATTGCACGCAAGAAGGAGCGCTTGCGGTTTCCGGACAGTCCGGACGGAAGGAGCATCGCGTACAACTTTGAGAGCTTGGACTTTAAGGCTACAGAACGCAAGCTGAATGCTTTCTATGCGGAATTCGAACCCATTGCCGCTGACAAGTCGCGGCCCCACCAGCACCCGGGCGTGGAATTGCTTTATCTAATCTCCGGGAAACTGGCCCTCACTATCGGCTCCGAGACGCTCAACCTCGAATCAGGGGACGCCGTGTACTTTGATTCGGGAGTGCGTCACAGTTATCACCGTGCTAGCAAAACTTCGTGCACTGGCGTCATTGTCACCGCGTGACAAACTGCGTGGGCGGTTGACGGGCAACTCTTCCCTAATCTTGTAAGGGAAGGTTCGCCGACAGGTGGGATTTATCTCGGCCCCTCCCCGCCCCGGTTGCCCCGTCGTGACGCAAGTGTTCTGGCTTCGACATGCTCCTGCCAGACCCGTCATTCGCCAATTCCGCGGGTAGCAATTTCGCGAAGCTCGGCAGCACTGCGGAGTTCTTGCGACTTGGACGGGGCCGTAGATTGCAAAGCAGGCAACCTTCTGGCGGGGGATTATAGCTGCGTTCCTACTGATCCTGCTGGCTCGGTTGGCGTAATGTCGCGATAACGCTCAAAACCCCCTCCCCAACCCCTGCCGGAGGTCGAGGAGCGCTAATGCCTGTGAGCAGAAGTTACGACCAAGCATCCTCAGTGTGATAACGCGATCGGGCGTCTACGTTTTGTCAGTGAAGTTCGTCACACACTGCGTGTGATAAGGCCTTAGAGGCTGGTAGTTGACGTAACACCCTATCGCTCATCGACACGCAAAAAAGCGACAAAAAGTGCGCGCTTATACATCGCTTGGTTTCGTCAGTTAACTCGCCTTCCAATTTCGGGCTGACGACGCTTTTTGTGGCAAGCCTAGGGGTAATAAATCTGGACGTTGTTCACGTTCGTACCCGGCCGCGTGTAATCCGTCGTGCCGCCGATACAGTAAAGCTTTCCTCCGTAGACTGCGGAAGCGGTGGCCATGGCGGGCTGTGGCATGCGCGCGTGCGCCCCCCAGGCGTTCTTGGCCAGGTTGAACGATTTGTTCACCCTATCACAAGCGCCGTTCCAGTCGTTTAACCCGCCTACGACGTAAAGCTTGACGCCGATCCCTCCGGTGCAAGCCCAGCTTCTGGATGGAGAATAAGGATCCGCCTTTAGAGTCGTCCAAGTATTCGTGTTTGCATTGTAGCCTTCTGTGTCTCCCCAGGCCGCAAAGCCGTCGGCGGCGACGATGGAATAGCCGATCGATTTATTTCCGACCAGCCCTACCGAAGGTTCGGATCTGCCAACCCACAAAGGCGCCGCATATGTCCACGCGTCGGTTGCCGGATTGTAACTTTCGACCGTGGTTTCCCTCAAATTGTTATTGGAGTTCCCGCCAACAACGTAGATGATGCCGTTTTCCACTGCCACACCGGCATCGTTTAGAGCCAGGGGCATGGCTGCCTTCGAGGACCAGGTCTGGGTTGCTGGGTCGAACGCCCAGACTGCATCGGTATATGGACAACACCCGCCGATCACGTACAAGGTGTTATTCACCACCGCAGCGACGGCGCCTGCGGTTGGCGTCGGCAGAGCCACGCCCGCGCTCCAACTATTTGTGGACGGGTTATAAATCTGGGTGTCGGCGATGATCGTCCGATCGTTATTGTTCCCGCCCACCACGTAGACTTGGCCGTTGAGTACCGCCGCCGCCGGGTCCCAAACTGGGGTTGGTTCGGGCGCTCCGGCTATCCAGTTGTTGTGCTTGACCTGCGCGACCGTCAACGATTCGCTGGCGGCCAACAGCACTACTACCGCGAGTAAAGATGTCGTTTTCATCATTTCTCCTTCGCAAGGAGATCCCGGTGTCCGGTTGCTCGACGGCCCTCCGGATGGAAGGCCAGCTGAGCAGTCTTTGTGCGCTCGCCTTGGGCGGTGTGCTTGCCGTGCTGGGTCTGTGCGCGTCGGAAAGGCGAAGGACTTACCTGGTTAATCAATCACGCAGGAACAACTTATGTCAGTGAAATGGCTCACGATGTTGTGTGATCCTCGTTTACGCGCAATAATGGTACACAGCTGTTGTAACATCCCGATATCACTCATCCACTCCGGTGTCTGTACCGGCTGGTCGCCTTCCCAGCAGTGGTGCGGCGAGAGTGAAAAAAATACCCATAACCCAGAGATAGTGTCCCAATAGAAGCGTGAAGTGCTCTTTCGCAAGAAAGATCCACGTCGCCACC
>Ga0335070_10000748_pt1 | contig 36896 bp, 34 predicted proteins | sample Lox_Sample_13_FD_206722 | JGI IMG/M metagenome (GOLD analysis project Ga0335070, IMG submission 206722) | Soil microbial communities from Loxahatchee National Wildlife Refuge, Florida, United States - Lox_Sample_1.3 | ecosystem: Environmental > Terrestrial > Soil > Wetlands | place: USA... | reverse complement strand
CGACATTAGCAATCAGGAGCAGATTGTAGGCCAGGCTGAGACTCCCGATATCGATCCTTTTACAGGTTTTCCCGTCTATCACGCCTTCTTCTGGCAATCTGGCGTGATGACCGACCTGGGTGGCCTCGGCGGCAATAACAGCAGCGCGCAGGCCATCGATCTGCTGGGCCGCGTGACCGGATTCGCGGAGACCTCAACCGTGCCCGATCCCCTGTGGGGTGTCCCGCCGGTCGATTCTTTTGTCTGGCAGAACGGCACAATGACGGACTTGGGAAAGATTCTCGGCGGGAACTTCAACTCCGCCTATGCGATCAACAAGAGCGGATGGGTGGCGGGGAATGCAGACTTACCCGGGGACCTCACCGCGCGCGCCTTCCTTTGGGCACATGGCACCGCCACCCAGTTGGGCACCTTGCCTGGGGATACGATCAGCGCCGTCCTGGCCATCAATAACCGGGGCCGCATGGTGGGAATCTCGGCCGCTTCCCCGGATCTTCTCGGTCCACCCGCCCTGAGCGGCTTTGATTGTCCGTGCCATGCCTTCGTGATCGAAGGCGGCAAGATGTGGGACCTGAACCTCCTGATCCCGTCCGATTCCGGCTGGGACCTGCTGATCGCAACCGACATCGACGATCGCGGAGAAATTGTGGGGCAGGGGATGTTTAACGGACATTTCCGCGCATTCCTGCTCCACCCGGTCGCCGTGCCGACGCAGGCTAAACCCGCCTCCGCTATCGCAAAAGGGAGTAGCTCTGAGGTGACGCACATCAGCTTACCCAAAGTTGGTTGGCAGCATTTTCACGCGGGCAAGTGAGGGCAGCGCTACACCTTGGCCGAGTCCCGGCGCGCTGCCCACACACGGTGCGCACAGCGTGCGATCGTTTCCTTCGGAGAGGAAGCACACTCCGGGCCGCGCCAACTCCGCTCATGCCGCGACTTCTGCTGCTGTCTCTTCGATCTCGCTGACTTCCTTGTCGCTGAGCTGCAGCTCTGCAGCCCGCATGACGCTGCTGGCCTGGCGGGCGTTGCGGACGCCTACGATGGCGCCGGTCACGGCAGGATTGCGCAGTGTCCAGGCGATGGCGACTTCGCCCGGCGAACGTCCGTGACGGTTGCCGATTTCGCGCAGCTTTTCCACCAGCTCCAGGTTGCGGGACAGTCGCGGCTCCCGGAAATCGGGATGGTTGCTGCGCCAATCGTCCTTGGGCAATTTGGCGGCGCGCTCGGGCGTCATTGCCCCGCTGAGCAACCCCGACGCCATGGGCGAATAGACAATCACGCCAATGTCCCGGTAAGCGCAATAGGGGAGGACGTCCTCTTCGATCGCACGGTTCAAGAGCGAGTACGGGGGCTGCAGGGAAGTGATGGGAGCGATGGCTTGCGCGCGCTTCATCTGGCTGACGTTGAAGTTGGAAACTCCGATCCAGCGCACTTTGCCTTCGCGCCTGAGGTCGGCGAGGGTGGACCAGCCTTCTTCGAGCTCGGCCGAATCGGGTTCGGGCGGCCAATGGATCTGGTAGAGATCAATCACGTCCACACCCAGACGTAAAAGACTGGCTTCGGCTTCCTTCCGGACCGAGTCCCGCCGCAACACATTGTGTTCCTGGCCGCCCTCGACGATTAATCCACACTTGGTGAACACATAGGGCCTGGGGCCAGACCAGGCCTTGAGCGCGCGTGCGACCACCTCCTCCGAGTGCCCCACGCCGTAAACAGCTGCCGTGTCTATCCAGTTGACCCCAAGCCGAAGCGCCTGATGGATGGCCGTGATGGAATCGGCGTCGTCTTGCGCACCCCAGGCAAACGGCCAACCTGAGCCGCCAATGGCCCAGGCGCCCAAGCCGATGGGCGTGATATGCAGATCGGACTTCCCCAGCTGGCGGGTTTTCATGGCTGATCTCCTGACCCGGTTAGATTCTACGGGATCGGGCTGGATGCGGGGAGTTGAAAGGCGGCAGGGATTCAACTGCGGCTTTGGCCGGCAAGGTTCTTGGTTACGCTGTTTCCGGTGTTGCGACCCGGGGCACAGCCTCCGCTTGGCCGCTCTTCAAGCTACGATAGGCGGCGTCGAGGACCTCCTGATTCTGCCAGCCGTGTTCGCCGGGGACAGGAAACTCGGCCTTGCATTCGATTTCGGCGGCGAAGGCGTCCACTTGACGGGCGTAAGCGAGACGGTTCGATACGGTCTCAGAGTCGACCAGGGTGGTGGCCCGTTTGAGCTGCAGCGTAATCGGGTGCTCGACATTAAAGGCATCGTCGGCGAACAACACACCGGATTCGCCGACGATCTCGAGCGGCGTACGGTAGGCGGCGCGGGCCGAGACCAGGACGGCGCCCAGCGTGCTTCGGGAGAATTCCAAAGTCAGCACGGCAGAGGCCTCCACCTCCTTGGATTGCTGGTCCGACGTGGCGCGAGCGCTCACCCGCACGACTTCATCCTGCAGGATGTAGCGCAGGGCATCCACGCAGTGCACGCCCACATCGGCAATGGGACCTCCTCCGGCGAGCGCGGCGTTTGCGATCCAGGTGCGCGGATGAGTGTTGCCGGGATAGCTGAACTCGGAGCGAGCGAAGAGCGGCCGGCCCACCTCGCCCGCAGCCAGCCGCTCGCGCAGCCGCGCGGTGCTGTCCTCAAAGCGGAAAACCTGGGCGACCCCCAGCAGCACTCTGGCCTGGCGGGCGGCTTCGACCATCTGGCGGCATTCAGCTGCGCTGATCCCCATGGGCTTCTCGCACAGCACAGGTTTGCCGCAGCGGATAGCGAGCAGGACATCGTTCACGTGACATGCGTTTGGAGTGGCGACGAAAACTGCATCCACCTCGCGGGATTGGCACAGGGCTTCAGCGGTGTCGAAAGCGAGAGGGATGTTGTGCTGGCTGGCAGATTCGCGGGCCCGGTTGATGTCGCGGCGGGAGAGTGCAGAGACGCGGCAGTTGCGGGCCAGCGCGAAGCCGGGCATCAGACGGCGCACGGCGTGCAGTCCGAAGCCGAGGATGCCGAAACGAACCATATCGGATAGCGCAGGCTAACAGAAAGAGTCGCAGGTTTGAAAGGCCGTAGCGCCGCGTCCCGCCGGCCGAGGATGTCGTTAGCTACATCGCCGAGCGGCTTTCAGTCCCAATCGAGTTGCTTTGCGACGCGACGCAGGGCGCTGGGCAAATGCTGTCCGGCTCCGATTAGAAAGCAGCTTTCTCGTGGCCGGCGGGACGCCGGCGCTACGGCTTTTCTGCCATGGCCCCGACCAAAGACTGGAAAACCTTGAACCCCTCGGTGCCGCCCAGTTCGGGTTCGCTCGAGCGCTCGGGGTGGGGCATCATGCCAAGCACGTTGCGGCCGGCGCTGCAAATTCCGGCAATGTTGTCCAGCGATCCGTTGGGATTGGCTTCGGGAGTGATTTCGCCTGTGGGCGTCGAGTAGCGGAAGACGATGCGCTGGTCGCGGCGCAACTCCTCGAGAGTGGCATCGTCGCAGAAGTAGTTGCCGTCCATGTGGCCGATGGGTATGGTCAGGACTTCTCCCTGGCGGCAAGCGCTGGTGAAGGGAGTGTCGGAGTTCTCCACGCGGACGTGGACCGGCTTGCAGACGTATTTGAGCCCAACGTTCCGCATGAGTGCGCCGGGGAGCAGGCCGGATTCGCATAGGATCTGGAAGCCATTGCAGATGCCGAGGACCAGCCCTCCGCCCGCGGCGAATTTCTTCACGGATTCCATGACCGGGGAAAATTTGGCGATGGCGCCGGTGCGCAGGTAGTCGCCGTAGGCGAAACCTCCGGGGACGATGATGGCATCGCAGTTTTCCAGGTCATGCGAGTCGTGCCAGAGGAAGGTGACGGGCTGTTTGGCCACCTGCTGGATGGTCCAGTAGGCATCGTGGTCACAGTTCGACCCGGGGAAAATGATGACGCCAAATTTCATCACGGTTCCTCGTGCAGGGAGATCTGTATTGAGTTTAGCAGGTCTTGGGTGTCGGGTCTCGGGTCTCAGGCCCGCTCGCGCAGCGGGATAGGGGCCCTAAGGAGCCAGGAACCCGACGCCCGAGACCCGACACCTGCTCCTAGAACATTTCGTCGCCGTCGGGAGGGGGCGGCGGCAGCGGAGCCAAAGGCGGCAGAGGCGCGACGCCGGGAACCCCAGGAACGCCCGGCGGCGGAGCAAACTTGCGGAAGAAGATGCGGTCCCCGAATGCGCCGCTCTCCCCACGCAATGACTTGAGCTGCCGCCATTGCTCGAGGGAGAGTACCTTGCGCAGGTCGAGATTCATCATGGTGTATTCCCGCTCCAGCTTGCCGCGGGCGGCGAGGACCTGGTCTACCTGGGTGTTGATCTGCGCCTCGTCGGGCACGTCGGCGTCGAGCAGGCTCTGCAGCTTCAGGTCCTGCTTCTCCATGGCGGCGCCGTAGTCGATGAGCTTCAAGCGGTGCTCAAGAAAAATCTCGTCCAGCTGTGAAATCTGACCTTCGCTGAGTTGCAGCTTCTTGGCGGTTTCGGAATTCTGCCACCACTTGCCCATCTCCCTGCGGTAGATGATGCGAGTCTTGCCTCCGGGAAGGCCGGGGGCGGCCGTCTCCGGGGCCTGCGTCCAGGTGGGACCGGCCTGCGGGGCTGGGGTCTGCGCCCACAACGCTGATATCAGGACCACAGATACGAGCAGGAATCTAGTTTTCATCACGGGTCTCCTTGTGGCGAAGCTGGGAACTGGTTTGCGCGGCCTGGCCCATCTCCTCCGCCAGCAGGGAAGCGGGCTCCAGTGAGTCCGGGACGCGGCTTTGCACGGCTTGTTCGACGGCCATGAGCAGCTGCTGGTCGCTGTCCTCCGGCACCGCAGTTGCAGCCGGTGCGGGCGCGGGAAGCGGAGCGCTTCCTAACATGGCGGCAGCGACCAGCGCCAACGCCAGCGCGGTCGCCCAGGCCAGACCAACCGGGATGCGGCGCGATGAGCGTTCGGATTCGGCGATGCGCCGGCGGACTTGCTGGTGTTGCTGCTGCCAAAAAGCGTCGGACCGTTCGGCAGCGGCGCGGGCGCAGTCGGCCAGGACGGCGAGAGCGGGCGCCAGGGCCTGTTGATCGCTGGCGAACTGCAGATCGATCAATTCGTCATTACTCGAATCCCGGGTGAACACCATGACTACTTCTCCTTAACCGTTTCCCTTATTTTTCCAGTGGCACGGCATAGTTGCGCTTTTACGCTGCCCACCCGCAAGCCGAGGGTTTGGGCAATTTCCGCAAGCGGCATCTCTTCGACGAAGCGCAGCAGAAAGATCGTCCGCTGCTGCGGAGAGAGCTGCCCGATCGCATCCCAGACGGCTTGTAGTTCTTCGTGAGCCAGAAGCACGCGCTCTGCAGAAGGCTGGGGAGCGGTAAAGGCGGATGCCTTTCCATTTTGCGCGTCATCGAGACCAACCAGCTTCTTCCAGAACGACGTCCGGCGGCTCTTGCCGTGGTCGCGAGCCAGGTTGACGGCGATGCGCACTAACCAGGTGCCGATGCTGCACTCCCCGCGGAACTTCTTGCGGCTGTTGTAGGCGCGCAGGAAGCACTCCTGGGTGAGCGTGTCGGCGGCGTCGGCATCGCGCAGCAGCAGGAGGATCACACGGTAGATCCGGCGCTGATGCTGGCCGACGATGTGGTCGAAGGCCTCGGCTGCGATGCCCTCCGCCTCGTGTCCCGCCGTTGTGCTCAAGGCCGATATCAGTGCCGTGTCCAAGTGCCTGCTCGCCTGCTAACAGTATGGACGACTACCATGGGAGAGGGTTTACGATCGCAGAAAAAAGTCGGAACTTGGCGTAAGCTGACGGAGGCAGTCGGCGCAGCATCCCAGAACCATGGACTTCGGCGACCATGTTCGCGTAACCGGGGGCGCGCTGAAGAACTGGTTCATTGCCCAGTGCCAGGATTCGCTGGCCGTGGGTGTGCTCTGGTTGGCTGGGCTGTGGATCATCGGAGTGCCCTGGGCGCCGTTCTGGGCGCTGCTGGCGACGGCCTTCCAGTTCGTGCCGCATCTTGGTGCGGTACTGGGCCTGATCGGGCCGTTCTTCGTGGTGGTCATCAAGTTCGGAGATTGGGAGCACATCGTTTATGTGCTTATCCTGTATGCTCTGATCGCGGTGGTGGACGGCTTCCTGCTGCAGCCGTATATCATGAAGCGCACGGCCAAGGTGCCCATGTGGGCCTCGATTTTCACCCCGCTGGTGCTGGGTTTTCTGCTGCCGCCCTGGGGTGTGCTGTTGTCGGCGCCGCTGCTGGCGGTGCTGTTCGCGTATAAGTCCCGTCAATCCCCGATATCTTAACTTCGCTCAAATCTGCTCTCGTCTTATACTGGCTGTCGATATGAGACTTAGCTTCGCTATCTTGCTCGCTGCCGCTGTCCTGCTTGCCTCAACACACTGCAGTTTTGGGCAGGCAGGACTCAGCAAAGAAAATTGGGACAAGAACTCACCAGGGGTCAAACTCGAGGCTAGAGAACTCGGTCGTACGCAGATAAGCGGACACACGGTGGTAATGTACAATCTTTACGCCTCGGGCATGTCGGCCGGTCAGCAGTACACGCTGTGGCAGTGGAACATCGGCGGCGATCCTCAGCCTGCGGCCTCCGCGGTGCTAAATACTGATGGTAAGGTGGTTTCCAGTTTGGCCGATCCCGCTCACCACGTACAAGAGGATCCCGTTAACATTCGTGCCTTTGGCGGGAGGGGTCAACCCCTTCGCTTCGGTCTTGTTTCCGATGATGGACAACTCCAAGCCTTTGCACGTGTTATCCCATTCCCTATTCAGACGTCGAACGGAGCTTGCCACCTCTCCGCAGAAATGGAAGCGCCGAATTATGCCGCTGTAGCGTTTGTAGGAAGTGGATTTCTCCCCGGGGAGCAGTTAACCGTCAAGACTCATTCAGAGAATGAGGGCGGTGAGAACAAAGCGGTCGCGGCCCCTGACGGAACCTCTAGAAACCTGGTTTTGCCGTTTGTCAAGGGCAAGGCATCAGGCGAGATAAAGTTTGAGATTCGTGCGAGCGGTTGCACGATCGCCTTGGAAATCCCCTGGGGACAGGGCAGTTACCAACTCCAGTAGACGGATTCCCCTCCTTCGTCATGCTATAATTTTGTGTCGCCTGCATTCTTTTCGAGGCAATCACGTGATCTCCTCTACCGGGCGAGTCCTGCGCACTGCGATCCGCGCAATTAAAGTTCATTAAAACGAGGTATCGCCATGTCTGGCCACTCCAAATGGGCCACAATCAAGCACAAAAAGGGCGCGCTCGACGCCAAGCGGGGCAAGATTTTTACCCGACTGATTAAGGAAATTTCTATCGCCGCCAAAAATGGCGGCGGAGATCCCGACTCCAACCCGCGCCTGCGCACCGCCATCGTCGCCGCCAAGGCGGAGAACATGCCGGCGGACAACATCAAGCGGGCCATTCAGCGCGGCACCGGCGAGCTGCCGGGAGCCACCTACGAGGAGTTCTCGCTCGAAGGTTACGGGCCGGGCGGGGTGGCGCTGCTGCTCGACATCAACACCGACAACCGCAACCGCACGGTCAGCGAAATCCGCCACGTCTTTGGCAAGAACGGCGGCAACATGGCCGAGGCGGGGGCGGTTTCGTGGATGTTTCACAAAAAGGGCGATATCGTCGTCCCCAAGTCTGCCGCCAAGGAAGATGATTTGATGGGCATCGTGCTCGATGCCGGGGCGGAGGATATGCGCGACGACGGCGAAAGCTGGGAGGTGGTGACCGATCCGGCCTCCTACGAAGCGGTGCTGGAAGCGATCAAGAAAGCGGGGATAACGCCGGCATCTTCGAGCGTGGCCATGATCCCGCAGAACTACATCAAGCTGGAAGGCGCGGCGGCCAGCACGATGATTCGCCTGATGGAGGCGCTGGAAGAGCACGACGACGTGCAGAACGTGCACTCCAACTTTGATATTGACCAGAAGCTGCTAGAGGAAGTGGCCGGATAGGGTTAATCCCAGCGCCTGAAGGCGCTGTCATGGGGTGCCACTGGTGGCATCGCTGAAACGATGCCTGGGTACGAACCTCTTGAACAGCGTGAGCCGCCCTGAAGGGCGGCTGTTCTTTTTGTTGCACAACGCGCTGCATACTTTTTCAACACTCCGGTGGAAAAGCATGTGGAAAAGTCGGAAAGTGTGAATCTAAGTAATTGACTGACTGGTGCTTCTGCATTTTGCACACAGTCAAGTGCTGGCACTTTGGTGGCGTTTTGTTGAGTGCGACTGCACAAGCTCTCTGGGGAGAATGATTTGAAAGTCCGGCTCGACAAGTTGCTCTTAGAGCGCGGCTTGGCAGCGTCACGCGAACGCGCGCAGGCGCTGATTCTTGCCGGCAAGGTCCTGGTGAATGAGCAGAAGGTCGAGAAAGCGGGTACCGGAGTGGATGCCGCAGCCCACGTCCGGCTTTTGGGCGAAGAACTCAAGTACGTCAGCCGCGGTGGACTCAAGCTGGAGCGGGCATTGGAGTGTTGGCACATCAACGTGTGCGGAAAAGTCTGTCTGGATGTCGGCGCCTCCACCGGCGGCTTTACCGATTGCCTGCTGCAGCACGGCACGGCGCGCGTGATTGCGGTAGATACCGGCCATGGGCAGATGGACTTCCGGCTGCGTCAGGATGCGCGCGTGCGCTTGCTGGAGAAGACCAATGCGCGTTATCTCACCTCCGAGCAGGTTGGAGAGGTGGTCAATCTGGTAGTGATGGACGTCTCCTTCATTTCCGCAACGCTGGTCCTGCCTGCGGTGGTGGCCGCTGCATTTCCTGAGGGAGGCGGCCGGCAGATCATCATTCTGGTTAAACCGCAGTTTGAAGTCGGGCGCGAGCAGGTCGGGAAGGGCGGGATCGTCCGCGATGAGGCGGCGCAGGCGGCCGCCGTGGAGAAGGTCCGGCAGACGCTCGCGGGCTTGGGTTTCGTCAAGACCGAGGTGATGGAGTCTCCAATCCTGGGAGCGGAAGGGAACCGGGAGTTCCTGCTGTACGCGCGCGATTAACCATGGAGGACACGGAAGGCACGAAGCGTCGAAGATCCGCTGCCTCATGCCTGCGCTGAATCTGCAGTTCCCTGTACAATTCCAATTTCACCATGGAACCCTGGAAAGCCCCATCGGGACCGGAAAAATTCGCCGGCATTATGTCGAAGCCGAGTAAGCCGGAACTGGCACGGGTCGTGCCCGATCTGCTGGCCTGGTTCCGTCAACACCAGTATCAAGTCGTAGTGGACCGCGAGACCAGCGCCTTCGCTCCCGGCGTGGAATCCCTTCCCCGCAAGGAAATGGGAGGCCGGAAGCTTGATTTTGTGGTGGTGCTGGGCGGCGACGGAACCATCCTTTCCGCAGCGCGCGTGGTGGCCAAGGCTGGCATTCCAGTACTCGGCGTGAATCTGGGCTCGCTGGGCTTCCTGGCGGAGGTCCCACTGCAGGAGCTCTATCCCACGCTGCACGCCATCGAAGAAAACTGCTGCAGCGTGGAGTCGCGCTCTTTGGTGCATTGTGAGTTGATTCGCGCGGGCTCCTGTGTCGCCACCTACGATGCGCTCAATGACATTGTGGTGGGCAAGAGCGCCATCGCGCGCCTGAACCACTACGAACTTTTTGTGGACCAGGTGTTCGTCTCCAGCTATAAGGCGGATGGTCTCATCGTTTCCACGCCCACAGGCTCGACCGCGTACTCGCTGGCCGCGGGTGGTCCCATCCTGATGCCCTCGGTGGACGCGTTTGTGGTGACTCCGGTCTCCCCGCACTCGTTGACGCATCGTGCCCTGGTGGTGCGGGACACGGCGCACATCGAAATCGTAGTCAATGCCGGCGACGAAGAGGCTTACCTCAGCGTGGACGGCCAGGTGGGTATGCCCATCCACGACGGCGACCGGGTGCATTGCCGCAAGTCGGAGCACAGAGTGCGTCTGCTCCGCGTCAAGAAGACATTCTTCGACGTGCTGGCTACCAAGCTGAAGTGGGGACAGCGGTGATCAGCCACCGATAGAAAAACGGCGGCTTGCGCCGCCGTGGTTGTGACTGTCACTTTCGGTCAAAACTCAGATCTCAGATCTCAGTTCCCGGTTCTCAGCTACTGCCCGCCGGTTGCTGCGGTCAGGGCCAGGGGACGACTCAGTTCCAGTACCAATTCCGTGCCAGCGGGAATTTCCGTTGAGCGATGCTTGCCCAGCCAATGGGCCACGGTTGCGGTGGCGCCGATGGTACCGCCGATGAGCAGGCCTTTGCCGCCGCCGATCAGTCCGCCTACCAGCATGCCACCGCCGGTGCCCATCCCGATCTCGGTCAGGTCCTTTCCGTCATGTCCGGCACCCTTGAACTGGCCCTCTTCGTTCACGTCGGTGCCGTGGCCCAGGTTGGAGTCGACTAAGGCGGCGTTCAGCATGTAGCGCTCGCCGTTGGGCAAAACCACGGTCTCCGGAAAGATCCCGATGGTCGGCTTGCCGGAAATGCGCCGGGGTTCGTTGACCTTGGTGACCCGTCCCAATACGGTGGCGCCGACTGGGATCACGGTCTTGCCGTCACGAACGACCGCCTCGGTTACGCGCCCGGAGAAGGGATCCCCAGCCTGGCTGCCAGAGGTGGAAAGCGTCTTCTCCAGTTTGACTTTCATCGCAGTGCCGGCCGGCAGTGATAGGTTGCTCTGCGCCAGCGCTACCGCCGCCAGCAATAATACGCACAGCAGTACAACGACTCTCTTCATGACGCCTCCTGGATTCATTGCCGTAATCGTCAAGTCCCCAATCTCTTCAACGCCGCCATTACCTGCTCCATGGGCGCGCGGTCGGTCTGGTTATCGCCCCGATAGATGTACTGCACCGTCCCGGCGCGGTCGACCACCAGTGTGGCCGGATGCGCGATGTTGATTGCGTCCCTACCCAGCCGGTGATACAGCCCATACGCCTTGGTCACAGCCCGATCCTCATCCAGCAGAAACGGAAACGACACCGGGTGCTTCTCCAGGAACTTTGCCGGCTTGAAGATACCCGCGCGTTTTTCGGCCGCGATGTAAACCAGTTGCGCTTTGGCATCTTCAATTTCGCCCACCATTGGCTCAAACTGGGCCATGCGTTTCACGCAGTTCGGTCACCAGGTGCCGCGCAGGAATTCCACGATCAAGCTGCCGTGTGGCAACAGCCCGGACAGCTCAAACGTCCCCTCCCGGTTGGCAGCTGGCAGAGAAAACTCCGGTGCCCGCGACCCAACCCGGAGGGTTTCGGTACGATCCTGCATGTAAGCCGACTGTAAAGCAGCCAGGGGAAGTGGAACAATAGCAGAAGGGGCGGGCGAACCAGCGGAGGTACGGCTTCGCTGCCGTGTACCGACCGCGCCGTCGATCTCGCGGGCCAAGCAGGACGGATTGGGAGCGGGAACGCGGGCGTGGCCTGCCGTCCGCTATAATCGCGGGTTCGGGGGGACGATGGCAAAGAGCTACAGCGGAATCGGTTACTTCACCGGCCGCCGGCTGACATTTAATCCCGATCGTCCGGTGTCCGCAATTCGCGTGGACGACGAGACCAGACCTGTAATTCAAGAGAAGGACGTAAGAAATCGTATGACTAACATTGGAGATATTCATGCCCGCGAAGTGCTCGACTCGCGCGGTAATCCTACCGTGGAAGCCGAGGTGCAGCTGGCGAGCGGGACGATCGGGCGTGCCATTGTCCCCAGTGGCGCTTCGACCGGGGAACACGAGGCGGTCGAACTGCGTGATGGCGACGGCCAGCGTTATCTGGGCAGAGGCGTGTCGAAGGCGGTGGAGAATGTGAACGGCGAGATCGCCGAGGCGCTGGCCAACCTGGACGCGTCCGACCAGCGCGCCATTGATCAGAAGATGATCGAACTCGATGGCAGCGAGAACAAGGGCCGCCTGGGGGCCAATGCGATTCTGGCGGTCTCGATGGCGGCGGCGCGAGCGGCGGCGGCGGAGTACGGCGTGCCGCTGTATCGCTATCTCGGTGGCGCTGGCGCCAATCTGCTGCCCTGTCCCATGATGAACATCCTCAACGGGGGCGCGCACGCTGACAACAACGTGGATTTTCAGGAGTTCATGGTAATGCCGGTGGGGGCGCCGGCGTTCTCTGACGCGCTGCGCTGGGGGGTGGAGGTCTTTCACACCTTGAAGGGCGTGCTGAAAAAGCGCGGGTACAACACCTCGGTGGGCGACGAGGGTGGATTCGCGCCTTCGCTAAGGTCGAATACGGAAGCGATTGAAGTAGTGCTGGAAGCCATCCAGGGAGCCGGCTACAAACCCGGCGAAGAAATTGCCATCGCGCTCGACCCAGCATGCAGTGAGCTTTATCAGGACGGCAAGTACGTGTTCAAGAAGTCCGACCGGTCTGCCAAGACCTCGGAGGAAATGGTCCATTACTGGGCCAAGTGGGTGCGCGACTATCCTATTGTTTCCATCGAGGACGGGTTGGCGGAGGACGACTGGGATGGATGGGCGATGCTGACCAAGGAACTGGGTGACAAGATTCAGTTGGTCGGCGACGACCTGTTTGTCACTAATGTCGAGCGCCTGCAGGAGGGAATTGACCGGAGCGTGGCCAACTCGATTCTCATCAAGGTGAACCAGATCGGCACGGTGAGCGAGACCCTGGATGCTATCGACCTGGCGCGGCGCAACCGCTACACCTCGGTGATCTCGCACCGCTCGGGAGAAACCGAAGACACCTTCATCGCGGATCTGGCGGTGGCCACAGGAGCAGGACAGATCAAGACCGGCTCAGCCTCGCGGACCGACCGCATCTCAAAATACAACCAACTGCTGCGGATTGAGGAAGAGTTGGGCGGAGCGGCAACATTCTTGGGGATCAAGGCCTTAAACTACAAAGGCTGATTCGAGTTACTCCGCGTCTCCATGTCTCCGTGCCTCCGTGTTGAAACGATTGCCAAAAGCCAGTAGCTAGCAGCCAGGAGCTGAATGCCTCCCAAACCTCTCGTCCTCATCATCCTCGACGGCTGGGGCTATAGCCCCAAGACCGAGGCCAACGCCATCGCGCTGGCCCACAAGCCGACGTATGACCGGCTGCTGCGGGAGTATCCCAACACGCTGATTCACACCAGCGGCAAGTTCGTCGGCCTGCCCGACGGGCAGATGGGAAACAGTGAAGTTGGTCATCTCAACATCGGCGCTGGGCGCATCGTCCACATGGACAGCACCCGCATCGAGTTGATGATCGAGAATGGCGAGTTCTTTTCCAATGCCACGCTGCTGGCAGCCATGAAAGCTGCTCGCTCTGGCGGGCGGCGGTTGCACCTGTTCGGGCTGGTTTCCGATGGCGGTGTGCACTCTTACCAGACGCACCTTTATGCGCTGTTGAAGATGGCCAAGCAGAACGGCGTCGACCGCGTCTTCGTGCACGCCTTCATGGATGGCCGCGATACATTGCCGACAAATGGGACGGGATACCTGCAACAGCTCCAGCAGAAGATGCGCGAGTACAACACCGGCAAGATTGCCACGGTGAACGGCCGCTATTACGCCATGGATCGTGACCGGCGCTGGGAGCGCATCGCCAAGGCCTTCAACGCCATGGTGTATGGCGACGGAGAAGCTGGCAAGTACGTGGACGCGGTGCAGGGCGTCAAGGAATCCTACAACAAGGGCGTGACCGACGAGTTTGTGGTGCCCTTTGTCTGTGTGGATAACCGCGGCGAGCCGCTTGCGACCATCCGCGACGAGGATTCGTGTATCTGTTTCAACTTTCGCGCCGACCGGGTGCGACAGATCACCCGCGCTCTTACCCGCAACAGTGGGCTGAATCCTCAAGGCGGAAGCGATCTGCCGGGAGCCGCGGATCTGGACGCCACCATTCCTCGTGACCGGGTCCCCCGGAACCTGCACTACGTCTGCATGACTCAGTACGACAAACAATTCACGTTGCCCGTGGTGATCCCCCCGGAGTCGCTGGACAACATTTTGGCTAACGTCATGGGCCAGATGAAACTGCGCAATCTGCGCGTGGCGGAAACTGAGAAATACGCGCACGTCACCTACTTTTTCAATGGCGGCGTGGAGCAGCCATTTCCAGGTGAGGAGCGAGTCCTGGTGCCGTCACCCAAGGTAGCGACCTATGATCTGAAGCCGGAGATGAGCGCGCCGGGCATTGCCGATGCGGTGGTCAAAGCCGTGGAGGGCGGGACGTTTGATGTCATCATTGTGAATTTCGCCAATGCCGATATGGTGGGGCACTCGGGCAGGATCGAACCGACCGTGAAAGCAATCGAAACCGTGGATGCCTGTCTGGGCCGCATCGAAGCCGCGGTGCGGGCCAAAGGCGGCGCGCTGCTCATCACCGCTGACCACGGCAACGCCGAGATGATGATTGACCCGGCCACCGGCGGACCCCACACCGCGCACACCACGAACCCCGTGCCGTTCATCCTGGTGGCGGAGAACAGCCGGCAGTATTCTCTGAGAGGTGACGGTTCACTCCGGGACATCTCACCAACCATTCTGGGCATGCTCGGCTTGCCTGAACCAAAGGAAATGACGGGACACGACTTGCGCGTGCCGCTGCCAAGGAAATGAAGACCACAGAGGACGCAGAGGACACTGGGGTTTCACTGCGGCTGCGGTTCGGCGGGCTAATTTTTCCGGCATGAAGCTCCTTATCGCCTTACACCATCGCTTCGAGCTGTGGAACGCGCCCGCATGGGTCTCCGAACGGCTGCGCCAGGATTTTCCCCAGATTGAGGTTGTTCATCTGAATGGCTACGAGGGAATTGAAGATCATCTTCCTGACGTGCAGATTGCCATCGCCTGGTCCTTGCGTCCCGAACAGTTCAAGCTGGCCCGCAAGCTTCGCTGGATTCATTCGCCCGCTGCGGCCGTGCACCAGCTGATTTTCCCCGAACTGGTGAATAGTGACGTGATTCTGACCAACGCGCGAGAGATCCACGGACCGGTGGTGGCCGAGCACGTCATGGCCCTGATCTTCGCGCTGGCCAAGCAGCTTCCCCGGGCGGTCCCCCTCCAGCAGAAACATGTCTGGGGACAGGAGATCGTGTGGCGCGGGTTCCCCCGCCCGCGCGAGGTTGCCGGAGCTACTCTCGGCCTGGTCGGGCTCGGCAGCATCGGGCGGGTCGTGGTCAAGCTGGCTTCCGGCCTCGGCATGCGCGTGATCGCAGTGCGCGAGCATCCGGAGAAGGGAACGGAAGGCGCTGAAGCAGTCTTTGGGCCGGCGCGGTTGGATGAAATGCTGGCGCAAGCCGATTACGTGGTCCTGGCGGCACCGCTGACTTCGGCCACCCGTGCGTTGATTGATGCGGGGCGGCTGGCGAAGATGAAGGCCGATGCCTGCCTCATCAACGTCAGCCGCGGCCCTCTGCTGGATGAAGCCGCGCTGGCAGACGCCTTGCGTACCGGAAGAATCGGCGGCGCAGCGCTGGATGTGTTCTCCAAAGAACCTCTTCCTTCTGAGTCTCCGCTGTGGGACCTTGACAACCTGCTCATTACACCCCACACCGCCGCGCTTACGGAGAAGCTTTGGCTGCGGCATTATGCGTTGATCGCCGAGAATCTGCGCCGCCACCTGGCCGGCCAGCCCCTGCTCGCGGTGGTGGACAAGCAGAAGGGGTACTAGTCATTGCTCTTCGTCATTGGTCATTGGCCAAAGAAAATCAAACGGCGGACTCGGTCGGCCCTGCCCGACGACTAACGACCAGCGACTAACGACAGTTCCCGCATTGACACGTGCTGCGTGCCCCCATACGATTGCCCTCTAGGGCTCATGGTCGGCCAGACAGTCTCTCACTACAAAATCGTCAGCTTGATCGGCAGTGGCGGCATGGGTGTGGTGTACGAGGCCCAGGACCTCAAACTGGGCCGCCACGTGGCCTTGAAGTTCCTGCCCAAGGAACTGGAGAAAGATCAACAGGCCCTGGACCGCTTGGAGCGTGAAGCCCGCTCCGCGTCTGCCCTCAACCACCCCAATATCTGCACCATTTTTGATATTGACGAGTATCAAGGCCAGCACTTCATTGCCATGGAGTTGCTGGAGGGAAAGACGCTGGACCAGAAAATCGGGGGCCAGGCGTTGCCGATGGGGCAACTCCTCGACCTCGCCATCCAGATTGCCGACGCGCTGGACGCCGCCCACGCCAAGCGCATTCTGCATCGTGACATCAAGACGTCCAATGTTTTTGTGACCAGTCGCGGCCAGGCCAAAGTCCTGGATTTCGGACTGGCCAAGCTGGTGCGGGGACACGGGGGCGAATTCGAAACGGTGGGTCTGTCAGAGGTGACGCAGGAGCATCTCACCAGTCCGGGCACTGCCGTGGGCACAGTGGCCTACATGTCGCCGGAGCAGGCGCTGGGCCAGGAACTCGATCCGCGCAGCGACGTCTTCTCCTTCGGGGCTGTGCTCTACGAGATGGCCTCCGGCACGCTGCCGTTTCGGGGAAACACCACCGCGGCCTTGTTCGACGCGATCCTGCACAAGGCGCCCGTCTCCCCGGTGCGGCTGAATCCGGACCTGCCGGCGGAACTGGAACGCATCATCTCCAAGGCTCTGGAGAAGGACCGCGACCTGCGCTACCAGAGCGCCGCCGAACTGCGCAGCGACCTCAAGCGTCTGAAGCGCGACAGCGATTCCACCCGCATTTCGGAAACTGCCAGTGTGGCGGCCATGCCGACCGCCCCTGCTGCCCGGCCGCCTTCCTCTCGTGCCACCCGCATCGCCCAGGAGGCGCGCCAGAACAAGGTGAGTGTGGGCCTGATAGCGGTGATGGTGCTGCTCGTCTTGGGAGCGGCGGCCTACGGGGTCTACGCGTTGCTGCATCGTTCCATTCGCGCCCCTTTTCAGAGCATGAATATCAGCAAGATCACGGGCAGCGGCAAAGCCTTCATGGCGGCGATTTCGCCGGACGGCAAATACGTAGTGCATGTGGCGCAGGAACTGGGGCAGCAGAGTCTGTGGATCCGCCACATTGCCACCGGCAGCAACACCCAGATTGTGCCGCCGACGGAGTCCAACTACGTCGGCGTCACTTTCGCTCCCGACGGGAACTACGTGTATTTCGACCGCATTGAGAAGGAGCGTCCCAACGTCGGGTTGCTCTATCAGGTTCCGGTTCTTGGAGGCACGCCGAAACTGATCTCGGGCGACGTGGACTCGCATATCAGCTTCGCTCCCGATGGCCGGCGTTTTGTATTCCTGCGCAACGATTCGGCTCACGGCCTGACGTCGCTGATCATCGCCAATGCGGACGGCAGCGACGAACACAAGCTGGTTTCCGAAACTGGCCCCGGCGCTTTTCAAGGGGCTCCGTCCTGGTCGCCCGATGGCAAAGTGATCGCGATCATGCGGGTGCTGGGGAAAGGCGGCCTCGGTTCCTTTGTCGCGGTGGATGCAGGTAATGGAAGCTCCAGGGAGATTGCCCCCGCCTCCGAGGTCGGCATAGTGAGTGACTCCTCCTGGTTGCCCGACAGTTCCGGATTGCTCATCTCCTATGCCAACCAGAGCACACGCTGGGACCGGCAGATCGGGTATCTCACCTATCCTGCCGGACAACTGCGGCGCGTCACCAACGACCTGAACCACTACGCGGATTCGTTCAGCGCGACCCGGGATGGGAGTTCGTTGGTCACGGTGGCCGCCGAGACCGATAACAACATCTGGGTCATGCCGGCCAAGGGAAAAGCCAGCGAGGCGGTACAGATCACCTCGGGAGAGGCGGAGGCGTTCGAGCTGGACTGGACGCCGGACGGCAAGATCGTGAGCGAACCGCACAGCAATGGATTCGAACTCGACCGGTACAACGCCGACGGAAGTGAAAAGATGAGCCTGTTCGAGGACCAATGGCCCGGCAGCAGTCCGTCGGTGTGTGGGGATGGTCGGCAGGTGGTTTTCGTGTCACTGCACGCGGGCACGTCGGCGAACGTATGGCGCATCGACAGCAACGGCGGCGGTCTCACACAGCTTACCCGCGGAACGCTCGACGGCGCGCCCACCTGCTCTCCTGACGGCAGATGGGTCGTGTATGTCTCTGGGGATGCGGGGAAGGTGACGACTTGGCGCGTCCCGAGCGAAGGCGGCTCCCCCCAGCAGTTGAGCGACCTGAACAGCTATTCCCCCACGATCTCTCCCGATGGCAAATGGGTGTCCTTCTTTTACGGCGAAGGCGCGGGCGTCGCCTACCGCACGAAACTGGGCGTCATCGCAGCTACCGGCGGCGCTTTGGTCCACAGCCTGGATGTGCTGCCCCAGGGTTCGGGTAAGGTGCGCTTTACTCCGGACGGCCAGGCGCTGGCGTATCCCGTCATAGACGATCGGGGCGTTGGGAACCTGTGGGCGCAGCCGATCGCCGGAGGGCCTCCCAGCCAACTCACCGACTTCAAGGATGACCGGATCTTCGACTACGCATGGTCGCGCGACGGCAAGCAACTGGCGGTCTCCCGCGGCCAGATCACGCGCGACGTTGTCCTGCTCACCGACACCTCGCACTGATCATAAGGTTTGACACAATTCCGTAGAGACGCAGCTTGCTGCGTCTGCCCCGAGCACGCGCCGACCCCGAACCACCACTGAGCCCACTACCGCAGGCCATGGAGGCACCTTCGTAACTGGAGCATCGTACGGCGCCGGCGTGACAATGAAACGTCCCATGGATTCTCAGTCCCACGTTGATCTCCGCACCCCAGCGCGGGCCGTGTGGCAGAAAGCGCGCGTTTGGGCTACGGGAGTACCGGCGAAGGCCTGGGTTGTGCTCGGGTTTTTTCTGGGAGCTGCCCTGCTGATGGCCGTGCACACCGCGGTCACCGCCAAGGATGCCAACCTACGCTTGAAAGTCCAGCATAGCTTCCGCAGCGCGGACCTCTCGGTCTGGGTCGATGGAGACTTGGAGTATTCGGGAAAACTTAATGGCTACAGTCGGAGACACTCCGGCCGGATTCCTGACTCACCACAGGGAAGCCTGTCAGAGACTTTGCCAGTTTCCTCGGGCACACACCAGGTGAGGGTGCGCGTGGCGTCCGATGACGGCTCGGTGCAGGAAGACACGATCAGCGCGGGTTTCTCCCGCAATAGTCAGCGGACTCTGGCGGTGAATGCCCGGCACAGCGATTTGGAACTGAGCTGGCAGGGAGAGTCGAGCGCGGTGGCCGAAGCTTCCTCGGAATCGGGTTGGATGGGCCGTTACGCCGGCACCCTGCTGCTGACCATCGCCGGCTCGATCATCTCCGCACTGACCGGCTATGCCATCAAAGAACTCCCAGCCCACATCCGCGCGCGTCAGAATGCCGCTCCGAAGGTCTAGCAAGTTTTGCAGGGCTGCGACGGTCACTTTTTGCCAACGGCAGGAGTCCTCGCCCTGCCCGGAGTTTCCCGGACATTGTCGATGAATTGTACGTTCGCGGCAGACAGGGTAGCGGCCCCCGTGAGTCGCGGGATGCGCCTTAGATTCTTCGTCAAAGATTGCGCTAGGGCCCGATTCACCTCAGTTGGCGGTGTGAATCGCGCGGCCCCTCCTCGAAACAATTTGGAGAGCTGCGCATTGACGGCAAATTCGATCAAAGTGGAATGCCCTATAACACCTTGCGCGGCCTCTGCGAGCAAGCCTTGAACTCCAGCGGCGGCGACCGCCTCCAGACGGACGGTTTGCAGGGCATCCTGCTTGGCAGCCGGGACCGGGGCACCGGGTGCCCTGTTCCTTCGCTCGATGCGAGCAACTGCCCGGTCCACTACGCGGGCGAACTCGGCGCCTTCCTCAGAACTGCGCCCCTCCCCCAGGCGCCGCTTCGCCTTCCCCGCCGAGAACCAGGTGCGATTGCGCTTGGACTCCTGTGGCGGGCCGAGCCGCAAGACCTGACAAAGATGAGCGCTGATGGCAAGCTCGCGCCGACGGTAGCTGGCGAACGATAGGTGCTCCATCCGGCCATGGACTCCCGCCTCTTCGAAAGCCTCGAGGGCCGCAGATTGGGCGTGCGTCAAACCCGGTTCAACGCTGCCTTTGGGGAAAGTCCAACGTCCGCCACGGGTCTGAACCAGCAGGAACTCGATACTGGCGCCTCGGACCCGGTAGCAGACCGCAGCCACCTGTTCGCATTCCCGCAATTGGCGCAGTTGCCGGGTTCGAAAAGGCCTGGTGGGTGGTCGCGCCGGCCTCGCCCGGGCAATCGTCAACCGCGATTCTGCTCTTTCCATTTCCGCATTGCTCCTCGCACTAGAGTGCGGGATGCGGGCTGCTCCTGGCTAGAGCACAGCTTGGTTCAGGGGATCTCCGTGAGGATCGGACAGTCGCCGCCGGAATCTCTCTACGCACTTGTGCCCTCCCCATGCCGGAGACACTATTTGTTCTTGGCCATGTGACTGGCCACCAGGAAGGGACCCTTGGAAAACCTGTACTGTCTTCGCTGTAATCGGGAGCTTGAGGCAGGACACAAATCGGTCGCGATATACATGTTTGCCCAGACTGTGGGGGTACGACCGCGGCAGAAATCGGCGTCGCGGCGAATCTGCTTCTGCCCGCAGTGCTCGGTCTCGCTGGCCATGGGGCCTCCGCCGGAAGGCGCCCTCAACATTGCTGCCTGGCAGATGATCCGTGACCTTGTAGGCGCTGATCCAGCCCTGACTGAGGCAGCCTGGGAAAACTTACGAGGAGTTGTCGGCTTGCTGCCGGGGAGCGACATCGATAGCGTTCGTCATGCGACCGGCACGGGTGGATACTTAGAGTTCTGAGGGAGAGTCGCAAATCAAGTAAAATGCCGGGCAGCGCTTCCACTACTCTCCTTCCCAGGAGGTCGCCGTGTTGAAGCTTTTGGTGATCCTTTCGGCGTTGCTGCTCCTAGATTTCCCAGCCGCGGCGCAGGGGGGCCAAACGCCCGCCCAGCCGGAGCCATCCGCCCAGTACACCATCCCGGTCGAGGCCGCGCACAAGGCCAATCCGGTTAAGCCCACCGCGGAGTCAATCGCCCGGGGCAAGAAGTTGTATGGCTATGATTGCGCTATGTGCCATGGCAAAGACGGTAATGGCAAGGGTGACGTAGCCGATGATATGAAGCTGAAGATAAGCGATTTCAGCGATCCGGCGGCTCTGAAAGACAGGACAGACGGCGAGCTCTTCTACATCATCAAGAATGGCAAAGGTCAGATGCCGCCGGAAGGGGATCGCGTAAAGCCGGAGGCGCTCTGGGACTTGGTCAACTACGTGCGCGCGTTTGCGGGCAAGAAAGCCGCGCCCCAGGAGAAAGACGAGGCTCCGAAGAAATCCGATTAGAAGAGAAGGGTGGGCTGGCGTACCTCCGCGTGCTGGCGGCTCGCCTCCAACCGGGTTGTGCAGACCTATCCCCGAGCCGCAGCCCTCACGCTCAGAGCTACGGTCTCCAGGATAAGAACACCGGTCGCGACTACCGCTCGGATGGTGTTCACCCGGTCCCACGGTGCCCACAACGCCCTGAGATTGTCGGGCGGGGCGGCGACATCCCAGGTCATGAGCGCGTTGTTGAGGGGGACGTTCACCGCACGAGTCAATACCGCAACGGCTGTATTTCCCAAGGCAGATGCTGCAATCAGCCAGAACTCCAGCGATGCCCACTGAGACCTGATGATCACCAGCCAGGCCAGCACTGTCAGCAGCGCGGCCAAGACCAGCGGCGGCATGAATCGAACATAGCGGGCGTGCACTACTTGCTGAAACTGCACGAAGCTTGACGGGCTGAGCTTCTGCAATGCGTAGTAGGGGCCGGTACGATGCGCCAAATAGATGCCGGCAAGCAGTCCGGCACAGACGACTGCGCCGATCTGCACAATGTTCAGAGCCTCCATGTTTCCTCCTTGCGAGGACGGACGGGCACGGCACAGGGCTTGCGTGGGAGTGCTGACCTCTAACCGACCTCGGCATGCTGGCGCGCGGAACGCACCACCGCCAGAGCCTGATCTAGATCAGCGATCAAGTCGTCCGCGTTCTCAATTCCCACCGAGATCCGGACGAGTTGCTCGGTGATGCCCATCTTCTGCCGCTGCTCGGCGGAGATCATGGCGTGCGAGGTCAGCACCGGAATACACACCAGGGAGTCGACGCCACCCAGACTGGGCGCCAGCGTGAACAGGCGCAGTGCCTCGGACATTTTGCGGGTATCGTCTCCGCTGCCGTTCACTTCGAAGCTCAGCACGCCGCCTCCGCCCTGCATCTGCTCCAGGGCCAGGGCATGCTGCGGGTGACCTTCGAGGAAAGGATAGTGCACACTCTTGACCTTGGGATGACGAGCCAGGAATTGAGCAATGCGCAAGGCATTCAGGTTCTGGCGCTGCACCCGGACGGCAAGCGTCTTGATGCCGCGCAGCAGGAGCCAGGCGGCGTGCGGATCCATGACCCCGCCCAGCGTGGTGCGCGTGGAGTGAATCTCGCGGATGAGGTCGGCGCGGCCGGCCACCACGCCACAGATCAGGTCTGAGTGTCCGCCGAAATACTTGGTTCCGGAGTGCATGATCAGGTCAATGCCAAATTCTGCCGGGCGAGAGTTGATGGGTGTCGCAAACGTACTGTCGATCAGCGTAATGAGGTTGTGCTGTCTGGCCAACGCTACGACTTTGCGCAGGTCCACCACCCGCAGGGTAGGATTGGTCGGGGATTCCAGGTAGAGCAGCTTGGTATTGGGACGGATGGCGCGGGCGTGCTGGTCGTATTCGACGGTATCCACCAGGGTGGTCTCGATGCCCAGCTTGGGCAGCCACTGCGTCAGAAACTTGGTGGCACCGCCGTAGATGTCGCGTTGCGCGACAATGTGGTCTCCACTCTTGAGCAGGGCGAGCACCGAGGTCGTGATCGCTGTCATCCCGGATGCGAAGAGCAGCGCCGCGTCCACGCCTTCCAGTTCGGCAATCGCTTTTTCAGCAACCGTGTTGGTGGGGTTGCCGTAGCGGGTATAGAACATGTCAGTAGGGGTGGCGCGCAACTGCTCTTCGTTGTCCGTGACCTCGAAGGTGGAGGTCTGATAGATCGGCGTGGAGAGCGGGCCGTGCTTCTTATTGCGGTCGGTGCCTCCCCGCACGGCTTCAGTTTCCTGGCGGTGCTGATGCGGTTTCATCGCGGCTCCTCGGGCAACTCTGGCTCAAGAGTATCGTTCGGATGGTTGCCGAGCAAGAGGCATAAGGCCCCGATGGCCATTTATAATCGCGGTCTCCATGGACTTGGGTCTCAAGCACCGAGTTGCAATCGTGGCTGCGTCCAGCCAGGGCATCGGCCGTGCAACGGCGGAAGCCTTTGCCGCCGAGGGCTGCCGGGTCGCCATGTGCGCCCGCAACGCGCAATCCCTGCAATCGGCGGCAGAAAAAATTCGCGAGCAGTACCGTGTTGAGGTATTGGCCCGGCCCGTGGACGTGACGGATGCCGATGCCGTGCATGAGTTCGTGGATGCTGTGGTCGCAAACTTCGGCAGCGCCGACATCTGTGTGACCAATGCGGGCGGGCCTCCGGCCAAAGGTTTTCTGGCGGCAACCATCGAGGAGTGGCGGAAGGCGGTGGAGGCGAACTTTCTTAGCGCGGTGTACTTTGTCCGCGAGGTGATCCCGCACATGCAGCGCAAGCGGTGGGGAAGGATCATTACCATCACCTCGATAACCACCAAGCAGCCGGTAGCGGACCTGGTGTTGTCCAACGCGGTGCGGGCAGCTGTGGTCGGGTTGGTGCGGAGCCTGGCGAACGAGTTTGGCAAGGATGGCATCCTGGTCAACAACGTGGGACCCGGCTATACGGCGACGGACCGGTTGAGAGACCTGGCCAGGAAGCGTTCGGCAGCGCAGGGCAAGAACGAAAAGGAGATCATTGATGCCTGGGCTGCGGAAGTCCCAGTCAAGCGCCTGGGGGAACCGCGCGAGGTCGCTGATACCATTGTGTGGCTGGCCTCGGAACGGGCGTCGTACGTGACCGGGCAGACTGTGCTGGTGGATGGCGGGATCTATAAGGGGCTGTGAGCCGGCGGGACGCCGGCGCTACGGAGAAAGCGGATGCGAACCAGGAAACGTGCTGTGCGGCCGCGTCGAGCGAAGAGAACCCCTGCCAAGAAGGGGGAACTGAAATACGTGCCGTGGAGCTCGGTTGAGCTGGAAGATCTGAATCCGCTGCTGCAACGCCAGTTCGTGGTGGGGCAGGACGTAATGCTGGCGCGGGTGCTGCTGAAGAAGGGCTGCGTGGTGCCCGAGCACAGCCATCACAACGAGCAGATCACCTACATCCTGGAGGGGGCGCTGAAGTTCTGGATAGACGGCAAGGAGATCGTGGTGAACGCCGGAGAAGTGCTGGCCATCCCCCCGCATATGCCGCACAAGGCGGAAGCGCTGGAAGATACGGTGGATCTGGACGTGTTCTCTCCGCCGCGCGCGGATTGGATCAAGAAGACGGACGCGTACCTGCGCGGCGGGATAAACCAGCGATCCTGATACCTGCATGACCAATCAGACCGCCTCCGAGTCCAAGCTCGAGCAAACCGCAGCGCGGCTGCGTTGCATCGAATGCGGCGCGTTGTGCGAGAGCGCTGCGCCGAACTTTCGCTGCCCTGGCTGCGGCGATCTGCTGGAAATCTTCTATCCCGGATGGGGAAGCACAGGCCTGAGTGCAGCTGGGCTCAAGGCCTTGTGGCGGCAGCGGAGAACCTCGCGGCTGGCAGTGGATGAGAGTGGCGTGTGGCGCTTCCGGGAAGTGCTGCCCAGCCTGCGCGACTGGCACCATGCCATAACTCTGCGTGAGGGCAACACGCCGGTGTACGAGCTGCCCTCATGCGCCCGGATTGCCGGCGTCGAGCGGCTGCAAGCCAAACATCAGGGCATGAATCCCACCGGATCGTTCAAGGACACGGGCATGACCGTGGCGGCGTCTGTCGCACGTGAGGAGGGGTTCCGCTGGGTGGGGTGTGCCTCGACGGGGAACACTTCCGCGTCAATGGCCGCGTATGCGGCGCGCGGCGGCATGCGCAGCCTGGTGCTGATTCCCGAGGGCAAGATTTCCTGGGGCAAGCTCTCGCAGGCGCTCGACTATGGTGCGGTCACCTGCCAACTGAAAACCGATTTTGACGGCTGCCTGCGCGTCCTCAACCAGGCGGTGCAGCGTGCGCCGGTCTATCTGCTGAATTCGGTCAATCCTTATCGCCTGGAGGGTCAAAAGACCGCCGCCATCGAGTTGTTGGAGCAGCTCGACTGGCAGGTGCCGGACCATGTGATCGTGCCGGGCGGCAACCTGGGAAATTCGTCCGCGCTGGGTAAAGCTTTTCTGGAAATGAAAGAGCTGGGCCTTGTTTCCAGATTGCCGAAAATTTCCATCATCCAGGCGGAAGGCGCGAATCCATTGGTGCAATGCATACGCGAGCATGGTGGCAAGAAACTTGTCCCAGTGCGGGCCGAAACCATGGCAACGGCCATTCGCATCGGAAACCCGGCTTCCTGGAAGAAGGCAGTTCGCGTGCTGCAGACGACGGGTGGGACGGTGGAGGAAGTGAGCGAAGTTGAGATTGCGCTGGCCAAGGCGGAAATCGGTGCGGATGGTCTGGGTTGCGAGCCGGCTTCTGCGGTAACGTTGGCCGGGCTGAAGAGGTTGGTGAAACAGGGATTCGTCAAGCCGGCGGAAAGCATTGTGCTAATCCTGACCGGACACCTGCTCAAAGATCCCGAGTTCACGCTGAAGTTTCATCGCGGAGACCTGTTTGCTCAAACCGGAGACGAGAAGGAAGTCACCACCGCAGCGCCGCAGCAGCGCCCGCCCATCGCGTTGGAGGCCAGTGTAGACGCCGTCCTGGCGACGCTGGAGAAGGCCGAGAAAGCCGGGTGGAACACTTAGGATGGGAGCGAGCAAGAAGCCGGGGCCACGCCCTCGTTCGCAGTTGCAGCTCTTGTTGCCCGCCACCTCGGCGAACCTGGGACCAGCCTTCGACGCGGCCGCGTTGGCGCTGGACCTTTTTCTGAAGGTCCGCGCCCGGCCCGCCACGGAATTTTCCGTGGCGGCGCGGGGACGCGATGCCGACCTCTGCGGGCGCCTGGAAGACCATCTCATCCTGACCACGTATCGGGAGGTACTTCAAACCGAAGGGAAGCCGGTGCTGCCGCTGGCGCTCCATATTGACAACCAGATTCCCATAGGCAAGGGGTGTGGCTCGTCGGCAGCGGCGCGGTTGGCGGGAATCGCGCTGGCCGACCACTTCGGCCGTCTGAATTGGACCGACAGCCGCATCATCGGGGAAGCCGCGCGCCGCGAACATCATCCGGACAATGCAGCCGCTTGCTGGATGGGTGGCCTGGCGGTCGCGCGCCTGTTGAGCGGCGGCGAGGTGCAAGTCGCGCCCATCAAGCCGAACGGGAAGTGGCCGTTGCTGCTGGCGGTTCCGCCGCAGAGCCTGTCCACGGAGGAGGCACGCCGCATACTGCCCAAGCAGTACTCCCGGGCTGACGCCGTCGCCAACATTCAGAATTCCCTGCTGCTATTGGCGGCGTTTACTCAGGGTCGGCATGATTGGCTGGCAGCCGCACTCGAGGACCGCATCCACCAGCCGTATCGCGCCTCCCTGTGCCCGCTGCTGCCTGCCTTGCAGGAAGTGGCAGAAACGCCGGGTATTCTGGGTGTAGTGTTGAGCGGGGCAGGGCCTTCCGTGCTGGTCTTTCTGGCTAGTAAGGCGGACTCGGCTCGAGTCCAGGCGCGCGTGCGATCTCACCTGCGCGCTCACGGGCAGGCTGCGGACCTGATTCCAACCGCAATTACCGGGCGCGGAGCACGCCGGGAGAAGGGCTGAAAGGTCGGCCAACCGGGCGAGAACGCTTAGTCCGCGTTGGCTTGGCGGCGGGCCTCGTGGTTTGCAGGCTTCGTCGCTGCCAGGCTGAAGAGGTGCTGTTCAAAACTGAGGCAGGGATTGCGGGCAAAGCGATCCGGGTAAGAGCTGAGCGCAGTTAAAAAGGTCTCGATTTCCTGTTGAACTTCGCGGTCGCTGCTGCAAATGCGCATGGTGATCGGCCGATGTTTCCTGGTTGACATTTCCTCACCCCACATGCCAGACGGCTGGTTCTGCAACTGGAATCCTGTGGAAGGAACCAATACGTGTCAGGCCGGCTTCTCGCAGAATTTTCGGGGAGCCACACCTTACGTTCGGAGTGTTGCGCGTGTAAATGGCACTTTGGTGCCATATGCAGCTCTGGCCCAGGAAATCCTCGCGCCGGAAGCGGCGGGAACGCACGGAAATACGGGCGGAGTTGCCTCTCCGCCCGTGGAACCCGGTCTAGCGGCGGCTGGCAGGCGGGATAATGCCATTCATCCGCAGATACTCCACCATTTGGCCGTAGTGGTCGAAGCAATGCCCCACCGTCAGCGTTGCCAGACCGAGGCGAGTGGTCATGCCTTCGCCGAAGGGGCTCTTAATGGGAACGCCGGCGTTCTTCTCATCAATGCTGGCAGCGGCTTTGCGGACATAGGCAAAGGATTCCTTGAGGAACTTCATGATCTCAGCCTTGGTCTTGAGGGAGTCCGGACCGTTCTCGCCGCCTAGCTCTACGGGCGGCTTCTCTCCCAGGATGGCGCCGCCAAGGATGTAGTTGACGGCAGCCACATGTTTCACCTGCTGTGCGAAGGTGCGGACACCCTTGAATTCGCCGCTGCTGGGCGCGAACGAGTACTTGTCTTCACCCATGGCGTCGGCGGCAGGAACGAACTCGCCTTCCACACCGCCGATAGCACCGTCCAGCACCTGGCCGATGCCGCGGTTCTCGGTGGAAGCGGGAGCTTGCGCAGAAGCGATGGCGCCGTATGCCAGCACGACCAGGAACGCGAACAGCCACTTCGTCTTCTTCATCGGGGTTCTCCTGGAGGATCGTAGTTGCGAGTGCCAATTGTAGGACAGGGGTCAATCCCGTACAACGGAAGGAGCGAGTTCGAGTTCCTGGGCGGTGAGGCGATAGTGCCGAACTGCGAAGAGGCCGGCCACGAGAGCGAGGGCAGAGCAGAGAAGCGTGGTGGGAATGCCGAAGCGTGTGGCCAGCGCGCCCCATGCCGCGCTCCCGATGGCCATGCCTCCCTGCAGCACCAGCAGGTACATGGACAAGGCGCGGGCCCGTAGGTGGTGAGGTGACATGGTCTGGGCGGCGACGTTCAGGCAGGCCAGGATGCCGATCCACGCCGTCCCCGCGGAGAACAAGACCAAGCCGAGCCACCCGAAGCTCTGTACCCGCCCGGCGGCCGCGGTGCCGGCGGCGAAGACCAGAATGGCAAACATCACCAGACCATCCACCGACAGGCGGCTGCGCAATCGCGGGAGCACCGCCGCCCCGGCGAGGGCTCCCAGGCCGAACGATCCCAGCAGCACACCGTAACCGGTGGCGCCGTGGGGGCGGGCGAGGATCGGCAACAACGCAAGCAGGGAGCTGGCCGCCAGACTGAACGCTGCGGTGCGGACCAGGACGGAACGCACCAGAGGCGCGCTACGCACATAGCGGAGGCCGGCCAGAAGGGCGTCGGTGACGCGGCCGGTCTCCACGTGCTCGAAATGCGGGCGCTTCCAGCGATAGAGAAAGAAGATCACCCCGAAAAACGACGCGGCGTTGAGCAGAAAGGCCACGCCCGAGCCTGCGGCCGCGATCACCATGCCGCCCAGCGCCGGGCCCACCGCGCGGGCCACATTGAAGCCGACAGAGTTGAGCGCGACCGCCGGAGCATGCTGTTGCGGAGAAACAATCTCGGGGGTGATGGCTTGCCAGGCAGGATCATTCATCACCGCACCCAGCCCCAGAAGGAAAGTAAACCCAAGCAGCATCCAGGGCGTTACCATGTGCCGCAGCGTGAGGACGCCCAGGGTGCCGGAAGCCAGAACCATCCAACCTTGGGTGATCAGCAGGAAGCGCCGCCGATCCACCAGGTCGGCCAACGCGCCCGCGGGCAGGATTACAAGGAAGACAGGAAGCGTCATGGCCGCCTGCACCAGACCCACCATGAGCGGCGACATCGTGAGCTGGGTCATGAGCCAGCCGGCACCCACGTTCTGCATCCAGGTGCCGGTGTAGGAGATCACGGCCGCGACCCAGAGGGAGCGAAACAATGGCTCTCCCAGCGGCGCCCAGGCAGCCCGGACGTCGTGCCTTGGCACTCTCTGCGGCATCGAGGTTTTGACCGCTTCCGCCATGATCAGTTGCTCGAGATCTCCTCCACAGTTCTGGGCACACCCGCGCCGAACGGCCACTCCTGATGGCGCCAGGCGCGAATCATGTAGATCGCCATCCCACTAACCAAGAGTACAACCGCGTAGCGCACTTGCTTCAAGGAGTTAGTACGAGAGAACAGAATAAACCCGAAGCCGACGGCGGCGATCAAAGCAGGTACAGGATACAGCCACATACGGAAGGGCCGGGGCAGATCGGGACGGCGGACGCGCAGCACGATCAACCCCACCGTCTGCACCAGAAACTGCAGCAGAATGCGGATTACTACCAGAGCCGAGATCACATCCGCCAGGGAGAAGAAACAAAACAGCACGGCCACGCCGGCTAACGCCAGCAGCGAGACATGCGGGAAGCGATACTGCGGATGCACGCGGGCAAAGGCCCGAAAATAGTTGCCGTCGAGCGCGGCTGCGTATGGCACCCGCGAGTAACCCAGCGTGAGGGAAAACACCGAGGCGAAAGCGGTCCACATCACCATGATGGTCGCGAGATTCGCGGCCCAGGGCCCGTAGACCTTGCGCATGAAGATCGAAACTACGTACAAACCGCTGTTGGATTGGCCCGAGGCGGTGATTTCCTGCCAGGGCACGACGCCCAAAATGCTGACGTTCATCAGCAGATATAGACAGGCCACCAGAAAAATGGATAGCAGCAGCGCGCGCGGGATGTTCCGGCCGGGATCTTTCACTTCGTCGCCGAGAAAGCAAACGTTGTAGTAGCCCCAGTAGGTGTATGTCGCCATGAGCATGGCTGGACCGAGTCTCAGGAAAAAACCGGGCGACAAGTGGAACGCGCCCTGGGGAAAACTGAAGGCCTGGGAAGGGTTGAAGTGGGTCAAGCCGGCAAAAATGATCCACACGATAGTTCCCACCGAGCCGACCCAAAGAAACTTGGAGAGCCATCCGATGCTGGTAATCTTGCGATAGAGGAGCACCGCCACCAGCGCCACCATGCCGATGGCCACGAAGGTCGCTCCGGAAACCAGCCCTCCCAGTTGCAGAGGTCCCAGCCCCGGCACCTGCAGGCTCCAATTGCGCGCCAGGTATTGGTGCTCCAGGCCCGGCCAGAAGTAGGAGGCGTAGCCCGCCAGTCCGAGCGAGCCGGTGGCAATGGACATGGGCGCGCTGAAGGAGAGCTGCCAGATGAACAAAAAAGAAATCAGCCGTCCGAACCGATTAGCGCCGTAAATCTCGCGGAGGTAGCGGTACGATCCGCCGGAGCCCGGCAGGGCCGCTCCCAGTTCGGCCCACACCAGGCCGTCGCACATTGCGAGGGCTGCGCCCAGGACCCAGCCCAACATGGCTTGCGGGCCGCCCATCATGCTCACGATCAAAGGCATGGTAATGAACGGTCCCACCCCGATCATGTCAATCATGTTGAGGGCGGTGGCGCTGCCCAGGCCCACGCCGCGGATCAGGTGGGGAGACGTGTTGGCGTGTTGAGTTGCGTCGGTGTGCATGGGAGGTGTTATGTCTTGGCTGAGAACCGGGAACTGGATTCTTCTAAGAAACAGCCGCCACGAGCTAATTACAAGTGTCCCTTGCTTGAAACCTTGCGCTTATTCCTCCTGCAAAGCTTTCTGCATAAGAGTCGGTTCTCAGTTCTTAGTTCCCGGTTCCCAGATGAAGACCGACCGCTTGCTTACCACCTGCTGCTCGCTACTGCCTTCTCGTGCCCCGCACTCAGCAGGTTCACGTAAAGACGGATCGCTCCTGGCACTCCTGCCGGCAACTGGCGGAAGAAGGCATAGCCGGTGTAGATGTAGGTGCCTTTGCCGTACTGGGCGCGCAGCAATCCTCCCTTGAGCAGAGGCTCGCCCGGATCGTGCGATGCCAACAGCGGTTTGAAGTTACCGTCCCATTGGTCCATAAAGTAAAGGCCACGCTCCTGCACCCAGCCGTCAAAATCGCGCTGGGTGATCTGGTTGGGATAACGGAGCACGCTGTCATCGGAGTCGAGGATCTCGACCGGAGCTTCCTCAACCGATACCCGGCGGTGGCTGAGCTCGGCCGGATAGGGGGTGAGGTGGCTGCCGTTGAAATCAGAGATAGCCGTGTCGTATTGCACCACCAGCGTGCCCCCGGCGGATACGTAACCAAGCAGCCTCTTGTTGTTGGCGACGACGTCTTTCTGGGTGCCGTAGGCGCGGATGCCCAACACGATGGTGTCGTACATGCTCAAATCGGTGGTGGCGAGGGTCTCCGGCGGAATCAAGGTGACGTTCATTCCGATCTGCTTCAACACCGTGGGAATGTCATCCCCTGCGCCCATGATGTAGCCGACCTTGAGATCACGAGGGATCGTCACGTCCACGATGCTGACCCGCTGCACCGCGGGCTGGTAGTAGTAGAAGGTGGCGAGGTCTTCGCGGGTGACGACGGTGTAACCAAGATCGTAGGGCTTGCTCTGATAATCGAGAACGGCCCTGATCTGAGAGTGCCCTTCACGCAGGCTCGATGGGCGAACCTGAAAAGTGAAATCCTTCGATTCCCCAGGTTTGTCAAAACTCACCGGCTGCGAATCTGGCTGCGCACGCCAGCCCGGTGGCAACTCCAAACGCAGGCGGGCTGGCGCTGCAGTGGCGACGTTGCTTCGGATCCCGACTCTGATCTCAGTAGTGCCCTCGTGGGCCGTGGGAATCACATCGGTCGTAGGTTCCAGCGCGATGGAAAACGGAGGAGCGATCGCCAGCGCGCGTTTGGACTCGGTTCCGTCCGCGTTCCTGTACTTGACCACGCAGGGCGCGGAAATGCTCCCGGCATCTCCCATGAACGCCAATGCTTTTACAGGAGGCGGGGGGAAAGGCAGGTTGAGGTCTTGCGGATCGTCAATGATATTGATGCTGTCGGTTTCGGGGTTGTCCCGATGCCAATAGGGCCGCGTGTATTGCGCGTCGGCTGGAACCGATACCCGGAATCGGGTGATCTCTTCACTTCCATGGTGTTCGCTGGACAGTACCTTCTGGTCCCACCCGCGGGGCAGGTCAAGAGTCAGGGCTCCTGATCTGACCGAGGGGTCCGCCGCCGAGAAGGTAGCCGTCACCTCGAAAGTTTGGCCTGGTACTGCCATGAAAGCATCATCCGGGCTGGATCCCACCGGCACGTCTGCCACGGCAGTGAGCTTCGCCCCCGCAGCCAGAGCAATTGCCTTCACAAATTCCCGGGCCTTGGTCTGCAAGGAAGGGAGAATCTGGTTCTTGGCTTCCGGGGACAGCGAAGAATTCTTGATCTTTAGGATCAGATCGGCAACGCTCCGGTCGCCCTCCGCAAGAGGAGCCACGGCGGAAATCGGGTCTCGGTCTGCGGCGGCGGTTGCCTCCGAAACACGGGCTGCAATTTGGGTCAACGCCGGATTCAAGAACGGAACTTTTGCTTGCTCGCCCCCCAGCCGCGACGCCAGTCCCACCAGCGTCGTATCAATGCCATCGAACAAGTCCTGCTCGTGGCCATCTTTGTCCTTGTTCGAGGTGACCACCGAGTCCACCAGCTTGTAGAAGGCGTAGTGCGGACCGGAGTCAACTTCCCAGCCTCCGGCCCCTTGGGACAATTGGTGGCGCAGGCCTTTGTTCACCGAGAACTGGATGTAGGTCATCCCTAGTGCCGGGCTAAATTCCCCGGTGTTCAGTTTGACGGTGTAGTTCTCCGCGGGGCAGGTCGTGGCGCCGAAGCCGCAGACGTTGCCGATATAGAGCTTCTTCGCCTGCCAGGGGAGCAGGCCTTCTTTGATTTGATCGGGAAAACGATTCGGATCGGCAGCCGCGTGAAAGGCCTCTTGCGTGAGAATGCTCGACGCCTGGTGATGGCCATGTCCGTCGCGCTCGGTGCCGCTGAATCTGGCCACCAGGATATCCGGACGGAAGGTGCGGATCACGCGCACCATGTCGCCCAGCGCAATGTCGTGACCTTGCCACTTCTGGAACGTCTCGTCGGCGTTCTTTGAATAACCGAAATCGGCAACCCGCGTGAAACGCTGTTCCACCCCGTAATAGCGGTCGGCGGCCGTCAGTTCCAGGGTACGCAGCACCCCCAGGACGTCGAAGAGATTGCTGCCCAGCTTGTTTTGTCCGCCTTCGCCGCGATTCAGCGTCAGCAGCAGCGTGGTCACGCCGCGCCCGCGAGATTCCAGCGTCAGCATGCCGCCGTCTTCGTCATCCGGATGCGCCACCGTCTGCATGAGGCGGCCTGTGGTGTGTAGCCGCACCAGCATCTGTTTCAGGCCGGCCACGCCGCTATCCTGGGGTAGGGGATCAACAGGATCGTCCTTCGAGACTTGGACCTGCGCCGGCAGCGTCCCACAAAGCAGCACACCGAGCACAAAGGTGCAAGCCAAGTGACGGGTATTCCGCCGCCAGCGCCGAATTTGACGGCACAGTTTTCGCATAGCTATGGGATGGTTGTTCTCGGGGATATGCGGCAAGATTTTTCCTGGTCCGAACTCATGTTTGGACGGTTCGGGAAGCCACAAGGATAGCTGAATTCATGGGCTGGGTACACCGCGGCCCGGCGGACCCCCTCGACTATGCAGGGCAGGCCCGGGCGCTACTGCCCTCCTGAGACTGCCTGTTGGCACTGGTGGGCGGCGGTCAAGACGGTATTGAATTGCGGCTCGGCGCGCAGCTTGGCCAGCAGGGGGTCCGACAAGAGGTTGGAGTAGGCGCAATAGTTCTGCTCCACGGCCAGCTTCAGCATGTGCAGCGCGGCTTCCTTCTTGCCGCAGTATCCGAGAATCGCTCCCTGGTAGTACCAGATCTCCGGATCAGGCTCGGCGGGTTGGCTGGTCAAGTCCTGCTGCGCGATTCGGTCCAACTCCGATTGCGGCGTCAGCCCCACGCAAGCTTCCAGGAGGTCCCGGTGATAGCGCGCAGTGTTGGGCATTCTCTTGACTGCCTCGCGGGCCTGGTCCAGCTTCCCCTCCCGCAGCAGAATCGAGGGAGTGGCATAGGCTGCCCACTCCGAGCCCTGGTCCAGGCGGACGTAGTCCATCGCCCGCTGGGTCTTGCCCAACTCCGCGAACGCCCAAGCGCAGGAACGGAACTGGTAGTTGCCGGGATCCAGGGCGAGCGCGGTGTCGCACTCCTGGGCCGATTGCTCCAGCATGCCGGCGTAACGCAGCACATACGACAACGCAAAGTGGGCCTGGGCGCTCTCCGGGCGACGCTTGACCAAATCCAGCGCGAGTTCGTGGGCCCTGCCCAGTTCGCCTCGTTCCACGTGATTGACGATCATCTGGCTGGCCGCGGGGATGCGATTAGGATCGAGGGCCAGCGCGTGCTCATAGGCCTTGTTGGAGCGCTGGAACATCTCCTCGCCGCCGTCGGAATAGTCGGCATCGTAGTAGCAGCGCAACCCCAGCTCCTCCCACCCCGGCGCATAGGTGGGATCCATGGCCACCACGTGCTCCAGCACAGCGATGGCGTCCTTGTTGGGCCCGGCATCGTGGGAGAGGGCGAGGCTGTGCAGGTAGAGATCGTAGGCCTCTTGGTTTTTGGGGCGGGTGCCGGTATCGAGAAAGCCGCCGGCCGCACCCAGCACCGGCAGCAAGCCTTGGCGAATCTGGGTGGCCATCTCGTTCTGCAGGGCGATCAGGTCCTGGGCGCCGGCGGTCAAGTTGGTTTGCCAGAGCAGGCGGTCGCTGTTTACCTGGATGGCCTCCAGCGTAATGAGGAGGCTGTCGCCTTGGCGCAGGAAGTGCCCGGTCAAGACGTTGGCGACTTTCAGTTCCCGGCCCGCCTTCTGCGGATCCAGGTCAGCGGCCACATACTTGCGCGTGACCGACGAGGGCCGAACGTCCAGAGTGCGAGTGTAGGTGAGCGTGTTGGCGATCTCATCGGCCAGCGCGAAGCGCAGGTATTCCACGCTGAAGTCGCCGTTGATGTTCTGCAAGGGAAGCACGGCAATGGTGTTACTGGCGGCGCCGTCGCCTCCTCCACGATGTTTCAAGAACCATGCGCCCAACGGAACCAGCAGCGTGACGAGCAGTGCAATCACGCCCAGCAGAGCATAGTGCGAGCGCTTGCTGGGGTCCTCGAAGGTGCCGGTCACGATGCGGTAGGGCAGCACCGGACGCTTGGTCTTGGTCAGCCCGGATTCGGTCTCCTTCTTCAGCGCCTGCAGATCGGTCTTGATGGCCACCGCGTTCTGGTAGCGGTTGCCGCGGTCCTTCTCCATCGCCCGGCCGATGATGCCTTCCAGTTCCGGCGGGAGGTTGGGATTGAGCTTGAGCGGGGAGGCCGGCTTCTGATGCAGGACTGCTTCCAAGGTAGTGACCACGTTGCTGCCGACGAAGGGCTTCTTGCCGGTCGCCATCTCGTAGAGCACCACGCCGAAGGAGAACAGGTCGCTGCGGGGATCGAGTTCGTCGCTGCGGGCCTGCTCCGGCGACATGTAGACCGCGGTGCCGGGGATGACCCCGACCGCGGTCAGCGAATCTTCGACTGGAGTCTCTTCGCTGGTGGCCAGCTGCTGATCGCGCAGCAGTTTGGCCAGTCCAAAATCCAGCACCTTGGTCTGCCCGCTGGTGGTGATAAAGATGTTGGCAGGCTTGATGTCGCGGTGAATGATGCCTTTGGCGTGGGAAGCCACCAACGCATCCGCCACCTGCACCGCGATCTCCAGCAGTTCGTCAATCTGCATGGGGGCGCCCCGGATGCGCGACTTCAGGCTGTCCCCCTCCAGCTTCTCCATGACGATGAAGGGATGGCCGTCATGGTCTTCGATTTCGTGGATGGTGCAGATGTTGGGATGGTTCAGCTGGGAGGCGGCACGGGCTTCGCGCTCGAAGCGCTCCAGGGCTTTGGGGTCGCCGAGCAGATTGTCGGGAATGAACTTGAGGGCGACGTGACGCCCCAGCCGGATGTCCTCGGCCTCATAAACGACCCCCATACCCCCGCCGCCGAGCTTGCTCAGGATGCGATAGTGGGAGATCGTCTGGCCGATCATTGCAGAGGGCCCGTCCCTTACGGCGGTAATGTTAGGCCGCAGTGGAAGGCCGGGTCAACTGGACAGGGGGGATAGCGTTTAGCAGGGGAAAACTGCTACACCCCCACCCCCTGGGGCCAGGCCCCCCGCTCGCTAGCAGGGCAGGGCTGGGGCGGGGGCGTGAGTGGGGGCACGCTTAGCGGGCGAGCGGGGCGCTGGGCGCGAGTGCGCAGGGCGTCACCCGGGTGTGGTTTTGCTCAAGGCTATCTGCACCAAAACGATAAGACGTTTTATGACCTCGTCGGCTGCAGTGCCGGGCGGAAAGGACTCGATTTTCTCCACATCATCCTCCCAACCCCTTGGCTTAGCCTTGCGCCCCGGCTTAATTTGATACACTCCGTCCTTCTCAAGTATCGTCCAATAGCAAGCATTTTTCTCAAACGCGGACCAGGACTTCACTCCTGCGTACTTTAGGACTGGGTGGGGCGTAGCCCTAGGCGGGGTCGGGACTCTGGGGTTGCCACTGTCTATAGCCTTGTGAATTGCGTGCTGCAAATCTCCCGTGTTGGCTGCTGGGACCACGTAAATAGGCTCAATGTAAGTAGAGTAGCCCGCTTGCGTCCGCGCCATCGTGGGCACGTATGCGATACCGTCTCGCAGATAGAGACCCCACAACATTTCATGACCTACAACGACACTCTACACCCGTGAGCAACAAGCTTACGGTCAAGGCAACTGTGCTGCCGAGGGGCATACCGCTAGTGTAGTGCGTCATGCAGATTGACGTTTATTGAGGGTGCGCCGAGCGCGTTTCACTTTTTCCAGGATGTCGGCGGCCCGCGCGGTCCAGATGAAC
>Ga0335070_10000747_pt1 | contig 36919 bp, 33 predicted proteins | sample Lox_Sample_13_FD_206722 | JGI IMG/M metagenome (GOLD analysis project Ga0335070, IMG submission 206722) | Soil microbial communities from Loxahatchee National Wildlife Refuge, Florida, United States - Lox_Sample_1.3 | ecosystem: Environmental > Terrestrial > Soil > Wetlands | place: USA... | reverse complement strand
TCTCCGCATCCTCGTGCCTGACTCCGCCGACAACATCGTCGGCCAAAGTGCGGCCGTTTTACCGCATGCGTTCGTCTGTTAGCGCCGGTCAGGAATGACCGCAAAAGCGCCGACATTCGTCCATAACAGATCGTTCCTTCCATGGCATCCACCTCTTCCGCCCCCCTGGCAGGCGGAAAAAGTGTAACCTATGTCTCCGGAACGTTCTGTTACCTATGTGTCGGAACGGTCACAATCAGATAGAAGAAAGATCAGCAGGAAAATCGACCCATTGTGACGTGGATTGTGACGTAACCCTTCAATTCACCGCGTCCAGTGCGGGCTTTCGTTCGTCTCTTGAAGCCGGTTTTACCAAGCCAGTAGACAGCGACTCTATGGCTTTCCGTTTTGCTTCCATCCGCACATGACTGTATTGTTCGAGCATCTCCCGCGACATATGGCCCGCCAACGCCATGAGCGTTGCGTCCGGCGCACCTGCTTCAGCAAGCTCAGTAATAGCCTGATGCGGAGGTCGTGGAACCTGAATTTTAGGAAGGGTTCAGCCGCACGCTTCCAGGCAGCTTTGGCTTCACCGAGTCTGCGTCCAGCAGAAAGAGCGGTACTAGTAAGCTGTCCCAGCAATTTTGTTAGCGGGAATTCGGCGACTTGGGTCTGAGTAGGTCCAGCGGAATGGGGTGGCGGATTTCGAGTAGACGCGAATGTAGCGGCGGAGTTTTCGACCCAGATCCGCCACGGAAGTGAAAACTCCCCGAGCGATCACGTCACGCTGAATTCTGGCAAACCACAACTCCACCTGGTTCAGCCACGACGAATAGGTCGGCGTGAAGTGAAACTGCACGCGCGGATGCTCCCGCAGGAACCGCTCCACGTCTTTGGTCTTGTGTGCGGAAAGGTTGTCCAGCACCACGTGAATCTGCTTGGCCCGCCGCGCTCGCGCCACCAATCCCTCCAGAAACGCGATGAACTCGCGGCTGGTGTGCCGGGCGGCGGTCATGCCATGCACTTTGCCGCTCTTCACGTCCAACGCGGCATACAAGGACAGCGTGCCATGTCGATAATATTCAAATCCGTGTCGCTCGGCTCGCCCTGGACTCAGCGGCAGCACGGGATCAAGCCGGTCCAGCGCTTGAATGGCGGTCTTCTCATCCACGCAGAACACCGCCGCGTGCTGGGGCGGATTCAGATACAGGCCAATGATGTCGGCGGCCTTCTGCTCGAATTCCGGGTCATCAGAGGCCATGTAGCGATCCAACCGGTGCGGTTTCAGCCGCGCCTGCGCCCACACGCGTTGCACCGTAGACTTACTCACCCCCAGGGCCGCTGCCATTTTTCGGCACGACCAATGCGTGCTGCCGTCGGTAGGTTTCTGCTGCGTCTTGCGCGCGATCCGCGCCTGTACTTGCGGATTGGCCACACGCGGCTGGCTCCCTTTATGCTGCGGCTCCAGGCCCGCCATTCCCTCCTGCTGGAAGCGCCGCTTCCAACGGGCAATCGTGGGCGCACTGGTCTGCAATCGCTGCTTGATCTGGCTATAGCTCCAACGGTCGGCCAGCGCTAGGATCAGACGCGCGCGAAACACATCGCCGGCCGGCAGCGTGCGCGATTGCGCGCCCATGCGTTCAACTCGGCGCGTTGATCTTCGGTCAATGGCAGCAACTCCCGACACTGTCTCATATTTATCAGACGAATCAGGACCGATAACGTTATGACCGGGACAGCTTACTAGTCGGCGTGACTTGGGAAGGACGACACTACTCGGTTGTCCTAAACGACTTACTCAACAACAGTGTGCGGATCAAGTCCGCCTAAGCGCAGCGAATTGCGAGGACAAGATGGAAAAACGACATCACCTCAAGGTTGCCATTCGGGCAATCGTTGCCACACCAGAAGGCCAGAAAGTCTCCGTCATGCTGCCCGCTGGCGCGGTGCTGTGCGAATCTGCCATACGCTCATCGACTCACTTAGGCATGATCGGCGTCGCATGTCAAGGGAAGCACTACTCCGTCTTTCCGAAGGACCTGCTCAGAAATACAGGCTGGCGGGTGAAAGGAGTTGAGGTTGCGAACCAATCGCATCTCCACACAGAATTCTGTGCCGATTGCTTGAGGTTGAAAGATCAACTCTCCGTTGCCAGCGATCATTACGTCAGGCTGACTCTTCAGCACGAGCAAATAGTCCGAGAAGGACACTCAGACGTTTGCGCCATCGAGAAACCGATGCGTCAGGCGCGGCGGAGGCGGGATACTGTTGCGCGGATGCTGCTGAACCATCGTGACAAGCACGAAGATCAATCCAAAATAACAGCAGCGGGTGAAATTTAGCAACACCGCCAGCCTTCCCACCGGCGCATCGCTGTGATACAGTCTTTTGCCCAAAGGGGGAGTCATGCTCTCAGAGAACAGGCGTTTGGTACTAGCAAAACAAGATCGGCTGCGACGTAGGACGGAGGGGAAGAATCGAAAAAGGGCGGCTCGCATCTGCGCCGGCGCCTCAGGCTTGGACGCTCGACTAACGGCCGATGTTCCGAGCCTTCAACATAGAAGCTATCCCAGCGGCTCCAGCAAATTTTGCGAAGCCGAAATTCGGCACAAGACGTCGGCATCTGCTGGCCGTGATGGCACCGTTCCGGCATCCCCGACCGCTGAAGCTTTAACGTATCCGGTGACCGGTTGCCAATGTACTACCCGATCCTGCCCATTTTATTGATCACGCCGCGAAATTCTGAGGATAATCGTCGCTTTGCATTACGAGGTAGCTAAGCTTAGGAACCTCGGGAAGGTGAATTGCTAAGTAACTGTCGAGGACCAAGGCGGAAATGGCAGTTGATACAACGATTATCGTGGCACTTGCTCATCAGTAGCTGCTACGTTCATAGGCCATCGCCTGCAGGCCCGAGGCGCCCGATTAGCAGCCGAATTAGAGGGGCAGCAGCAACTCTACGGAAAATTTGTCGAAGAAGCTGTACCACTATTTGTGGATGCTATTCAAAAATCAGCAATCGAGCCCGCTAAGATTATGTGGCTTTATTCGAAAGTCGCACGAATCCGGCTGACATCAGGCGACGAGGTCCTTCACGCGGCGGAGGAGGTGGGCAAGCGGCTGCTTGACTTCTATGAACGGCCGCCGGAGGATCCCGCCGAGACTCTTGCGCGTGTTGCAAAGGGCGAGCAGAGTCTGGATCCCCGCCGGGATTTTACAGAGTCATGCCGCCGGGAGCGGAATTTGGCTCTTCAACGTGTATGAAGCATGCCGGGGCAGTCGCTGAGTGCCCAAGACTGTAGTTGAGCGGTATGTGCCGAGCATCGGTAGTAAACTCCCAATTTCGATTCCCGATGGAATCAACAATGCTAATAACCCGGTTGAGAAGATCCGGATTAGTCCGGTGAAAAAACATGACCCAACGAATTTTTATATCGAAAACGATAGGCCGGACAATGTGCTGTCTGACCACATTGGTTTATCTTAGCGCCAGCCTTATGTCGCAGGACCGTGATCAAGCGCAAGCTCCCAGCTCCAGACCCGTGGTGCGCGCCACCGCGATCTTAGGTTTCGAAGGTATTGCGACAAACGCTAACGGAGAACTCTCCATTGAGGACGATACGGTTATATTTCGGACGGGCAAGGGCCTCATCGCTCGGATACCCATTTCTTCCATTCAGAAAGTCTGTTTCAGTGAGGGAGACAAGCAGGTAGGTGGAACGCCTACGGCCATGGGTCGCGCCGCAGTACCATTCGGCGGGGGGCGAGTGATCGGCTTGTTCGCTCACAAAAAGTACGATTTTTTGACGTTGGAATACCTCGATTCCAATGGAGGCTTTCACGGAGCGATTTGCCAGCTGAACAAAGGTCAACGGCAAGTTCTGGGAAACGAATTGGAGACCAAGGGCGTGCATGTTAGCGCGCTAACAGCTGATACCGCGAAGCGGAGCAGCGTGGAGACCAAAAATGAAGTTAAGTAGAAGAGCGTCATTGGCATCCGTTACGGTAACTATCGCGATCATCGAATCTGTATCGACATTAGCTGCACTCGCCGGAGCTAATCACTCGGCCGCCCCGCAATGGAGCGTAGAAGTCAAGGAAGTCGACGCTGCTGACGTAAATATCGCCCCGGACTTCAAGGTTGCAATCTACGAGAATCTGTTGGAGGAACTGGTCAAAGGGAAGCGGTTCTCAGCAGTATTGCGCAGCGGCGATCAGCGTGCCAAAGACATTCCGGGCCTTGTGATCCTGAAAACAACCGTGGAGTCATACACTCCGGGTAGCGAAACGAAACGGGCCGTGACCACCGTGGCCGGGGCCACAAAACTGAAGGTTCGAAGTCAGCTCTGCACACTGGAGGGCAAAGTAGTTTTTGAACGGGTCGTGGACGGCAATGTCCGTTTTTTCGGCGGCAACCTGCGAGCCACACACAATCTGGCTCATAACGTAGCGAATGCTCTCAAGCAAGCGAGCGGCCTCCGGGTTGGCAGGGAGCGGCCTGCTGGGCAGGGTAGTTAGCACTACCAGGCTCCACGCTTTCGCTCGATGTGAAGTAGCCAAAAGTTTGAAGGATGTTTGCCGCCTGAGGAACACCAGCGTCCCCGTGGGAATAACTCGCCTTCGCAATGTCCGTAAACCCGGCGTCAAGCTTGAATCGGCACACAACCGCCATCATAGCTCAGGGGTATTCAGATTCACGCATAATCGTGCCGTTAGACATCTGAGGGTGACACAAATCTGCATCCAAGAAAAAGCCCGGCTCAAGGATTAAGCCGGGCTAGGATGTCTGTTTCCTGGGGTGAACGCGATACCAGAGAAACCCAATGCTATCGGGGTTTATGTTGGATCAGATGGCAATGGAGCACAAGCCATCTTTTTGGCTTGCGCTGATTCTGCGCCACAGCATCTTTCGATGGCCTGCCGCTGTAACCGCTGCTGTGTAACGGCCTTACGAGGACGCAGAGATTGTTCGTCGATTCGTTCCTAGAATCCACTTGCAGCACGGCCCAGAAGCATCCATACTCCGAAACATGGCCTTGAGAAATACCGCGCTCTTAGCACTGGTCGGTGCAGTCCTGCTGACGGTTCTGTTCTTGGCCGATTTGGTAATCGACGTTTCAGGTCTGGTGAACGGTGTGATTCCAGCAATTCGGGTGCTGGCTTCGTTTATTCACGTGGTGGGAAGCTTGAGCTTGGCGGTGTGCTTTTAGGCGTTCGTCAGGGGGCAGACGTGATCACATTCTGGGGGGATCGGACACGCAAAAGCGATAGCGATGTTTAGGTGAGATCTGACAGACCGGGTGGCAAAAGCCCGATATGATCATAAGATCGGGTTCGCAGGGGGACTTCCTTGGGCTATGCGCCGCGCATTTTGATCGTCGACGATGAGCCTGAGGTCCGAGTGCTGTTTGAGCAGATCCTTTCGGAGAATGGCTACTATGTGACCGCGGTGGGTACAGCGCGGCAAGGTCTGAGAGCGTTGAGTGATGAGGAGTTTCAGGTGGTTGTCGTGGACCTAAGCCTTCCTGATTGTGACGGTCTGGAGGTCGTGCGGCAGATTCACGGCGAATATCCCCGCGTAAGCATCTTGGTTATCTCGGGAGTCATGGTCGGTGACATGCCGGGGATTGCGTTAGCAGCCGGGGCATCAGCCACACTTGCGAAACCCACGATATCGCCCAAATTGCTCGATACCGTTTATCAGCTACTCGATTCATCTTTATCGTGGATGGGACGACGCGTCAAACGTCAAGCTGCGGATTAGTGCGGCGGCTGGTGGGCGCTTCGCTTCGCCCAGAAATCCGACGATGCCAGCACTGGCACAACCTCAAATTTGAGCAGATCCTCCCAGCGGGCGATCCAAATGTCGAGCAATTCGCGGCTGGCAGCTTCCATGATTTGGAAACACCGGCTTCCCGTCCCATCCAACCAACTGTCGTGGTAGACGACGCCTTCCGGCATCATCCCCTCCGTTTGTGTAAAGCGTTGGACAATTCGATCTGGATCAGCGTTTTTGAAATGTTCAATGACCATGAAGAGTATGAAGGGAGTGTAGCAAGGAAGAGCGTTCAAGATCCGACCTTACCGCTTATACACTCAATAGTGAAGTAGCCAGTCCTAAGGCGAGTTCCACAACACCGCCAGCATCATCACGTCCCGTCGCCATGGTTTGCGTCCGCTACGTTAAATCGCAACTCTATGAGATCAGCAGCGTCAATTTCACGGTAATGGTCGCGGCCATCGCGACGCTAGCCGTATCGGCCGCCATCGCCGGAATCGTTCCGGCCAGCCGCGCAGCTTCCATCAACCCTATGGAGGCGTTGAGGATTGAATGAACCACTTTGGTAAGGGACTGCCAGCCCGCATGTTTCCGGTTTTCCGGGCGATCTCGGAAATGTGCCCTGTCGCGCGCCCGGTGGTGACGGAGCGTTATTTCCCGTAATAATGCCCCCTCCCGCGTCGGAAAGGATCGTGATGGCTCGCTGCTCCATCTCCGCCGGCAGTTTCCGATTGGACGCTTGCCCGCGCAGCTCATGGGTTTCCGCTCGGTCCCCTTTCCGCCGCAGCTTGCGCAGGAGCCGCCGCACTTGCCGCTCCGTGACGCCGATCACCTGGGCGGCCTGCTGCTGCGTGATCAATTTCTTCTTGGCCCTCTTCAGGGCATCCAGCCGGTCCCGTTCGGCGCTACTTCTATGAAACACTGCTGCCGGAACTGAAGCGCGCGGGCAAGACGCTTGGAGCGACACGGGTTGACGGGCCATTCGAACACGACCAGATTGTGGGAGGTTAGCCGACGGCCCGGAAGTATGATAAGTCAAGGAATAGGGAGCCGTGGCCACGCGTCAACACAAGGTTCACACTCAACTCGGCCGAGCCGCAGTCCAGATCTTTGCCGCCAATGATCGCATGAACCAGGTTCTTATCGAACATCTTGACCCTACCGCCTGGAAAGCCAAACCGCCCGGCAAGGCCCGCACCATTGCGGCGATCTTCACGCACATGCACAATGTCCGCTCCAAGTGGGTCAGGCTTACCGCTCCACACCTGAAGGTTCCACCTCAGCTCAACCGCGCGCACTGCACGCCGCAGCAAGCCCGTCAAGGATTGTCCGAGAGCGCCGCTCGCTGCGCGGAGATGCTCGCCGAAGCGCTCGGCGGTGGTGCGGGCCGCGTCGAGAAGTTTCGCAGAGACGGCTGGGCTCCGCCTTGGCCGGTTGGCCCGGAAATGCTGTGCTACATGATTTCTCACGAAGCCCACCATCGCGGGCAAGTGTGTATGCTCGCGCATCAGCTCGGATTCCCGTTGCCGAACAAGGTGGCGTACGGAATCTGGAATTGGGAAAAGCTGTGGAAAGAGTGCGGGTCGTCTGGCGGCCCCGGCTACGATTCTTAAGGAATCTCTCAAAGGCACAGGGCTCTGCCGGGACGGGGCCCGAGGCATTGAAGTCGGAGTTGGCCTAAGAATTGAATCGCAAGGACCGGTGATGGAAAGGCTCTTCGGATGATCGGCGTTTTCGACAGCGGCTTCGGTGGGCTGACGGTGCATCGTGCGCTAACCGAGGCGCTGCCTGCGCGGGATTTCGTCTATCTTGGGGATAACCGAAATGCGCCCTATGGCACGAGGCCGCCGATTGATGTTCTGAATCTAACCTGCGCCGCGCTCGAACGCCTGTTCGCCGAGGGTTGCACGCTTGCGATCGTCGCCTGCAACACGGCCTCTGTGGTTGCGCTGCGCTGGATCCAACAGCAATGGCTACCCGCGCGCCGGCACGACGATGGGGTGGCGCGGAACGCGATTGGCATCGTCGTACCGACAATCGAGGCTGCAACCGGCATCGGCTGGCACGCAGGCGGGACTGCCGCGCAAGCAACGAAGCAGTCCAGCACCATCGCAGTCTTCGCGACCCGCCGCACAGTGGACACCGGTTGCTACCCAATTGAAATCCGTAAACGCCGTCCCGATATCACTGTGGTGCAGCAGGCCTGCCCTGAACTTGCCGGCTCAATCGAGCGGGGGTTGCCGCGCCGCGATATTCGCGCGCTGGTCGAACAATATGTGGGTGAACTGCTGAACCGCCTCGACACCACGCCCGACGGCGTGATCCTAGGCTGCACCCACTATCCGCTAGTGGCCGATCTCTTTGCCGCTGCCCTGCCGTGCGGTATGCGCATCATCCACCAGCCCGAGGCTACGGCACGCGCGCTGAAGTTCTATCTTGACCGGCATCCTGAATATGACGTCAGCAGTGCCGGGCGGCGCATCTTCCTCTCCACCGGGTTTTCCAACGAAGCCCTGCCGCTGATCGAAAAATTCTGGGGTGACAAACTTCCTTTCCTTCAGGCGTGAAGGGCTCGCGTGTCATTCCACTTACCGATATGTTGACCTGACGCCGTTCCTTCCGCGTAACTTATCGTACCGGAAGCGACAAATCAGCCAAGGGGATTCGCAGTTGTGTGACAAGGGCGCTAGCCGGCCTAGTGATCCGATGTCATCGAGTTGGCTCCGCTGCCACATGGACTGCTCGATCGGATTTGAGCTTCCTCAGCGGCGTCGACTTGGTCGCGGCAAATCGTAGTCGCACGTAGTCTGCGACCCAGGTTCCGGTGCTTTCACGCAGCTGCGGTTCCAGTATGGCGCGGACCTCTTGTAGATATTCCGCCCGCGCGACGGGTGGAAGCCCATGAAGGAAGCTTTGTGCAAATGTCTCAAGCCAGCTGATGACGTTGCCAGGCAGGGGCGTCGGACGCGGGATCAATGAAATAGTATCGACGCGGAACCCTGCTCGCTCCAGCCGCGTTGCGTAGTCACCGGGAGTCGGGAAGTACCAAGGCACGCGAGCTTCCCCATCCATCCCGCGCCGGTCCAAGGCTTGGACAAGTGCCGTCCGGATCTTATGCACGCAGCCATGGCCCCCGCATTCGGCAACAAAGCGGCCCCCCCATCTAAGAGAGCGGTACACGGCGGCGATCATCGCGTCGGCGCGCTTGATCCAGTGCAGCACCGCGTTGCTGAAGACGGCATCGAACTCTTCCCGGAACGGCAAAGCTTCAGCGCTCATCACGTGCGCGTCCAGCCCAAGCTTCCTCGCGGCTTCAATCTGCGGAGCGCTCGAATCGACGGCAACTACTTCACACCCAAGATCGGCCAGTTTTTTCGTGAGCGCCCCGTCTCCGCAACCCAGGTCAAGAATGCGCTCACCGGGCCGGGGTGCCAACAACTCCATGACCCGGGATCCCAGATCGGAAACAAAGCGGCCATTGCGCGCGTAGTTTGCGGGGTCCCAGGTTTGCGCAAGCGACATGACTGCATGATAGCCTCTTGGCGAGAAGTCGCGAAGCGTTTAGGAATGTCGAGCGCCGCGGTAAAGACACTCTACCCGTGGATACGGCTTCCGTTACATCCGCAGGCCGCTTCGCCACTCCGCAGGATGCTGGCCAACGTGCCATTCCTGATCCGGGCAAGTGTCCCAAGACGCTCTATCACGTGCGACGAAAGTTCAGAACCGGGCAGCTGAGGAGTCGATCCAGCCTGAGGCGCCCGCCCCATCAAACTAACTTTTCTTACCCGATCAGCTAACGTCGATTTTCTGCGCTCCCGAACGACTATTTAATGAATGGAACGCCGCCGTGGCAATCAGGAGGACACCATGAAATACCTGTGCATGATTTTTTTTGACGAAAAGAAACTGGACGCTCTCTCCAAGCAGGAATACGAAGCCCTGGTCAACGAAAGCCTGGCGTACGATGATGTGCTTCGGAACAGCGGTCACTCGCTGGCCAATCAGGCGCTTCAGTCCGTTCAGGCGGCCACTACGATCCGGCCACGGGGAGGGAAAATGACAATTATCGACGGCCCGTTCGCGGAGACCAAAGAGCAGATTGGTGGGTTCATCCTGATCGCCGCCCGGGATCTGAACGAAGCCATCCAATTGGCTTCCGGGATTCCCGCGATTCGCCTCGGAGGCGTCGAAGTACGGCCAATCAAGGAGTTGACCCACAGCAGTGCCGGCGTGTGAGCGCAGATCATTCGGAGGAGCCCGCGAGGGTTGTCATCGCGCCCGCCCGGTGCTCACGCTTGAATGGGCTGAACGCCACTGCGAAATCCGTGGCAGCCCGGTCCAGCGGAACAGTGCGGTGTATGCTGCAATAGTCACTTATGCGCGTTGAAGGACCGAAAAACAAAGTGGCCGGATGTTTGTCAGCGATCGCGCTGTTTCTCATCGTCGGCATCTGGCCTCCGGCAACGCGGTGCCTGAGCCTGTTGCCGGTCCCCGCGCCCGCGGGAATGCACGGGCCTTATGCCACCAACTTTTCCCTCGCGGAGAATCCGATTTCGGAAGGCGGCAAATGGCTGAATGGCCAGACCGACGGCCTTGATTGGACCGACGTCCGGACGACAACCGGCTTCGCATTCGGCACCGAAATAGGCGGCAATAGACCGGACCCACAAAAGTACGACGACTCCACGGCTCTTCTAAAGGGTACTTGGGGACCGAATCAAACGGTCCAAGCCACGGTCCGCTCCGTGAACCCGAACCAAGACGGCAAGGTCTGGGAGGAAGTGGAGTTGCGCCTGCGGAGTACCATTTCTCCCCACAATTGCACAGGGTACGAAATCATGTTTCGCTGCTCCAAAATCCCAAAGGCCTATTGCAATATCGCCAGGTGGGAAGGACCTCTGGGAAAGTTCACCATGCTGAAACAGACGGAAGGTTCGCAGTACGGGGTCAAAGATGGCGATGTCGTGAAGGCTAGTATGATTGGAAAGATCCTTTCGGTCTACATCAATGGCGTGCAGATGGTTCAACTCAGTGATGACAGATTTCCGAGCGGCAATCCAGGGATCGGGTATTACCTCGAAGGGGCCACTGGCGTGATAAGCGATTTTGGATTCTCGAGTTTCATGGCGACCGACAGATAAACCTCGGAATCCAAACGTCACAACCGATACGGGTCGGTCTCGTGAAACGCGCATGAATGCTCAGGACAACCCACACGGCGACGCCGGTCAAGATTCAGGTTGCGATGCCGGCGCCGCATGTTCCGCGGCCATTTCAACGAGGCTTTCTCTGTGGCGTCACAGCGAGCGCCATAACGCAGCGCAGTTTTGTGACGCACTTCAGCGACTCAGGTAGATTCGCCGAGGAATCCGTTTAATCCATTAACGCGGGCTGCAAAAAAGGGAAGGCTGAAAAATCAGTGCCTTACGTGTGTCGGAACTCGGCGCTGTGTACGCAGTGATCTATACTCAAATGAACGGTTGCTTCCCACGCTGGACGTCGCGGGTTCGAGTCCCGTCTTCCGCTTCATTTTCAATAGGGTTCTACGCCATTAAGGGGGCAGCCGAGGGCTCTACATGCGCTCGCCATGGATGAGTTTTGTCGGGATGCTCCTGGGCAGTTTTGCCGTTTGTGCTCAGAACAGCCGCCCGGCGCCTGCCGAAGCCACGGCCCACATCGGCAAGGGCTATGAACTCGTCCAGAACGACCGGTTCGCCGAAGCCGCAGAGGAGTTCCGTGCCGGCCTGGCACTCGATCCCGGCGCAACGAACGCACGGTACCAGTTCGCGGTCTGTCTCTTCGCGTTGGGCGAGCACGGTGCATCGCGGCAACAATTCGACCGCCTGCGTGCGGAAACCAGGAATGATCCCAGCGTGGAGTATTACCTCGCGCGCCTCGATCTGCTGGCGGGCGATCATGCAGCCGCCATTCGCCGGCTGGTTCCTCTGATGCCCCGCCCGCCGTTTCCCGACACGGCCTTCTATCTCGGCTCGGCCTATCTTGCGCAGGGCCGCCTGGATGATGCCATCAAATGGCTCCGGATGGGCGCTCAATCCGATCCCCGGGACTTCCGTACTCACTACCGGCTTGCGCGCGCGCTCCAGCAGAAGGGCAATTCCGAGGAAGCCGAGCAGGAATATGCGCGCTCAACGGAAATGCGCGAACGCTACAACGAGACTGCCCGCCAGTCTGTTGCCTGCGTCCAGGCTTTGCGGCAGCGACCGGCCGCTGTGTCGCGGAACGTGTGTAATCGTATGTTCGACGCCAGCGACCCGGACAAGCTGACCACGCTCGGCATCCTCTACGGCGAAAATGGAAGGTACGAAGAGGCGATTCCGCCCCTCCAGCGCGCTGCCGCGCTCGATGCCGATTCCTTCGAGGTGTACCACAACCTGGGACTGACTTACTTCCGCCTCCGCCGGTTCGCTGAAGCCCGCGCGCCCCTGGAAAAAGCCGTGAGCCTGCGTCCGGCCTTCTTTGGATCTAACGCATTGCTGGGAGCTACACTCTATTCGCTCAAGGACGATCAGGGCGCATATCGTGCCCTCGAGTCCGCGCACCGCCTGAAGCCCGGCGATGCCGACACTTCGGAGCTGTTATTCCGCGTCTCGATCATTCTCGGAAACCAAGCCGCCGCTGCCGCCGATTATGCCGCTGCGCTGAAGTTCCTGGCTAAGGCGGGCGAGGTGCGCCCCGAAAATCCCGAACTCCGGGGCCGCATCGAGGAAATCGAGAGGCTGCGCACCCGCTCACGCTGAGTCTACTGCTTCAATACCGGGAACCACGCGCTCTGAACCTGCACCATGTTGAGGTGCCCCTTCAGTGTGCAAATCGATTCGGCGTTCGCTGCTCGAACCGGAGATATACTGTCCCGTGATCGAATCCGCCATGGATTTCCTTCCACGTGCAGCTACACCATTTCATGAGGATCAATGGGCATGCGCCTCGATAACAGAATCGCGCTAGTCACGGGCGCGGCAATGGGGATCGGAGCCGGCATCGCACGGCGCTTCTCCGAAGCCGGGGCCACAGTTGTCGTCTTCGATATCAACGCAGAACGTGCGTCCGAGGTCGCGAAAACCCTGTCACAGTCCGGGCGCGCCACGGCAATCCGAGGCGACGTTTCGGTCGAAGCCGACGTTCGCTCCGCCGTCGACCGGACCATTCGGGAATTCGGCTGTATCGATGTGCTCGTCAACAACGCCGGAATCGAGGTGCTCGGACAGGTTCCTGATCTGACCTCCGCCGATTGGGACCGCCAGCTCGGCGTCAACCTCAAAGGCGCTTTCTTTTTCTCAAAATACGCAATCCCGCATATGCGAGCGCAACGGCGCGGCGTCATCATCAACATCTCATCGGTTCACGCCTTCGTCTCCTACGCAGGTAACGCGGCCTATGACGCGTCAAAGGCCGGCATGATCGGGCTGACCCGCGCGCTGGCGCTCGACCACGGAAGCGATGGCATCCGCGTGAACGCCATCTGTCCCGGTTACATCGATACACCCCTCATGGACGCGTGGCTCGCAACTCTCCCCGATGCGGATGAGGCCATGCGCCAGGTGCTCAGTTTCCATCCCCTAGGCCGGATCGGGACGCCGCACGACATCGCCGAGGCCGCGCTGTTCCTGGCCTCGGATGCAGCCTCGTTCATCTCCGGGACCTACCTGGTAGTGGACGGCGCGATGACTGCCTCGGGCCACTAGGAATCGTATGAGCGTCTGGAAGACGACAGCTGCACGCTCGCAATCTCGCCATGCAGTTCCTTCGCGGGTCCTACAATCAGTGACGGGCCCTGGATCTTTACGACAAACGGTTGCCCGAAACATGATCGAAGAAATGAAGCTTCGTCTCATCAAACGAAAGCCACACCCGGCTTTCGATTTCGAAGCGCATTGCGGGATCGGCCCGGGCGACTATTCTCCCCGGGCCGACGTTCAGGAAAACGTAAGTTTCGTTACCTAGGGCTTCCGTTACATAGACCGTGGCCGGGAGACCGCCTTCAAACGCTGTGACCGAGAGTGCTACGTCTTCGGGACGTACCCCCAAGGTCACCTTGTCAGACGAGGGTGGCGGGGATAAGACCTCGTTTGCAAAGCGAAGAGTGATGTCCGGGCCGACAAATCTTCTCTCCGCGTGATCCAGCTTGCCTTCCAGGAAGTTCATGCTCGGACTCCCCATGAAACCGGCAACGAATCTGTTGGCCGGGCGCTGGTAGATGGCGAGAGGAGTGTCGAATTGCTGCAGCCTTCCACCGTCCATGACGGCTACGCGATGCGCCAGGGTCATGGCCTCTGCCTGATCATGAGTCACGTAGAGTGTTGTAGTCCCCAGCTCATATTGGAGCCGCTTCAGTTCACCGCGCGTATGGAGGCGAAGTTGTGCATCGAGGTTGGACAACGGTTCGTCCATTAGGAAAACTCGCGGCTGGCGAACGATGGCTCGCGCCAGGGCGACCCTTTGCCGCTGTCCCCCGGAGAGTTCCTTCGGTTTGCGCTCGAGTAGTTCTCCAATTCCCAGCAGCTCGGCTGCCTTCTTCACACGGCTTGCGATTTCAGAACGGGGAATGCGCCGCACACGCAAGGGGTAAGCGATGTTCTCGGCAATCGTCATGTGAGGGTACAGCGCATAGCTCTGGAACACCATCGCCACGTCACGTTCGCGGGGAGGGATTTCATTCACACAGGTCTCGCCAATGTAGATACTGCCGCTGGTCACGGTTTCAAGACCCGCCAGCATCCTGAGGGTCGTGGTCTTGCCACAACCTGACGGACCCAACAAGACAATAAACTCTCCGGCGCGAATCTCCAGGTGAAGCTGGTCGACCCCCAGAACGGGGCCGTACTTCTTGACGACTCGGTCGTATGCAACTCGCATGAGTTGGGCAGAATAGCCCGAATCGGGGGACTGGGTCAAGGCAGCCGGCCCTCGGCCCGCCTTGGCTTGACAAGCGGCCGGCGTTCCCAGTATGCTCCCGCAAAGTATCCCGATAAAGGAAATGAGTGCGCCGCATAGCAACCGGCCGGGGGCAGTTGCGCCTGTCCCCAAAGCACGCGTGACCCGGAACGATGTCGCCAGGCTTGCCCGGGTGGTACCGTCCACAGTGTCTTATGTCGTTAACAACGGTCCACGCCCGGTTTCTATCGAGGCTCGGGAACGGGTCCTCAAAGCCATCGCCAAGCTGGGCTACCACCCGAGCGACGTTGCCCGGAGCCTGCGCACGCAGCGAACGCAGACCATCGGGCTGGTGATTCCTGACATCACGAATCCGTACTACGGCGAAATGACGCAGGCGATCGAAGAGGTCAGTTTCCAGCACGGCTATACGGTGATCCTGGCGCACTCCAGTCATCTGCCGGAACGGGAGCTTCGCTATTCTCACGTCTTGCGGTCCAAACAAGTCGACGGCGTGATCTTTCTTCCTGTGACTTCGGATTTAGAACCTGTAAATTCTCTGGAGAGGGCCGGGATTCGCTTGGTTATCCTGGAACGGGAGGTTCCAGGATACGCTTGCATCGTGTCGGACGAGCATGATGGGGGCTACCTGGCAACCCGGCATTTGCTCGACCTGGGCCATCGCAGAATCGGCTGCATCGTGTTGGCGGGTGACTCGACCAGCAGTGCCGCTCGCGTGGATGGTTATCGGGCAGCGCTTGGTGATGCAGGGATTCGACTGGACCCGGAGTGGGTGGTCGAGAGTAACTATGGCTATACGGCTGGAGAAGTGGCGGCGCGCCGTTTCCTCGGCCTGGCGAAGCGGCCATCCGCTGTGGTTGCACATAACGATTTGATCGCCATAGGCGCGATGAAAGGTTTTGCCGAAGCGGGACTCAAGATCCCGGGCGACGTTTCTGTGATAGGATTTGACGACATTGCTGCAGCTTCCTACGTGCAGCCGCGATTGACAACGATTGCGTGTCCGAAGCGCCAGATGGGACAAGCGGCCATTGAGATGTTACTGAGTCTGCTGAAGTCGAGGGAAGCGCTGTTTCCCGGAACCATGAGGTTGCCGGTGGAGTTGGTGGTGAGGGAATCCACCGGTCCACCAGTTTAAATTTTTTTGAGGATACTTCGACACGTGTCGCGGGAGTGTGGAGGGAGGTCTAGTGAGGGCATCAACCAGCAAGAGAATTCAGATCGCATCCGCTCCAGTGAGCTGGGGCGTAATGGAGGAAACAGACGCCAGCGTCTGGCCATCAGCGGCACGCGTCCTTGAGGAAATTGCGGCGGCGGGCTATGACGGCACCGAGCTCGGCCCGAGCGGCTACTTTCCGACAGAGGTCCACGCACTGTGCACCACCCTAGCCGAGTACCGGTTGACTCTGACGTCAGCGTTCGTTCCCCTTCGCTGGTTCCAGGCAGAACGGTTGCCCGGCGACATCGAGGCCCTGATGGGCGTGGCCCAGGTGCTCGCGGCACTGGATTGTCCATTCATCGTCGTGGCGGACGGAATGGCGCAGCCGGGTGCATCCCCGCCGAATGAGTCTGCATGGAGGCAAACGGCTGGCGCAATGGAAGACGTAGCCCGCCGGGTCGAGCAGCTTGGATTGCGGCTGGTTTTTCACCTGGAAGCCGGCAGCCACCTGGCCACGCCCGAAGATCAGGCGCGCCTTTGCGCGCTCACGGACCCAGCGCTGGTCGGCATCTGCCTCGATACAGGTCACTACGCGTATAGCTTTGGCAATCCGCGCGATGCGGTCCGGCAATACGGGCGGCGCATCCGTTATATCCATTTGAAAGACGTGAATCCTTCGGTGCGGGACCGAGTGGCACGCGACGGCTTGGATTTCTACACGGCGGTCAGATCGGGAGTCTTTACTCCGCTTGGCCGCGGTTGCGCCGAGATCGCAGCCGTGGTCTCCGATCTGTTATCGATCGACTACCAGGGCTGGCTGGTTACAGAGCAGGATGTGTTGATGCCTTTAGCGAACGGAAGAACGCCGCTTGAGAATGCGCGGGAGAGCCGGGAGTTCTTGCGTCAGCTTGGACTCTGAGCAAGGTTCTTTGGGGAACAAGACTTTATCAAAGGCCGAGGAGTAGGGTGAATGGCACGTTTACGCGTTGGCGTAATTGGATGTGGAACAGTAGCGCAGATCATGTGGCTGCCGAATCTCAGGCAGTTGGATGAGCACTTTGAGTTGAAGGCCATTTGCGATTTGTCACCCGGCTTGACGGAATCCCTGGGCCGCTACTACAACGTGTCCCGATGTTTTCAGGATTATCGCGACCTGGTTGCAGAGGATCTTGATGCGGTGGTCGTATTGACGCCCGGTTCCCATGCGGCGCCCGCCATTGCGGCCATGGAGGCCGGCAAACATGTCATCGTGGAAAAACCCATGTGCTTTACCCTGCGGGAAGCTGACGCGATGATCGCCGCTTCGCTGCGGTGCGGCCGCCAACTGATGGTGGCGTATATGAAGCGCTATGACCCCGGCTACCGTTACGGGCGCGAGTCAGTTCTCTCCATGCGGGGACTCCGCTACGTTCAAGTCAACGTGCTGCATCCGTCGGAACCGCAATATTTCGCGCATCATCGCATCAAGCGGTTCAGCGACGTTCCTCAAGCCAGCTTGGAGGCGCTGCAACGCGAGGCCGACAAACTGGCTGTTGAAGCTATCGGTTGCGTGCCGGAACGATTGCGGTTCTTGTATCTGGATGTATTCCTCGGCAGCATGATTCACGATGTCAATGCGCTGCGTGGCATTCTGGGAAATCCCGATCAACCTATGTTCACCACGCTCTGGCCGGATGATGTAACCTATCCGACCATCACGACGGTGTTCGCTTATGAGCAGGGGCCGCGCTCCGTTTTCACCTGGTCCTATCTGAGTGATTTGCGCGATTATTTCGAGGAGTTGGCCTTCCTGGGAGAAGAATCGAGAGTGCGCATCCAGTTCCCTTCTCCGTTCTTGCGGCACTTCCCCACTCCGGTTGAAGTGCAGGGCATGGAGAACGGAGCTGAGTATCGCAAGCGGGTCAACGTCTCGTACGCAGAAGCCTTCAAGGAGGAGCTGTTGCACTTCCACGAATGTATCCACACCGGCCGGGAGCCGCTCACCAATGGCAGCGAAGGGAAAGAGGACATTGCTTTTCTACAGCAGGTCGTTGCGGCCGTGCATCCGGAGGGTTTGGGAGGGGAGGCCGCGCGATGAAGATCGGACTCTTCACCGACGGGCTGGCGCACCTGCCCTTCCGCGAAGCCCTGGCAAAGGCGGCGGCTTTGGGCGTTGAAACCGTCGAGATTGGAACGGGAAACTTCTCGCCGGCGCCTCACTGCGATCTGCATACTTTGCACGGCAACTCAAATGCTCGCAAGGAGTTCCTCGATGCGATCCATTCACACCGACTCCAGCTCGCGTCGCTCAACTGTAGCGGAAATCCGCTGCATCCTAACCAGGACCTGGCCTGCCGCGCTATCGAAATCACGCGCAAGACGCTCGAACTGGCGGGAATGCTGGGCGTAGAACGCGTGGTGTGCATGAGCGGCTGCCCTGGAACCTCTGAAGGCGGCCGCTATCCCAACTGGGTGGTGGCTTCCTGGCCCGAGGATTTCCTGGAGTTGCTGGACTGGCAATGGCGGGAACGGATCATCCCGTTCTGGAGCGAAATGGCCGCGCTGGCGAAGTCCGAGGGCGTCCGGCAGCTCTGCTTTGAGCTGCATCCGGGCATGTGCGTCTACAATGTCTCGTCATTTCAGCGGCTGCGAGCGGCGATAGGGCCGGTAATTGCTGCCAATCTGGATCCCAGCCATTTCTTCTTTCAGGGAATGGATCCGCTGGCCGTCATCCGGGCTCTGGGTGAGACGATCGGCTACGCGCACGCCAAAGATGCCCGCGTGGACCCGTACAACCTGGCGGTACAGGGTTCGCTCGATTTACAGCCCGGAAAACCGGTGCGCGACCTCGTCTGGGCTTATCGCACCTTGGGCTATGGTCACGGAGCGCAGTTCTGGGCGGACTTTGTATCTGCCCTGCGGTCGGTCGGCTACGATGGAGTGCTGTCGATCGAGCACGAAGATCCGTTGATGGACGCCGAGGAAGCTATTGGCCGCGCCGTCGGGCTGTTAAGAAACACTGCTCTTTTTGGACCGCCGTCGGTGGTTCCGGGCGCACCACCGCCGTATTGAGAGTCGAGCGATGATTCGCAGGCAGTTCCTTAAGAAATCGCTGGGCGCGGCCGCGGCTATTCAGGCTCTGTCCGGTTGTGGCGGCAAGAAAGACTCGGGCGGGCGCGGCCAGATCACCTTCGGCAGCTACGCCGATCCGGCTTTGGACAGTCTCAAAGACGTTTTCCTGCCCGAATTCGAGCGAGCCACCGGCATTCACACCGAGTGGGTAGAGGCCGACTTTTCGGGCTGGTTGCAGAAGGCCCTGAACGACGGCCAGACCCGGGCCGGCGCTTTCGACATTTACGTAATGGATGATTTGTGGGTCCCTCGCTTCGCGGGAGCCGGTTACCTGGCGAACCTGGACCAGATGGGCTTTCAGTCGGACCACGACTTTGTGCCTTCAGCGCTGGATCTGGGCTATTGGCCGCCGAAGACCGGCCTGCGCCAGCCGGGCATCGATCCCAAAGCCAAATCCACACTGTACTCTCTGCCTCTCATCAGCGATTGCCAGCTCTTTTTCTATCGCAACGACATTTTTGATCAGGGTTCTCCGGCTACGTGGGATGACGTGTTGCGTATGGCGCGCCAGAAGTCCGATCCCGCACGGCGTCAGTACGGATGGGTAACACGCGGCGTCAAGGGAAACCCGATTATGAATTCCTTCTTCGTGCTGTTGCACGATTTTGGCGGCGACATATTCGGAGAGAACTGGAAAGTCGTGTTCAACAGCCCTCAGGCAATAGAAGCGCTGGAATTTTATTTGAGCCTGCTCCAATACGCGCCCTCCGGTGTTGCCGAGTTTGACTCCGACCAGGAAGGCGCAACGCTATTGCAGGGCAATGCATTCGCTGCCACGATGTGGACCGGGTGGTGCCCGCAAACCGACGACTCGTCCAAATCCCGGGTGGTTCACAAGATCAATTTCGATGTGCCTCCGAAAAAAGTCAATCGGGTCGCAAAGCTGGGCCTCTTCATGGCCGGAATTGCCGCATCGGCTCCCAATCAGGCCGGGGCGTTGGAATTTCTCAAATGGTTCAGCAGTCCCTCGATACAAGTCCGGTTTGCGCGCGCCGGAGGAGCGGCGTTTCGGATCAGCGCTCTGAAAGATGAGGAGGCGCAGAAGAAATGCAGGTGGCTGGATGCCACCCTCAGGGCGCTCACCTGCGGAGTTCCTTCTCCGCGCACCTCTGACTGGTCTAAAGTCGAGGACATCCTCGGCACTCACCTCAATCAAGCGCTGCTGGACAAAGGCAAGGCGAAAGAGCACCTCGATGCCGCCGCTGCCGAAGCCACTGTTTTCCTCAAAGGCGCGGGTTACCCCGTCGGATAAAACATGCCGCGGGCTGGGGTTGCAGGAAAATGGGTGCCGCGGTTACTCATCGCTCCCACCGCCATATTTGCAGCAGCGCTGACAGTTCTGCCGCTCGGCTATTCTGTACTGACCAGCCTGCGGGAATTTCCTCTGGGTCAATCGCCTGTGTTTGTGGGACTACAGAATTACCGGAACCTGCTACAGGACGCCAATTTCCACGGCTCGTTGGGAACCACGCTTCTCTATACCATTGCAGCCACGGCGGTCGAATTCGTGCTCGGCCTGGCGCTGGCGCTGCTGCTGAAAGAGGAATTTTCTTTTCAGGGAATCATCCGTTCCAGCCTGATCATTCCCATGGTCATCGCGCCGGTGGTGGTCGGCATCATCTGGCGCCTGCTTTACGGCGCCGATGTAGGGCTTTTCAGTTTTGCAGTGCAGGCGCTGACCGGCAAGAGTGTCAGCGTGCTCTCGAGCACCGCGCTGGCGCTGCCGGCGCTGATTGCGGTCGATATCTGGGAGTGGACTCCATTCATGTTCCTCATCCTGCTGGCGGGCATTCAATCGCTGCCGCAGGAGCCGTTTGAAGCGGCCCGCGTGGACGGCGCGAGCACCTGGAATATTTTTTGGCATTTGACGCTTCCGATGCTGAAGCCGGTGATCGTGGTGGCCCTGCTGATTCGGGCGCTCGATGCCTTCACGGTCTTCGACCAGGTTTTTGTGCTGACGCAGGGCGGGCCGGGCACAGCGACCGAGGTCGCCACGTTGATGATTTACAAAACCGCGTTCCGCTTCTCGCAGTTCGGCTATGGCGCAGCGATGGCGATCGGCCTGCTGGCGCTGGTGATGTTGTTTTCGGCCGCTCTGACGCGAGCGTTCAAGGGCACCGTATAGATGCCACGCCTTACCACGACACAAAGGCGGCGGCTTTGGTTCGTCACGCGCTTGGCGTTGATCGTTCTGGCCCTGATCATCACGTTGCTGCCGGTTTACTGGATGGTAAGCACCTCGCTGAAAGCTCAGGTCGAGGTGTTTGCGTCGCCGCCCACTCTTTTGCCGCAGAATCCTACGCTCGACAACTACGTCAACGTGTTCACGCGCCGACATCTGGGAGTCTACCTGCTCAACAGCATCATCATCGTGGGCAGCGCTGTTTTTCTGTCGCTGGTGATGGGCTCGCTGGCGGCGTATTCGCTGGCACGTTTCGGACAGCTCCGGCAGAGGCTCAGCTTCTGGGTTCTGGCGCCGCGCATGATTCCCCCGGTTGCGCTCGTGGTGCTGCTATTTCTGATGCTTCAGCAGTTCGGTCTGATCAACAGGAAAATTGGGCTGATCCTCGTCTATACCGCGTTCAATTTGCCGTTTGTGGCGTGGATGATGCGCTCTTTTTTTCAAGAGATCCCCGTGGACCTGGAAGAAGCCGCTATGGTGGACGGCGCCAGCCGGCTTCGTTCCTTTCGCGACATCGTGCTGCCGCTGGCCTCCCCCGGCCTGGCCGCCACGGCGATTTTTTCTCTCATCATCACCTATAACGAGTTTTTCTTCGCGCTCATCCTGACTTCGACGCCGGCGGCCGCAACCCTGCCGGTCGGCACGGCCGCGCTGATCGGGAAAACTCAGACGCTTTACGGCGAGATGGCCGCGGCGGGTGTGGTGGCGGCTGTTCCGCTGGTGATTTTCGCGTTACTGGTGCAGCGCCACCTGGTTCGCGGGCTGACAATGGGAGCGGTAAAATGAACCGGCGCAAGTTTCTAAGAGCGGGTGCATGCGGCACGATCGCCAGCGCGGGAATTCCGAGTCTGGCTGCGGCTCCGGCCGGCGGCTCAGTCTCTGCGAACTACAGCGCCGAAGATCACCGGCGCCGGCTGAAAAACATCGCGGCCTGTGAACAGGCCATTCATTCCTGCCTGCGCAAGCATCTCGTCACCAGCTACCTGCCGGGACAGTGTTGCTACAACCTCGGCGAATATCCGTGGCGCAAGCCTTGGGAAATCGGCGATTCGGATGTTCAGGAACTGGATCGCCTGAAGGATCACGGCATCCGCTTGATCCAGTTGCACGAGGAGTGGAACGACTCGCAGCGTCTCTTCGGAGCGCACAAATTCGCCCCGCTGAATCCTGCCGGATTTCGCCGCTTCATCGACCTGGCGCACCAGCGCGGCATGAAGGTTATCGTCTATGCGTCGAGCGGATTTTTTGAAAAGCGCGATCCGGATTTCCGGCCGGAATGGGCGCGGGACCAGGACCTGGTCGAGCTTTTCTATCATTATGCGCGTTGTTCGCCGGCGAGCCCTAGCTGGCGTGCGTACTTCTTGAAGCAGTTGGTGCGGTTGCTGGATGGGTACGGAATCGACGGCATCTATAATGACCTCGGATATATCCCGCTGGCCGGCAATCCCGCACGCCCGACCGCGGACGAAGTTCTCGCCTTTCAGGAAACGGCTTCGCACGATGGTGCGCTCGAAGATCTGCTGGCTCTCATCTACGAAGAGGTGAAGCGCCGCGGCGGAGTGGTTAAGGTTCACTGCGGCGCCGCCGACCGCCCGCAAACCAATCTTCGCGTCTACGATTACCTATGGGTGGGGGAGGAAGTCGAGAGCGGCGATGCCCTTCGCGAGGCGGTCAAGGATTATTCCCCATACGTGGTTCCCTGCCTCGACATGAGCCGCGCGCGGATCGAGAACGAAAACGAGCTTTACCTGCACGCCATTCCCTACATGCAATTCCCGCTGTTGCTCGCCGGCAAGCCGTTCACGGGAGAGCGCGCCACGATTCCGGGAATTCAATACGTCCCCGAAGCCGAAGATTTCTGGACGCAGCATTGTCGCGCCATTTGGAAGTATTATCAGAGCCACCCGGACGGGCCATACAGCTACGGCTGGTGGGACTCGGTTCCCGGACGGCCGCAAGCGCGCCCCACGCACGCGGACTGGCTGAGGCATTATGCGCCGATGGTGGAAGAAGGCTCGTGGGCCTGGATCGAAATCAAGGATTCGCAGTTATTCCGCCGGCCGTTGCCGCAGAATGTGGTGGCGTCGGTGTTTGCGAACCGGGAGATCTGGCTGGTGCTGGCGAATTATGGAAAGAGCGCTGCGGAGATTGCGACGGTCCAGGCTTATGCTTCGACCAAAGACCCATCGCGTGCGGCGACCTTATGGCAGCTTGAACGGCGATCGCTGTTGATTTTGAAATCGTTGCCTGTTTTGCCGGCTTAATCGACCCGTGACGACAGCGCATCCTGCACTGGTTCCGACTCGCACTCGGCGGCGATGACCGTCACTAACTCATCTGGCGGCTCGGCCGGGAGACCGGAGAAGATTAACTGGCGGCCCTTCTGTTTGAAGGCCACTTCCTTCCCGGTGGCCAGCAGGCGGGCAGATTTTACGCGCGTCGTGACGCCGCCCACGGTTACCGTGCTGCCGGGCCAGAAGTGGACGTGCGTGTAGAGCGTGTTGCCCTTCCGCGTGTAGGCTTCGATGTTCCCATGGGGGAAGTTGCATTTCCGGGTTCCGTAGATGGCCGCGCCGTTCTTCCCGAGCCACTCGCCCACGGCGTTGAGGATGCGCACGCTGGGCTCGGGCACCGAACCGTCCGCTTTGGGTCCGATGTTGAGCAGGTAATTGCCGCCGTCGCGCGCGCACTCGATCAAATCCCGCACGATGCGCTGCGGCGATTTCCAGGTATGATCGCCTGAGCAGTAGCCCCAACTGTCGTTCATCGTCATGCAGGATTCCCAGTCGCCCTTGGCGGCTTGAGTCGTTTCCTCGGGCGTGGAAAAGTCGCCGGCCAGGCGGTTCCGGTTGTTGACGAGGATGTCGGGCTGAAGGTCCAGCACCATCCGGTTCATCTTCTCCGATTCCCAGCCCCCGGCATCGAGGGGAACTGCCATGTCGTACCACAGGATGTCGATCTTGCCGTAGTTAGTGAGCAATTCGCGGATCTGCCCGTGCGTGTAGTCCACAAAGCGCCGGCGCGCGGCTGCAGCGTCTTTGGCGAGCAGCCAGTCGGGATGATGCCAGTCCATGAGCGAATAGTAGAAGCCCACGCGCAGGCCCTCCGCTCGGGCGGCGTCGACGTAGTCCCGCACCAGGTCGCGCCCCGGACCCTGGCGAGTTGCGCAATATTCCGTCAGCTTGGAATCGAACAGGCAGAACCCCTCGTGGTGCTTGGTGGTCATCACCATGTAGCGCATGCCGCTCTCTCGCGCCAGGCGGGCCCAGGCGCGTGCGGCGTTCGGCTGGGGCCTGAAGTCTCTCGCGTTCTGTTCGTACTCGTGGAGCGGGATGTCTTCGTCGCCCATAGCCCAGGCTTCGCGGCCCAGGACGCTGTAGACGCCCCAATGGACGAACATGCCGAACTTCGCCTCGCGCCACCACTGGATGCGCCGATCATGGCCTGGCGGGGGGCCGGGCTTCGACAGGGCGGCGGACGGCTTGCAGCCGGCTCCGGCCAGCATCGTGCCCGCGGTGAGCGCTTTCAAATAGTCGCGCCGGGATGCGTTCACGGAGCTATCTCGTAATGTCCTGGAAAGCGCGCTGTTCGTCCGTTTTCTTTTCGGCGCGGAGGGTTCGAGTGATCTCGAAGTGGCGGTTGGCTTCCTCGGTGCGGCCCATCTGCTGGTAGGCGCGGGCGAGCGAATAGTGGGCGTAATCGTTCCGTGGGTCCAGCTTCAAGGCGCGCTCCAGAAAGCCCACGCCGAGTTCCAGGTTGCCTTTCTTCAACTCGACCTCGCCGAGCAGCAGGTAAGCGCCCGTGAAACTGTCGTTGAGCCAGAGAGCCTCTTTGAGGACTTTCTCGGCCTCATCATATTTCTCGAGCCGGAAATAGGCGTCTCCCAGCCTCCAGTAGACCAGCCACACCGTAGGATTGATTTCCAGCTCCCTTTTGAACTCTTCGAGCGCGCGCGGCGCATCGTTCTGGTAGAGATGGATCTCACCCAGGAGAAAATGCGCCATGGGAAGCCGCGCATCGAGCTCCAGGGCCTTTTGGATTTCCGGCACGGACTGCTCCTCCAGTTTCTGCCGCACCATCATCTTGGCCAGCATCAGGTGAGCCATGGCGCTGTCGGGCGCGGCGGCAAACATCTCCGCAAACGCAATCCGCGCCTTGTCCGGCTGTTTCGCCTTCAGATAGCAGACTCCCAGCAAATACACCGTGTCCGATTGCCCGGCGGGCATGCGAGTGCGGATCTTCTCCAGAAGAGGAATCGCCTCCGGCGCTTGCCCGGCTGAATAAAAGGACAGGCCCAGCAACTGCGCCGATTCCATGTCCTGGGGATTCTGTTCGAGCGCAGCTTTGAAATGGACAATGGCCTGCTGGAAACTGCGCTTTTGGTAATACGCTTTCCCGAGCCTGGCCTCGACACCGGGTTGCTTTGGGCCGAGGCCCTGGAGCACAGCAATGCCTTCGTCGAGCTTACCCTCGCGAATCAGCGAGTCCGCGCGGTCAAGACTCGTGCTGAGCGGCTGTGTTGCGCCCCTGGCGGCAAAGGACAACAAGACCGCAAGCAGGACGATGGAAGTGCGAAAGGCCAGGAGCGCAAGGCTTTCGGTCCTGCGCTCCTCAGCTTGCTTAGAAATCGAAACGAAGTCCAAACTGCAAGTGTCGCATAGCCGCGTTGGGCGCGAGACTGAAGATACGCCCCGCCGTCCCGCAGTCCACGCAACCATCGGGGTTTCCGAGATTAACGTGGTTGAATAAGTTGAAGGCTTCCACGCGGAACTGTCCTTGGAGTCTTTCCGTGAGCGTAAACCTCTTGAACACGGATGCGTCGGTGTTGAACCACCCGGGGCCGAGCAAAGTGTTGCGCCCCGCATTCCCGATCGTGCCAATTGCCGGACGCCTCCAGGGGCCGCTGGTATCCCCATTGTTGGCCAGGATGTCTGTCGCGCCCTGATACCAGTGGTCCTTGTTTTGATCCGAAACGGAGGTGCTGCCTATCTTATCAGGCCTGCAAACACCCACGTCCTCGTCCGCGCCGCAATTCGAATAACTCACGGTGAAACCCTGACCGCTCATCAGGACCACATTGCCATTGATTTGCCACCCTCCAATGACGAGATCCGCGGCCCGCGATGCATTGCTCAGGTACCGTTTCCCTTTTCCAAAAGGCAACTCGTAGATATTGGATGCGACGAACACATGGTTACGCTGCCACTCGGGACGGCCGTAGTTGACGTTGCGGTCGATGGGATAGTATCCGGATTCGTGATTCTTGGCGTGCGCGTAGGTATAGTGAGCCAGCAGTGAATAGCCGCTGGTGAAACGTTTTTCCACCTTTGTCTGGAGCGAATTGTAATGGTTGTCGGCATCGTTGCCGAAGTAGCGGAAGCCCTGCGTCCAACCAAATTTTTGGTAATATGGCTTGCGCTCGTTCGTGCTCAGTCCTTCGGCAAAACCGACCAGCGTAGGCTGGTTGAAGTCGTAATCCGGTCCCTCACCCGCAAACACGTGAGTTCCCTTGTTGCCTACATACGCTGCTTCCACCGACAGAGTCGACGTAATCTGGCGCTGGACCGAGGCATTCCAGGCATCCAGCGTAGCCAGCCGCATCTTCTTGGGATACACAAAGCTTCTGATCCCGGCCGGCAGCAGCGGGTTTCCATTCGGACCTTTCGGCTGCTGGTCGAGAACCGTATTCACATCGAGGAATGGCGGGCCTTGCGACAGGTTGAAGACGCTCTCATAATCGTTCGCCGGCGTTAGCTGCTGAATCCCGAGCACGGGAAGATTCTGGGTGACACTATGTCCAAAGATTGAACCGAAGGTACCGACATCAAACGTGCGGCCGTAGCCGATGCGCACGACGGTCTTGGGATTGATCTGATAGGCGATGCCCGCTCGAGGAGCCCAGTTGCCGAAGCTGTTCTGGACAAAGCCATTCAGTGGCGTTTTATTGACGCCCGCGATCATTACTTCGCCGGTATCGATGTTGATCCACCCTCCCTTGCGATCACCCGTTACCGTTTGTGGGTAATAAATTTCCCAACGCAGCCCATAGTTAAACGTCAGCTTGGGCGTCACGCGCCAGGTATCTTGCACGTAAAAGAACTGTCGGTTCTGCCGCTCGCCGGCATCCAGCGAATTCGATACGTAGCGTTGAAAGCTGTTGACGTCGCCAACCAGGTAACTGGCCAGGCCTAACCCGCCGCCGTCAGGTCCTCGCGTCGTATCGGGAGCGAAATAAAGCTCGCCGGACCGGTGCTGGTCGCTCGGAACGCGCAGGTTCTCCAGGTAGCGGAAGTCGACGCCGAACTTGAAGGTGTGGTTGTTGTGGATGTACGACCAGTTGTTGACGAATTGGAACTGCTGCATCTTCTCAATCAGCGGGCAGTTGCAATTGTTGTAGAGGGAATATCCAAAATCAAATCCCCCGGGTCCCTGAATTCCGAAGTGCGGCATGCTCAGGGTCGTAGGATCGTTCGAAAAGTTCAACCCGGGCGCGCCGGCGTCCTGAGCGAACGAACCGGTCGCAAGAGGATTGACGAAGATCCGCTGCCGATACCAGCCGAAGCGGAAGTCGGTCAGCAGGTGCGGCTTAACGGTGTAGTCGAACCCGGACGCCAGGCTTTGGGGCCGCGTGTCGCCTTTGCCGACATAACCGACGGGGTTCAGCTGGGGGCCGCCTACAACGGGCCCAAACGCGCCGGGAGCCTGCTTCAGGAATTGCGTGAATGTGTAGCGGCCGAAAAAGCGCAGCTTGTCGCTCTGGAAGTGATCAATCCGCACATTGAAGACATCCCCATTGAACTGGTCATTGGAAGAGGTCGAAAAATTAGGATCCGTTGGCGCCGCGCCTGAGATATTGGGCAGGGGAATCAGCTTCAGGAGGTTGATCGCCGGCTGCGATAAGCTGCTCGCGGGAATCACGTTGCCGGAAAATGGCTCTCTCTGTGCTGGAGTGGCACCGCTCTTCGGGTTAAAAATATCTTGCCCAGACGCAGCCGCTAGCGCGCTCAAGTCACCGGTTCTTTCCGCAGCCGTTGGAACCCGCATCAGGACCGAACCGGCGTCCTTGGCTCGCGTCCCTTGGTAATCTCCAAAAAAGAAGGTTTTGTTCTTGATGATCGGACCACCGATGGACCCGCCAAACTGGCTCCAAAGGCTTTGGGGAATCAGCCGGCCGCTCGCATCAATGGGCACCGATTGCGTAAACGGATTTCTTGCCTGGGTCAGATCGTTGTTCCGGAACATGAAGGCGCTGCCGTGGAGGTTGTTGGTGCCGGACTTGGTGGAGGTGGTTACCACCCCTGCCTGGGCCTGCCCGAATTCTGCGTCGAAGTTGGCGCTGGTCACTTTTGCCTGTACCACCGAATCCAGATCCGGGACGACGATCATATTGCCGTACATGAAATCCCGGTTGTCGGTGCCGTCCAGCAGGTAACCCAATCCCGTAAAATGCTGGCCGTTGACGTTGACGGCAATGCCACCCTGTGGGTTTTCGGTCGAGGTATCGTTCCAGTTGAACTGAATCGACCCTGGAGTCAGCAGCAGGAGCTGTGTGAAGTTCCGGTTAAAAGTTGGCAACTCCAGCACAGCCTTTTCACTGAGGGTCGTCGCCACATCCGTGCGCTCGGTTTTGAGCAAAGGAGATTCTTCGCTGACGTTGATCGTCTGGGTCAGGTCTCCGGGCTGAAGCGTCACATCCACGGTGGTGACGGTGTCGACGGCAAGGTCAACGTTTTCCTGGACGGCGGTTTTGAATCCTGCCAGTTCCACCTTGACGCGATAGCGCCCTACGATCAGATGGGTTTGGCTGTAGTTGCCGGACTCGTTGGTGGTGGTCGAGTAGTTGACGTTCTTTTGCAGATCCGTGATCGTAACCGCGGCCTTGGGAACGCCGGCGCCCGAGGAATCGTACACCGTGCCTGCGATGCTGCCATACACCGCCTGGCCGAAAGCATTCCCACTACCGCTCATCCATCCAAGGAGGAGCAAACATGCAAGGGTAAGAACGGCTTTGGCTGTCCCTTTCGACTCGTGTCGTATCGCGTCCCAAAAAAAAACCGCGCCCCTGCGAGCCATCAATTTCTCCACTCTGGTCGGCATTCTTGTTCGCCCTCCCGATTCAAACCTGACTGAAGTTCAGTCCCGAGCGTTTGCGTTTACAGACAGTCGACTACAAATTCGCGAATTGTGATTGTGTATCATGTAGCGGTTCTTCGTGTCAAGGTTTTTTTCCGGCGTGCGTCGGCAGCATGTGGGTTGTCCGGTGCAATTAACAGGTGTGTTTTCCGCTCCAGGCCAGGTCTTTGTACTCCCCGCTTGATCGATGAAAGACCGCCTTACCGACGGACCCGCACCAGTGCCTCTGTCCACTCTCGCAACGGCCGCCCGTCAAACTCCACATCGGCCGTGACCACCTGCAGGCCCACGCCTTGCACGGTGAATACCGCGCGGGCCGCACCCTCGCGGCGTGCTGGAACCGCCACTTCGCGATCTGCGTGCACAACTTTCCAGCCCGCAGGCACGTTCCATGTCAGCCGGTAGATTTCAGGCCGCCGAGCGTGATTGAGGATGCGAACCCGCAGCGAGACGTTCTCGCCAGCGCGGGCTTCGCTTCCGTAAGGGTCCACCGCAGCCCAGCTCTCGTCGATTGCGTAATTCGGGTCCGGCCACGGCGCCATCTCTCGCAGAATGCCCATGCGCTTCACTAACTCCGTCCGCATACGCCCGAACTGTTCCGCGGAGAAGCGGAAAGTGGGGTCCACATGCTGGTTCACCAGCCATACATCCTTGCTCTGCCGCCGCAGCACATCGAGGCAATAGAGGTATCCTGCGCCGTCGCGCACGAAATCGCGATTCTGAAGGCAGTAATCGTCAATGCCGGAGGGAGTGAAGGAATCGCCCGTGAAAAACAGCGCGCCGCCGCCGTCGCGCTCCACCAGTAACCCGTCATGATACAGTGTCTGCCCCGGAAAATCGAAAAAGGTGAATTGAAATTCATGCCAGCGCATCCGCGTGCCGTCCGCCTGCGGCTTCCCGGAGGTGATGGACACGGTGGTCAGGCACGGCATCCGGAAATGCGACGGGTTCTCCAGAATGCCAGTCAGGCGCGGTGTGAAATAGATGGGGCACCGGAAATGGTCCGCCAGCACCTGGGCGTAATCGGTGTGGTCATCGTGGTAATGCGTGATCCAGATGCCCTCCACTGTCTTCAGCCGGCTCTGCACCGTCAACTCATCCAGCTTGGCGCGCAAACCTTCGTAGCCCGCGTCGATTACGAAACCGGCTCCTGTCCGGGAAATCAGCAACCGCGAATTTCCGATTGCCATCGCCCATTCCGGCAGCGGGCGCTGTTCCGCCATGGGCATCGAATCAACCGGCCGGTTATCCAGCGCTTTCCGCGATCGGATGCGCAAATTATCGGCGCCCCAATACCAGCGCAGCGCGTCCGTGGCGAAGTGGCTGGCCATGAGCGCCTGCAAGCGCGCGATCAGATGTCCGATGGACGCCTGCGGGTCCTCGATCAGCGGGCCGCGCGCGGGTACCAGCACGTCCGGATTGCGCGCCGCGATCTTGTGCAGGCTTTCGATCAGATCGCCGGCGCGGGCCGCATAGCCGTGATATCCCCGCGCTTTAGCCTCCGGAATGGCATCCTGCAGGCTGGAGAGATCGAACAACTGACCGTCGCCGTAGATCAGGTCACCGGTGCAAGCAATGCGCTTGCCGTCGATCTCCAGCCAGTACGACACCGCGCCGCGCGTGTACCCCGGCGTATCGATGACCTCCACTCGAACACCGTCTAGATCCAGCACTTCGCCGCCGCGCACCGCGCGCGACACCACCATGGGTTTCCGGAGGACCTTGGTATTCACCTGGGAGTAATCGTGGAACCTCTGTGTCTCGTACGCGGCCCAGAACGCGCCGGGATCTTCGAACAACGCTCGCTCGCGATCCGGCACTATCGCCGCAGCGCCGCGCGCCACGAGCGGCACTCCCGCCCAGACGAGATCCCGCCGCGCCTCGGTAAAGAGCACATACGGAACTGCCTTCAGGCCATCGCCCGCGTCGCCGTAGACCAGCACCTGATCCTGGACAAGTAAGCTGTTCACCGGTCCTGGAACAAACTGCACGCCCGAGGGCAGAGGCTCGGCGCCTACCGCAGCCGCTACCATCAACGCCAGCCAAAATATCCGCATGACAGAGGAGAGTCTATCCGCCCTGGAGGAACTCTGCAATTCGTTCGCGAAACACCCGCTCATAGCGTTTTGAGCCGGGCAGCTGTTTTCCCTGGTTGTCCCCTTCCAGCGTTGGCTTGAATCCGGCGCGGAAACTCCTAACATAGTTGCCGAAGGGAGTTTTCATGTTTAGACGGATAATGGGTATTCTAGGCTGTCTGAGCCTTTCTCTCTTTGCTCATTCGCTCGCCATGTCCGCAGAATCCTTTTCTGATCTGACAGCGACTATGCGCGGGTTCCAGGAGAGCCGTGTTCTCCTGACCGCGGTTGAACTCGACGTTTTCACCGCCGTTGGGCACGGCGCCACGGGCGCCGAGGTGTCGAAGAAACTGCAAACCAATGCCCGCGCCACGGAAGTCTTGCTGAACGCGCTGGTTGCGATAGGCGCGCTAACCAAAAAGAATGGGACGTTTTACAACACTTCCGACACGGCGCGTTATCTGGTAGCGGGCTCGCCTGATGATGCGCGCCCGGCGCTGATGCACACGGTGCACCTGTTTCAGTCCTGGGCTACTTTGACCGATTGTGTGCGCGCGGGCACAGCGGTATTGCCGCCAGGAGTTGACAAGCAGGACCCCCAGTGGACGGAGAGCTTCATTGCCGCCATGCACCGGGGGTCGCAAGGCACCGCGGATCAACTCGTTCGCACCGTGGGAGTCCGCGGAGTGCGGCGCCTACTGGACATTGGCGGGGGCTCCGGCGCATATTCCATCGCGTTTGCAAAAGCGAGCCCGGCGCTTCACGCTGAAGTACTCGATCTGGCAGCCGTTGTTCCGATCGCACAGAGATATATTGAGGAAGCCGGACTGGCCGATCGAATCAGCACGCGCATCGGTGATCTGACGGTGGACGAATTCGGTAAGGAATACGATCTGATTCTGCTGTCGGCCATCTGCCACATGCTCGATGCGGAACAGAATCAGGATCTTTTTCGCCGCTGTTATCGGGCTCTTGCTCGCGGCGGACGCATCGTGATTCGCGATTTCCTTCTCGATCCCGACAAGACCGCACCGCGGTGGGTCGCGCTGTTCGCGATCAATATGTTGGTCGGCACCAAAAGCGGATCGACCTACACCGAGGCGGAATATAAAACATGGCTCACAAGCGCAGGATTCGAGGCCTTTAACCGGATTGATCCGACCGGCGATCTCATCGTAGCCACAAGGTTTTAGAGAACCCGCGACCATTTGTTTCGGACGCTTTGCCACCCGAAATTGCGCAGCCGTCTTTAGGTTGGTTGCGTCTAAAGCCCCGACTTTACGATTCCTGTTGGCGCAAACCAGCCTTTTAGTCGCAGAAAACAAAAGGGTAACCGAGCGGAAGGCCATGTGCTCAAAATGATTAACCCGTCATGAGCATAGAAGTCGGAGTCAACCTGGAGTTTATCCGCTGCGAGGACAAACCTTTTGAGGCCGGTGTCGCCCGGGCGGCGGCACTGGGGTTCCGGTACGTCGAGCCAATGGTGCACAACGGCCGGGAGCTGCTCAGCGAGGCCGGTTACTTCCACTCCTTCTCCATGGACAACGATCCGCTGGAGATGATGGATGTTCTCGCAAAGCACGGTGTCAAAGCCTCGGGACTGAGCGCGCACAGTCCGTTGATGCGCCCGGAGATCAGCGTGCCCTACCTCGAAAAAGCCATCCGCCTGGCCGCTGCGATTGGCGCGCCGGTGGTGAACACCGACGAAGGCATCCGTCCGCAGTGGCTGGAGGATGAAGAATGCTTCCAAGTGATGCGCTATACGCTCAAGAAAGTCCTGCAAATCGCCGAGCGCTATGGCGTGCTGGTCGGGATCGAGCCGCACCAGAGCATCACCAAGAAAACGGAAGGCCTGCTGCGAATTGCGACGCTGGTCAAATCGCCGTGCCTGAAAGTGAACTACGACACGGGAAATGCCTACCTCGGCGGCGAAGATCCCTACGAGGGGCTCAAAGCGGTGTTGCCGCTGGTGGCGCACGTCCACGCCAAGGATATCTCGCTGGGGCAGGCGGAGTCGGAGAAAGGCAAGGTGACCGGCACGCCGGTGGGATGCGCTTGTGGCGATGGCGTCATCGACTGGGCGAAGGTCGCCGGCATCCTGAAAGGTGGCGGGTATAGCGGCGTGCTCAGCGTTGAGTGCGGGACGCCGTTGCAGGCCGAGCGCAGCCTGGCGCACCTGCGCAAGGTGATCCATGGTTAGGCGCGCCCTGTTCGTGCTGCTTTTCGCCGCGGCGGCCTGGTCCCAGAACACCGCTCCATTCTTCCAGAAGGGTAAGATCCGGGCGCTGATCATTTCCGGGCGCAACAATCACGACTGGCGCGCTACCACACCGTTGCTACGCCGGCAACTCGTCGACACCGGCAACTTCGACGTGCGAGTGAACGAAGAGCCTTCGGGAATGACCGCCGAAACCCTGGCCGCGTACGACGTCCTCATTCAGGACTACAATGGGCCCCGCTGGGGCGAGGGAGCCGAGAGCGCGGTTGCGGAGTTCGTGAAAGCGGGCAAGGGCCTGGTGCTCGTGCATGGCGCGAGTTATGCCTTCGGGGAAATGGAACTGCTCGGCGACCGGCATGTGAAGACGGGAATTCACGAAAAACCCTGGCTTGCATTCGCGCCGATGGCTGGAGGGACATGGTCTGCGCAAACGGGGCACGGCCGGCGCCACGCCTTTACAGTGAAGTACACGGACCGCGAGCACCCGATTGCTCACGGCCTTCCGGAAACCTTCCTCACGAGCGACGAACTTTACCACCGGATGAATATGCGGCCCGACGCTCACGTGATCGCGACCGCGTTTTCTGCGGTTGAGACGGGTGGCACAGGCAGGGACGAACCGATCTTGTGGACTGTGGCTTACGGCAAGGGCCGGGTATTCCAGACCGTGCTGGGTCACGACACGGCGGCGATGATGGAACCAGGGTTTGCCGCTTCCCTCAGGCGCGGAGCGGAATGGGCGGCCACTGGTAATGTGAAGCCAGTCGAGAAGAAAAAAGAGCCCCCCATCCGCGTTCTCGTCGTGACTGGCGGTCATGACCATGCCCCCAGCTTCTACTCGCTTTTCGAGGGGCGGGAAGATCTGGCGGTCAATGTTGAGGCGCAACCCGGCGCCTTCGGCAGCGATCTTCGGAAAAAATACGACGTGCTGGTGATCTATGACATGTACCAGGATGTTCCGGAGGCGCAGCGCAAAAACCTCCGCGACTTCCTGGAGAGCGGGAAGGGCGTATTGATCCTGCACCACGCCCTTGCCAGCCTGAATGACTGGCAGTGGTGGTGGCAGGACGTGCGCGCGGGCAAGTATGTTCTGAAAGACGAGCCCGGACACATCGCATCGACGTATCTGCACGACCAGGAACTGATCGTCGAGCCTACGGGTAAGCATCCGATTACCGACGGCATCGGCGCGATGCACATCATCGACGAGACTTACAAACACGTGTGGATTTCCCCCAAAGCAGAGATCCTTTTGAAGACGGATCACCCGACCGCGGACGGGCCGCTGATGTGGGTAAGCCCGTACCAGAAGTCGCGCGTTGTTTATTGCATGCTCGGGCACGGACCCGAAGCGCACAACCACCCGCAGTACCGGCAGTTGATTTACAACGCGATGAGGTGGGTGGCGGGCAGGTAAGGAGCATCTATGCAGCGAAGAGATTTCTTGAAGACGACGTCAGCGCTTGCGGGCATGACAGCCGCGTCCGCCTCCCGCGTGATGGGCGCTAATGACCGCATCCGGCTGGGCATCATCGGGACAGGAGGCCGCGGGTCTTATCTGATGGGCGAGGCCAACAAATGCGGCGGCATCGAGTGGGTGGCGGTCTGCGACGCCTGGGACGTCCGCCGTGACGAAGCGCTGGAGCTTGCCGGCTCCGGGGTGGACAAATACGCAGATTACCGCGCGCTGCTCGACCGGAAGGATATCGACGGCGTGATCGTCGCCACCTGGGACAACACACACTCCCGAATTTCGATTGACGCCTGCAAGGCAGGCAAGGATGTGTACGTCGAGAAGCCCATGACGTCACGCCCGGAGCAGGGCCCACCTTTGGTGCGCGCCGTGCGCGAGTATGGCCGGATGGTGCAAACGGGCGTGCAACAGCGCAGCACTCCGCACTTCGCGGAGGCCAAAGAACGCTTCTTCGACAGCGGACTGATCGGCGAGATCCACATGGTCCGGACCATCTGGAACTGCAACAGCGGCTACCTGATGAAGCCGCCGGAGGGTATGGAGAAGAAACCCGCGGGGCTCGATTGGGAGGCCTGCTTGGGTTCTCTGGCGAGGATTCCGTGGGACCCCAAGCGCTATTTCAACCACTTTTCTTATATGGACCTTTGCTGCGGACAAACCGGCGGTCTGTTTGTCCACATGATCGACGTAGTGCAGTGGTACTTAGGGATCACAAGGTGCAATTCCGTGGTTGCAGGCGGCGGAATCTACCAGTACGACGATGGGCGCGATACGCCGGACAATGTCAACCTGATTTGCGAGTATCCGGAGAAGCTCGTGGTCACGTTCGAAGCGAGCATCACAGACTCGGTACCGGCCGAAAGTGAGGACATCGTATTCATCGGTTCCGGCGGCAGGCTGCAGATCTTCCGGCGTGGCTATCGCTTTCTGCCCAAAGGCACGCGCAATCCAGCGGAAGCCACAATCGCCAAAGGAACTCCGGACCAGCATATGAAGAACTGGCTGGACGCGATCCGCTCGCGCAAGGATCCCAACGCCACAGTCGAGCAAGGTCACTACGGCGCCATGGTCTGCCACATGGGGAACATGGCCTGGCTGGAGAAGCGCCGCGTGGCATGGCAGGCCGAGTGGGACATCTGACTTCCGTGAGAGGTTCACCATGTACAACGGGGCGATCGGCCGACTTGCTACCTTTCTTCTTGCTCTGCCCGTTGCGGCGCAGACGGTCTGGACCATTGGCGCCTTTGACAAATCCTCCGAGGAGTTCAAGGCTGAGGCGGGCACGCGGAACATCTTTCGCGCCGGGCAGGATGACTGGCGCCGCCAATGGCCGCGATTTCTGTCGCCTGGACAATCCGCGGAGATCGAATTCACCCTCCCGGGCACACCAGATGTCAACTACACGCTTGCGCTGTCGGTTCTCACATGGATGCCACGAATCCCGACGCTCCACGTCAGCGTGAACGGGCACGCGGGAATCTTCTATCTGCACCCGAAATTAAATTACACGTTCGGTGACGGAGTTTTCGCTTTCGATCCTCACTATTCGATCTCGGAGCTGAAGATTGCCATCCCAAAACGCTTTCTTCGCTCCGGCGGGAACTCGCTAGCGCTTGGACCAGTAGATGACCCTCCGTCCCCGCCGGGCCGCGGCGGCATTTCCGGAATTGCCTGGGATGCGCTACAACTTGCGGAGGGAGAACCAGCAGAAAGCGTTTCCGCTTCGCTGACGCCAACCATCTTCTACAAGCGCGTGGGTGGCACGGAGGTCGTTGAGGCGGTCGTCCGGCTGGATCATCAGCCGGAAGCGGGAAGGGTTGTGCTCGACATCGCTGGACATCAGTATCAGGCGGCTCTGTCGAACGCTGCCGAATTCGGGGAGCAGCGCGTTTACTT
>Ga0335070_10000746_pt1 | contig 36944 bp, 30 predicted proteins | sample Lox_Sample_13_FD_206722 | JGI IMG/M metagenome (GOLD analysis project Ga0335070, IMG submission 206722) | Soil microbial communities from Loxahatchee National Wildlife Refuge, Florida, United States - Lox_Sample_1.3 | ecosystem: Environmental > Terrestrial > Soil > Wetlands | place: USA... | reverse complement strand
CGAGTCCTTGGTGCCATTGATCAGGAACGGGGTGAGATTGGCCTCGCCGTCGGTGGCCCCGTACTGGGTCTTCAGGCCCGAATCGTCCCAGGCGATGGGGCCGGCGATGGCAGACGCGGGGCGCTCGTATTCCGAGCGTCCCAGGTTGCCGAAGTTCTCGAACCCGCAGCCGGAGAGGGCCGCCAGCCCGAGGAGCAGCAATGAATTTCTCGTCGATCGATCCATGACGCTCACCACGCGACCTCGATGGTCCCCTTCGCCCGCCAGACGTTCCAGATCATGTTGTAGTACCCGCCGTTCGGGTCACGGAGCAGGTTCTTGTGAAAGTACTCCACGGTGTATCCGGCCAGCACCCCGCCGAAGGCGTAGGTGAAGCCCAGCCGGGCGGTGTGCCGCTGGGTCCGCGCCGGGAAGTAGCCCGCCGCGTCCGAGCCGTTCCGGCCGTCCTCCGACCAGTGGCTGTACTCGTATCCGAGGAAGGTCTTCAGCTCGTTGGTCGGCTGGACCGTGATCTGCGCGAAGGCGAGCACGGACCGCCCGATGTAGTCGTCCTTGGGGTTGCTGAGATCCCGGTCGTCCCGGTCATAGATGTACTTGACCTTGAGGTTGAGGAGCGGGCTCCAGCCCACCGCGAACGGAATCTGTGCGGAGAGCACGCCGACCTGCGTCGAGCGGGACTGGTTCTTGGTGTAGACGCTCCGCGGGTCCTTTCCCCGGTCGTAGACGTTGGCGTAGTCGGCGTCCGCGGTGAACGCCGTGGTGTCGGTGAAGCCGTGGGTGTACAGGAAGTCCGGGAACTGGTTCACGGTGTCCCGGTTCTGCATGTTGGTGTTGTAGCCGACGTAGGTGTACTCGCCGGTGAGCTTCACCGAGCCGAGGACCTGCTCCAGCACGCCGGTGAAGCCGTGCCAGCCGATGACGCTTTCGTACCAGGGCTCGTCCCAGTCCTGGAACTCGTTGGCCACGTTCAGCGTCGGCAGCTGCCCGCCGCGGGTGAAGCCGCCGGTGATGATGCCGTCGGTCAGCAGCACGTCGGCCTCGCGCCGGGCGCCCATGATCGCGTTGTACTCGCTGCCGATGTTGAAGTACTCGAACTTGGGCGACAGGCCGATCTTGAAGGGGTCGTAGAACTCGAGGTCCACCTTCGCCGCCAGTCCGGTCGAGGCGATGGGGTTGCCGTTGGCGTCGGTCTTGAAGACCACCGGCGAGAATCCCTGTCCATTGCGGACCAGGTTCGTGGCGTAATTCGGATTCACGTAATTGCTGGAATAGGCCCCGAGGGCCGAGATGGAGAAGAGGTCCGTCCAGGACGGGGTGTAGAACCCCTCCAGCGTGCCGTTCAGCCCGCGGAAGCGGGTGGCCATCTTGCTCGAGTGGTCCGGGCAGCCCACCGTGTCGCAGCGTGCCGCGTCGGGTGAGCCGGTGAGGAAGGGACTGTACCGGTCCGCCTCCCAGTCCTGGGTCCAGGTGCCGATCGCGCGGATGCGCAGGTCGGAGTAGGGGCGGCTCTCGAACTTGGCGGCGAAGGCCCAGTCCGTCCCGTAGAGGTAGGCGAGCGGCTCGTTGTCCTTGAGGCCGGTGTTCCAGCCCGGGCCCGCCCACAGCTTGGGCAGCGCCATCGCCCCGAGGGTGTAGTCGAACTTGTTCTCCGGCATGAACGCGCCCTCGATGAAGACGCCGTTGCCGTTGTCCCGGTCAATGTAGCGGGCCTTGCCGATGGTCCACTCGTTCCACATCGAGTAGTCCGTCGACCCGACGGTGACCCACTTCACCGTGGGGATCGGCGGGCCCACGCGGATCCAGGCCGCGCGCAGCTTGATGTACTGCGCGTGGTTCATGCCCAGGCTCTCGCCCGAGGTGTCGAGCTTCCCCGGCTTGAGGTCGCCGTTTTCCCACCAGTCTTGCCAGAGCATTCCCCAGCGGCTCTGGAGGCGGACTCCGGCGGTGACCTTGGGACCGACGTTGGCCTTGATGTTCAGCTCGAACTCGCTGCACACGCCGTTGTGGCCGCCGATGTTGTCGACCCAGAACGGGTTGGAGATCGACAGACATCCTTGGGTGTTGTCATTCTGGTACATGTACTTCATGTAGATCTTCCCGCTCATGTCGAAGTTGAGGATGTCGGCACGGGCGGCCACCCCCGACAACAGGACGCCGAGCGTGGCGATCCGCGCAAGTCCCCTCCCCGGTCTTGCCATGATCTCGGTTCCCCTCTCTCACTTACCCGCGAGCGGGTAGACCATCGGGACGACGGCGAGGTCCTCGGGCTTCGGTTCCTTGGTGTTGTGGTTGTACTTGGAGAGGATCTCGTACTGCTTCTTGATCGGGTCGCCGCCCGAAGGGACGATGATGTCGATCACGTGCGGGTCGTTGTCGTAGTCGGACCCTCCGCCGAAGCGGTGCTGGCCCTCGAACTCGTTCACCTTCCGGGTGAGCAGATCGTGCTTGTCCGGGAAGCCCTCGTTGGACTGCATCAGGACCTGGTAGCCCCAGGTGGTCTGGGGCGGGCCGCCGAGCTGCGCATTGTCCACCACCGCGATGAGCGTCTTCCCCGAGGCGCGGGTCACCTTGGGAACGATGATCCGGTCCTTCCACTGCGGGCACTTGAGGCCGATCTCCGAGTTCACCCGGGTGGCGCCCTGCGGCGAGATGATGACCGCGCGGTCCCAGGCCTCGTCCTCGGCGAAGCGGACGTTGGTGCCCGGAAGGCCGTCCTGAACCCCGCTGCCCTTCTTGTGGTCGGTGTCGATGTGGATGAAGACCATCTGCACCGAGAAGCCGTTGCCGCCCCAGGCCGGGCTGTCCCACGGGTCTTCGATGCGCGCGCGGACGGTGACCCGGAACTCGGTCTGGCTCCCGCCGGGGACCACCTCGAACTCGGTGATGTCGAACGAGCCCGGCTTGTAGACCGCGTCGGTCGGGTAGGTGTACGTCCCCGGGCCCTTGTCGTCACCGATCGGGTCCGGGTACTTGAACCCCGCGCCCTGCGCCCGCGCGGTGCCCGCGAAGGTCAGGGCCAGCAACGCCGAGGTGGCGAGGAGGCTGCGGAATCTCGAGATCTGCATGCCTGGATCCTCCGTGCGGTGTGTGTTCATCAGAGCGACAGGAAGGCGAAGCCTCGCGGGGCGAGGGCGGAGACGGTGACCTCGGACGAGGTCGGCGACGCGGTGCCCAGCCCCTCCTGGAGCAGCACGGTGGGTGTCCCTGGTGTCGCCACGCCGACCCCGAAGCTGCCGGCGGCCGCGGTGCCGACGTTGGCCACGAAGAGCACTCGCTTCTGGCCATCGGTGCGGAGCAGGGCCATCACCCCGGCCGGCGCGGCGCGGAGTGCGGGGATGCTCGAGCTCCCCTTCGACAGCGGGGTCTGCGCGTGCCGGAGCGCGACGAGGTTCCGGTAGAGGTGCCAGAGCGAGCCCGGGTCAGCCTGCTGGGTCGCGAGATCCACCCCCGCGGCCTCGGGCGCGTCGTACCAGGGTGAGCCGGAGGAGAAGCCGTGTCCGGGCGTGGCGTTCCAGCGGTAGGGAGTGCGCTTGTCCACGTCGTCCTGGCTCGGGCCACCCTGCATCCCCAGCTCCTCTCCGTAGTAGATGAACGGCGTGCCGGGCAGCGCGAGCAGGGTGGCCGCCGCCACCCGGGCGGCTCCCGGGTCGCCGCCGAGGTCGCGCATCACCCGCCGCTGGTCGTGGTTGGAGAGGAACGGCGCGTCGAAGCCACGGTCCTTGCCGCCCAGCGCGTCGTCGATCCGGTAGAGGGTGCTGACGATGTCGGTGGCGTCACCGGCGGCGATCGCCTTCTTCATCTGGTCGGCGAGCTCGAAGGAGAACGCCAGCTGCGCCTCGTCGCCGTTGCCGTAGTAGGTCGCCGCGATGTCCAGCGTGGCCCAGGCCTCGGCCACGAGGAGCGCGTCGGGGTAGTCCGCCTGGAGCCGGTCGCGGATGCGGCGGAGGAAGTCGTGCGTTCCCGGCTGGTCCTGCTGCCCGGCGTCGGCCGCGGTCTCGACGTAGTAGCGGACGGCGTCGAGGCGGAACCCGTCCACCCCGCGGGCGAGCCAGAACTTCATCGAGTCCACCAGCTCGGTCTCCACCGCCGGGTTGGTGAGGTTCAGGTCCGGCATCGAGCTGGTGAAGACGCCGTAGTAGTAGGAGCCGTAGACCGGGTACCACGTCGGTCCGAAGCTACCGAACGGCTGCCGCCAGCCCGGATCAGTGTCCCGCCAGACGTACCAGTCCCGCTTCGGTGCGGCGGCGCCGGTCCACGAGTCCAGGAACCAGGGGTGCTTGGAGGACGAGTGGTTCAGCACCATGTCCAGGATGACCTTGATGCCTCGGCTGTGGGCCGCGGCGACGAAGGCGTCGAAGTCGGCCAGGCTCCCGTAGGCGGGGTTCACGTCGCGGTAATCGGTGACGTCGTACCCGTGGTAGCTGGGCGAGGGGTTGATGGGCATCAGCCACACCGCGTCCACGCCGAGGTCCGAGGTGGTGCCGGCGTCGCCGTCGTTCAGCGCGTCGAGGTGGGCGGTGAGACCGCGCAGATCACCCGTGCCGTTGCCGTCCGAGTCGGCGAAGCTCCGGACGAAGATCTCGTAGAAGACCTTGTCCCGCCACCAGCCCTGGGTGTTGGGCGTGATGTGCGAGGGCGGCGGCTCGCTCGAGCTGCACGCCGCGAGCGCCAGCGCGGAGCACACCGCGATCCACGAACTCGTCTGTCGCGACACGGCCACCCGCGCTTCCCCTCCCGGAGGACCTCCGGCCGTCGCGCCCGGACCCGCCCGAGTCGTGCCGCCCGCGCTGTCCTACGCTGCAAACGCGGGCGTTATGACATGCGAATCTACGCACGGCAATGAACGATCAGCACGCGACGCGGTGCGAAATGCTTGCATGCCGCGCTGCGCCGTGAAGCGTGAATTCAGCGCGTCCCCTGGAGTGCGCGGGCTTCGACAGACGCAACTCAAAGCTTGAACGCCGCGCTCGCATGCGCCGGGAGCGTGACGCGGACGTCGCCCCCTTCGCGGGTGGCCTTTGCCCCATCCGCGGCGAGCAGCGGCTCTAGCCGCGCGGTGTCCACCGCGACCGAGGTCACCTCGGGCTCCGGCCCGAGGTTGTGGGCGACGAGCACCCGCTCCCCGGCGAGGCTGCTGACGAACACCAGCACCGGCCCCTCGCCGCGGAGGACCTGGATCGCACCGCGGGCCAGGGCAGGGGAGGCATGCCGTGCGCGAATCCAGCGCCGGTAGTGCGAGAGCAGCGAGCCTGGATCCTGGCTCTGGGCGGCGACGTGGGTGGTGTCCTGGCCCGGCGCGAACCGGTACCACGGCTTGCCGGTGGTGAAGCCTCCGCCCGCGGTGCCGTCCCAGGGCATGGGTGTGCGCTTCGCCTCGTCCTCGCTCGCCGGCCCGTTCAACAGGCCGATCTCCTCGCCGTAGTAGAGGAACGGAGTCCCGGGCAGGGTGAGCAGCACCGCCGCTGCGCTCCGGAGCTTGCCGGGGTCGCCCTTGAGCACGCTCGCCACCCGGCGCATGTCGTGGTTGGTCAGGAAGGGGACGTCGGTCGCGCCGGGCGGGTAGGTGCTGGCGACCTCGCGCAGCGTCTGGGTGATGCCCTTCGCCTCGCCCATCTCCACCCCCTCGACCAGGTGCTTGGCCAGGGGGAAGTCGAAGTTGAGCGGGAGCTCGTCGCCGCCCGGGATGGCCTCGGTGGACCCGTAGTATGGCGCGATCTTCGGCGTCTCGGTCCACGCCTCGCCGATGAGCACCGCGTCCGGGCGCACCGCGCGCACCGAGGCGGCGAACTCCTTCCAGAAGGCGTGAGTCTCGGGGGTGTCGTTCTGGCCGTCCCCGGGGCCGTCCTCGATGAGATGGCGTACGGCGTCGAGCCGGAAGCCGTCCACCCCGCGCCCGAGCCAGAGCGCGGCCAGCCGCATCGCCTCCTTCCGGACAGCGGGAGTCCTGAAGTTCAGGTCGGGCATCCCCGCCCAGAAGAGCCCGTAGTACCAGGCGCCGTTCCGCTGGTGCCAGGTGTTCCCCGCCGCGTTCCAGGGCTGGGGCCAGTGGAGGTCCATCGAGCTCCACAGATACCAATCGCGCTTGGCAGAGGCAGGGCCCGATGCCGAATCGATGAACCAGGGATGCTTGTTCGAGGTGTGGTTCAGCACCAGATCGACGACGACGTGCATGCCACGGCGGTGGGCCTCGGTGCACAGCCGGGTCAGGTCCTCGTTGTCGCCGTAGTCGGGATTGACCCGCTCGTAATCGGTGGTGTCGTAGCCGTGGTAGCTGGGCGAGGCGAACACCGGCATCAGCCAGAGCGCGTCCACCCCGAGGTCCTGCTCGGTTCCCGGCTTGCCGTCGTTCAGATAGTCGAGCTTCGAGATGAGCCCGGGGAGATCGCCCTTCCCGTCGCCGTCGGAGTCCTGGAAGCTCCGGACGAAGACCTCGTAGAAGATCGAGCCATTGGCCCAGCTGTCGTAGGTGCGCGGCTTCTCCGGCCCGGCCGGCGCGGCCGCGGGTGGTCGTGACGCAGTGCAGCCGAAGCACGCGAGCAACGGCAACAGCGACGCGATGCCTCTCCGTTTGCGTTGCCCGCGAAGTCCGAAGGGTTCAATCTCCGCCGCCATGCGCGCTCCCCTTTCCCCGACGTGGACGCGGTGGTGCTGCGTCGTCTCCCTGGCTGCGGCCGTGGCCGCCTGCAGCAGCAACAACGGCAACAACAACAATGGAGACGGCGGCAACCCGGTCTCCAGCGCCTTCACCCTCCATTACCACCGGGCGCTCTCCGACTACAGCGGCTGGAACGTGGCGGTGAGCGCCGGAGCAAACGAGACCAGCGCGGGGTCCTCCAGCACCGACGGGTTCGGTGCGGTGTACCAGCTGACGGTGAAGTCCGGCGCGGCGTCGCTCGCCTTCAGCCTGGTGAACGGCTCGAGCACTGATCCGGCCGGGGCCCTCACCGTGGACGTCTCGGGCACCACCCGCGAGGCCTGGGTCTTCTCCGGCTACTCCAGCGCCATCACCCACAAGCCGGTGGCGATCCCGGGCGCGGACCAGGTGGCCGTCTATTACCTGCGGCCGGACTCCACCTACGCCGGCTGGGGGCTGCACACCTGGGGTCCCCACGTGAAGGACCCCACCACGTGGGGAGCGCCGCTCCAGCCGGTGGGCATCGATCCGGACCTCGGCGAGGGGTGGGTGGTGGACACCATCGCCAGCGTCAACTCGGCCAGCCCCTGCCCCCTGGGAGACGTCTGCATCATCGTCCACCGGGGAGACACCAAGGACCCCGGCCCGGACATGGGCTGGAATCGCGCCTCGCTCGGGGACATCGTCTTCGTCACCAGCGGCTCGTCGATCATCACCTCGTCACCGCGCCGGCCCGGCGAGGTGACCATCGAGGGCATCGGCGCGCACCTCGTCTCCTCCCAGCTCGTCGCCTGGGACGTGACCGATGCCGCCGCCGCCTCGTTCGAGCTCAGGTACTCGGACACCGCGGCCATCCGCGCCTCGGGAACCAGCGTCACCGGCGGCGAGGTCATCGCCCTCACGCCCCGGAGCGCGGGATTGCCGGCGAGCGTCACCGACAAGGCGCCCTACCTCACCGACGTCCGCGCGTTCGACATCGCCGCCGCCGACCTCTCGCGCGTGCAGCAAGCGCTGAAGGGACAGCTGGTCGCGGTAGCCCGGAAGGCGGACGGGTCGGCCCTCAAGGCCACCCAGGTGCAGACCGCGTGGACGCTGGACGAGCTGTACGCGTACTCGGGGCCGCTCGGGGTGTCCTTCGACGCCCCGAAGACGCCCACCATCCGGCTCTGGGCCCCCACCGCGCAGGCGGTGACCTTGCACGTGGCGGATGCGACCAAGGCCGAGCTGCCCGGCTCGCCGATCACCATGACCCGCGACTCGCTGGGCGTCTGGAGCGCGACCGGGCCCACCGGCTGGTACGGCGCCTATTACCGGTTCGGGCTCACCGTCTTTCATCCGGAGAGCCAGAAGATCGAGCAGGTGATCGTCACCGACCCGTACTCGGTGAACCTCGACACCAACGGGCTCTGGAGCCAGATCGTCGACCTCGACGACCCGGCGCTGAAGCCCGCAGGCTGGGACAGCCTGGTCAAGCCGCCGCTCGCCGCGCCCGAGGACATGGTGGTGGTCGAGGGGCACATCCGGGACTTCAGCGCGCTGGACGGCACCGTCCCGGCGGCGCAGCGGGGCAAGTACCTGGCCTTCACCAGCAGCTCGGCCGGGGTGCAACACCTCAAGTCCCTCGCCGACGCCGGCGTGAGCCACCTCCACCTGCTCCCGGCGTTCGACTTCGCCACCGTGGACGAGGACCCCGCCAACCGGGTGGACGTGGGCCAGCCCTTCTCCGACCTCTGCAGCAAGAATTCCAACGTCCCGGCGGCGCTGTGCACGCAGTTCACCGGGAAGACCATCCTCGAGGCAATCCAGAGCTTCCCCGGTGATTCGGACCAGCAGCAGGCGATCGCCGGGTACATGGCCTCGCTGGACGCCTTCAACTGGGGCTACGACCCGTTCCACTACGGCGCGCCCGAGGGCAGCTACGCCTCCAGCGCCGAGGGCACCCAGAAGATCCTCGAGCTCCGCCAGATGGTGCAGGCCGTGAACGGGATGGGCCTCCGGGTGGTGATGGACGTGGTCTACAACCACACCAACGCGGCGGGGGTCGCCTCACCCAAGTCGGTCCTCGACAAGATCGTCCCCGGCTACTACCACCGGCTCGACGCCACCACTGGCGCCGTCCTCAACTCGTCATGTTGCGCCAACACGGCCACCGAGCACGTGATGATGGAGAAGCTGATGATCGACACGCTGGTCCGCTGGGCCGGCGCGTACAAGATCGACGGCTTCCGGTTCGACCTGATGGGGCTGCACCTCAAGTCCAACCTCATCCACGCCCGCGACGCGCTGGCGACGATCGACCCGACCATCTACCTCTACGGTGAGGGATGGACGCTGGGCGAGATGGTCGGGAACCAGCGCGGGGAGCCGGCCACGCAGATCTTCATGGCCGGGACCGGGATCGGCACCTTCAACGACCGGCTGCGGGACGGAGCCCGGGGCGGCGGCCCGTTCGACTCGGCGGCCGACCTGCGCAAGCACCAGGGCTTCTCCTCCGGCCTGTACACCGATCCCAACGAGCTCGGGACCGCCACCGCCGACGACCGCACCGCGCTGGCCCAGGCGCTGGACCTCATCAAGATCGGGATGGCCGGGGGCCTCGGGGCCTACCCGATGGTGGCCTCGTCCGGTTCCACCGTGGCCGCCGGCGGCATCGGCTACAACGGCGCGCCGGCCGGCTACACCGCCGACCCGCAGGAGACCATCAACTACGTCTCCTCGCACGACAACCAGATCCTCTGGGACATCGTGCAGTACAAGATGCCCACCGCCCGGACCATGACCGAGCGGGTGAAGGCCACCGCGGTGGCCATGGACGTGGTCCTCCTCGGGCAGGGCATCCCCTTCATGCACCTGGGAGACGACCTGCTCCGCAGCAAGTCGATGGAGCGCGACAGCTATGACTCGGGGGACTGGTTCAACCGCGTCGACTGGACGGGCGCCACCAACGGCTGGCGGAGCGGGCTGCCGAACGCGGGGAAGGACCAGGGCAACTGGCCGATCATCCAACCCCTCTTCGCCAACGGGAACATCGCCCCCACCGCGGCCGACATCGGGAAGATGTCCGCCCACGTCCAGGCGATGCTGAAGCTGCGGAGGAGCTCGCCGCTCTTCCGGCTACGGACCGCGGACCAGGTCATCAAGCGGGTGAGCTTCGCCAATGCCGGACCCTCGCAGGTGCCGGCGCTCATCGTGATGACCGTCTCCGATGCCTCCTGCGCAGGGACCAGCCTCGATCCCGCCCGGGGCGGGCTGGTGGTCCTGGTCAACGGAGGCCCGACGCAGCAGTCCTTCACCGTCCCCAACACCAGCGGCACCTTCGCCGTCCCCGCCGCCCTGGCCGGCGATCCCCTCGGAGGCGGGACCTTCGACGGCTCGACCGCGAGCGGGGCGAGCTTCACCGTGCCGGCCCGGACCACCGCCGTCTTCGAGCAGGCCGAAGGCGGCCAGGGCGTGCCCTGCAACCCGCTCGCTCCATGAGGCTCATGCCACCCAGGACGCTCCGCGGCGCTCTCCTCGTCACCCTCCTCGCCGCGCTCGCCGGCTGCGGCTCGAGCAACGACGGCGGCGGCGGGTGGAAGCCGGGCCAGCCGCTCACCCTCGATGTCACCGGCGTGTTCCCCGCGGGCACCGCGCTCCGCGACGCCTCCTCCGGGGCGAAGGCCACGGTGAGCGCCCAGAGCTCGGTCACCCTCACCCCGGACTCGAGCGGCGTCGTTCTCCTGGAGCGCGACTCGAACACCCCCGTGCCCACCGACTGGCGCAAGGGCATCGTCTACTTCCTCATGACCGATCGGTTCTTCGACGGCGATCCGTCCAACGACGGCTCCTACGGGCGGACCAAGGACGGGGCGGGGGAGATCGGCACCTGGCACGGGGGCGACTGGAAGGGCGTGGTCGCCAAGCTCGACCACATCGCCAGCCTCGGGACCTCGGCGATCTGGATCTCCCCCATCGTCGAGCAGGTGCACGGATGGGTGGGCGGCGGGAGCGGCGACTTCAAGCACTACGGATACGCCGGCTACTGGGCGCTCGACTTCACCCGGCTCGACGCGAACTGGGGCAACGAGGCCGACCTCCAGGCGCTGGTGGACGCGGCGCACGCCCGTGGCATCCGGGTGCTCGCCGACGTGGTGCTCAACCATCCGGGCTACGCGACCGGGGACGACCTGCTCGCGTACCTCCCCGAGGTCTTCTTCCCGGGCGGGGCCGATGCGTTCCGGAACTTCCAGCCGGAGCCTCTGCCGCCCAACGGTCATGGCTACCTCGCCTGGAACAACCTCGTGGACTACAACTCGGACGGCTGGGTGAACTGGTGGACCCCGACCTGGATCCGTGCCGGCTTCCCCGGCTTTCCCGCCCCCGGGACGACGCCCACCACCCAGCAGCTGACCTTCCTGCCCGACTTCCTCACCGAGTCGCCCGCCGTCGCGGGGAAGCCTCCGCTGTTCGACCGAAAAACGGACACCCACTGGGCCAACATCCCCAACGGGACGGTCCGGCAGTATCTGGTGAAGTGGCACACCGACTGGCTCAAGCAATTCGGCTTCGACGGCTTTCGCTGCGACACCGCGAAGAACGTGGAGCTCGAATCCTGGAAGGCGCTCAAGGACGCCGCGGTCCCGGCCCTCGCCGGGTGGAAGACGGCCAACCCCACCAAGAAGCTCGACGACGCGCCGTTCTGGATGGTGGGCGAGGTGTTCGGCCACGCCGTCCAGAAGGACGAGTACTACACCCTCGGCGGCTTCGACTCGCTGCTCAACTTCGAGTTCCAGCCGCAGATGCTGAACGCGCTGGGAAACCGGGGCTCGCTTCTCGCCTGGGCCACCGAGCTAGATGCGCTCTACTCGAGCTACGCCAGCGCCATCGCTGGCGACCCGAGCTTCAACGTCCTGTCGTACGTCTCGTCGCACGACACCCAGCTCTTCTTCGACTCGATCGGGAACACCCCGGCGCTCCAGCGGCAGGCCGGGACCGCGCTGCTCCTCGCCCCGGGGCAGGCGCAGATCTTCTATGGTGATGAGACGGGCCGGAAGCTGGGCAACTCCGGGACCGACTCGACGCAAGGAACGCGATCCGACATGAACTGGAGCAGCATCGACACCAGCATCCTCTCTCACTGGCAGAAGCTGGGGACCTTCCGGGCCCGCCATCCCGCGGTGGGCAGCGGCCAGCACCGCAAGCTCTCCGCCCCATCCCAGGTCTATGCCTTCGCCCGGACCTGGAGCAGCGCCGGCGCGGACGACTCGGTGGTCGTCGTGCTGACGCCCACGCCGTGAGCACGCGGGCGATGAAGCTCGGCGCGCTCTTTGCGTTGCTGCTCGCCGCCTGCAACGACGGCGGACCCTTCAACCCGGACGCCGGCTTCCCTGCTTTCGACGTCACCATCAAGGGCGTGGAGCTCCGGGCCAACTCCAGCGCCGCGGTGGCGAGCGGGAACGTCTTCACCGTGCTCCTGAGCGACCAGCCCAACGCCTGTCAGCAGTACGGACACTTCCCGGCCCGGACCTGGACCACGCTCACCCTCACCATTGCCGCCTCCACCGAGGTTCCCACGGTGGGGACGGTGGTGCCGCAGGTCGCCACCCCTGGACCAGGTCAGGTCGTCGGCACGCTGGTGAAGGCCACTGCCGACCAGCCGCCGTCGGCCAGCCTCGGCGCGCAGGATGGCACCGTCACCTGGAAGTCCAACACCGACTTCAGCGTGACCATCGTCTCGACGGACGTCGGCTTCGCCGGGACCACCGACCGCCTGAAGGTCGGTGGCTTCACCGTGCCGCCCTGCACTCCACAGTGAGCGTCAGCCCCCCGCGCCAGGGGGACGCCCGCGGAACGGCGCAGGCGCTCCGCGCCTCCAGGCTCAGGGCGGGGGCGCCGGGAGGGCGAACGGCGCCATGTCGTCCATGATCAGCGGATCGGTCGCCGCGCCGCCGCCGAAGTCCCACTGACCGCCGGGGGGCGTGAGCGGACGGAAGTTCCCGCCGATCCCGTCGAAGTCCCAGGTCGCAATGTAGACCTGTACGTTCTCCCAGGTGGCGAGCCCGTAGTTGTTCCGATTGTAGGTGAAGGTCACGGTCCTGGTGGCCGAGTCGACCTGCACCAGCGGCGGGATGGCGCTTCCGCCGTAGGTCGTGGCGGAGGCGCCCGTGGTCCCGTACATCGCGTTGTTCCACCCGTAGGTGAACTGGTTCAGCTCCCAGCTCAGTCCGGCAGGCATCGAGGCGTTCAGCTTGGGCAGCACCGTGAGGCCGGTCTGACCGGGGATGGAGAAGAAGATGCTGAAGGCCACGTGGTCGAAGCCGTTGGCCGGCTTCCAGACCGAGCTCCAGTCGGCCATGGTCAGGTGGAGAAGCATGCTGGTCTTTCCGACCTCCGCCACCACCTTCACGATGTCTCCGTAGTGCTTCCCCTGGAAGGTGACGTCCTGCGGATAGGTGTAGGTCCCCGATGGCCCGTGGTCGTCGCCCGCGGCGTCGGTGACGGTCTTCGCGTTCCCCACGAAGACGATGTTGCTGGTGAAGTGGAAGAGCGGCGTCGAGACGTTCGCGTCGGGCGCGTAGAAGGCGAGCCCGTGCTTGCCGGTGCCGATCGGGAAGTTCGACACCGGGAGCTTGATGCTGAACGTCCCGTCCGAGGCGACGATCACCGGCGTCGCCGTGGCGAGGGCGCCGTCGAGCACCATCTGGAGCGCGGTGCTCACCGGGCTGACGCTCCCCTGGAGGGTGACGTCGGCGGTGAAGGTCTGGCCCTCGATGGGCGTGGTCACGGTGATGGTGGCGCCCGGCGGAGGCGGGGTGACCTGCTCCGAGGTCGCCTGGAGGATGAGCACCTCCCGGGGCTGCAGCACGTAGGCCCCGGCGGAGCCGAAGACGACCTTGTCTCCCGTCGCCGGCAAGGGAGGCGTGCCCTCGGAATCGAGCACCTTGAAGCTGGTCCCGTCCGGCTTTCCCGTGGACAGCCCCGAGACCAGCGTCCTGGTCTCCGAGGTGTTGAGCAGCACCAGCACGGTGTCGCTCGACGAGGTGCGGCGGTAGACGAGCGCGCCCGGCGCGGCCTGGTTGTCGTAGAGCACGTCCAGGGCGCCGTGGGTGAACGCCTGGCTCGACCTCCGGATGTCGGCCAGCTTCTTCAGGAACACGTAGCGGTCGCCGGGCAGGAAGGAGTCCCCTTGCGACGCCCAGCCCCCGGGGAACATCGTCGCCCGGGTCTCGGTGAAGTCCTGCTCCGTCCCGTAGTAGACGACAGGGATGCCCGGGAGGGTGAAGAGGAAGGCCAGCGCCTGCTTCATCGCCGCCACGCTGCCCGAGGCGAGGAACCGCTGATTGTCGTGGTTGTCGATGAAGGTCGGCGTGAGGTACGGGTTGGGGTAGAGCGCCGGGTCCATGAAGCGGCCGAGCCGGTACGTCAGGTAGGCGGTGGGCTGCCCGGCGATGAAGACCCGGTTGATCTCGGTGTAGAGCGGATAGGCGAGCAGCGCAGGCAGCTCGGGGGTCCCGCCGTCTCCCAGGTAGCTCGCGACCTTCCGGTCCGCGGTGTCGTCGAGCGGATCGGAGTTCTCGAACACCTCGCCGAAGGCAAAGAAGCGGTCCCGTCCCGTCGCCCTTGCCACCGCCATCATCCCCGGGGCATCCGAGGCGCTGGAGTAGAAGAAGTCGTTCCAGAAGGCGTGGGGCACGTACTTCACCGTGTCCACCCGGAAGGCGTCGACGCCGACCTCCTTGATCCAGTACCCGTAGGAGTCGCGCAGCGCGGTGCGCACCGCGCCGCTCTCCGAGTTCAGGTCGTCCAGGTCCGAGACCTGGTAGTTCAGCTCCTGGTTGGAGTCGAAGTAGTCGGTGATGACCGGGGTCCAGTGGTAGATGGCCGCCGCCCGCTGTGCCGGATCGCGCGGGTCGTCCTGGTCGAACGGTGATTGCTCCGGCTTGGCGGTGGGCACCGCCTGGGTGTTCATCACCACGTTCTTGGAGGGGTCGGCCGGGTCGTAGCTCGAGTAGGTGAAGAAGTTCCCCATGTGGTTCGGGACCACGTCCTGGATGAGGTACATCCCGCGCTGGTGCAGGGCGTCGCTGAGCGCCTTGTAGGTGTCGAGCGTGCCCAGGTGCTCGTCCACCTTCTTGAGGTGGCGCGCCCAGTAGCCGTGGTACCCGCCGGACTGCTGCAGCGGGTCCCACCACATGTTCGCCACCGGCGGGGTGATCCACACCGCGGTGGCGCCCAGGCCCTGGATGTAGTCCAGCTTGTCGATGAGGCCCTTGAGGTCGCCGCCCGAGTACTTGTCGGGGTCGGTCGGGTCGAACTCGCCCTTGCCCTGGTTGTCGTTGCTCTTGTCTCCATTGTTGAAACGGTCGGTCATCACGAAGTAGACGACCTGCTCCTCCCACGTCGGGGAAGGCACGTGGAGCTTCGGCCCCGGATTGTTGGAGCTGCTCGACGAGCATCCGAGCGCCACCAGGGCAGCGGCGAGACAGCATCCCCAGCCTCGAACACGGTCCATCCAGAGCCTCCCCGGGGCGGTCCCAGCGCCCGTCCGCGCAGGGATCTACGCCGAAGCAGGCCCGGGACGCACGGGTCTCGGCACCCTCGTTCCCGGATCCGCCCGGCGCAAGCGGTGCATCGTCGTGGTCCGGCCCGCAGGGCTTGCGTCAGGGCGGGGCGGACAGCGGGTATTCCATCATTGGCGCAGCCCGTGCACGATGCGCCGACCCATGGAACGTGCCGATCTCGTCACGCGCACCGGAGACGCGCCGAGGTTCTCCGGAGTCGTTCGCACGCTCATCGACTGGTACGGTGGGCTCTTCGCGCCGAGCGCCGCGGTCGAGGAGATCACCACCCGGCTGCAGCTGCCCGCGCCACCCGAGCGCGTCTGGAGCTCGCTGAAGTTCTACGAGGAGGTTCCGTCCCGTCCCGGAGTGCTGCTCCGGATCGGCCTCCCGGCGCCAGTGCGCTCGGAGGGGGACAAGCTTCAGGTCGGAGGCACCGTTCGCTGCGTCTACGAGGGTGGAGACGTACTCAAACGCACCACCTCCGCCGAGCCCCCGACCGTGCTCCGGTTCGAGGTGCTCGAGCAGAGGCTCGGGCTCGAGCGGTGCCTGTCGCTCGGCGATGGGGTGTACGAGATTCACCCGGTCCCGGGTGGCTCCGAGGTCGCGCTGACCACGAGGTACCGTGGCCACCTGCGTCCGCGCGCGCTGTTCCGCCCGCTCGAGCGGCAGCTGACGCACCAGATTCACGGGCACATCCTGGCCGGGATGCGCAGCGCGCTGGAGACGGCCGCGCAACGCCCGGTGGAGGCGAAGGTCGGATGAGGCAGGGATGCACGCCGCCGCCACCCCCCCCGCCGTGAGACCCCGGCGGGCCTGAGCGATTGCCTGCAGGGGATCGCCGGGTTGCGAGGCGAGTGCGCTGTGGCCGGGAACACGCTGGCCTCGGGCCCGCCCGCCGGCGGGTTGTCACCGTGCAGTTCGAGGACGCCCGGTTCAACTCCACGTCCCGAAACGATCAGTCAGTCGGTGAGGGGTGTGCGGGAGGTTGACCCCTGCGCCACACCCCCGCCGGACTGACCGATCGTCTCCGGTCGCCACGTTCAACTCCACATACCGAGCTGCCCTCGAAGCTTGCTGCGCCCGTGACCGTCGAGTCCGGGGTCTTCCGACACAGGTGGTCGGGGGGGACCTCAGTCTCCCGCGACCGCCTCGGCTCCGGGCTCATCCGTGCGCCGCGACGGTCGGCTCCAGCCGGCACACCCCCGACCGGAACGCCGGGAAGCCCGAGATCGGATCGAGTCGCTTCCCATCGATGAGGAGGTTCGCGTTCGCCTCCTCCCAGCCGGCCGGCATCACCACCACGTCCTGCCGCACGTCCGTGGTCACGGCGAGTCGCAGCTCGACCCGGCCCACCGGAGAGACGATCGCCACCCGGTCCCCATGCGTGAGACCGGACGCCCTCGCGGCCTCCGGGTGCACCCGCACCACGGCCTCTGGCTCGAGCAGCCGGATGCGCGCCACCTGGCGGAACTGCGAGTTGATGTACGCCCGCGTCCGTGGGCCGGTGACCAGCATCAGCGGGAAATCGGCCGACGGACGCAGGGACGGCGGCGTCCACTCGGGGAGGGCCGGGTGTCCGGCGCGTTCGAGGAGCCCGGAGGCCAGCTCGATCTTCCCGGACGGCGTGCCCACCAGAGGCCGCCCCGGCCCGGGCTCGATGCGCGGCGCCAGCTCCGGCGGAGGGGGCACCGGCACCCGCGACGCGCGCTCGGCCTCCGCCCAGGTCGTCCACGGAAACCAGGCGCCGAGCCCCATCACCCGGGCGAGCGCGAACACCACCTTCCAGTCCGGCCAGGCCTCGTGCTGCGGCGGCGCCACCCCCTCCGACTCGGCGAAGGTGGCGGCCGGGAGCACCACGTGGGCGCGGCGGCCGCTCGCGGTGAGGAACGGGTCCACCGACACCAGCAGCTCCAGCTGCTCCGCCGCGCGCGCCAGCGCCGTGCTCCCCGGTGAGGTGACCAGCGCGTTGGACGCCACCAGCACCAGCGCCCGCACCGGGTAGGGCCGATCCTCGAGGATGGCCCGGGCGAGGAGATTTCCCTGCGCCTCGCGGTTGAACATCTCGAACAGCGGGTGCTCCCCCGAGCCCACCGGCACCGCCTCCACCGCTGGGGGCACCGGCTCGGGCGTGCTGAAGCGGGGGAGCGCGGGCAGCGGGCCCGTGGCATCGGCCGTCCGGACCGGGGTGAGGTCCTGACGGATCTCCGGCTCGCCGCTCCGGCGGCAGAGCGCCTCCAGCGCGGCAATGGCCCGCACCGTCTGGACCCCGTTCTCGTGGTGCTCCACGCCCAGACCGGACCAGATGCCGGTCGGCGTCTCGGTCCCGAGCAGCCGCGCCACCCGCGCCACCTGGTCGGCCGGAACACCGGTGAGGGCGGCGACCCGCTCCGGAGGGTACGTCGCCGCGAGCCCGGCCAGCGCCTCGAAGCCCACCGTCTCCCGTTCGAGCAGCGCCCGGTCCACGAGGCCCTCGCGCACCAGCAGGTGCACCAGCCCGAGCGCGAGCGCGCCGTCGGTGCCGGGTCGCACCGCCAGATGCTCGGTCGCCACCGCGGCCAGCTCGGTGCGGACCGGATCCACCACCACCAGCCGGCCGTCGGTCGCCTTGTGCGCCACCACGTGGGCCAGGAGCGGCGTGCTGTGCGTGGGGTTGGCTCCCCAGATCGCCAGCGTCCGTGTCTGCCGGAGGTCGTGCCGGTACTTGCTCCCCACGGTGAGCGCCTGGCCCATCCGCCCGGAGGTCTCGCAGAGGCTGGCCACCGAGACCACGTTCGGCGTTCCCCACGCCCGTGCCAGCCGCTGGATCCATTCCATCAGCGGGTGGCGCACCAGCGGCCAGCCGGTCTGGAACGCGACCGCCTCGGGGCCGAAGCGCGCGCGCACCATGGCCATCCGCTCGCCGATGAGCCCCAGCGCCTCGTCCCAGGAGGTCTCGACCAGCCGGTCTCCGCGGCGCACCAGCGGCCGGCGGAGGCGCTCGGGGGAGTGCACCACGGAGGGCAGGGCGTGCCCGTGCTGGCAGAGGAACCCGCGGGTCTCCCCGGCCGTGTCCCCGTCCACGCGGAGCAGCGTGCTCCCGGAGACGCGCCCTCTCAGGTCGCAGTGCAGGAGGCAGAAGCGGCACTGGCCCCGCGTCACCCGGGCCGGTGCGGGTGCGCGCGCCACGACGCCGGTGGCCACCGCGGCCGCGCCGGCACCAGCGATGGGCGCTGCCCGGAGGAGGTCCCGCCGCGAGAGGCGACCGCGCCGGCTCATGCGCGGCCTCCGCCCGTCGCCGGGGCGATGCGGACGGCCCTCGCCTCCTCGGGACAGGCCTCCTCGCACAGTCCGCAGCCCACGCAGCCCTCGGCGTGGAAGAGCGGCGCCTGCTGCGGGCCGACCAGCTCCACGGCGCGCGCGCCCACTGGGCAGACGTAGGCGCAGAGCCGGCACACTCCCTGGCCGCTCCAGGGGAGGCACGACTTCCGGTCGAGCACCGGAACCCCGATGCGGACCTCTGCGGCCACCCGCTCGGGTACCGCCGGGATGCGCGCGAGCGCGCCGGTGGGGCAGGCCTCGGTGCAGGCCATGCAGAGCACGCACGCCGATTCGCGCAGGGCGAGGAACGGATGCCCGGCGTCGAGCCCCGCACCCGGCGGGAAGCGGATGGCCCGCGTGGGGCACACCTCGGCGCAGCGGAAGCAGCCGATGCACGCCCGCTCGAAGGCGCCCGGCGGCAGCGCTCCCGGTGGACGCAGCTCGGCCGCCGCGGCCCGCGGGCGCCGGACCAGCAGGCCGGACACCGCTCCGGCGGCGAGCGCGAGCACACCCCGCCGGTTCACCGGCGCCTCCCCTCGAGCGACAGGGACAGCGCCGCGGTCGGGCAGGAGGCGACGCACCGCCCGCAGCGCTCGCAGCCCGTGCCGACCGCGTCGCTCATCGGGCGTTGCCCCAGGTTGCACACCACGTCACAGACCGTGCAGTCGGTGCACTGACTCGCCACGCGACGGACGCGCACCGGCGAGCGGGCGCCGAGCAGCGAGAAGAGGGCCCCGCCGGGACAGAGCGAGCGGCAGAAGCCGGCCCGGGACACCGTGGTGTCGAAGAGCCACACCGCCGCCACGACTGCCGCCCCACCGCCCAGCCCGAACCCGAATGCGAGCCGGTACGCGCTCCGGGCGAGCAGCGCCGGCGGGTAGACCAGCGCCGCGAGCTGGACTCCGAGCGCTGCCGTGCCGCCGAGCACCCCACCGAGCACCGCGAAGCGCACCCACCCTGGCAGGCGGACGTCCAGGGTCGGGATGCCCAGCCGTCCGAGCGCCCAGCGAACCGCGTTGCTCGCCGCGAGCAGCGGCAGGTACGGGCAGAGCCAGCCACAGAAGAAGCGCCCCAGCACCACCACCAGCAGCAGCACCGGGAGCGCCGCGGCGAGCAGCCCCGGCCGCGCCCCGCCCGCGAGCAACACCCCGGCGGACATCAGCGGGTCCAGGAATTCCACGCCGAGCGCCCGCGCCGCAGTGGTGGCGCCCACGAAGATGCCCGCGGGAAAGCTCCGGTCGGCGAAGCGCGCGGCGAGGAACGGCGTTCCCACGACGGTGAGCACGCTGACCGTCAGCACCGCCCGGCGGATCCGCTGGTAGCCGCGCGCCCCCCGCAGCCTCACGTCCCAGGGCTGGAGCACACCGCGGGCCCGCCGCGCCGCCGTACTGATTTCGGGTGATCCAAGGTGGGTCAACGGATGTCTCTGGTGCCGCCGATGAGAAAGAGCGTCGCAATCGACGTACCAGCGTCCGGCGCGCATCGGACGCGGCACCGCTGCGTCTGGCACGGGGCCATCGCCCTTCGCGCGCAATCGGTGCGCGCGAAGGTGCCGAACGCGCCCGGGAGGGGCCTCCACACCTGTGGGGGCCATTCCTCCGCGGCGTCACCCGGAGGTGGGTGTGGGTGTGGGCGAGGAAGTGCGGCGGTCGCGCCCGTCGGGCAAACTGGAGGCCTCTCCCGTGCGCTGGTCGTTCCTCCTCGTCCCGGTGCTGGTGCTCGCCGGTGTGGTGGCCGTGGTGGTGCTCCACCGTCCAGCCGCGGCACCCCCTCCAGCGTCCGCGCCGCTCGGGGTGACAGGGGGTTCGTCCGATGCCGGGCTCAGCGACGACGAGGTGTTCGCGGCCAGCATGGCGCGACTCGCGGAGGCCAAGCGCCGCGCCGAGGAGGAGGCCGCCGTCCCGGCCGATGCGGGAGGGAAGGTCGTGGACGTCGCTCCCGACGGGGGAGCTCCCCGAATCGTCGTCGACCTGGCACCCGACGCCGGCGTCATGGCGGGGGCGCGCAGGGACCTCGAGCGGGTCGCCGCACTGCTGCTCGACGACAACCTCGCCGGCGCGGTGGAGCAGGTCTACGCGCTCTACCGCGCCCGTTCGCCGGCCGCGGCGCCTGCGCTCGAGCTGGTCACCGTCGGCGCCCAGACCCGGGCCCGTGCCGGCGCGCTGGCGAAGGTCGAGCCGCTCCTCCCGCGGCTCCAGGAATTGCCCACCTCCGAGTCGACCGTCCGCTCCGCCGTCGCCCGGGTGCTGGCCACCGTCTCGCTCGCCTCGGCGAAGGCCGGCCAGCCGGAGCGGTCGAGGCAACAGGCGCGCGCCGCGCTCGCGCTCGACGACGCCATCCCCGAGGCGTACCTCGCGCTCGGCGAGTACCAGTTCCAGGACAATGACCTCTCCGGCGCCATCGACACCTGGGAGCGCGGGCTCCGGGTCACCCCGGGCGACGCGGCGCTCGAGCGTCGGCTGGAGCGCGGCCGCGCCGAGTCGCAGCGGCTGGGCGGGCTCGAGCGCGTCGCGTCCGAGCACTTCGTGGTCGCCTTCGACGGCCGGGCGGACTTGCCGGCGGCACGGGCGAGCCTGGACATCATGGAGGCCGCCCATCGGGGCGTGGGTGCGCTCTTCCAGCTGTACCCCGATGGCCCGATCCCGGTGGTGCTCTACCCGGACCGGTCGTACCAGCAGGAGGGCCACGTCTCCTGGTCCGCCGGCATCTACGACGGGAAGATCCGACTCCCTTCCGCCGGCGCAGACCTGAGCTCGCTCCGGTTCCGCGGGACCCTCTTCCACGAGTACGCGCACGCGCTCTTCCAGCGCGCCACGGACGGGAAGGGTGGACCAGCGTGGCTGAACGAGGGGTTCGCCGAGGTGGCCAAGCTCCAGGCCGACCCCGGTCCCGCCGTCCGCTGCACCCCCGACGTTCACCTGTACCCGCTGAGCGCGCTCGAGGGCAGCTTCGGCCGCATCGCCGATCACCGGAGCGCGCACCTCGCTTACCTGGAGGGCCGGCACGCCGTGGAGCGCGTCATCGAGCACCACGGCCAGGCCGGCGTCCGGGCTCTCCTCGCCGAGCTGTCCAAGGGCGCACCCTTCCCGGCGGCGTTCGAGCGCGCCCTGGGCGAGGAGTACGCGACCTTCGCCGCGACGTTCGACGCCGAGGCGCGCCGCTGATAGCAGGACGGCCATGAAACTCGAGCTGGAAGGGAAGCGGGCCCTGGTGAGCGGATCCACCGCCGGCATCGGCTGGGCCATCGCCGCCGGGCTGGCCGCCGAGGGCGCCGAGGTGGTGCTGAACGGGCGCACCGAGGCGCGGGTGCAGGCGGCGGTCGCCCAGGTCCGGGCCCGACATCCGGGAGCGCGGGCCCGCGGAATCGCCGCGGATCTCGGGACCGCCGAGGGGTGTGCGCGCGTGGTGCGGGAGCTGCCCGAGGTGGACGTGCTGGTGAACAACCTCGGGATCTTCGCCGCGGTGCCGTTCCAGGACATCGACGACGCCGACTGGATGCGCTTCTTCGAGGTGAACGTGCTGAGTGGCGTGCGGCTCGCGCGCGCCTACCTCCCGGGGATGAAGGCCCGGAACTGGGGGCGCATCCTCTTCATCTCCAGCGAGAGCGCGCTGCAGATTCCGGTGGAGATGATCCACTACGGCACGACCAAGACCGCCCAGCTCGCGGTCTCGCGCGGGCTCGCCGAGACGACGCGCGGCACCGGCGTGACCGTGAACGCCGTCCTCCCCGGGCCCACCCGCAGCGAGGGCGTCGAGGGCTTCGTCGAGGGGCTCGCGGCGCAGCAGGGCGTCTCCGCGGCGCAGGTGGAGCGTGACTTCTTCTCCACCGCCCGCCCCAGCTCCCTGCTCCAGCGCTTCGCCACGGCGGACGAGGTGGCTGCCCTCGTGGTCTTCGTCGCCAGCGGCCCGGCCTCGGCGGTGAACGGCGCGGCGCTCCGCGTGGACGGCGGCGTCGTGCGTGCCATCGTCTAGCGCCAGGGATGCCGGCGCGGGGGGGCCTACCCCGCGCTCAGCGGTAGACCAGCACTGGCACCTTGCAATGGGTGAGCACGCGCTGGGTCTCGCTGCCCAGCAGCATCCCCGCCACTCCCCGCCGGCCGTGCGAGGCCATGAAGACCAGGTCACAGCCCTGCCGCTGCGCCGTCTCGATGATCGCCTGCCAGGGCGCATCGTTCACCAGCGAGATGACCTCGCAGGGGACGCCCGCCGACGCGGCCTTCGCCCGCGCATCGCCCAGCACCTCTCGGGCGCGGCTCTCGTGCGCGCGCTCGTACTGCGTCGGGGTCACCGTGATCAGGAAGGGGTCGTAGCCTGTCAGATGGAAGGGCGGGGACACGGTCACCGCGGTCAGGCGGGCGCCGAGGGTCCGGGCCAGGGTCACCGCCTCCACCACCGCGCGATCGGAGAGTTCGGAGCCATCGGTCGGGACCAGGATGTGCTTGTACATGGCGCGCTCCAGGCGGAATCTTGCATGGGGCGCGCCCGCAGGCATCCCTCGACCAAAGGTCGTGGTGCGTCAATCCGACGAGGGTCGGCGCCCCGTCAGGGCGAGTGGTGGCGGTCCCGCCGGGCGACACAGGCGGTGCAGAGCGGAGAGGCCGGGTTCTCCAGGAGGACCTGGGCTCCGATGGCCGCTCCGCACTCGTCGCAGATCCCGTAGCGGCCCTCGTCGATGCGCCGGAGCGCCGCCTCGATGCGGTTGAGCTCCGCCTCGGGATCTTCGGTCCGGTTCTGCCCCGCCCTGGCCAGCACCGCTCGCCTCATGAGGAGGCGTGCGCGCGCCCGCGTCTCCGCCGGTGTCAATCCCATCGTCGATGAGACACATCAGCAATGGACGCGCCGACCTGGGCGCACTCCCATCCGCGCCTGGTACGGTTCCTGGTCAGTGCAGGGTCTGCGGGAGGCCCCTCCAGCGTGCGCAAGGATTGCGGCCCCGCCGGACCGCTCAAGCCCGCGGAAGCCGGATGTGGAATGCGGCGCCCTTCGATTCCGCCCGGTCGACCCACACCCGGCCGCCGTGCTGGTCCACCAGGCTATGGACGATGGCCAGCCCGAGCCCGGTCCCGTTTGGCTTGGTGGTGAAGAACGGCTCGAACAGCCGGTTGCGCACCTCGGGCGGGATGCCCGGGCCCTCGTCCGAGACCACCAGCTCGACGCCGTCGTCCACCGCCCGCCCGTGCAGCTGGACCCGACCGCCGCGCGGGCTCACGTCGAGCGCGTTGAGGATCAGGTTCAGGAGCACCTGCCGGAGGACGCCCTCGTCGGCGGCGGCCGCGGGGGTTCCGGGCGCGACGTCCACCAGTAGCTGCACCAGCCGGGCCTCGGCATCGCCCGACAGAAGGTCCGCCACCTTGCGGAGCAGGGCGTCCAGCGGCACCGGCCTGCGCACCAGTTCGCGCGGACGGGAGAAGAGGAGGAAGTCCTGGAGCGTCTGGTCCAGCCGGCGAATCTCGTCCCGCACCAGGACCAGGGGCTCGAGGAGGCTCGACTGGCTGTGCTCGGGGAGCCTGCGCACGCGCCGCTCGAGCACCGACAGCTGGAGCGTCGCCGCGTTGAGCGGATTGCGAATCTCGTGCGAGAGCCCCGCGGTCAGCCGTCCCACCGCCGCCAGCTTCTCGGCCAGCTGGGCCCGCCGTTTCAGCTCCTCACGCTCGGCTTGCAGCCGGACCTGGCGGAGCGCCTGCCCGACGGTCAGCAGCAGCTCGGGCACGGCGCACGGCTTGACCAGATATGCGCAGGCACCGGCGCGGATCGCCGCCGCCGCCGACTCCACGCTGGCAAACCCCGTCAGGAGGACCACCTCCGCCCCGGGCACGGTCTGACGAAGCTCCGAGGCGAGCTCGGTGCCGTCTCCGTCCGGCAGGCGGAGATCGACCAGCGCCACGTCGAACCCCTCGGCGGCCCGGGCCCGGGCGGTGGCGCAGCTGGTGGCTCGCAGGACCTTGTAGCCCTCGTCCTCGAGAATCTCACCCAGGTTGTCGACCAGGTCGACGTTGTCGTCGACCAGGAGGATCCGCCCCTGACTCACCCACCCTCCTCGAACCTCTCCAGCTCCGCGTCGAGCGCGGTGGCCAGGGCCTCGTGCGACGCCGGGAGGCGAATCACGTGCACGTCCGGATGAGCCCGGACCCAGGCCTCGGCCTCGTCCTCGGGGGCATCGGCCAGCACCGTCAGGAGGGGAGTGGGGCCGGTGGGCGGCGCGTCGGCCACGGCGAACGGCATGGGCGTGCATCCGTGGTCACGCACGAACTCCAGCAGCCGGCTCATCCGGTCGGCCGCGCCGCAGACCACCCACACTACCGCTCCGCGGCGGGCGTGCTCCAGGCGCTGCAGGAGCGTCTCCACCGGTACCGGCTTGGGCAGCGTGGCCAGCACCCCCATCCGCTCCACCCGGGCGAGGTCCGCGTCGCCGATGAAGGCGGTGACCACCAGGGCGGGGAGGGCAGGGTCGGAGACGCGGGCGGCGGCCAGCAGCTCCGCGCCCCCGAGCCCCGGCATCCGCATGTCGGTCACCAGCGCGGTGTAGCGCCGGGCCCGCAGCCGCCCCAGCGCCGCGCGCGGATCGAGCTCGACGTCCACCTCGGCGCCGCTGGTCTCGAGGATCTCCGCCAGGTTCTCGGCGAGCGGTTGGTTGTCGTCCACCACCAGGTAGCGTCGAGACGGCGCCGCGGTCATGACGGCACCCCTGGAAGCGTGAGCACGAACCGCGCCCCGCGGGTGGGCGGCGTGACGTGGCCGATGGTGCCGCCGTGCCGCTCGGCGATGCGCTTGACCAGGGCCAGTCCCAGTCCGACGCCCCTGGACTTGGTGGTGATGAGCGGCTCGAAGAGGCGCGCCTTGACCGAGGCGTCGAGGCCGTGCCCCGTGTCCTCCACCGAGATCTCCACCGTGCCGTCCACGCTGCGCGCCTCGACCGTCACCTGTCCGGACTCCCCGCAGGCGTCCACCGCGTTCTGGACCAGGTTCACGAAGACCTGCCGGAGCTGCGCAGCGTCGCCCAGCACCCGTAGCCCGCCGAGGGGCCTGACGTCCACCCTGATGCCCTCCGGGCGGGGAACCCGGTCCACCGCGCTCTCCACCACCTCGGTGAGCGCCAGCGGCTGCGCGTCCATGGGCCGGTCGCGGACCAGGTCCAGGAGGGCGCCCACGATTCCATTCGCCACGGCGATCTGCTCGCCGATGCGCTGGAGGTGCTTCCTTGCGCTGGGGTCGGTCCCCACGCGCTTCTCGAGCAGGAACACCGAGGACTCGGCGACGCCGAGAGGATTCCTCAGCTCGTGGCCGATGCTCGCCACCACCTGTCCGAAGGTCGAGAGCCGCTCGGTGCGTGCCTTCTGCGCCTCCAGGTCCTCCCGGTAGGTCTGGAGCATGATGGCCAGCTCGAGGTCCAGCATCCGGGAGAGCGCGTTCTGTGCCACGTGGTGCTCGGTGGACTCGGGCGGCACCAGCTGCGAGATCCGCGCGGACAGCTCACGGCGGAGCACGTTCATCGCCCCGAACATGTAATGCTGGGGCAGCCCGATGCGGACGTGCACCCGGCCGATCCGCGCCCGCCGCTCGACGTAGGCCTCGTCCCAGGGGCCCTGGAACAGCCCGTCCATCCAGCCGACCAGGGTGTGCTTGAGCCGGCCCACCGAGCTCTCTCCCCGCTCCAGCACCTCTCGGGCCGGAGGGTACTCGAGGATGCGGGCATAGAAGAGCTCCGAGACCTCCGGGAAGTCCGGCGCCAGGCCCGGATGCAGGGCGCGGAGGATCGCCTGGTCCGCGTGCCCGAACCCCACGTAGTCCTGCAGCTCCTGGAAGAACCCTGTCATCGACTCCACGGACAGATAGTCCGGATCCCCGGGTAAAGGCGACCCGGTGGACGGGCCCGGCTTTTGCTAGTCTCCGCACCCACACATGGCGTCAGCGCGCATCCTGGTGGTGGACGACGAGCCGAACGCCCGCGGCGCGCTCCGGACCATCCTCACCGAGGAGGGCTACACCGTCAGCGAGGCCGGGGATGGGGTGGAGGCCCTGACCGTCCTCCGCAGCGCCGGGGCCGACGTGGTTCTGGCGGACGTCCGGATGCAGCGAATGGACGGCCTGACCTTGCTCCGCGAAGCGCGCGAGAGCGGGATCGACGCCGCCTTCGTGGTGATGACCGCCTTCGGCTCGATCGAGATGGCGGTCGAGGCGATGAAGGCCGGGGCGGAGACCTTCCTCGTCAAGCCGCTCGACGAGCGGGCGGTCCTGGTGGTCATCGAGAAGGCCCTGGAGAAGCGCCACCTCGTCCAGGAGGCGGCCAGCCTGCGCGCCCGGGTGCGCGAGCGGGTCCACTTCGACAACATCGTCGGTGACAGCCCCGCGCTTCGCGAGGTCTTCGAGGTCGTCCAGCGGGCGGCCCCCACCCGGGCGAACGTGCTCATCCTCGGCGAGTCCGGGACCGGCAAGGAGCTCATCGCCCAGGCGCTGCACGAGCTGTCTCCCCGGAAGGACCGCCCCTTCGTCCGGGTGAACTGCGGCGCGCTCACCGAGACGCTGCTCGAGTCCGAGCTCTTCGGGCACGAGCGGGGCGCCTTCACCGGCGCGGTGGCCCGGCGCGAGGGCCGGTTCGAGCGGGCCGACGGCGGCACGATCTTCCTCGACGAGATCGGCGATGTCTCCCCGGCGGTGCAGGTGAAGCTGCTCCGGGTGCTCCAGACCCGCGAGTTCGAGCGGGTGGGGGGCACCGAGACCCTGAAGGTCGACGTGCGGCTGCTCACCGCCACCAACAAGGACCTCGCCTCGGAGGTCGCCGCGGGCCGCTTCCGCGAGGACCTGTTCTACCGGCTGAACGTCATCTCGGTGACCCTCCCTCCGCTGAGGGCGCGCAAGGGTGACATCCCGGCACTGGTGTCACATTTCCTCCGCCGCTTCACCGAGGTGCACGGCAAGAGGATCCAGGGCCTCGCCCCGGGCACCCTCCAGGCCTTGCTCCGTCACGACTGGCCGGGCAACGTTCGCGAGCTGGAGAACTCCATCGAGCGCGCGGTGGTGCTCGCGCAGGGCCCGTACCTGACCACCGACGATCTGCCGCCCACCGTCCTCGGCGCACGCCCGTCCGACCGGCCGATGAGCAGCCTCATCCCCGGCGGCACGTGGCAGGAGATCGAGAAGCAGGCGATCCTCCGGACGCTGGAGGTCGTGGGCGGCTCCACCTCGCGCGCCGCGGCGATGCTGGGCATCAGCACCCGGACCATCCAGTACCGGCTCAAGCAGTATGCGCAGGAGCGAGAGGAGAGCGCCGCGCAGACCAGCCCGAGCCCCGGGAACGGCCCCGAGAGCTGACGGGGTCCTTCACCTCAGCTGAACCGCGGTCGCTCCCGGTTGCGGAGCTGGAACCGGGCAATGAACACCGTCACCACCGCGCCGATCCCCGCGACCAGCAGCGCCGGGGCCACCACGCCCAGCTCACCGGAGAATGGCCCCGGGACGAAGAGGATCCGTCCGATGAGGCCACCCACCACCCCGCCGAACACGCCGATCCCGAGGGCCCGGATCCAGGTCAGACCCTCGGTACGCCAGAATGCCGCCACCAGCACGCCGACCACTGCTCCAAGAACCAACCAGCTCAAGAGCTCGAAGATCGTCATTGCAGACCGCCCCCTTTCTGGGGCGAGAGGCGTGCATTGGCCGTGCAAGGCGCTGCCGGGGTCGGCGGATCTCGCAGCGTGCACGAATTGCAGTGCGCGGGCTGCGGAACGCAAGTGCTGCGGCCCCGGCAGGTCGCTCAGCTCACGGCCACGGACTTCCGAGCTACGCCTTGGCGGCCTTCTCCACCGTCACGGGGATCTTCTTCGGCTGCACCGCGGGGACCTTGGGGAACACGATGGTGAGCACACCGTTGTTCAGGTTCGCCTGCACCCCGCTCACGTCCACGCCCTCGGGGAGCGTGAACGAGCGGCTGAAGCGCCCGTAGATCCGCTCGCGGGCGTAGTACTCGCCCTCCTCGCCCTTCTCCACCTTGTCGTTCCGGGTCCCGCTGATGGTGAGCCGGTTTCCGGTGAGGAGGATCTCGATGTCCTTCGCCTCCACGCCGGGCACTTCGGCCTGGAACACGAACTGGTCCTTCGTCTCGCGCACCTCGAAGGGAGGAATCACCCGGAGCATCTCCCCTGAGAACAGCGGCGCCATCTCCTGGAACGGGTCCCAGGCGAGCAGCTCGCGGAGCGAGCGAAGCGGGTGCAGCGGGGTGAGCGCCGGTAGCTCGGTGCCCGGGGTCCTGCGTACGATCAGGTCGTTCATGACAGCCTCCACTGGCCCGCCGAACGCTCGGGCCGGCTGCGGGTCGAGCATTTTCCACGCCACGCTCGCTGCGGCGGAGCAGCCGGGGTTCCGTGCGCACGTCCTTCGTCTGCAATGCGCAACGCGTCGGCCGCGACAGCACAGCTGCTCGCAGCCATCGGCCGCCGCTGATGAGTGGGACGAGCCGGTACGCGCGGTGCAAGCCGAGGCGGGAAGACATGACGGAGTCGCCATGAGTCGCGCGTTCGAAGTGGACTGGACGGGCACGAAGGAAGAGGGACCGGTGTTCCGCGCCGGGAGGGAGTTCGGCGTCACCGAGGCGGCCGAGCTCCGGCAGCGGCTGACCGAGCTGGGGGCGCGGGTTCCGGTCCGCGTGGACTTCACCCGCACCGTAGACCTCTCCGACCACGCGCTGGCCGAGCTGCTGGAGTGGGTGGTGGACCGGCACCGCGGCCCGGTGGCCCTCGTGGGGCTGAACGCGCATCACGAACGGATGCTCCGCTACCTCGTCCCCCGGGCCGCGCAGGCGCTGCCGCTCTAAGTGCCTCGACCGGAGTGTACTGATCGCTGCGATGGCCGATCCTCTCGCTGCGACGCGAGCGCCGGCGTTGCGCCGCCACCTCCGACGTGGATAGCTCCGTCCCATGCGCCCGAGCCGACCCTCGCCACCGCTCCACCGACGAGCGCTGGGCCTCGCTCTGCTCGCGCTCGCAGGCTGTGCGCACGCCCCACCGCCGCCCTCCGAGCCGGCACCGGTGCCGGCGATCGGAGGGCCGGGCATCTCCGCGGCGGAGCGCGCGGCGCTCGCCGGCACCTGGGTCTACGCCGGCGGTGACGCCGAGCGCGCCGCGGTGGACCAGGCCGTGGAGCAGGCCACTGCGGACATGGGCTTCCTCGCCCGGGGCTTCGCGGCCGACGCCCTGCGGGCCCGTGCCAAGCCCCGGGAGACGTACACCTTGTCCTTCGAGGGCTCGACGGTGAGCATCGCCTCACCCGACCACCCGACCGAACGTGGCGAGGTGGGCGGTCCGCCGGTGGCGATCACCGACCGGTTCGGCGACCAGAACCAGACCACCTTCCGGCTCCGGGATGGGGCGCTGGTCGAGGCGGGCAAGGGCGCGGACGGGTCGGGCGAGACGGTCTTCACCCCGTCGGCGGACGGCCACGCCCTCCGCGTCCGGCGCCTGATGCAGAGCAGTCGCCTCTCGGCGCCGGTCGACGTGACCTTGAGCTACCGGCGCCAGGACTGACCCTCGGAGCGGCGGCCCTAGTGCTGCTGCTCGCGTGCTCGGGCGACATCACCGCGCCCGGAACCGCAGGCGGCAACGGAGGCGGCGGCGGTGGTGGGGGCGGCGCGGGCAGCGGGAGCGGCGGCGGCGGGGGCAGCGGCGGAACGGCCGCTCCGACGGACGAGCAGTTCCCCGCCAACCTCCTGCAGCCGTACTCGGGTCCGGCGATCGACGTCTACGACAACACCTTCCTCGGCTGCTGACGATGAAGGGCTACATCCAGCACAAGCCCGGGCTGCCCCACTACAACTACCCCGCGCGCGTGCTGTCGGACTTCATGGGCTACGTCTTCGAGGTCCCGCCCGAGGTGATCGCCATGCGCATCGGCGCGACCGCCTCGAGCACCGTCGACCCGAACAGCATCTGCTTCACCTGTCACCAGCTGCTGACCCCGCTGGCGTACCAGCGCACCCGCTGGGCGGACGACGGGACGTACCAGACCACCGACCCGGACGGGAAACCCATCGACGACTCGGACCATGGCCTGGTGGCGGGCTACCCCTACAAGGGCCAGGGCATGGCGGCGTTCTCCGCCCAGGCGGTGAAGAAGGAGCGCTTCATCCGCCAGACGCTCCAGGCCGAGTTCAACCTCCTCTTCGGCCGGCCGATGCGCTTCGACCAGGACGAGCGCGGGCTCTACAAGCAGCTGTGGAACACGCTCGCCGCCACCGGCGACCTGCGCGCGCAGGGGAAGGGGAAGAACACCTCCCCGCCCATGCGCTTCATCAAGCGCTGATCCCGCTGCAGCGGCTCCTCCTGTGCTTGTCGGGAGGCCGGTGATGAGGGCACGGTGCGGCTTCCATGGACCCACTCGCTCCGCTGGATCGCGCGCTCGCGCATGCCCGTTCCTGGATCGGCTCTCTCGGCAAGCGCCCGGTGCGGCCGACGGCGTCGCTCCAGACGCTGCAGGCTGCGTTCGGCGGCGAGCTGCCCGAGCGAGGAGAGGACCCGGCCCAGGTCCTCGACCTCCTCGCCCGCGCCGGCGAGGCCGGGCTCATGGCCACGGCTGGCCCGCGGTTCTTCGGCTTCGTCATCGGCGGGAGCCAGCCGGTGGCACTCGGCGCGGACTGGCTCACTTCGGCCTGGGATCAGAACTGCGGGCTCTACGTGCTGTCGCCCACCGTCGCGGTGCTCGAGGACACCGCGGGGCGCTGGCTCAACGGGCTGCTCGGGCTTCCGGTCGATGCCGGGGTGGGCTTCGTGACCGGCGGGCAGATGGCCAACTTCACCGGGTTGTCGGCGGCGCGCCACGCGCTCCTCGGCCGGATGGGCTGGGACGTCTCGGACCAGGGGCTCTACGGCGCTCCGGAGATGCAGGTGGTGGTGGGCGAGGAGGTGCACGTCACGGTGCTCCGCTCCCTCCGCTACCTGGGGCTGGGACAGGCCCGGGTGAAGCGGGTGCGCGCCGACGCGCAGGGGCGGATGGATCCGGACGCGCTCGGTCCGGTGCTGGCCGGGTGCAACGGGCCGACGCTGGTCTGCCTCCAGGCGGGGAACGTCAACTCCGGTGCGGTGGATCCGATGGAGCCTCTCATCGCCGCTGCCCACGCCCACGGCGCCTGGGCGCACGTGGATGGCGCGTTCGGGATGTGGGGCGCGGCGAGCCCGGCGACCAGGGCCCTCCTCCGCGGCGTGGGGGCCGCGGACAGCTGGGCAGTGGACGCGCACAAGTGGCTCAACGTGCCCTACGACTCGGGGGTGGCCATCGTCCGGGACGCGGAGGTGCTCCGCCGGGCCATGGGCGCCTCGGCGAGCTACCTGGTGAAGTCCAGCGAGCAGCGTGACGGAGTGGACCTCGTCCCCGAGTTCAGCCGGCGCGGTCGCGGCACCCCGGTGTACGCGGCGCTCCGCGCGCTCGGCCGGCGCGGGGTGGAGGAGCTGGTGGATCGCTGCTGCGCCCGGGCGCGGCGCTTCGCCGAGCAGCTGGGACGGGCGCCCGGTGTCCGGGTGCTGAACGAGGTGGTGCTCAACCAGGTGCTGGTGCGGTTCGAGCCGTCGGGTGGCGGCGACGCGGACGCGTTCACCCGCGAGGTCATCTCCCGGGTGCAGGCCGAGGGGACCTGCTGGCTCGGCGGGAGCAGATGGAAGGGCCAGGAGGTGATGCGGATCAGCGTCTCCGGGTGGAATACCACCGAGGAGGACGTGGACCGATCGGTGTCCGCCATCCTCCGCTGCGCCGGCCGGGCCTGACGTTCACTTGGGTGAAGCGGCGCGCCCCGGACTACGCTCTCGCGGATGCGATTGCCGACGAACCGGGTGGCCATCTTCACTGCGAGCGTGGGCGGGCAACGAAGGTGACCTCGACCGACCTGCTCCAGCGACCGGCGGAGCACGGCGCCGACGACTGGGGGAAGACCCCGCCGCCCAGCGATGAGCACGCGTTCCTCGCCGGGCCGCGCAACCGCCCGCTCGAGCTCTGGTGGGTGCTCCGCACCGCGCACGAGTTCCTGAAGTGCTTCCGGCAGCTGCACTTCGTGGGACCGTGCGTGACGGTCTTCGGCTCGGCGCGGTACGCGGAGGGGCATCCAGCCTACGCGCTCACCCGGCGGATGGGAGCGGCACTCGCCCGGGCCGGCTTCACGGTGATGACCGGCGGCGGCCCGGGTCTGATGGAGGCTGCCAACCGCGGCGCGAAGGAGGCCGGCGGTGCGTCGGTGGGCTGCAACATCACGCTCCCGGTGGAGCAGAAGCCCAACGCCTACCTCGACCGCTGGGTGGAGACGCGCTCGTTCTTCGTCCGCAAGGTCGTGCTGGCGAAGTACTCGTACGCCTTCGTCGCCGCACCCGGCGGCCTCGGGACGCTGGACGAGATGTTCGAGGTGGCGGTGCTGGTGCAGACCGGGAAGATGCGCGATTTCCCGCTGGTGTTCCTCGGGGTGGAGTACTGGCGCCCGCTGATGGACTTCCTGCGCGACCGGCTGGTGCCGGCGCGGACCATCGATGCGGCCGACGTGGACCGTTTCTGGCTCACCGACTCGCCCGAGGAGACCGCGGAGTACGTGCGCGAGCGGGCTCTCCAGGCGTTCGGGCTCAGGTCGGCGCGGCCAATGCGCCGGCGGTGGTGGCTCTTCGAGCGCTGAGCCGGCCCGGGCGGGTCGCGGCCTACTTCGTCTTCTTCCGCTCGGCCTCGGCGATCGGCTTGCCGTCGTATGTCGGGTAGAAGTCGGTGCGGAACGCGCCCCAGGCGCTCGGTGGCGGCGGCTCGGCATGCCCGTCGAGTCCAGCTCGTGCGGGGGTCGACGTGGCTTGCCGACGACTGCGAGCGACGGCTGCCCGGAGGTGACGCAGGTTCCTGCTCGGGTGGTGGGCGCGGTGCCGGGATGGCGCTGGGCTCGGCTCAGGGCCGTGGCGGGTTGTCGCGAGGTCGAGCCGCAGGCCGGGTCGACGTCCGGAGCCCGACCGGGGTGACCTCCGCTGCCCAGCCCCCTCGTCCCCCTCGCTCCGGCCAGGCCGGGCGCGGCGAACGCGAGTGCCGCGGGCCCGCAGTCACCCGCGTTCCCAGGGGCAGAGGTCCCGGATCGCGAACGGGCGGAGCTGCCACGCCGCGCGCAGCGCCGCGACGGGGGGTATGCCGCCGACCCCGTCACGCCCAGCAAACGACGACGGCGCGCGACCCTGTGGTCCCGCGCCGCCCTGCTGACCTCTCGTGAACGGAAGGACTAGCTCTGGGTCGCACCGCACTGGGCGCGGAAGTCCTGGAGCTTGCCCTGCGCGGGCTCGAGCTTCACCGGGCCCTGGACGTCCGAGACGAAGGCCATCGGCGAGCCGTCCTGGCACTTGAGGTCCCCGGCCGGCTGCACCTTGACCGTCACGTCCTTGTCCGAGGGCAGGTTGTCGATCTGGTACGAGCAGCGGCCCTTGCTCGGGCGGATCGCCGAGCGACCGACCTGGGTGTCACCCACGATGGCCACCACCGCGAGGTTGCCGCAGACGTTGGAGCTCGCAGTGGCCTCCGGGACGACGATCACGCCGGTCACGGAGCTGTTGTAGGTGTACTCCAGCCGCGGATCGACGCCGGAACCGGAGGTGGCGCAGGCGACGGCGCCGAGGAACGCGAGTGCTGCGATGACTGGCTTCACGGTATCTCCCAGAGGAAAGTGAACTCGGACGAGCCCACACGAGTGGCCCCTTCCGGCTGCCCGTACGGAACTGGCGAGCGGTTGATTGCGCCCCACTTCCGGCTGCCACAACCACAGTGCAGCGAACGGGCCGCCAGCACAGTGCTCACTGCGCCGACGACACCGTTCGCTGCAACCGTTGCCTGTCGCTGCGGTGCACGCATCCGAACCGAGGACCCAGCGTGAGCCGCGCGTGGCCCTGGCTGCGCGTGCTCCTGGTGTTGCAGCTGCTGCGCCTGCTGGTGGGCGCGCTGTTCGAGCTCGTGCCGCAGGAGGCGTACTACCTCTTCTACGCCCGCCACCCGGCGCTCTCGTACTTCGACCATCCCGGCGCCATCGCCTGGGCGCTCGCACTGCCGGCGAGACTCCGTCCGCCACCACCGGTGCTGGTCCGGCTCGTCCCCTTCCTTCTGGCCGCGGCCACGCTGGGGGGGATGGCACGGCTGGCGCGGCGCTTCGTGCCCGCGGCGCCGGGCCGGGCGGTGCTGCTCCTGGCCACCACCGGGGCATTCAGCGTCCTCAGCGTGGTGGCGCTCCCCGACGCGCCGCTGGTCGCCGCCTGGACGTGGACGCTCTGCTTCCTCGCCGACGCGCTCCTCGATGACCGACCGGTGGCGTGGGTGCCCGCCGGGCTGTGCGCGGGGCTGGCGTTCGACTCCAAGTACACCGCGGTGTTCCTCCTGCTCGGGGCAGGGCTCCTGCTGCTCGCGCTCCGGCGGGGGCGGCGGGCCCTCGCCTCGCCCTGGCCATGGCTCGGCCTGCTGCTCACCGCGCTCGTCACCAGCCCGGTGTGGATCTGGAACGCGGGACACGGCTGGGCGTCGTTCCTGTTCCAGACCGCGGGCCGGGTGGAGCACGCCCGCGGCCTGTCGGTGTGGAACCTGCTCGGGCTCTTGGGTTCGCAGCTGGTGCTGGTGCTCCCGCCGCTGCTCGTGGTCTGGGTGCGCGAGGCCGCCCGGGCCGTGCCGCGGATGCTGCGCGGAGCGCTCGAGCCCGAGGAGCTGTTCCTCGCCGTCTTCTCGCTCGTGCCCGCGGCCGTGCTGCTCGTCGCCAGCCTCGGCGCGGTGGTGAAGCCCAACTGGCCCTTTCCTCTGTGGATCGCCGGAGCGCTGTGGGCGGCGCGGCGTTCCGGTCCGTCGCTCCTCCGCTGGAACGCCGGGGCGTCGGCGGTGGTCCACGCGCTGGTGCTGGTGGAGCTGTTCGCCTACCCGGTCCGGCTGGGCGACGACACCTGGGTGGGGTGGCGCGCGCTTCGCGAGCAGACCCAGGCCCGCCTCCTGCCCGGTGAGTTCGCCTTCTCCGCCGACGACTACAAGACCACCGCCGAGCTGCTGCTCGACGGACGCGTCGAGGCCTACGGACGCAACCTCCTCGGGCAGCCGGCGCTCCAGTTCGACTTCGTGGACCTCGACGTCCGGGCGCTGACCGGGCGCACCGGGCTGTTCCTGGACTCGGATCCTCGCCGCTTCGACGACGCGCCCTCCGGCCCGCCCCCGGAAGCCCTCCTCGCGCGCTGCGGCCAGGTGCTCGAGGAGCCACCGCTCCTGGTTCGCCGTGGTGAGCGCATCGTCCGCCGCTTCCGGGCCTGGCGCTGTGTGGACTACCGGCCCCCGTAGATCCAGGCGTCGAAGAGGTTGTTCAGCGACTCGGCCAGGCCGGGGTGGGGGAAGATCGCGTCGCGGAGCACGGTCCACGGCAGGTCGCCGAGCATTGCGGTCTGCACCACCGAGGCCAGCTCGCCGCCCTCGAAGCCGAGCGCGGCGAAGCCGAGGATGCGCTCGGTCTCGGCGTGCACCACCGCCCGGAGCAGCCCGCGGGTCTCGCCCGCCTCGATGGCGCGCGCCACGTGGGACATCGGCATCCGGGCCACCCGGATGGGCAGCCCGCGCGCCCGGGCCTCGGACTCGGTGAGGCCCACGCGACCGAGCTGCGGATCGGTGAACAGGGTGTAGGGAACCAGCCGGCCCACCGGTGACCGCGGCGGTCCCCCGAGCAGCTCGGCGCGGAGCACCCGGTAGTCGTCGTACGAGACATGCGTGAACTGCGGCGCGCCGGTGACGTCGCCCGTGGCGTACACGCCCTCCGCCGACGTCCGGAGCCGGTCGTCCACCCGGATGAAGCCGTGGGCGTCGAGCGCCACGCCGCCCGCGGGACAGTCCAGCGCATCCGAGTTCGGCGTCCGGCCCACCGCGACCAGGAGATGCGTCCCGTCGAGTGCCGGGCCATCCGCCAGCTCGAGCCGGATGCCGCCGGACGACGCTGACACGGCCGTCGCACGGGCCCCGAGGTGGAGCGTGACCCCCTCGGCGCGCAGCACCTCGGCGAGCGCCTGCGAGACGTCCTCGTCCTCGCGCGGGGCCAGCCGCGCCGCGGACTCGACCACCGTCACCTCCGCGCCGAGGCGGCGGAACACCTGCCCCAGCTCGAGCGCGATGTACCCGCCCCCGAGCACCACCAGACGGCCGGGGAGCTCGGGCACGGTGAGGATCGACGACGAGTCGAGCGCGGGAACCGAGTCCAGCCCGGGCAGCTCGGGGCGGCGCGGGCGCCCGCCGAGGTCGAGCACCAGGACGGGCGCGCCGTGCTCCTCGCGCGCGCCATCCGTGCCGGAGACCACCAGCCGGCGCGGCCCGACGAAGCGCGCCTCGCCCCGGAGCAGACAGACACCGGCCTCGCGCAGCCGGTGCTCGCCACCGGCCCGGAACTGTCGCACCACGCCCTGTTCGCGGTCGCGCACCGACGGCCAGCGGGCGCGCGCCGGCCCGACCTCGATGCCGTACTCGGCGGCGCGAGCGACCAG
>Ga0335070_10000745_pt1 | contig 36961 bp, 35 predicted proteins | sample Lox_Sample_13_FD_206722 | JGI IMG/M metagenome (GOLD analysis project Ga0335070, IMG submission 206722) | Soil microbial communities from Loxahatchee National Wildlife Refuge, Florida, United States - Lox_Sample_1.3 | ecosystem: Environmental > Terrestrial > Soil > Wetlands | place: USA... | reverse complement strand
GCTGCTGGCCTGCAGGCTCTCGTCGGCGACGCGCACCTGGTTGCGGCCGTGGCGCTTGGCCTCGTACAGCGCCACGTCGGCGCGCGCGATGATTTCATCGAGCGAGCTCGCGCCCTCGTAGCTGGAGGCCAGGCCGGCGCTCAGGCTGACGCGCAGGGCCGCGGCCGCCGCCGATGGCGGCAGGCCGATGTCGAGCGCCGCGACACGCAACGCCTCGACGCGCGCGACCGCCGCCTCGAGCGGCTGTGCCGGCAACAGCAGCAGGAATTCCTCGCCGCCCCAGCGTCCCATGACCTCGCCCTCGCGCAGCATGCTGCGGCTCAGTGCGGCCAGTTCCTGCAGCACGCGGTCACCCACCGCGTGCCCGCAGGCATCGTTGATCAGCTTGAAGTGATCGAGGTCGACGAGCGCGAGCACCAGCGGCGTGCGCCCCGCGCTGGCCGCGTCGAGCGCGGCCGTGGCGAGCTCGGCGGTGCGTCGCCGGTTCGGGAGCTTCGTGAGGCTGTCTTCGGTGGCGATGCGCTGCAGCTGCCGGCGCAGGCCGCGTTGCGACAGCAGGATGTAGCTGAGCAGCAGGATCAACGCCGCGCCCGCGACCAACAGGTCGGCGCGCCGATCGAGCTGGTCGCGCTGCAGCGCGGAGCGTTCGCGCGTCAGCGCCAGCTCGCGCTGCAGCAGGGCGTTGCGCTCCACCTCGCTGTCGACGCGGAAGCGCGCGCGCAGCACGCTGCCGCTGCGGGCGCGGTCGGCCTCGTTGACCTCCCGCGAGCGCTGCACGTATTCGTGCAGGTCCGCGTAGGCCGCCGTGTAGTTGCCGGCCGCGGCATTGGCGCGGGCGCGCAGCTCGAACAGGTCCGGCACCGCGTGCGGCACGATGTCGGCGCCGTTGTGGTCGAGCACGGCATTCAGCGTCGCCAGCGCGGCCGCATTGCGTCCCCGGTCCAGGTCGGCGCGCGCCTGTAGTGCCTGCGCCTGCTTGACCATGTCCTTGACGCCGGCGGCGGCAAAGGCGGCGCGCGCGGTTTCGCAATCGGCCATGGCGGCGGCATCCTGGCCCAGCCTGATGCGCGCCTCGCAGCGGCGCAGGTCGGCATAGGCGACGCCCTGTCGGTCGCCCAGCGCCCGCGCCATCGTGCGCGCCGCGTCGAAGTCGACGAGCGCCGCGCGCGCATCGCCCTTCTCGAGCAGCACCTGGCCGCGCACGTAGCGCGTGATCGACATGGCCTGCTGCGCGCCCTGCGCCTGTTCCCAGTCCAGCGCCACCTGGATCAGGTCGAGGGCCTGGTCGAAGTCGCCCATGCCGTCCATGACGGCCGCGAGCGCCTCGGCGGCGCGCGCGCGCTGGTGGGCGAGCCGCGGCGGTGCCGTCTCGCGATAGGCGTTGGTCAAGGTGACGACGGCGAGGTCGTCGCGGTTGAGCCGGTGCTGCATCCAGCCGAGCGCCCCCAGTACGCAGACGTGGCCGACCGAGCCGACCGGCAGCCGCGCCACGGTGGCCGACAGTTTCTCCACCTGCTGCTGCAGCCCGGGCGTGTCGTAGACCGATTCGGCGTAGGAGACCAGCAGGCTCAGGTACACCGGATTGTCGTCCGCGGGCGTGAGCGCCAGCCCGCGGAGCGCGTCGGCGCGCGCATCCGCGTCGAGTTCGAGCACGCTGCTGCTCTGCGCCGCGATCGCGTACAGGGCGGCGCGACGGAGCGGGGGCATCGCGTGATCGTCCTGCGCGGCGGCGATGAGCGCGCGCGCCCTGGCCAGGGCCTGCGTGGCGTCGACGTCTTCGAGCGCCGCCAGCGACCGCAGGTCGGAATCGGGCAGTTCGAGGCATTCGCCGTGTGCCCGGCCGCAGGCGAGCACGGCGGCAGCGAGCAGCAAGGCTGGGAAAGCCTGCCCGCGCAGCCGGCCAAGGCCGCGGCGCCAACGCCGCAGTACAGGTGCACCAATGCCCATTTCACCCGCAAATCTAGCGGGTGGGGCCGGTCCCGGTGTGTACCGCCGTCGCAGTTCCGGTCGCCGCCCGCCGACAGGCCGGATGTGCCGCAGGTCACGCGCACCGGACATCCTTTGCCCCGGGGCGTGACCCGACCGTGACAATAGCCCTGGCGGCCGCGGCTAGTCTCGGATCCATGAAATTGGCTGAACTCCAGGTGCTGCATTTCGACGCCGGCGCGTTCACGCTGACCCCGGCCGAACTCGCGGCGGCGACTGGTTTGCAGCAGGCCTGGGTCATTGCCACCTGCCAGCGGGTGGTGGCCGTCACCGCCGGCAACGCGGCACGCGCGCAGCTCATCGAGCGCCTGCCCCTGGCGGCGCGGGCGCAGGGTGCCTCGGGCGCCGAGGCCTACGCTTTCCTGCTGCGCTTTGCCTGTGGCCTGGAGAGCCGGCTGGCCGGCGAGACCGAGATATTCGGCCAGATCAAGGAATCCTGGCGGGCGTTCAGCGCCGTGCCGAGCCTGCTGTCGCGGCAGCTGGGCAGCTGGGTGCAGCAGTTGTTCAAGGACACGAAGGAAGTCCGCGCCACGCAGCTCTCGAGCCTGGGCAGCGCTTCCTATGGCTCCCAGGTGCGGCGCCTGCTCGGCACGTCCAGCCAGGGCCCGACGCTGCTGGTCGGCGCCGGGCAGCTGGCGCAGGCCGTGGCGCCCTGGATCGAGACCAACGAACTGCTGGTCTGGAACCGCACCCATGATCGCGCCGTCGAGCTGGCGCGGCTCGTGCAGGAGCGCTACGCGACGCGCACCTGCCGCGTGCTCGACAGCAGCGAGCCGGCCGAATTGGCGGCCTGGGCGCAGGCCAGCGACGTCGTGCTGTGCGTGCCGGCCGATGCGGCGCGGGATGCCGCGCGCATCGCGGCGTGGCGTTCGCGGCCGCGCAGCGGCGGACGCATCGTGCACCTGGGCCTCGGCCAGGCAGGCGACGCGAACTGGGCGGGCGTGCCGGGCCTGACGGGCCTGTCCGAACTGTTCGACATGCTGCGTGCGCAGTCCGACCAGCGCGGCGCGCAGCTGGCGCGGGCGCGGCGTTGCTGCGCCGAGAAAGCCGTGCTGCGCTCGCTCGGAACCAGCGCCACGCAGGCGCATGGCTGGGAAGATCTCGCCGCATTTGCGACTATTGGCCCCTGAACTTTCCGCAGGGGTTTCACCGAGGATGACGCAGCGGCCGCTCCGGCTAGGCACCCGCCGTTCCCTGCTGGCCAGGGCCCAGAGCAGTGCCGTGGCCCGCTCCCTCGAACGGCTCCATCCCGGCCTGGCCGTCGAACTCGTCGGCATCGACACGCGCGGCGATCGCATCCTCGACACGCCACTGTCGCAGGTCGACGGCAAGGAATTCTTCACCGCCGAGATCGACGCGGCATTGCGCGACGGTTCGGTCGACCTGACGGTGCACTCGTTCAAGGACCTGAGCCTCGAGCGGCCCGCCAGCCTGCATCTGGCCGCAGTGCCGGCGCGCGAGAATCCGCGCGACATCGTGCTGTTCGCCGCCGATGTGCCCGAGCGCCTGGCCGGTGGCGCATCGCTCCGCATCGGCAGTTCCTCGCCGCGCCGGCAGGCCTTCGTGCCCGGTTTCCTGCAGCGCGCGCTGCCCGGCGCGCCGCGCGTGGAGCTGTGCGAACTGCGCGGCAACGTCGACACCCGGCTGCGCCGGCTGCGCGAGGCGCGCGGCAGCGAGCGGCACCTCGACGGCGTGATCCTGGCCTTCGCAGGCCTCGCGCGGCTCTGCCAGGACGAGACCGTCGGCGCCGCGGCGGTGCTGCGTGAGCTGCTGGCCGGCCTGCCGCGCATGCTGCTGCCGCTGACGCTGTGCCCGACGGCGCCGGCGCAGGGTGCGCTGGCGATCGAGTGCCGCGCCGATGACGCGCGCACGCGCTCGCTGCTCGCGGCGCTCGACGATGCGGCCACGCGCGCTGCGGTCGCGGCCGAGCGGGCGCTGCTCGCGCAACGCGGCGGCGGCTGCCAGCAGCGCTTCGGCGCCACGCAGGTGCAGGTCGAAGGGCTCGGGGCGCTGCTGTACCGGCGTGAAGCCGATGAACAGGGCGCCGCGGCGCCGCAGCTCGACTGGGCGTTGCCGCCGCCGCCGCGCGCGCCGCTGCGCCCCTGGGATGGCAGCGAGCAACCCGCGCCCGCCGTCGAAGCCATCGACGGTGCCGCTGCGCAGTGCGCGCAGCGCCTCGCGGGCTGCGGCGCGGCGTTCATCGCCCATCGCCGCGCGCTGCCGGATCTGCCGGCCGCCGTGGTCAACCGGTGCCGGCACATCTGGGTGTCCGGCACCGAGAGCTGGTTTGCGCTCGCCGCCCGCGGCGTGTGGGTCGAGGGCTGCGCTGAATCCCTGGGATTCGGCGCGCTGCAACCGACCGTGCGCTCTGCGCTGCTGGCGCTGCCTTCCGCGCCGCAGTGGCTCGCGCTGACGAACGCCGAGGGCGCGGCCGGCTGGGGCGAGGTGCCGGTGCTGGCCACCTATCGCCACGCCCGTGTGGAAGGGACGGGCCGCGGGCCGGCCGGCGCACTGCAGGCCTGGTGGCACAGCGGCATGCAGTTCGAACGCTGGCGCAGCGCCGCCGGGGCCGATTGCCAGCACGCCTGCGGGCCGGGCAAGACCGCCGACACGCTGCGCCGCGCCGGCATCGCGCCGTTGATCTTTCCGTCGGTGCGCCACTGGCGGGACTGGCTGCGCACATGATCGTCAAGGCCGGGCAGGGGAGCCTGAGCGTCATGCCGGCCCGGCGCGTGCGGCTGATCGCCGCGCTCGCCGCCCTGTGGATCGTGCTCGTGCTGATGCTCGGCGCCGGCTGGGTCGCGCTGGTCATCAGCCAGGCGCACCAGATCAGCGAGCTGCAGTCGCTGACGGGCAGCACCGACAGCGTCGTCGCCGCGCAGTCGGCCGCGACGCATCGGCGCGTGGTCGGCGAGTCGGTGGTGTTCCTGCTGCTGCTGCTGGCCGTGAGCGCGCTGCTGGCGTGGCTCTACTGGCGCGAGAGCTGGCGGGCGCGCGGCATGCAGGCGTTCTTCGCCGCGGTGACGCACGAGCTGCGCACGCCGCTGACCAGCATCCGCCTGCAGGCCGAGGCGATCGCCGAGGGCGACCAGCGCGCCGAGCTCGCGCGCCGCCTGCTCGAGGACTCGAACCGGCTCGAATCGCAGATCGACAAGACGCTCGAGCTCGCGCGCATCGAGGGCGGCGGGCCGCTGGCGGAGCAGTCCGTGCCGCTGCACGGCTGGCTCGAACGCACGCTGCAGGGCATCGTGGCCGCGTTTGGCGCGCGGGTCGCCACCTCGGTCGAGCTGCCCCCGGCGTTGCCGCCGATCTTCGCCGATGCGGCGGCCGTGCAGATGATCCTGCGCAACCTGGTCGAGAATTCCGTGCGGCACGCGCAACGCGACTGCGTGCGCGTGCAGCTGCGGGCGCGCGCCAGCGGCGAACACGTGCTGCTCGACTACCGCGATGACGGCGCCGGCACGGCCGTGCGCGCCCAGCAGCTCGGGCGCCTGTTCGGTCGCGGCGCCGCCTCCGGCGGGAGCGGCGTCGGGCTGTACCTGGTGCGGGCGCTGATGGAGCGCATGGGCGGCCGCGCCGAATTCCACAGCGCGCCGGGCCAGGGATTCCGCGCCGAGCTGCGGTTCGCCGCGAGCCGCGAGACGGTGGCGCCGTGAGCCATCCGGCGCAGCTGCTGGTCGTCGAAGACGAGAAGAACGTCGGTGAAACGCTGGCCGAACGACTGCAGGCCGCCGGCTACCAGGTCACGCTGGCCGCGTCCGCGGCGCGCGCGCGGCAGGCGTGGCGGGCGCAGGCGCCGCAGCTGGCGCTGCTCGATGTCGGCCTGCCCGATGGCAACGGCTTCGAGCTTGCCGCGGAACTGCGCGGCGCGGTGCCCCGGTGCGCAATCGTGTTCCTCACCGCGCACGGCAATCCCGAGCAGCGCGTGCGCGGGCTCGAGCTCGGGGCCGATGACTACGTGACCAAGCCGTTCCATTTCCGCGAGCTGCTGCTGCGCATCCAGAATTGCCTGAAGCGCGCGCAGGACCTGGCCGAGCTGCCCGGCGAGATGCGCGGCGTGGTGCGCATCGGCCGCGCGCGTGTCGACTTCGAGCGCTTCAGCGCCGAAGTGGACGGCGTCAGCCACGCGCTGACGCACAAGGAATGCGCCGTGCTGCGGCTGCTCGCCAGCCGCTCCGGCAAGGCGGTCAGCCGCGATGAGATCCTCGACAAGGCCTGGTCGGCGGACGAATTCCCGACTTCACGCACGGTCGACAATTTCATCGTGCGGCTGCGCAAGCTCGTCGAACCCGACCCCGACGAGCCGCACGTGATCCGCAGCATCCGCGGCGTCGGCTACCTGTTGAACGAGATGCATCATGACTGAGACCCTGCTGGGCGCCGCGCTGGCGCGACGCAATGCCGGCCGGCCGCCGGTGTGGTTCATGCGCCAGGCGGGGCGCTACCACCAGCACTACCGCCGCTTGCGCGAGCGCCACGAATTCATGGCGCTGTGCAAGGAGCCGCAGCTCGCGGCCGAAGTCACCATGGGGCCGATCGATGACTTCGGGTTCGATGCCGCGATCCTGTTCTCCGACCTGCTGTTCCCGCTCGAGGCGATGGGCATGGGCCTGCGCTACGAGCCGGGACCCAAGCTCGACTGGTACCTGCGCGACCGCGCCGACCTGGCGCGGCTCCGACGCGGCGCCGGTGCCGCCAACCACATGGAATTCCAGGCCGAGGCGATCCGGCTGCTGCGGCCGCGCCTGGGGGCCGCGCGCGCGCTGATCGGCTTCGTCGGCGGTCCGTTCACGCTGTACGCGTACGCGGTGGCGGGCTCGCACGAGGGCTTCACGCGGGCCGGCCTGCTCGGGCTCGAGGACGGGCTGTACGAGGGATTCTGCGAGCGCCTGGTCGAGCTGCTCGCCGGCAACATGGTGCTGCAGGCGCGCGCCGGCGCCGACTGCGTCGCGCTGTTCGACACGGCCGCGGGCGCGCTCGATCCGGCGCAGTTCGAACGGCACGCCGTCGCGCCGCTCGCCGCGGTGGTGCAGCGCTTCCGCGCCGCCTGCCCGGATACGCCGCTGATCTATTATTCGCGCGACACGGGCCCGGCGCACTGGCGCGCGCTCGATCCCTTGCCGCTGCAATGCCTCGGCGTGGACTGGCGGCATGACCTCGCCGCGACGCTGCGCGAGCAGACGCCGCGCTGGTGCGTGCAGGGCAACCTCGATCCCGAATGGCTCCACCTGCCCGCGCCGGAGCTCGAGTCGCGCGTGCGTGCCGTGTTCGCCGCGGTGGCCGCGCTGCCGCCGGCGGTGCGCGCGGCCTGGGTCTGCGGGCTGGGGCACGGCGTGCTGCAGCACACGCCGGAAGACAACGTGCGGCTGGTGCTGCGGCTGGAAAAGGAGATGTTCACGTGAACGCCGCCGAGCGCAGCGCGAAGCTTGCCAAGTACGACGTGGCCGGCCCGCGCTACACGAGCTATCCGACCGTGCCCTACTGGGATGCGACGCCGGACGAAGCGCAGTGGCTCGCGCACCTGCGCGCCGCGCTGGGCGCCGGCGGCTCGCCGGGCGCCTCGATCTACGTGCACGTGCCGTTTTGCCGCGCGCTGTGCACGTTCTGTGGTTGCAACACGCGCGTGACGCGCACGCACGCCATCATCATGCCGTACGTGCAGGCGGTGCTGGCCGAACTGGCGTTGTACCGCGAGCGGCTCGACGGCGCGCCGCTCGAACTCGGCGAGCTGCACCTGGGCGGCGGCACGCCGACCTTCCTCGATCCCCCCGAACTCGACGCGCTGCTCGCCGGCATCCTCGGCGCCGTGACGCTGCATCCGGAGGCCAGGCTGTCGATCGAAGTCGATCCGCGCGTCACCACGCCGGAGCAGTTGCGGCTGCTGGCGCAGCACGGCTTCCGGCGCATCAGCCTCGGCGTGCAGGATTTCGACCCGGCCGTGCAGGACATCGTCAACCGCGTGCAGAGCGTGGCGCAGGTGCGCGCCGTGACCGAGGAGGCGCGCCGGCTCGGCTTCGACAGCGTCAACTACGACCTGATCTACGGCCTGCCGCTGCAGACACGGGCCAGCATCGAGCTGACGATGTCGGAGGTGTGCGCGCTCAAGCCCGACCGCATCGCGCTGTACGGCTACGCGCATGTGCCGTGGATCAAGCCGGGGCAGCGGCGCTTCACCGAGGTCGACCTGCCCGAGGGGCGCGACAAGCGCGCCCTGTACGAGCACGCGCGCGAGCGCCTGGAGGCCGCGGGCTACCGCGAGGTCGGCCTCGATCATTTCGCGTTGCCGACCGACAGCCTGTGGCTGGCCGCGCGCGCGGGCACGCTGCACCGCAATTTCATGGGCTACACCGAGGCGTTCACGCGCCCGCTGCTGGGACTGGGCGCGTCGGCGATCGGCGATGCGGTCGACGCCTTCGTGCAGAACGAGAAGGAGCTGCAGCAGTACCACGAGCGCATCGCGCGCCGCGAACTGCCGATCCAGCGCGGCCACGTGCTCGACGCCGAGGACCAGGTGCTGCGCCGGCACATCCTGAACCTGATGACGCGCATGGAGACGCGCTGGACGGGCGCGGACGCGACGCCGTTCCTCGACGACATCGCCACGCGGCTCGCCACCTTCGCCAACGACGGGCTGGTCGAGCTCGAGGCGCACGGCTGCCGGGTCACGGAGGCCGGGCGCGGCTTCCTGCGCAACATCTGCATGGCCTTCGACGCGCGGCTGGCGCGTGCCAGCCCGGAGCGGCCGCTGTTCAGCCAAACGGCTTGACGACCGCCATGATCAGGATCGGCACGACCAGCAGCAGCGCCGCTTCGTTGAACAGCCGCAGCGCCAGGCCTCCCGGCAGCACCGCATCGTTGCGCAGCCGCTGCACGAACATCCGGCAGGCGAGGTGGTAGCCGATCAGGCCCGTCACCAGCAGCAGTTTCACCTGCAGCCAGGTGCCCGCGTAGCCGTAGCCGCGCCACAGCCAGGTGCCGAGCGCCAGCGCCGCGATCGCCATCAGCGTCATGAAGCCGTACAGGCGAACCGCCATCGTCACGAGGCGGCGCACGTCCTCGCCGGCCGCGCGGCCCTCCTGGTAGTGCACGAAGATGCGCGGCAGGTAGAAGATGCCCGCCATCCAGGCCATGACCGCCAGCACGTGAAAGCACTTGATCCAGAGCATGGCGTACTCCGCGCCCCCGCCGGGCGCTGCTAGACTGCGGGCCGCCGTGGATTCTAACAAGGATACGTCGACGCCGGCCTGGTGGCTGCGCGCGCTCGGGCGCGTGCCGCTGCCGGTGATGTACGCGCTCGCGGCGGCGCTCGCGTTCCTGATGCGCGACGTGCTGCGCTATCGCGTGTCGGTGGCGCGCTCGAACCTGGCCGCGGCGCTCCCGGAACTCGACGCCGCCACGCGCGAGCGCGTGCTGCGGCGGCATTACGATTCGCTCGCCGCCGTGCTGTTCGAGTTGCCGCGCCTCGCCAGCATGGACGCCGACGAGCTGCGCGCGCGCATGGCGCTGCCCGACATGCCGGCGGTGCGCGCGCAACTGGCGGGCGGCACGCCGGTGTTGGTGCTCGCGGCGCACCAGGGCAACTGGGAGTGGCTCCTGCAGGCGCTCGCGCTCGGTCTGGGTGCGCCGTTCCTCGCTGCCTACAAGCCACCGCACAGCGCAGCGGCCGACCGACTCATGCTCGGGCTGCGCGGGCGCTTCGGCACGCGCATGGTGCCGGGCAAGCGCCTGCTGCGCGAAGTGCTGCGCCGCCGCGGCAGCGCGCACGCGATCGGCATGGTCGCCGACCAGGTGCCCACCTCCAGCCCCGGACGCGTGTGGCTGCGTTTCCTCGGGCGGGATACGGCCTTCTTCCCCGGCCCCGCGGAGATCGCGCGCGCCGGCGGCTATGCCGTGTACTTCATGGCCCTGCGGCGCCTGCGCCGCGGCTACTACGAGACGCGATTCGAACCGCTGGCGCGGGCGGATGAACGGCTGGACGTGCCGACGCTGATCGGCCGCTACGCCGCGCGCGTCGAGGCGCTCGTGCGCGAGCACCCGGAGGACTGGGCCTGGACCCACCGGCGCTGGAAGCTGGCGCCGCCGGAGCAGGGCGCCCCGACCGCCTGAGGGCCGCGGCGCTAGAAACGCACGACCGAGGTGCCGAGGCCATCGAACCAGGCGGACACCTCCTGCCCGGCCTTGACCGCGTACACGCCGTTCCAGCTGCCGGTCGTCACGATCTCGCCGGCGCGCAACCCCTGGCCGAACTGGGAGAGATGATTGGCGAGCCACACCACCGGCAGCAGCGGGTCGTTGAGCGGATGTCCGCCGCGCGCCTGGTGCACCGGCCTGCCGTCGACGCGCAGCTCGAGCGGCAACTGCGCCAGCGCCAGCGAACGCCACGTCGTGCACGACGGGCCGACGATCAGCAGTTCGTTCATGAAGCTGTCGGCCACGCGCTCGAGCTGCGTGACCGCGGCGGCGTCGACGAAGCGGCTGACGACGACCTCGATCACCGCGTGCGCGCTGACCAGCGCGTCGCTCACCATGTCGCGCTCGTAGCGGGCGCCGGCGCGCAGCGGCGGCAGGTCGCTGCCGAGCCGGAAGGCGACTTCCGCTTCGACGCCGAAGCCCGTGTCCTGCTGCGTGGGCAAGCGCCCCGGCACGAGGTAGGCGGGCGCATCGCGCACCGCGCTCGCCGGGAGCGGCGCGCAGATGCCGTCGGCGGCGTCGGACATCGAGGCCTTCCACCCGGCGATGCTGCTGTTGAGCTCGCGCAGCATCGCGTACTGGATCGCGTAGGCTTCGGCCAGGGTCTTCGGCGCCAGCGGGGCGGGCAGCGCGCGCAGCCGAGGCGCGCCGCGCCGCACCGCGAGCAGCGCGCGCGCGGCGGCCGCGGCGTTGGGTGTCGAGGTCTCGCTCATGGGGCCTGCCTCCGCTGCAGGCGCGCTTCGATCAGGTGGGCGAGTTCGGCGATGCTCGGATGATCGAAGATGTCGGTGACGTCGACCACCCCGGGCCAGCGCTGCTCGATGCGCTCCTGCATGCCGACCAGCTTGATCGAGCTCACGCCGACGTCGAACAGGCTGTCGTTCGGGCCTATGCGCTGGCCCTCCAGCACGGTGTCACAGATGTCCTGGAGTTCCGCCTCGACGCCGCTCCCGCCATCGAGCCGCACGCCGCCGGCGGCGGCCAGCGCACGCAGCGCGGCGAGGTCGGCGTCGTAGGCGCCGGCCAGGTATTCCTCCTCGAGCAGGTGGCGTTGCACCTTGCCGCTGGTGGTCTTCGGTATGCGGCGCACCGGCACGACGGCGTCGACCGCGAGGCCGGCATGCTCGCCGATGCGCCGCGCCACGCGCTGGGCCAGCGGCAGGAATTCCGCCAGTTCGCCGCGGTTGAGCACGAACACGACCAGCGAGTCGCTCTCGGCGCCACTGGCGCGCACGCCGCTGATGACGATCTTGCCGAGCTCGATGCCCGGCACCTCGAGCGCGACGGCCTCGAGGTCGTGCGGATAGTAGTTCTGTCCGTTGACGAACAGGATCTCCTTGTGGCGCCCGGTGATGTACAGCTCGCCCTCGTGCACGACACCGAGGTCGCCGGTGCGCAGCCACCCATCGGCGGTGTGCACGGCGGCGTTCGCCTCGGGCGCGTCGAGATAGCCGGCGGTGACGTTCGCGCCGCGGATCTGGATGTGGCCGACGTGCTCGTCCCCGAGCGGCCGGTCATCGTCGCCGGCGATGCGCAGTTCGCAGTACGGAATCGCCCGCCCGACCGCCACCAGCGCCAGGGCGTTGCGGTCGCCGGCCGGCACGATCGACACGCGCTGTCCGGGATTGAGCTGGTGACGATCGAAGTGGCTGGCGTGATAGGCCGAGCCGAGCGGCGGAAAACTGACCGCGACGCTGGCCTCGGCCAGGCCATAGACCGGGAACATGGCCGTGCGCGCAAGCCGCGCCGGCGCGCAGCGGTCCATGAACTCGTCGCACAAGGCGAGGCTGATCGGCTCGGCGCCGTTGAAGATCACGCGCACGCTGCCGAGGTCGAGGTGGTCGAGCGGCCGGTCACCGAGCACCTTGAGGTAATGCCGGTAACCGAAGTTCGGCGAGCACAGCAGCGTGGCCCTGACCTTCGATGCCGTCTGCAGCCACAGCACGGGCCGGCGCACGAACAGCTCGGTCGCCATCTGGTGCATGTTGATGCGGTTGCACACCAGGAAGATGTGGAAGCCGATCAGCCCCATGTCGTGCGTCAGCGGCATCCACGACAGGCTGATGTCCTGGTCGGTGTAGCGCACCGCCTGCGTCGTGCCGCGCATGTTGGCGAGCAGGTTGGCGTGCGTCAGCACGACGCCCTTGGGCGAACTGGTCGAGCCTGACGAATACTGCACGAAGGCCGGATCGTCGGGCCGCGCGACATGGATGCGGCCGGTACGCGAAACGTCGACCAGGTCGTCGGTGACGAAGGCGCGTTCGGCGAGGCGCGCGTAGGCCGCCTGCTGCTGGTGCTCGTCGGCGAAGTTGCGGATGCGCTCGAGCAGGCGGCGTTCGGTGTACAGGAACGGCCTGCCGAGTTGCGCGGCGATGCGCAGCAGCTTGTGGCGATGCTCGTCGCTGATGCCGGGCGCGACCGGCACGGGCACGATGCCGCCGAGGATGCCGGCCCAGAACGCGTCGATGAACGCCTCGTTGCTCGCGAGGAAGAGCAGCAGCCGGTCGCCGGGCCTGGCCCCGAGCTGCTGCAGGTGATGCAGGATGCCGAGCGCGCGCTCGTACAGCTCGCCGTAGCGCACGACGCGCTGGTTGCCCTCGCTCTCGTGGTAGGTGATCGAGCGGTCGGCGCCGCGCTGCGCCTGCAGCATCTCGCTCAGCGTATTGGCATTCATGCTTCGGCGGTGGCGGTTGACGCTGCGGGCAAAGTGGGGGAATGTGGGCCGATGATCCACGGCATTCTAGCGTACTCACCGATGCGGCGGCGGTGGGCCCGGTGAACGAGCCGCGCGCCAACGCGCCCGGTGATGGCGGCCTGCGCGCCGGACTCTACGGCCAGGTCAGCATCACGGGCCAGCGGCTCAAGCCCGGCCGCCGCCTGCTGTACCGCTTCGCCGCGCCGTGCGTCACCGGCCTGGTGCGGCTGTGGTGGCGCAGTTGCCGCTTCCGCATCGTCGTCGGCGCCGAGCACCTCGACGCCGTGCTGGCGAAGCAGCCCTCGTTCCTGCCGGTGTACTGGCACCAGCATCACCTGTTCTGCGCGCAGTACCTGCTCGCGCAGCAACGCACGCGGGCGCTGCGCGTCGGCTTCCTGATCAGCCCCTCGCTCGACGGCGAACTCGGCGCGATGATCATGCGGCGCCTCGGCGGCCATGTGATCCGCGGCTCCTCGACGCGCACCGGCGCGCTGGCGATGAAGGAATATTTCCAGGCGCTGGTGCGCGAGCAGGTTTCGCCGGTGCTGAACCCCGACGGCCCGCGCGGTCCGCGCTTCAAGTGCAAGCCCGGCGCGGTGCTGCTGGCGCAGATGTCGGGCCGGCCGCTGCTGCCGCTCGCCTACGCCGCCTCGCGCGCCTGGCTGGTGCATTGGGACAAATTCGTGTTGCCCTGGCCGTTCGCGCGCATCGCGCTCGCGATCGGCGAGCCGCTGCTCGTGCCCCGCGGGCTCGATGCCGCCGGCGTCGAGCGCGAGCAGCGCGAGCTCGAGCAGCGCCTGCATGCGACCTTCCGCGCGGCACGGGCCGCGCTGCAGGCCTGAAGCGGCGTCGATCCGAGACGCTCGTCACGGTTCACGGCGATTGCCTGTGCCGGCGCGTACTTGGGTTGTTTTCCTGCGGCAGTGTGGGAGAATCCGGCGTTGATGAACAAACCGCCCGCACCCGGAAGCGATTACTCGGCCTCGGATGTGCTGGCGCCGCAGTTCTGGACCGGTCGTGTCGAGCGGCCCGCGCCCGGCCTCGACATGGCCTGCACGAAGATCGCGATCGACTTCCAGAACCTGCAGCGGGCCACCGCGGACGAGACCATCCGCCAGTGCCTGACGATCCTGCGCGAGGCCACGTCGGCCGACGGGGCCTTCAGCGCCTTCTTCGATGCCACCGGATCGCACGTCCAGTCGGTGATGGTCGCGGGCGGATCGTTCGCGCAGGTGCACCCGGAAGGACTGCGCGGCATCCCGCTCGAGCGCCTGCCGTACCTGTCGGCGCGCACCGAGCACCTGCGGCTGTCCGAATTCCGCGATACGGCCGCGCCGCGGCGCGAGCAGTCGAAGGACGCCGGGTTGCTCGCCGACCTGTCGATCGGCGCGACGCTGCTGGTCGCGTTCCGCATCCGCGGCCGGCCGGCGGGCCTGCTCGGACTCGTGTTCGGCCTGCCACGCGAGCACTTCGACGTGAACCTGCAGCTGTTGCTGAAGCTCCTGGGCAGCAGCCTGGCCGCCGGCCTCGAGCGCGTGCGGCTCGCCATCTCGCTCGAGCGGCTCGAGGGCCGCAGTGAACTGGGCGAGCTGGCCGCGAACGATGGCCTGTGGGACTTCGACGTCGAGGCGGGCGAGACCTATTTTTCCCCGCGCTGGCGCACGATGCTCGGCTACGACACGGTCGAGCTGCGCCGCAATTTCGACTGGCGCACGCTGGTGCACCCCGAGGATTCGGTGCGCGTGCAGAACGCGATCCGCGACCACGTGGCCGGCAAGACGCCGATGTTCGAGAGCGTGCACCGCATGCAGCACCGGAGCGGTGAATGGCGCTGGGTGTCGAGCCGCGCCAAGGCCACGGTCGACCCGCACGGGCGGCTGCTGCGCCTGGTCGGCGTCGAGCTCGACATCACCGAGCGGCGGCTGTACGAAGAGGCCTTGTTCCGCGAGAAGGAGAGCGCGCAGATCACGCTGCAGTCGATCGGCGATGGCGTCGTCACGACCAATGCCGCCTCGGTCATCGACTACATCAATCCGGTCGCCGAGGACCTGACCGGCTGGCGCCTCGAGGACGCGATGGGCAAGCCGGTCGAGGAGATCTTCCGCGCTTTCCACGAGGAGACCTGCGAGCCGCTCGAGAACCCGCTGACCGTGGCGATCCGCCGCGCGCGCGCGATCAAGTCGGTGCGGCCGATGCTGCTGATCCGGCGCGACGGCAACGAGCTGTACGTCGACAGCACCGCCGCGCCGATCCGCGACGGCGCGGGCCGCACCGCCGGCGGCGTGCTGGTGTTCCACGACGTCAGCGAATCGCGCGAACTCAACCGACGGCTGTCATACCACGCCAGCCACGACCTGCTCACCGGCCTCGTCAACCGGCGCGAATTCGAGAACCGCCTCGAGCGCGCGCTCAAGAGCGCCAAGGCGCGCGAGTCCTCGTACGCGCTGTGCTACCTCGACATCGACCAGTTCAAGATCGTCAACGACAGCTGCGGCCACAGTGCCGGCGACGCGCTGCTCGGCCAGGTCGGCGCGCTGCTGAAATCGAAGGTGCGCTGGCGCGACACGCTCTCGCGCCTGGGGGGCGACGAGTTCGGCATCCTGCTCGAGAGCTGCTCGCTCGACGAGGCGATGCGCATGGCCGAGACGCTGCGCGAGGCGGTGCGCAACTTCCGCTTCACCTGGGAAGAGCGCGTGTTCCGCCTCGGCGCGAGCATCGGCGTCGTGCCGGTGACCGCCGAGAACGAAGACGTCGCCTCGATCATCTCGGCCGCCGACAGCGCCTGCCAGGCCGCCAAGGAGCAGGGCCGCAACCGCGTGCACAGCTTCGCCGAGAACGACATCGAACTGATGCGCCGCCGCCGCGAGATGCAGTGGGCCGCGCGCATCAACGCCGCGCTCGAGGAAGGGCGCTTCGAGCTCTACCGCATGGCGATCCAGCCGCTGCAGAAGACCGAGGCCGGCGCGCACTACGAACTGCTGCTGCGCATGCGCGACGAGTCGGGCCGCATCATCTCGCCCGACAACTTCATCGTCGCCGCCGAGCGCTACAACATCACGCCGAACATCGACCGCTGGGTGATCGAGAACGCGTTCCGCTGGCTGGTGTCGGAGGCCGACGAGCGTGAACGGCTGGCGATGTGCTCGATCAACCTCTCGGGCCAGAGCCTCGGCGATGACAAGTTCCTGCCGTTCGTGATCGAGCAGTTCCAGAAGAGCGGCATCGAAGCCTCCAAGATCTGCTTCGAGATCACCGAGACGGCGGCGGTGGCGAGCTTCTCGCAGGCCAACCGCTTCATCCAGGCGCTGAAGGAGCTGGGCTGCAAGTTCGCGCTCGACGACTTCGGCACCGGCCTGTCCTCGTTCGGCTACCTCAAGCACTTCCCGGTCGACTTCCTCAAGATCGACGGCAGCTTCGTGCGCGAGATCCTGCACGATCCGATCGACCGCGAGATGGTGCGCTCGATCAACGAGATCGGCCACCTGACCGGGAAGCAGACCATCGCCGAATTCGCCGAGAACGCCGAGATCATCCAGATGCTCACCAGCATCGGCATCGACTACGCGCAGGGCTACGGCATCTCGCAGCCGACGCGCGTGCTCAAGGCCGTCAACGCCTGAGGCGCCGGGCGCCTACGGCGCCAGCGTACCCTGCATGACCTGCACCGCGTGGCCGGCAACGTGCACGGCGGTGACCACGCCGGCGCGCTTCTCGGTGCGCCCGAGGATCAGGCTCGGCCGGCCCATGTCGAGGCCCTGTTCGACGCGCCACGCGCGTTCCCCGTCGGCGGCGGCATCGAGGGCAGCGAGCAGCGCGATCGTCGCGCCGCTGGCGCTGCCGGTGGCCGGGTCTTCGGGGGTCGCATCGAGCGGCGAGAACATGCGCGCGTGCACTTCGCCCGCGGCCGCGCCGCGCACGTAGGCGAAGACCGCGTCGGTGCCGCGTGGCGGCAGCAGGCGCAGGTGCGCGGCGGCGACGGGCACGCAGCGGCGCAAGGCCTCGCGGGTATGCAGCTCGGCGACCAGGAACGGCAATCCCACTGACAGCACCTGTGGCGGATGGTGCGTGTCGCAGATCTCGGCTGCGGCCAGCGACAGGCACTCGGCCGCCTCCTGGCATGACATCGGGGCGCCGATCGACAGCGGTTGCGGCGCCGTCAGCTCGGCGGCGACGACCACGCCGCCCTCGCGCAGGAGCCGCACCGGCACGAGCCCGGCCGCCTCTTCGAACACCAGCCCTTCGGACGGCGCGGCGCCCGCCGCCTCGAGCCGTCGTGCCAGCATGACCGCGGTGCCCACATTCGGATGGCCGGCGAAGGGCACCTCCTTCGTCGCGGTGAAGATGCGCACCCGTGCCGAGTGCGCGGCATCGGCCGGCGGCAGCACGAAGGTGGTCTCCGAGTAGTTGAACTCGGTGGCGATCGACTGCATCTGCGCCGTCGTCAATCCTTCGGCATCGAACACGACCGCCAGCGGATTGCCGCCGAAGCGCCGGGTGCTGAACACATCCGCCGTGACGAATCGCCGGCGCATGAGGCTGTGCCGGCTGTCAGCGGTATTGCTGTTCACTGGCCTCGTTCACCTGTAGTGTGCCGGCCCATGGGGGATCGTGCATGCTGAACGACGTGGCCGCCGCGCCGCCGCGCGTGGCCCCTGATGGATTCTTCAGCCATCCGAAGGGATTGTACTTCCTCGCGTTCACCGAGACCTGGGAGCGCTTCTCCTACTACGGCATGACGGCGCTGGTCGTGCTGTACATGGTGAACCAGCTGCTGTTGCCCGGCCACGTCGAGTACATCGCCGGATTCGCGGCATTCCGCGCCGCGCTGGAATCGGCCGCCGGGCCGCTCTCGCCGCAGGCGCTGGCCTCGCAGCTGTTCGGGCTGTACGCGGGCTTCGTCTACTTCACGCCGCTCCTGGGCGGCATGCTCGCCGATCGCTGGCTCGGGCAGCGCACCGCGGTCGTCGTCGGCGCGCTGATGATGTTCGCCGGCCACGTGGCGATGGCCTTCGATGCCTCCTTCCTGCTCGCGCTGCTGCTGCTGGTGCTCGGTTCGGGACTGCTGAAAGGCAACATATCGGCGCAGGTCGGGGCCCTGTATCCGCCCGAGGACGAGGCGCGGCGCTCGCGCGGCTTCGTCGTGTTCAGCACCGGCATCAACATCGGCGCCGTGCTCGGGCCGATCGTGTGCGGATTGCTCGCGCAGCTCTACGGCTGGCACGCCGGATTCGGCGCCGCGGCGATCTTCATGCTCGTGGCCTTGAGCGTCTACCTCGCCGGCTACCGGCACCTGCCCGCGCGGGTGGCCCGCGGCGCGACGCAGTCGCAGCCGCTCGGCGCGGGCGACTGGCGCGTCGTGCGCGCGCTCGTCGCCGTCATCGCCATCTCGATCCTGCCAGTGGTCGCCTACACGCAGCATTTCAACGTGCTGCCGGTGTGGATCCAGGCGCACGTGGCGCTCGATGCCGGTGCGCTGCGCATTCCGGTGCCCTGGTTCCAGTCGGTCGACTCGTTCATTTCGGTGCTCTGCGCCGCGCCGTTGCTGTGGTGGTGGCGGCGCCAGGCGCAACGGGGCGGCGCGCCCGGCGACGTCGACAAGATTGCGATGGGCGCGTGGATCGGCGCGGGCAGCAACCTGATGCTGGCCGCCGCCATCTACGCCTCCGGCGGGCGGCTCCTCCACCCGATCTGGCCGTTCCTGTACTGCGCCGGACTGGGCGTCGCGTTCATGCATTACTGGCCGGCGCTGCTGGCGCTCGTGTCGCGGGCGGCGCCGGCGCGGGTCAATTCGACGATGATGGGTTGCGTGTTCATCGCCCTGTTCGTGGGCACGCTGCTGGTGGGCTGGATCGGCGGCCGCTACGAGCGCATGCGGCCGATCGACTTCTGGCTGCTGCACGCCGCGATCGGCGCCGCCGGCGGGATCGTGCTGCGGCTGTGTGGCCCTGCGCTGGCACGGGCCCTGCGTCCGGGCGGCTAGCGCCCGGTCAGTCCGGCAGCGCGTAGGGCAACGGCAATGGCGTTGCCGCCAAGGGCCGCGCCGGCGGCTGGCCCGCGGTGGCGGAGCCGGCGCTTTCCGCCGCAGCGGAGGCGCCCTCGGCCCGCATGTCGAGCGGCGCGACCGCGAGGAATTCACTGCGGCCGTCGGCGAGCGCGACCGCATCGACGATGCGCGCGCTGCGGCCGTCGTCCAGCCGCACGGCGTCTCCCGGCGCGAGCGCGACGGGCGCGATGCTGGCGAAGCGCTGCATGCGGCGCTTCGTGCGTCCGCGATAGTGGGCGCGCGCGATGATCTCCTGGCCGGTGTAGCAGCCCTTGTTGAACGAGATCGCGCCGACGCAATCGAGGTTCAGCATCTGCGCCACGAACTCGCCGCTGGTCGCAGCGTAGACCTGCGGCAGGCCGGCAGCGACGTGGCGCGCGTGCGCGGCGGGCTCGAGCAGCGCCGCCACCGTTGGCAGCTGCGCGGCCAGCCCCGCGAGCGCAGCGGGCGCGAGCTCGACCTCGATCTTCAGCTTCGCGCGCAGCACGTAGCGACGCAGCACCGCTGCCACGGCCTCGGCCAGTTCCGCGGGGAGCAATGCGACGAGGTGATCGGGCGCCGGCGCGGCGAGGCGCAGCAGCGCGAGCACGCGCCCCTGCGGGTTGTGGAGTCCCGCGAGCATCAGCTCGCCCGCGCGCAGCGCGTTCACGTCATTGGACAGCTGCCCCTGCAGGAATTTGCGCGCATCGGCGCCGCGAAAGTGCAGCAGGCCCGTCTCCCGCCGTGGATTCCCGTCGCCGCCGGATGATTCCGCCGCCATCGCGCGATTCTAATCCACGCCGGCCGCGGCGCCCGTGCGGCGCGATTCCGATGGTCGGATCTGCGCGGTTCTGGCACACTTGCGCGCCATGCTTCCTGCGCCTGATTCCAGCCCGGAAACGACGCGCGCGACCCCTGGCTCGAGCCCGCCGGCCAACGCAGCGACGGCCGGCGACGCCGCGGGCGCGGCACCGGCCGCCCTCCGGCACGAATCCGGCGGACCCAAAGGCCCGGATCCCACGCGTTTCGGCGATTGGGAGCGCGCCGGGCGTTGCATCGACTTCTGATGCGCGAGCGCAGGTAACACCCGTGTCCACCCCAGCGCGCCCGCTGTCGCCGCACCTGTCGATCTACCGCTTCATGCACACCATGGCGCTGTCGATCCTGCACCGGATCACCGGCGTGTGGATGGCCTTCGGCTGCATCGCGCTGGTCGCCTGGCTGTGCAGCGCGGCGGCCGGCGAGGGCGCGTACGCGCGGGCGACGGCCGTGCTGGGCAGCGCGCCAGGCCGCATCCTGCTGCTGCTGTGGCTGGCCGCATTCTGCTATCACTTCGTCAACGGCCTGCGCCACCTCGCCTGGGACGCGTTGCTGGGCCTGGAGAAGCGCACGGCGCGCATCAGCGGACGCGTGGCGCTGGCGGTGGCGCTGACCGCGTTCCTGGCGCTCGCGTACCTGCTGTTCTGTCCATGGGTGGCCGCGCCGTGAACCTGCGCTCGCCATTGGCGGCCGTGCTCGGCCGCGGCAGCTCCGGCCACGGCGTCGCGCACTGGTGGGCGCAGCGCGTCACCGCGCTGGCGCTGGTGCCGTTGGCACCGTGGTTCGTGGTCTCGCTGGCCGGCTTGCCGCTCGGCGACCACGCGGCGGTGACGAACTGGATCGCCGCGGGCGGCCATCCGGTGTGGCTCGCCCTGCTGCTGCTGGCCGTCTGCCGGCATTCGAGCCTCGGGGTGCAGGTGGTCATCGAGGACTACGTGCACGGCCCGGCGCTGAAACTCGCGCTGCTGCTGCTCAACGGCGGCGCGCACATCGTGCTGCTGGCCGGCGGCGTGTACGCCGTGCTGCGCATCGCGCTGCAGGGCATGCCGTGAGCAGCTACACCTTCATCGATCACAGCCACGATGTCGTCGTCATCGGCGCCGGCGGCGCGGGGCTCCGCGCCACGCTGGGCCTGGCCGAGGCGGGCTTGAGCACCGCCTGCATCACCAAGGTGTTTCCGACGCGCAGCCACACGGTGGCGGCGCAGGGCGGCATTTCCGCGGCGCTCGGCAACATGGGGGAGGACGACTGGCGCTGGCACATGTACGACACGGTCAAGGGCTCCGACTGGCTCGGCGACCAGGACGCGATCGAATTCATGTGCAAGCAGGCGCCGGCCGCGGTGATCGAACTCGAGCACTATGGCGTGCCGTTCTCGCGCACCGATGCCGGCCTGATCTACCAGCGCCCGTTCGGCGGCATGACCACGCACTTTGGCCAGGGCATCGCGCAGCGCACCTGCGCCGCGGCCGACCGCACCGGCCATGCGATGCTGCACACGCTCTACCAGCAGTCGATCAGGCACGATGCGCAGTTCTTTGTCGAATATTTCGCCGTCGACCTGATCATGGAGGACGGCGCCTGCCGCGGCGTCGTGGCCATCGACCTGGCCGACGGCAGCGTGCACCGCTTCCGCGCGCAGGCGACGATCCTCGCCACCGGTGGCTATGGCCGCGCCTGGTTTTCCTGCACTTCGGCGCACACCTGCACCGGCGACGGCGGCGGCATGGTGCTGCGTGCGGGCCTGCCGCTGCAGGACATGGAATTCGTGCAGTTCCATCCGACCGGCATCTACGGCTCGGGCTGCCTGATCACCGAAGGCTCGCGCGGCGAGGGCGGGTATCTCACCAACTCCAGTGGCGAGCGCTTCATGGAGCGCTACGCCCCGAATGCGAAGGACCTGGCTTCGCGCGACGTGGTGAGCCGCGCCATGACGATCGAGATCCGCGAGGGGCGCGGCGTCGGCGCGCAGCACGACCACATCCACCTGCACCTCGAGCACCTCGGGCCCGAGGTCATCCATGAGCGCCTGCCCGGCATCCAGGACACGGCGCGCATCTTCGCCGGCGTCGATGTCACGAAGGAGCCGATACCGGTGCTGCCCACCGTGCACTACAACATGGGCGGCGTGCCGGCGAACGTGCATGGCGAGGTCGTCACGCGCAGCAACGGCGCCGATGCCGTGGTGCCGGGATTGATGGCGGTCGGCGAGGCGGCCTGCGTGTCGGTGCACGGCGCGAACCGCCTGGGTTCCAATTCGCTCCTCGACCTGGTGATCTTCGGGCGCGAGGCCGCGCGGCACTGCGCCGCCACGATCAAGGCGGGCGCGGCGCAGAAGCCGCTCGCGCGCGACGCGGGCGATGCGGCGCTCGCGCGCATCGACCGGCTGCGCAACGCCGCCGGTTCGCGGCCGACGGCGCAGATCCGCCTCGAGATGCAACGCACGATGCAGGCCGATGCCGCGGTGTTCCGCACCGGCGAATCGCTGCAGGCGGGTTGCAAGGCCCTCGCAAACACCTTCGCGACGCTGCCCGACGTGCGCGTCAGCGATCGCGGCATGGTGTGGAACACCGACCTGATCGAGACGATGGAGCTCGAGAACCTGCTGCTGCAGGCGACCGCGACGATCCACTCGGCGGCCAACCGGCAGGAGAGCCGCGGCGCGCACGCCCGCGAGGACTTCCCGGAGCGCGACGACGCCCGCTGGCTCAAGCATTCGCTCTGTTGGGTCGATGCCACGGGCAGGCCGCGGCTCGACTACCGCGCGGTGCACCTGAACACGCTGACTGACGAAGTCGAACCCATTCCGCCGAAGAAGCGCACCTACTGATGGTCGAATTCACCCTGCCCCCGGACTCCCGCATCGATGCGCGCGCCGGCAAGACCCATCGGGCGCCGCCGGGCGCGGCCCGGCCGCGCACGTTCCGCGTGTATCGTTTCGATCCCTCGAGCGGCGAGCGCCCGCGCGTCGACAGCTACGAGCTCGACATGGCGGCCTGCGGCCCGATGGTCCTCGACGCGCTGCTGAAGATCAAGAACGAGATCGACCCGACCCTGTCGCTGCGCCGCTCCTGCCGCGAGGGCATCTGCGGTTCCTGCGCGATGAACATCAACGGCGTGAACACGCTCGCCTGCACGCAGGCCTGTGCCGACCTCGGCGGCGGCGACGTGCGCATCTACCCGTTGCCGCACATGCCGGTCGTCAAGGACCTGGTCGCCGACCTCGGCAATTTCTACGCGCAGTACGCGGCCGTGAAACCCTGGCTGCAGGCCCGCACGCCGGCCTCGCCCGACCGCGAGCGGCTGCAGTCCAGGCACGACCAGGAAAAGATCGACCGGCCCTCGGCCTGCATCCTGTGCGCCTGTTGCTCGACCTCGTGCCCGAGCTACTGGTGGAACAGCGATCGCTATCTCGGTCCGGCCGCGCTGCTGGCTGCCTACCGCTGGATCGTCGATTCGCGCGACGAGGCGACCGGCGAACGGCTCGATGCGCTGAACGACCCGTTCCGGCTGTACCGCTGCCATACGATCATGAACTGCACCGAGGCCTGCCCGAAGGACCTGAACCCGGCGCGGGCCATTGCCGACATCAAGCGGCTGATGCTGGAGCGCGAGCATTGAACGCGCCGCCGGGCGAACTCGTCTGGCGCAGCCGGCGCGGCGTCAGGGAACTCGACCTGATGCTGATGGCCTGGCTGGAGCGCTGCTACCCCGAGGCCTCGCCAGCCGAAAGGGCGCACTTCGCCCGCTTTCTCGACTTGCCTGACCCGCAGATCGCCGCTTATCTGCTGCGGGATGAACGACCCGCCGACCCGGCCTTCGCCGCGCTCGTCACGCAACTGGCCGCCGCTCGAGTTTGAAACGCGGGGTTCGCCGCGGCTGGCCGTCGTCTGGTCGCTGTGGTGCGCCGCCCTGGGGCTCGGCCTGTGGCTGGGTTGCGATCTGCCGCGCTGGTGCCGCCTCGCGCTGGAATTGCCGGTGCTCCAGGCCCTGTGGCGCGGCGCGGGCGCGTTGCTGCACGGCCGCGTCCGGCTCAGATGCGGGCCGGACGGCCGCTGGCGCTGCGCCGACCCACGACCGGGCGCTCCTTATGTTCAAGCCGACCCGCCCCGCGTGCTGGGGCCGCTGTTGTGGCTGCGCTGGCCCTCGCCCGCGGGCCGTGATCGGTACCAGAGCGTGGACCGCCCCGGCGTGGAACCGAATACCTGGCGGGCGATCAAAGCCAGGATGAGGTTTCCCGGCCAGGTGGGCCGCGACAGGTCGCCATGAAACTCCAGCCCGGCTGTGCTGCTAGACTGCGAACCGATGGCCCCGGCTGCATGCAGGTTGGTGCAGGGGAGGCCCGAACTATGCCGAACTTCCAACTCCCGCCCGGGTCAGAGCCCACGCATGAACGCGCCGGCGATCCCTCGCCGGCCGAGCCCGCTGCGGTGAGCGCGGCGGCGGCCGACCTGAGCCTGGTGCGGCGCGTGCAGGCCGGCGAGCGTGCCGCCTACGATCTGCTGGTGCTGAAGTACCAGCACAAAGTGGTCAAGTTGGTCATGCGCTACGTGCGCAATCCGGCGGATGCCGAAGATGTCGCCCAGGAAGCCTTCATCAAAGCCTATCGCGCGCTGCCGCAGTTCCGCGGCGACAGCGCCTTCTACACCTGGCTGTACCGCATCGCGATCAACACCGCGAAGAATGCGCTGGTCTCGCGCGAACGCAATCCCGTCGGCTACGAGCTCGATGCCCCGGGCCACGAGGACGGCGCCGACATGAGCGGCCGCCTGCGCGATCCGGACACGCCCGAAGGCCTGGCCCTGAGCGAGGAGATCCGCAACATCGTGCACGCGGCCATTGGCGCGCTGCCCGAAGACCTGCGCACCGCGATCGTGCTGCGCGAGCTCGAGGGCCTGAGCTACGAGGAAATTTCCGCCGCGATGAACTGCCCGGTCGGCACGGTGCGCTCGCGCATCTTCCGGGCGCGCGAGGCGATCGACGGCAAGTTGCGCGAAGTATTCGACGGCGGCCTCGGCCGCACCCAGGAGTCAACGTGAACCAGGACGAACGGGCCAGCCAGCTTTCAGCGATGTTCGACGGCGAGTTGCCGGCGGCCGAGTGTGAACTGCTCTCGCGGCGGTTGGCGCGCGATGAACAGCTGCGCGCCACGTGGTCGCGCTATTCGGTCATCGGCGCGGCGCTGCGCGCCGAGCCGCTGGCGCAGGTGCGGCCGGATTTCGCGCATCGCGTCAGCGCGGCACTGGCCGGTGCATCCCCGGCACGAGCGGTCGTGCGCCGCGGCCGGCTGCTGCGCGGCGCGGCGCTCGGTTCTGCTGTGGCCGCCGGCGTGGCCGGCGTCGCCATCATGATGCTGCGCAACGGCCTGCCGGTGCAGGAAGTGGCGGCGACCGCTGCGCCCGCGGCCCAGGCCAGTGCGCCCATGCAGGTCGCAGCGTCCAACCTGCGGCTGGTCACGGCCGCGCCGGTGGCGGCTGGCGCCGGGCTGGCGAGCTACACCGTGCCGCCGCTGGGCAACGACAACAACCTGGCGCTGCAGGGATCGCTCGCCGACTACGTCGTCGCGCACAGCGAGTATTCCTCGCCGCTGGCGCGCCGCAACCTGCTCTCCGACCTGGTGGGCAATGAACAGGTGCAGCCGGCCCCTGCGTCGCCAAAGGCCGATGGCGCGAAATAGCCGCAGGCTCAGGCCGGCCTTCGCCGCCGTGGCGCTGGCCGCCAGCTGCGCGGCAGTCGCCGACGACGCGCGCGGCCTGCTCGAACGCATGGAACACGCCCTGGCCACCCGCAACTACCAGGGCACCTTCGTGCACGAACACGACGGCCAGACCGAGACGCTGCGCATCGTGCATCGCGCCGCCGGCGACGGCTTCGCCGAGCGGCTCGTCTCCCTCGATGGCTCGGGGCGCGAGGTCATCCGTCGCGACGGCGAGCTGCGCGCCTATTTCCCTGACCAGCGTGTCGTGCTGGTCGAAAGCGACCCGAAGGCGGGACTGCTGCTCACGGGCCTGCAGGGCCTCGACACCGCGGCCGGGCAGATGTACCGCCTGAGCGAAGAGTCGCCCACGCGCATCAGTGGCCGCGAAGCGCGCGTGCTGCGGGTGGAGCCGCAGGACGACATGCGCTACGGCTATCGCGTGTGGATCGACGAAGCCAGCGCGATGCCGCTGAAGACGCAGCTGCATACCGCCGATGGCCGCATCATCGAGCAGGTGGTGTTCACCGATCTCTCGCTGCCCGTGCACGTGCCGGACGGCGCGCTGCAGCCCGCGGTGGCGGCGCGCGACTACCACCAGCTGCGCCGTGGCGCCGCCGCGGTCGCGCCGCCCCTGCCCGCCGACACCACCTGGGATGCCGCCGATTTGCCGGCGGGATTCCGGCTGGTCGCCAATTCGACGCGCCTGATGGGCGAGAATCCGCACGCGGTCACGCACCTGGTCTTCAGCGACGGGCTGGCTTCGGTGTCCGTGTTCGTCGAGCCGCAGTCCCGCGGCCCGGCCGATGCGCACCGGGATCCCGCGCCGCCGACGGTGACGCGACTCGGGTCCTCGTCGGCGGTATCCACCGAAGTCGACGGCCATCGCGTCACCGCGATCGGCGAGGTGCCGCCCGATACGGTGCGCGCCATTGCCGGTTCGCTCAGGCCGCGGTTCGCGCCGGCCGCGCGCCCGGGTGGCGGTTCGCATCGTTGAGCGGTGCCGGGACCTCGCCGGAGCCCGCAGCCCGCCTGGCGTTGCTGACGCGGCGTGAATGCGGGCTGTGCGAGGAACTGCTGCTCGAGCTCGAGGCGCTGCGCGCGCGCGTGCCGGGCGTGCCGGCCGCCCGGTCCGTTGATGTCGATGCCGATCCGGCGCTGCAGCGCCGCTGGGGCATGAAGGTGCCGGTGCTGCTGCTCGATGGCGCGCTGGTGTGCTCGGGCAGGCTCGACGCCCCGGAATTGCTGCGGCTTTTGCGGCTATAATCCGCGCGCTCAGGGCCCACGGCCGGAGTGCCCAAGGCCGCGCGGACCCCCATTTGATGCAACGCATACGCAATTTTTCGATCATCGCGCATGTTGATCACGGCAAATCGACGCTCGCCGACCGGCTGATCCAGCTGTGCGGCGGCCTCGAGGAACGCGAGATGCAGGCGCAGGTGCTCGACTCGATGGACCTGGAGCGCGAGCGCGGCATCACGATCAAGGCGCAGAGCGTCACGCTGTTCTACACCGCCCGTGACGGCGAGCGTTACCAGTTCAACCTCATCGACACGCCCGGGCACGTCGATTTCTCGTATGAAGTCTCGCGCAGCCTCGCCGCCTGCGACGGCGCGCTGCTGGTCGTCGATGCCTCGCAGGGCGTCGAGGCGCAGAGCGTCGCGAACTGCCACACGGCCGTCGAGCAGGGGCTGACGGTGCTGCCGGTCATCAACAAGATCGACCTGCCGGCCGCCGACCCGGATCGCGTGCGCAAGGAGATCGAGGAGATCATCGGCATCGAGGCACACGATGCCGCGCTGGTCAGCGCCAAGACCGGCGAGGGCGTGGCGGAGCTGCTGGAGGAAATCGTGCAGCGGATCCCGCCGCCCAAGGGTGATCCGGCGGCTCCGTTGCAGGCATTGATCATCGATTCCTGGTTCGACAACTACGTCGGGGTGGTCTCGCTGGTGCGGGTCGTCAACGGCGTGCTGCGCACCGGCGAGAAGATCCGCGTCATGTCGACCGGCCGCAGCCACCAGATCGACAAGCTCGGGCGCTTCACGCCGAAATCGGTGGCCATGCGCGAGCTCGGCGCCGGCGAAGTGGGATTCGTCGTCGCCGGCATCAAGGAAATCGACGGGGCGCCGGTCGGCGATACCATCACGCTCGAGAATCGGCCGGCCGCGGCGCCGCTCCCCGGCTTCAAGCAGGTGCAGCCGCGCGTGTTCGCCGGCCTGTTCCCGATCAATTCGGAGGACTACGAGAGCTTCCGCGACGCGCTCGCCAAGCTCAAGCTCAACGATTCGGCGCTGCACTACGAGCCGGAGGTGTCGACCGCGCTCGGGTTCGGGTTCCGCTGCGGGTTCCTGGGCCTGCTGCACATGGACATCGTGCAGGAGCGGCTCGAGCGCGAGTACCAGCTCGACCTGATCACCAGTGCGCCGACCGTGATCTACGAGGTCGCCTGCACGAACGGCGAGGTGCTGCACATCGACAGCCCGGGCAAGCTTCCGCCGCCCGACAAGGTCGACGAGATCCGCGAGCCGATCATCACCGCCAACATCCTCGTGCCGCCCGACTACGTCGGCGCGGTGCTCGGCCTGTGCGCCGAGAAGCGCGGCGTGCAGAAGAAGATGCAGTTCCTCGGCACGCAGGTGGCGCTCCAGTACCAGCTGCCGCTGGCCGAGATCGTGCTCGATTTCTTCGACCGGCTGAAATCGGCGAGCCGCGGCTACGCCTCGTTCGACTATGAATTCAGCCATTTCGAGCCGGCGCCGCTGGTCAAGCTCGACGTGCTGATCAACGGCGACAAGGTCGACGCGCTGGCCCTGATCGTGCACCGGGACAACGCCTACCAGCGCGGCCGCGAACTGGTCGACAAGATGCAGGAGCTGATCCCGCGCCAGATGTTCGAGGTCGCGGTGCAGGCGGCGATCGGCACGCACGTGATCGCGCGCGCCACCGTCAAGGCGCTGCGCAAGAACGTGCTGGCCAAATGCTACGGCGGCGACGTGTCGCGCAAGCGTAAACTGCTCGAGAAACAGAAGGCCGGCAAGAAGCGCATGAAGCAGGTGGGTTCGGTGGAGATTCCACAGGAAGCCTTCCTGGCCGTGCTGCAGGTCGGCCGCAAGTAAACCCAGGTAAGGACCGACGCATGCTGCTGCAGATCTCGACCGTGCTGGCCTGGCTGGCGATACCGGTGGGCTTGCTCGCCATCCTCGATGACTGGATCCTCCGGCCGCGCCGCCGCCTGGCGGCGCTCCCCGGGCAGGCCGCCGATCCGGGCTGGGCGCACGCCGCGTACCTCGCGATGCCGGTGGTCGTCGTCGGCGCGATCGTGCGCATCGTGATGTCCGAGCAGCTCGACTTCAGCCTCGTGCTGGTGCTGGTGCTGCTGGTGTCGGGCGTGGTCTGGATCGTCGACCGGGCGCTGCTCGCGCCGGCCCGCCAGCGGGCCGCGCAACAGGCGAACGCCGCCGGCGCCGTCCTGCCGCTGCCGGTCACCGTCGACTACGCGCGCAGCTTCCTGCCGGTCGCGGCGCTGGTGCTGGTGCTGCGCGGCTTCATCTTCGAGCCGTTCCGCATTCCCTCCGATTCGATGATGCCGACGCTCGAGCAGGGCGATTTCCTCGTCGTGAACAAGTTCGCCTATGGACTGCGCATACCGGTCCTGAACCGCAAGTTCCTCGACATCGGCGAGCCGCAGCGCGGCGAAGTGGTCGTGTTCCGCTATCCGCCGCATCCCGAGGTCAATTTCATCAAGCGCGTCGTCGGGCTGCCGGGCGACACGGTGCGCGTGCGCAATGACCAGCTGATCATCAACGGCGTGCCGGTGCCGATGAACGAGCAGGGACGCTACAACGACGGCTGCTACCAGAACATGCGCCTCGAGGAGGAAGTGCTCGGCGCGCATCGCCACCAGGTGCTGTCGTGCCGCACCAGCGGCGGCCTGTTCGCGGACAAGTCGCCGGCCTGCAACCGGGACATGGACCACAGCTACCTGTGCGTCGAGAACACCGAGGAAGGACTGCCGGACGCCAACGACACGACCTATGACCGCGTCGTGCCGCCCGGGCAATACCTGATGATCGGCGACAATCGCGACAACAGCTCGGATGGGCGGGTGTGGGGCTTCGTGCCGGAGGACCACCTGGTTGGCAGGGCCTCGCGAATCTGGCTGAATCTGCCCCTGGGCCGCTCCGGGTGGCCCGACTGGCATCGTTTTGGCAAGCGTATAGAGTAATGGGAACCCGAAGGAGTGCGACCCATGCGTAAGTCTCAGCGCGGCGTGACCATGATCGGCTGGATTCTACTGCTGATTCCCGTCGGTGTGCTCGTGTATGCCGGGATTCGCCTGGCTCCGGTGTATATCAACTATTACCGCGTGGTCGAGGCGCTGAAGCAGCAGGCCACGGAGTCCAAGGACGACGCGCAAATCAATCCGGAACTGGTAAGGCGCTCGCTCGAGAGGCGCTTCGATGTCGAGTACGTCGATCATCCCGCTGCCAAGGACATCGACATTCATCGCGATGGCGATCACTGGGTGGCGGTGGCCGACTATGAAGATCTCGCCCCGCTTTTCGGCAACGTCTCGATCCTGGTGCAGTTCCACAATCAGGTGGATCTGCAGTGACGGATGAGCGCGGCTGACCGGTCCGGCAGCGCGCCGGCGGCCGCATGGGTGCGCCGCCACCTGCAGTACGAACCGCGCGACGCCAGCCTGTTCGAGCAGGCGCTCACCCACCGGAGCGCCGCGCGCGCCAACAACGAGCGGCTCGAGTTCCTCGGCGACGCGATCCTGAACCTGGTCGTCGCGCAGTATCTGTACGAGCAGTACCCGGATGCCGACGAAGGCGCGTTGAGCCGGTTGCGCTCGGCGGTCGTCAGCGGCGCCTCGCTGGCGCGCGTCGCCGCGGCGCTGGAGCTCGGCGCGGCGCTGGCGCTCGGCGCGGGTGAACTCAAGAGCGGCGGCTACCGGCGCGAGTCGATCCTGGCCGATGCGCTCGAGGCCGTGTTCGGCGCGCTGTACCTCGAGGCCGGCATCGACACCGCGCGGCGCACGCTGCTGCGCATCCTGGCGCCGGCCCTGGCCGAGCTCGATGCGAGCGCCGAGGCCACGCCGGAGGGCCAGAAGGACGCGAAGACGCGCCTGCAGGAATGGCTGCAGGGCCGCGGCCTGCCGCTGCCGCGCTACCAGGTGGTGCAGGTCGAGGGCGAATCGCATTCGCAGACCTTCCGCGTCAGCTGCGATGTCGAGGCGGTCAAGGCCAGCGCCTTCGGCGAGGCCTCGAGCCGGCGTCGCGCCGAGCAGGCGGCCGCCCGGCAACTGCTGCAGCAGCTGGGCCTGTGAGCGCGTTCCGCAGCGGCTTCGTCGCGCTGGTCGGGCGCCCGAACGTCGGCAAGTCGACGCTGCTGAACGCGCTGCTCGGGCAGAAGGTCAGCATCGTCACCTCGCGCCCGCAGACGACGCGCCACCGGGTGCTCGGCATCAGCGAATCCGAGGCCGGCCAGATCGCCTTCATCGACACGCCCGGCATGCACCAGGGGCCGAAGCGCGCGCTGAACCGCGCCATGAACCGGGCGGCGGGCGCCGCGCTCGGTGACGCGGATCTGGCCGTGTTCATGGTCGAAGCCCTGAAGTGGACCGACGAGGACGCGATGGCGCTCGAGCGGGTGGTGCAATCGGGCCGGCCCGTCATCGCCGTCATCAACAAGGTCGATCGCGCGCGGCCGCGCGAGCGGCTGTTGCCCTACATTGCAGCGCTGGCCGGGAAGGCGGCGTTCGTGGCCGTCGTGCCGGTCTCGGCGCTGCGCGCCGACAACCTCGACGCGCTCCGTTCGGCGATCCTGGCCGCGCTTCCCGAAGGCGAGCGGCTCTATCCGGCCGGGCAGGTCACCGACCGCAGCGAACGCTTCCGCATCGCCGAACTGATCCGCGAGAAACTGACGCTCGAGCTCGTCGAAGAGCTGCCCTACGGCATCGCCGTCGAGGTCGAGAACTACGCCGAGACCGACGACGGCCGCATCGAGGTGCAGGCCGTGATCTGGGTCGATCGCGAGGGGCAGAAGCCGATCGTCATCGGCGCCCGCGGCGAGCGCCTGAAGCGCATCGGCCGCGCCGCCCGGCTCGAGCTCAACCGGCTGTTCGGCAAGCGCTACCACTTGACGCTGTGGGTCAAGGTGCGCGAGAACTGGGCCGACGACGCGCGCGCACTGCGCCAGCTGGAGCTCGAGTGACGGCAGGATGGCCGCGCCGGATGGGGATGGCCGGGTGAACGCGGGCTCCACCCGCGCGCGGCTGGCCTGCGGCTACGTGCTGCACCAGCGGCCGTACCGCGACACCAGCCTGATCCTGGAGCTGTTCGTGCGCGACCACGGCCGCCTGACGGCCTTCGCGCGCGGCGTGCGCGGGCCACGCAGCCGCTTCGCCGGGCTCCAGCCATTCCGGCCGCTGCTGCTGTCGTGGAGCGGCCGCGGGGAATCGCCGACGCTCAGTGGCGCCGAGGAGGACGGCCCGCCGCCGGCGCCGCTCCCTGCGGAGCGCATCCTCAGCGGGTTCTACCTCAACGAGCTGCTGCTGCGCCTGACGGTGCCGCACGATCCGCAGCCCGAGATCTACGCGCACTACGCCGCGACGCTGGCGCGGCTGCGTGCGGGCGATCCGCTCGAAGTCGTGCTGCGGCGCTTCGAGAAGCGCCTGCTCGACCTCCTGGGCTACGGCAACGACCTGCGCTGTGACGCCGGTGGCCGCGCAGTCGAGGCCGGCGGGTATTATCATTTCCGTCCCGGCGCCGGCCTGTGGCCGGCGGCCGCGCCCGACGCGGAGGGCGCGGTGCAGGGTCGCGTGCTGCTGGCGCTGGCTGCCGATGCGCCGCCGGACGACGCCGACGGGCAACGCCAGGCGCGGCAGCTGCTGCGCGCGGCGCTTGATCATTGTCTCGATGGCCGCGAACTGCGCGTGCGTGCCGTGGCGCGCGCGGTGGCCCGAATGGAGCGATCCTGCTGATGAGCCTGCCACTCGAACTGGGCGTGAACATCGATCATGTCGCGACGCTCCGCCAGCAGCGCGGCACGCGTTATCCCGATCCGGTGCACGCCGCGCTGATCGCCGAGCAGGCGGGCGCCGACAACATCACGCTGCACCTGCGCGAGGACCGGCGCCACATCCAGGAGCGCGACGTGCGCGCGCTGCGGGGGCTGCTCGCCACGCGCATGAACCTGGAGATGGCGGCCACCGCGCCGATGCTCGACTTCGCCTGCGAGATCCAGCCGGCCGACTGTTGCCTGGTGCCGGAGCGCCGCGCCGAGCTGACCACCGAGGGCGGGCTCGACGTGCGCGCCAACGCGGATGCCATCCGCCGCGCCTGCGCGCAGCTGGCCGGCGCCGGCGTGCGCGTGGCCCTGTTCATCGATCCGCACATCGAGCAGATCGATGCCGCCGCCGACTGCGGCGCGCCGGTCATCGAGCTGCACACCGGCGAGTATGCCGAGGCCGAGGGCGCGCAGCAGGTGCAGCAGCTCGAGCGGCTCCGCCTGGCCGCGCGCCACGGCGTGGCCCGCCGGCTCGAGGTGCACGCCGGGCACGGCCTGCACTATCGCAACGTCGGTCCGGTGGCCGCGATCGCCGAGATCAACGAGCTCAACATCGGCCACGCGATCATCGCGCAGGCGGTGTTCGACGGCCTCGGCGCGGCCGTGCGCGAGATGCGCGCGCAGATGCAGCGCGCGCGCCGATGAATCGGCGATGATCTTCGGCATCGGCGTCGACGTGCTGCAGCAGGAACGCATCACGCGCACCTACCGCCGCTTCGGCGAGCATTTCGTCGCACGCCTCCTGCTGCCGGCCGAACGCGCGCAGCTCGGGCGCACCGCGAGGCCCGAGCGTTTCCTCGCCATGCGCTTCGCGGCCAAGGAGGCGGTCGTCAAGGCGCTCGGCACCGGCTTCGCCCATGGCGTGTGGATCCGCGACATCGGCATCGTGCAGAACGAGTGGGGCCGGCCCGAGGTCGTCTATTCCGCGCGCGGCGAGCGACTGCGCCGCAAGCTCGGCGTCGGCGACGGGCACGTGACGCTGACCGACGAGGCGGGGTTGATCGTCGCGGTCGCCGTGTTGATGAAGGCCGCGCCGCGCAGGCGCCGCCGGCGCGCGCCGCACTCGCCAGCGCCGGCGCAGCGCCGCAAGGGCCGCCGGTGAACAAGCTGGTGTTCGACATCGAGACGGTGCCCGACGTCGAGCTCGGCCGGCGCGTGCTGGGTCTCGGCGACCTGAGCGACGAGCAGGTCGCCAAGGCCATGTTCAGCGCGCGCCGCCAGCAGGGCGGGAGCGACTTCCTGCCGCTCGAGCAGCACCGCATCGTGGCAATCTCCTGCGTGCTGCGCAGCCGCGAGCAGCTCAAGGTGTGGAGCCTCGGCGACCTCGACTCGAGCGAAGCCGAGCTGATCGCGCGCTTCTTCGACGGCATCGAGAAATACACGCCCGACCTGGTGTCGTGGAACGGCAAGGGCTTCGACCTGCCGGTGCTGCATTACCGCGCGCTGAAGGCGGGCGTCGCGGCGCCGCGTTACTGGGAGACGGGCGATGAGGACACGAGCTTCCGCTACAACAATTACCTCAGCCGCTTCCACTGGCGGCACCTCGACCTGATGGACGTGCTGTCGGGCTTCCAGAACCGCGGCCGCGCCTCGCTGGCGGACATGGCCACGTTGCTCGGACTGCCGGGCAAGCTCGGCTTCTCGGGCGAGCAGGTCTGGGACGCGGTGCTCGCCGGGCAGCTCGCGCAGGTGCGCCACTACTGCGAGACCGATGTGCTCAACACCTACCTGGTGCTGCTGCGCTTCGAGCTGTTCCGCGGCCGTCTCGATCCGGGCGCCTACGAGCACGAGCTCGAGCGCCTGCGCGCGCTGCTGCGCGGCTCGGACGAAGCGCACCACCGCCGGTTCCTCGAGGCCTGGGAGGCGGCGGCTTGAGCCGGCGCGGGCCGGCGGTTGCCGAGACCGGGCGGGTCGATGCGCTGAACCACGAGGGCGCGGGCGTCGTGCGCGGCGGCAAGACTGCGTTCGTCGGCGGCGCGCTGCCCGGAGAAACGGTCAGCTTCATCCGCCGCCGCCACCATCGCCAGCATGACGAGGCCGAGCTGCTGGCGGTGCTCGAACCCGCGCCCGAGCGCGTGGCGCCGCGCTGCGCGCACTTCGGCGTCTGCGGCGGCTGCGCCCTGCAGCACCTCGACAGCGCCTCACAGCTGGCGATCAAGCAGGGACAGCTGCGCGACAACCTGGAGCGCGTCGGCCGCGTTGCGCCGCGCGAGTGGCTCGCGCCGCTGACCGGGCCGCAGTGGCAGTACCGCCGGCGGGCGCGCCTCGGCGCCCGCTTCGTGCACGCGCGCGGGCGTTCGATGGTCGGGTTCCGCGAGCATTTCTCCAGCTACATCGCCGACCTGCAACGCTGCGAAGTGCTCGCCCGTCCCGTTGGCGAACTCGTGGCGCCGCTCGGCGAACTGCTCAGCGGGCTCGCGATCCGCGAGCGCGTGCCGCAGATCGAGGTCGCGGTGGCCGATGACGCGGTGGTGCTGGTGCTGCGCGTGCTCGAGGTGCCCACCGGCGCCGACGAACAGGCGCTGCTCGCCTTCGAGCAGGCGCACGGCGTGCGGCTGTACCTGCAGACCGGCGGCGCGAGCTCGGTGCGCCCGTTGCGCGAACCGGCCGCGACGCTCGAATACCACCTGCCGGAATTCGACGTGCGGCTGCAGTTCGAACCGGGCGATTTCATCCAGGTGAACGGCGAACTCAACCGCGCGCTGGTCGGCCGCGTCGTGGAACTGCTGCAGCTCGACGCGCGCTCCGAGGTGCTGGACCTGTTCTGCGGCCTGGGCAACTTCACGCTGCCGATGGCGCGGCGCGCCGGCCGCGTGACCGGGGTGGAAGGCGAGGCGGCGCTGGTGGCGCGCTCCCGCGCCAACGCCGAACGCAACGGCATCGCCAATGCCGGGTTCCACAGCGCCAATCTGGCCGGCGCGGATCTCGATGCGCTGCCCTGGGCGCAACGCGCCTACAGCCACGTGCTGCTCGATCCGCCGCGCGTCGGCGCGCGCGAGGTGCTGCCATTGCTGCGCCGGGTCGGCGCGCAGCGCGTCGTGTACGTCTCGTGCCACCCGGGGAGCCTGGCGCGCGACCTGGGCGTGCTGGTGCACGAGCTCGGCTTCGAGCTGCTCGCGGCTGGCGTCGCCGACATGTTCCCGCAGACCACGCATGTCGAATCGCTGGCCGTGCTGGCGCCCGGCAAGGGCCGGCGATGAGCGCCAAGCCCGGCGCGGTGCGCGGCAGTGGGCACGCGCCGCTCCGCTGAGCGACAATTGACGCCATGACACTGGGGCCGTTGATGGTCGATGTCGCCGGGTTGGAGCTGAGCGCCGCCGATCGCGAGGTGCTCGCGCATCCGCTGGTCGGCAGCGTCATCCTGTTCACGCGCAACTACGCCGATCCCGAGCAGCTCCAGCGCCTGGTGGCGCAGATCCACGCCGTGCGCACGCCGCGCCTGCTGGTGGCGGCCGACCAGGAGGGCGGGCGCGTGCAACGGTTCCGCTCGGGCTTCACGGCCTTGCCGCCGCCGCGGCTGATCGGCCACCAGTACGATCTCGACCGCGCCGCCGGACTGGAGCTGGCGCGGCGCCACGGCTGGCTGATGGCCTCCGAGCTGCTGGCCTGCGGGCTCGACATCTCGTTCGCACCGTGCGTCGACCTCGACTATGGCGTCTCGACCGTCATCGGCGATCGCGCGCTGCATGGCCGCGCCGCGGCGGTCGGCGAGCTGGCCGTCGCCTACATGCACGGCATGCGCGATGCCGGCATGGCGGCCACGGCCAAGCATTTTCCGGGACACGGCGCAGTCGTCGCCGATTCGCACCACGCGCTGCCGGTGGATCGGCGGGAGTTCAGCGACCTCGCCGACGAACTCACGCCGTACCGGCTGCTGATCGCGAACGGACTGCCGGCCGTCATGGTCGCGCACATCCTGTTCCCGCAGTTCGACGCGCAGCCGGCCAGCCTGTCGCGACGCTGGATCGGCGAGGTGCTGCGCGGCGAGCTGCGCTTCAACGGCGCGGTGTTCGCCGACGACCTGTCGATGGGCGGCGCCGCGGCGTTCGGCGACATCGTCGCGCGCGCGACGCAGGCGCTCGCTGCCGGGTGCGACGTGCTGCCGGTGTGCAATTCGCGCCCCAGCGTCGAGCGCCTGCTGTCGGAGCTGCGCGTGTCGCCCGACCCGGCCTCGCACCTGCGGCAGGCGCGGCTGCGCGCGCACGCGCATCCGGACCGCGCCGCGCTGCTGGCCTCGGACCATTGGCGCATCTGCCGCGAAGCGCTCGAGCGCTGTGCGCAGCCGCCGGCGCTGAAGTTCAGCTGAGCGCGGCGCGCCGGCCGCGCACGGCGTATGCTTAGGGATCGATCGAAACCGGGGGGAGCCATGCACCAGAAATTGTTCGCCGCCATCGCCGTGACGCTGATGGTCGCCGTCGCTTCCGGGCCCGCCGCCACGGCGGCTGATGCCGCGCTGGCCAGCGTCGTCGGCAACTGGCAA
>Ga0335070_10000744_pt1 | contig 36971 bp, 30 predicted proteins | sample Lox_Sample_13_FD_206722 | JGI IMG/M metagenome (GOLD analysis project Ga0335070, IMG submission 206722) | Soil microbial communities from Loxahatchee National Wildlife Refuge, Florida, United States - Lox_Sample_1.3 | ecosystem: Environmental > Terrestrial > Soil > Wetlands | place: USA... | reverse complement strand
CTACCAGCCAGTAATGCCAGGCGAAGGTCACGTTCGCCGCGAGCATCAGCGTGCCGCCGACCGACCGCGCGAGCAGGTACGGCCGGGTGAGCGCGATGCTGTCGGTGAACGGCCGCGCCGCGTCCAGCATCGCCCGGCCCTGCAGCCACCCCCCGACCGACAGCGAGGCCACGTAGATCAGCACGCCCACCAGCGCCAGCCAGAAGTGCCAGCGGATCAGCTTGTCGCTGGGCCACTCCCATTCGACCAGGCGGGGGATGATGAAGTACAGGCAACCGAAGAGGATCAGGCTCGCGAAGCCGTACACGCCGAGGTGCGCGTGCCCCACCGTGTAGTGCGTGAAGTGCACGATCCGGTTGAAGCCCCGCAGCGCCTCGACCGAGCCCTGGAGGCTGACGGCCGTGTAGATCATCGAGCCGGCGACGACGAACCGCAGCGTCGGGCTGTGCCGCAGCGCCGCGAACCGCCCCACCATCGTGGTGTGGAAGTTCACCGCCGTGGCCGCCACCGGGATGACCATCATCACGCTCGCCGTGATCGACGTGGTGATGAGCCACGCCGGCAGCGGGCCCCCGATCAGGTGGTGGATCCCGTTGAGCGAGTAGAAGAACGCCAGCGCCCAGAAGCCGACCAGCGACAGACTGTAGCTCTGGATCGGCCGGCCGAGCACCTTCGGGATGAAGTAGTACGCGCCCGCCAGCGCCAGCGGCGTGATGAACAGGCCGAGGGCGTTGTGGCCGAACCACCAGTTCACGGCCGCCTGCTCCACCCCGCCGAAGACCGGGAGGTTCGCCGTCGCGAAGATGATCGGGAACCAGACCATCGCCGCGAGCACGTACCAGACGCTGACGTAGAAGTGCTTGGTCTTCCGGCGCGCGACCGTGACCAGTACACTGATCGCCATCAACCCGCCCGCCACCACGACGATGGCGTCGATCGGGTACGGGATCTCCAGCCACTCCAGCCCGTCGTTCCATCCGGCGAGCACCGCGCCCAGCCCGAGGACGAGCCAGAGGTTCCAGCCCCACGCGGCCGCGATCGCGAGGCCCGGCCGGTACAGCGGAGCGCGCACCAGCCGCGGGATCATCCAGACCGCGAGGCCGACGAGCGACATCCCCGCCCACCCGTACGCCACCGCGTTGAGGTGCACGGTGCGCAGGCGGCCGAACGTCAGCGCGGCCTGCCCCGTGAGCCAGTCGGGGAACTGGAACTTCAAGGCCGCCACCAGCCCGAACACCGATCCGATGACGAGCCAGGCGACCGCGGAATGGAAGAACAGGAGCGCCGGGCGACGCGTGCTCTGGTCGGCCGCGACGCGCTCGGCGACCGCGATCTCGGGCGGCGGGCTGTCGAGGTAGGTCGCCGTAACGGTGGCACTCGCTTCGCGGCCGGACCGTGCGGGCGGCGCGACTGACGCGCCCGTGACGGATCGGCTTGCATCCGGCGCGCTCACGGGCCGCCCTCCGGCCCGCGCGCCGGGTCGTCGTCGTCGAAGACGAGGAACGCCGCCTCCGACGCGTCGGTGAACTCACCCTTCAGCGCCGCCCAGATGAACGCGCCGCAGGCGATCACGGCGCCCACGAAGCAGATGCCGATGATGTACACGGCCGCGCCGTTCATGGCTTGCGAAAATTGCGGCGGCCCGGAGGCCCCGCAAGCCACGCAATGTCGAGGTTTCGTGTCGGTTATCGGCCCGTCAACTCGTTCCAGCGGCCCACGGTATGCACTAGCTTCGTTCTCGGAGAACCGAAGGGAAGGTGCCGATGCTGCACATCATCCTGTGGGCCATTCTCGCCGTCTGGGTGGGGATCGCGCTCCTCATCCTCGTGGGCATCGTGTCCACGCTCGTCATCGCGATGGGGCGCGCGCTGCTGGATCGGCTCGGCATCCGCGGTACCGTGTGGTGTCCCGTGCTCCTACGCACGATGGCGGTGCTGGGGCCGCCCGCGGCCTTCGTGGGCGGCGCGACGCCGTTCGAGGACGTCAAGAAGTGCGAGCGGTTCGGCGACGGCACGATCCAGTGCCACAAGTGGTGCCTGAAGGCGGGCGAGCTGGCGGAAGCGGCGAAGACGAACTGAAGCGGCGCGGGCGCCGGCCCGCGCCCTAGAGATCGCGGCTCGAGAAGGCGGCGAAGGCGACGAGCAGGGCGACGGCCGCGACCAACCCGAACACCTCGACATCCGAGGTGGCGAGCCCGGCGGTCACCACCTGCTGCGGCTCATAATACATGAACAGGGACGCCGGACGGAGCGACGCGATCTTCGGCCAGACGCGCGCCGCGTAGTCCAGCACGTACGAGCCGGCCATCAGCCCCGAGGTCCAGGCGATGGCGGCGCCCGCCTCGCGGGCCAGCGCCGACACGAGGATGCCGACGGTGCCGGCCGCCACGAAGCACAGCCACATCGCGGTCGCGACCGGGAAGTACCGCCACGGGGTGACGCCCTCGAGCGGGCGCCCCACCAGGCCGACGAAGGTCCCCAGCCACGCCGCGAGCGCGAGCACGGTGAGACCGGCCAGGAGCGCGAGGAACGCCGCCACCACCTGGGCCCCGCGCACCACCGGCCGGGTGGCGACCAGGTCCATGGTCCCCCGGCCGATCTCGCCGGCCAGCGCCGCGCTGGGCACCCGCACCGCCCAGACCGCCATGAGGATGAGCGCGAAGGGGTGGGTGTAGCCGACGCCGATAATCCCCTGGGCGCTCACCGTCGCCACCAGGTCCTGGTTGAGCAGCGCGAGGAACTGGGGCGGGGCCGCGCGGAGCGCGCTGCTGAGGAAGTTCGAGACCGACGGCTCGCGCGCCACGAAGGTCATCATCCACTCGAACAGGGCCAGGCCGAGGGCGAGCGGGATGAGCGGCATCCGGTGCAGTCGCACGTGGTGGCGGAACAGGACGCCGATCACCGGTAGTGCTCCAGGAACGCTTCCTCGAGGGTCGGGTGCTCGACCAGCAGGTCGGCGAGCGGCAGCATGCCGAGGCGGGCGACCAGGGCGGTGACCTGCGATTGCGCGACGAGCAGCTCGACGTGCCGCGGCGCGGCGACCTTCACCTCGCCGAAGTGCGCGAGAGCGGCCGCGTCCACGTCGGCGCTGAAGTCGGCGACGACGCGGCGCCGCTCGGCCTCGCGCAGCTGGACCACGCTCCCCACCGTCACGAGCCGGCCCGCGCGGAGCATCGCGACGCGGTCGCACACGCGCTCGACTTCCGAGATGATGTGTGAGGAGAGGAAGACGGTGGCGCCGTGCCGGCGCATCTCGGTCACGATCTCGTAGAACGCCTGCTGCATCAGCGGATCGAGACCCTTGGTCGGCTCGTCGAGCAGGGCGAGCCGGGGCGCGCACTGCAGCGCCTGCACGATGCCGAGCTTCTGCTTCATGCCGTCGGAGTAGGTGCGGACCGGCCTGGTGAGCTCGGCCGCCCCCAGGGCGAGCCGTTTCAGGAGGCCGACCCGGGCCGTGGCGGGCCGGCCGGTCAGCTCGGCGAGGAAGTCGAGGGTCTCTTGCCCCGAGAGCCGCGGCCAGAACGCCATGTCCCCTGGGAGGTATCCCACGTCGCCGCGCCACGCCACGCTGCGCGAGACCTTCTTCCCGAGCACGATGGCCTCGCCCGCGTTCGGTCGCAGCAGGCCGAGCAGCAGGCGGATGGTGGTGGTCTTGCCGGCGCCGTTGGGGCCGAGGAAGCCGAACGCTTCGCCTTCGCCGACTTCGAGGGTCAGGTCCTCGAGCGCGGTGATCCGGCCGTACCGCTTGCTCAGCCCGCGCGCACGGATCGGGAACGCGTCGGCGCGGTCAGGCAGCGATGGCCTCCAGCGCAGCATACATCTCGGTCGCGCTCTGCGGCCGCGCCGCGGGGTCCTTGCTCAGGGCGCGCAGCACCAACGCCGCGAGCGAGTCGGGGACGTCGGCGTTCAGCGTGCGCGGGGACGGCGGGGTCTCCTCGAGCTGCTTCGCGATCAGCGTAATCGGCGTGTCGGCGACGAACGGCGTCCGGCCGGTGAGCGCCTCGAACAACACCGCGCCCGCCGCGTACAGGTCCACGCGGAAGTCGACCTCGCGGCCCAGCAGCTGCTCGGGCGCCATGTACTCGGGCGTGCCGACCGCCATCCCGGCCTGCGTCATCTGCTCGCTCCGCGTCGCGAGCCGCGCGATGCCGAAGTCCATCACCTTGAGCGTGCCGGACGGTTCCACGATCATGTTCTGCGGCTTGATGTCGCGGTGGATCACGCCCTGCTCGTGCGCGACCTCGAGGGCCCGACAGAGCTGCTTCCCGACCGTCAGCACCACGTTGACCGGGAGCGGGCCGCGGCTCTGGATCAGGTGCTTGAGCGACTGCCCCTCGACGAACTCCATCGTGATGAAGTAGGCGCCGTCCACCTCGCCGAGATCGTGGGTGCGCACGACGTTGCGGTGCGTGATCTTCCGTGCGAGCCGGATCTCCTGCTTGAACCGCTCGAGCGCCGCGGGCTCGGCCAGCAGGGCCTCCGTCTTCAGGGTCTTGATGGCGACCGCCTCGCCCAACTCCGCGTCCCACGCACGGTAGACGACCCCCATGCCTCCCACGCCGAGCACGCCGCGGATCTCGTAGCGTCGCGCGAAGACCTGGCCGGAGTGCAGCACCCCCGGCGACCCTTCCATCTGGCGCGCCATGGTCGGCGTCGCCAGGCCGCCCTCGGGCGTGTAGATCGGCTGGGTCACGCTGCTGGAGGACGTCGACATCACCTGGACGAGCTGCTGCTTCGCCTTGAGCTCCTCCACCATGCGGCGGAACGACACGGCCAGGTCGCCGATCTCGTCGCGCGTCTGAACCTCGACCACGGTCCCGTAGTCCCCTTCCGCAACGCGGTGCGCGGCCTCCGCCAGGGACCGCACCGGCCGCCCGATGACCCGGGCCACGGCGCCGGCGCCCGCGAGCGCGAGCAGCAGGCCGACGATCCCGGCCACCAGCAGCGTGCGCTGGGTCGCGCGGAACGCCGCCAGCTCCTCGCTGCGGGAGCGCAGGGCGAGATAGCCCCCGAGCGGCGAGGAGCTGCCCGCGTTCTGGAGGACCCGGTTGCGGCCGATCAGGAGATTGCCGTCGAGCTGGGCCTCCACGTCGCGATCCCCCGCCCCGCCCGCCGCCACCGCGCGGGCCACGGCGCTATCGAGGTGCGGCGAGCGCGCGACCGTGCTCGCGACCACGACCGGCCGGTTCAGAGAATCGAGCAGGTAGAAGATCATCTCGGAGCCCGAGGCCGCCCTCACCTCTTCGGCCAGCGAGTCGGTGATCTGGTGCGCGGCGAGCAGGGTCCCGACCACGGTCCGTCCGAGCGGTGTCGCCACGGCGAGGTACAGCCGCTGATCCGCCTGGTTCACGTAGCCCGCCGTCTGGCGGCCTGCGAGCGCCGGCTCGATGAGGGGCCCGCCCAGCGTGTCGCCCGCCGCGCCCGGCCGATCCGAGCGCGCCTCCAGGACCGCGTGCGCGTCGGTGATGAGGGTGTAGCTGGCGCCGAGCAGATCGCGGTACTGGGTGGCCAGATCGAGCAGCGAGCTGGAGCCACCCTTCCCGACGGCGGCGAGGAACGCCGGGATCTGCGCCGCGACGCTCGCGCCACTCGCCAGCTTGGCGTTCTCGGCCCCGATGACACCGTCCGCCGCGGCGACGGTGTTGTCGAGGCGGTGGTGCAGCGCCTCGTCGGCCGCCCGCGTGGCGCGCGCCGACACGACGGCGATCGTGCCTCCGAGCACCACGGCGACGACGAGGGCGCTCGCGCCGAAGATCTTGAGCGTCAACCCGACGCGGGGACCACCCCTAGTATCGCTCACGCGTGGCCCCCGACCCGTACTCCCGTCCGTACTTGTTCTTGTGCTGCACGTACTTGTAGCCGCTCGCGTCGAGCGCCACGCTCAGGTCCGCCAGGCCGCCTTCCGGTACGACGATCTGCTGCGTCACCTCGGGGGCGCGCTCGTGCCACACGTGCAGCGTGTAGCTTCCCGCCGGCACGTCGGGGATCGTGAAGGACCCGTCGGCCCCCGGCTGCGTGAAGTAGGCGTTGTCCCGCACCAGGATGAACCCGACCATCCGCGGATGGATGTTGCAGAACACGGACACGACGCCGGGCTGCCGGAACCGGTGCTCGGCCTTCTCGCCCCGCCCGTACAGGCCAAGATCGAAGGAGTTGCGGTCGCTCAGCGAGAAGACGTTGTGATTGAAGGGATCGCGGTTGGGGAAGACCACGGTCGACCCGACCGGCACGATCGTCACACGCGGCGAGAAATTGCGGCCGTCGAGCGTCATCTCCACGCGCACCGGGTTGGCCCGGGGGCCCCGGTCGAGGTAGACGACCGCATTCCCGACGTCGGTCGCCTCTTTCCCTCCCGCCTCGGTCACCGTCACCTTGCCGCTGACCTGGGCCCGCGCAGCGGGGGCGGCGGCCGCCGCCACCACCAGCGCGGCCGCCAAGCGGAACCTCCCGCTTCGCCGTATGTTTGGCATGCGCACGAGTCTATCCCAACAGGAAGCGTAGTCAAGCGCGCCACGCACTCGCGAGGAGAAGCCCGTGAGCCCGAGAACTCGCCTGGCTCTCTGCCTGCTGCTGGCTGCGGCCGCGCCGTTGGCGGCGCAGCAGCCACGCCCGGCGCCGCCCCAGCAGCCGGCGCCCCGCCCTCAGCCTCCGCGGCCGGACACGGGTGCGCCCCGCGCCGCGCGGGCGGATTCCATCCAGCGCGCGCAGCAGGCGAGACTCGACTCACTCGCCGAGCGGGCCGACTCCCTCGCCGACGCCATGCAGCGCCTCCAGCAGCAACTGGGCGAACAGGCGCAAGCGAAGGTCGGTTCCCGCCTGCGGAACCGGGTCGAGCTGTCGGGGCTGGTCCTAATCAACGGCTTCTACAACAGCGCCAAGATGAACGTCGCCGACGTGCCCGGCTGGGTCTCACGCAGCCAGGACACGACCGGGCTGCCGAACGCGCAGCTCGGCGGCCTGATGCGGCAGACGCGGCTCGGCCTCACGGTGAGCGGCGTCCGGGCCGCGGGCGCCGATCTGGGCGCCGACCTGCAGCTCGACTTCTTCGGCGGCTTCCCGGGGAGCGGCGACGACCGGTTCTTCACCCCGCCGCGCATCCGTACCGCGAACGTGCGCCTCGACTGGCCCCACGTCGGGCTGCTCGTCGGCCAGGAGGCGCCGCTGGTCTCCCAGCAGAGCCCGGTCTCCTTCGCGCAGATCGGCTGGCCGGGCTTCTGGGGCGCGGGCAACCTGTGGGAGTGGATCCCGCAGGCGCGCGTCACGGTCGAGCTGGGCACCGCGGTGCGCGTGGGCCTGCAGGCGGCGGCGCTCGATCCGGTCCAGGTGCGGGACGAGCCGTGGGCCACGCCGATCGCGGCGGACGCCGGCGAGAAGAGCGGCAGGCCGGCGGTCGAGGGGCGCCTGTACGTGGACTGGGGCGACGAGGAGACGGAGAGCGTCATCGGCATCGGCGTGCACCGCGCGTGGCTCGCCACTGCCGGCGACTCGACCCTCGCGAGCCAGGCGGTCACCGCCGACTTCCGCGTCGTGCTCTTCAAGATGGTGACCATCGCGGGCGAGGCCTTCAGCGGGCAGGCGCTGGCCGGGCTGGGCGACGGGGGCGTGGATCAGAGCTTCGGCCCGCAGGGACAGCCGATCCGCACCAAGGGCGGCTGGGCCCAGGTCAATGTGCAACTCCCCTCGGGCTGGGAGTTCGGCGGCGGCTTCGGCATGGACAATCCGAACGACACCGATTTCCTGCAGGCCGACGCCACGGTGCCCGCCGCGGCGCGGCTGAAGAACGTCGCGTACCAGGGCCACCTGCACTGGAAGCCCGGCGGGGGGCTGCTGCTGGGCGCGGAGCTGTGGCGGTTCCAGACCACGTACCCGCAGGGCTCGATCAGCGCCAACCACTTCAACGTGTTTGCGGGGGTGGCGTTCTGAGATGACATGAAAGGTGAGAGGTGAGATGCCATGTCGCGGCCTCTCACCTCTCGCGCCTTTTGACCTCTCACCTCTCACTTCGCCCTCTCACCTCTCACGCCTCACCTCTCACCTCTTCCGCTTTATCGCCTTGAAGGTCCCCATCTGAAACGCGTTCCCCGTCTCCTGGGACGTGTACCAAACGTCGCCCGACAGCGTGTCGCCCCGGAGGGCACCCCTCATGTCCATCGTGCCCTTTCCCTGCGGCGGCTGGAAGTGCACGATGACGCTGTCCCCTGGCAGCGGCCACCACACGGCGGCCTGGCCCGTGCGGCCCCGCGGCGCGCGGGTGTATCCGGGGAGGTTGAGGGTCGCCGAGAGCTGGGTGCTCGACGCCGCCGTGGCGTCGGGTGCGGCGAGGGGCCGGTAGGCCAGCTCGAGCGTCGCCGCCGGCACCGGGGCCTGGCGGCCCCGTCCCCGCGGACGCGGCTGCGGCGGCTGCCGGTTGGGCAGCGTCGTCGTGAGATCGTAGGTGCCGGTCGCCTCGTGCGGCGCCACGACCGGCGCCGCGGGCGGGACGGGCGGCGGAGGCGGGGGCGCGTGGGAGCAGGCGGTGAACAGCACGGCCATCAGCGCGGTGCCTGCCCTGAGCGTCGGTCTGCTCATGGTTGTCCACTCCGCAGGCTGTCGAGCTCGGCCATCGTGCCGGTCGCCGGGCGGCGCTCTCGCTGGAGCCGGCGCGCCGCACGCTCGGTCTGCCGCATCACCCGCAGCAGGTTGAGCCCGATCACCTTCTCCACGTCCGCATCCTTCCACCCGCGCCGCAGCAGCTCGGCGGTGAGCGCCGGGAATCGGCTCACGTCATCGAGGCCCCGGGGAGCGCAGTCGATCCCGTCGAAGTCGCTCCCGTAGCCGACGTGGTCGACGCCGGCGACGCGCCGGACGTGCTCGATGTGGTCCGCCACCACGCCCAGCCCGGGCCGCGGCGGCGCCACGTGCGCCGAGGTCCAGTCCCTCAGCGCCCGACCGACCGCGGCGCTGTCGGCACCGTACCGGCGCTGCGCCTCGGCGGCAGCGACGCGCTGCTCGCGCGCGTAGCGCGCCGTCGCCGAGTCCACGAAGGCGCAGTAGAAATTCACCATCACGACGCCCCCGTTCCGCCGCACCATCCGGAGGATGTCGTCGGGGACGTCCCGCGGCACGTCGGTCAGCGCTCGCGCCGACGAGTGTGAGAAGATGACCGGCGCCGCGCTCATCCGCAGCACCTGCGCCATCACGGAGTCCGACACGTGCGAGAGGTCCACCAGCATCCCGAGGCGGTTCATCTCGCGCACCACCTCGCGCCCGAACGGCGTCAGGCCGTGGTGGGTGGAGTCGTCGCCGGCCGCATCCGCCCAGGCAAGCGTCGCGAAGTGCGTGAGCGTCATGTAGCGGGCGCCGAGATCGTAGTACATGCGGAGCAGCGGCAGCGAGTTCTCGATGGCGTGTCCTCCCTCCACGCCGATCAGGATCGCGACCTTCCGCTGCCGGTGGATGCGCAGCACGTCGTCCGCGGTGCGCGCCAGCGCGAGGTCCCGCGGATAGCGCTCGGGCAGCCGGCGCACGATGTCGATCTGCTCCAGCTCCGTACGCGCGGCGCCGCCGGTCATCAGCCACGCGGGCACCCAGGTCGAGAGGAAGACCGCGCCGACGCCGCCCGCACGCAGCCGCGGGATGTCTGTCATGAGCCGCGGTTGCGGCTTCGAGATGTCGAGACTGTCCCAGGAGAAGTTCGGGCGGCGGATCGCCGTGCTATCTTCGGCGCCGCTCCCCAGCGTGCGCAGCTTCCACGGCAGGTCGTTGTGCCCGTCGATCATCGGTACCGCGCGGTGCAGCCGCAGGGCGTGGCGCAGCAGCGCCGCGTCGCTCTGCGCGGCCAGCGGGCTCGCCGCGAAGGAGAGCAGGAACAGCAGGGCTATGGGTCGCATCACGCGTTACGATACTCCCCGGCCCCCGCTAGGACAACGCGCGCAGGCCTAACCGAAGAAGACCAGGGCGGGGAGGAAAACCAGCGTGAGATTCACGTAGACCTCAGCGAACTGCTCGACGATCGTCAGCAGCGACAGCATCTCTCCGGCCGTGAGCGCCCTCCCGTTCGGGCCGCTGAACGCGGGCTGGCCGCTCGTGTCCGCGCGGACCGTCGCGAACGTCGAGCCGTTGAACTTGAACTCGACGTTCGTCGAGTCCGCCTTCACGCCGCCGATCACCTCGACGGAGCCGTTGCGCTGGAACAGCCAGTCCAGCGTCTCGCTCTTGCCCGCCGCTGCGCCGGAGTACGACGTCTGCATCGTCACCGTGGCGCCGTTCCCCGTCGCGTGGTAGTTCGTCACCAGGCTGCTGTCCGGCAGGGACAGCAGGTGCGACAGGTCGAAGGTCACCTGAGGCCCGGAGGTCACGACGTCCTGCACGTAGCCGACCGCCGTGAGGCTCAGGCTCGTCGTCGTCTTGACCTCGGTGACCGTGTAGTCGGCTGAGGTGAGGCTGCCGACGCGCAGCACGAGGTGGATGCCGTTGGACTGCGCGTTGCTGACGTCGATCAGGTCCACGAGCCCCGTCGTCCGCAGCGGCAGCGTCGGCTTGAGCGTCGCCGTATCGACGGCGTACAGGATGAACCGGATGCCGTTGGCCGGCGCCCCCGACAGCGTGGAGTCGATGATGCGGTAGCGCCCGCCCGAGGCCGTGTCCCACTGGAACGTCTTGCCGAGCTCGTTCGCGGGGAAGAGCGCGAGCGTGGCCGTCGGGGCGCGGCGCGCCAGCTGCAGCATCAGGTCGCGCGGCGTGGCGCGCGCGGCCGGCCCGGCGCCGGGCACGAGCTGCGGCAACACCGGCGGCGCGGCCAGCACCACGCTGCTCGAGATCGCCGCCAGGCTCTGGAATACCGCGTTCTGCGAGAAGGCCGCATTGAGGTTGGTGACTGCGGTCGCCATGGCCGACGGGTCCGACGACGACGGCGAGGTGCTCTCGCTGCAGGCGCCGGCCAGCAGCGTCGCCGCCACCGCGGAGGTCGCAGTCCAACGCGTGATCCGGTTCATCGGTGCGCTCCTTGCGCTCGCCGGGTCGTACCCGGCACCGCAACCTGCCTGAGGTCCGCATGCCGCGCCGTGACCTGAGACACCGCCACCGCACGGCGCCGCCACCCGACGAAGGTTACTGCGATGCGGCGCCCGATGGCAGACGGATCTCGACGCGTCCGGCCCCGGCCGCGACGGACCACAGGGGCGTCACCGATTCGCCCTGCACCGTCCGCTCGAGGCCGTGCTCCGACTTCGCGACCGTTTCGATCGGGTACCGCCACAGCTCCGCCGGCGGCTCGACGCCGATATCCAGCGAAGCCGAGAGCGAGATCTCGGGCGCGAGGCGCGCGCCGGCCGGGAAAGCGGCCGGATCCCAGCGATAGGACACCGCCAGCGCGCCGCCGGCCGTCACGCGTATGTGCTTCTCCCACCGGACCTCTCCGTCGCTCTCCATCACCACCTCGAGCGCATCACCGCCCCCCTCGAGCCGGTAGCGCAGCGGCGTCCGAGCCCAGGTCCTGATGGGTGAGTAGTGCCCGCCTGCATACGCGTCCTGCGCGAGGTCCCCGGCGAGGATCCGATCCACGAACAACGCCCGGTCCTCCGCATCGTAGGGCGGCGCCTGCGGAGGCTGCGGCGAGCCCGCGTGCTGCGCGTGATGATCCGGCGCCTTCTGGTCGTGGTACGCCTCGTGGCGCCTGGTCAGCACGTCGGCGTAGTTGGTCAGCGATGCGAAGAGCGAATACTCTTCCACGGCGCCGCCCCGCGCCGGAGCGATCACCACTGAGACCGCCGACGAATGGACCCAGACCTCGTCGCGGCCGTCGTGGTCTACGTCCACGATCTCGGCACTCAGCTCCTCGCCGGCCCGCAGCAGGCGCTCCGCCAGCACCAGGTTCCTCCAGATCGCGCTCCGCAGCCAGGGCAGGTAGAGGCCCCCGAACACCCCGTGCCAGTATGCGTCGTTGCATTGGGCGCGCCCGATGGCGCGCCGGGCGTCGGCAAGGTCGGACGCGCCCTGCGTCCGGGACCGGGCCCGGTGCAGGGCCGAGAGCGCCAGCATCTTCTTGTGCATCCGGTTCGACTCGGGGTAGCGCACCAGGAAGTTCCGCCAGTGCGCCCCGCGCACGAGGCCTGCGTCCGGGCCGGCGAGCCGGTGCTCTCCCATCTCCCGCTCGAGGCCTTCGAGGCGGCCGACGGCCTCGGGAGGCAGCGCCCACTTCTCCATCTCGCGGTACGACACCGCGGGCACGTAGGCGAGGCCCCCGCTGGCCACCTCGTTCAGCGCGCCGGAGAACGTCACGAGCCGGACCTCGCCGCGCCCCATCGCCCCGAGCATCACGTCGAGGAACTCGCTGAGCCATCCGCGCTCGTAGACCCACGCCCTCGTCCCGGGCCACCCTCCGAACTTCTCGCCGTCGTCGGCGAGCACCGCGAGCCGGTGCCCGGCCGCGCGCAGGTGCTCGAGGTAGCCGAGCACCTGTCCCGGCGGCTTGAACGGCACCAGGTAGCGCAAGCGCTCGTCGATCGGGAACAGCGCGAGCCGCTTCCCGTCCGCCTCGGTCCACCACGGCGCGTGGAGCCGCTCCCTGGGGATCGCGCTCACGAGGAAGTGACGGTCGTCGACCAGGGCGTACCGGACGCCCGCTTCGGCGAGGTCCGCGGCGAGGTCGGGCTCCCACACCCGCTCGGTGAGCCACAGCCCATCGGTCCGGATGCCGGCCCCGAACAGCCGGTGCAGCTCCTCACGCATCCGCACCACCTGCTCGACGCGATCCGCCCGGGGCAGCGCCGCCAGGATGGGCTCGTCGTAGCCGGAGAGGAGCAGCTCGACTTTGCCGTCCGCGGCGAGGCGGCCGACGAAGTCGAGGAAGGGCCGATCATGCGCCTCGAGCCACGCGAGCAGCGGGCCGGACACGTGCAGCGTGAAGGGCGCGAAGCCGCGCTCGGCGAGCCGCTCGAGGAACGGGCGATACGCCTCGCGCACGTGCTGCTCGACGATATGATCGAAGTTGCCCACCGGCTGGTGGTCGTGCACGCCGAAGGCGAAGCGGATCGGCTCCACGTCAGCTGCCGGCGGCGAACCCGAGCCGCTCGGCCACCGGCGCGAGGCGGGCCGCCTCGCGGGCCGGCAGCGCCGCGCGCGCGCGGGCGAATGCGGTCTGTGCGTCGAACGGCACCGGCCGCCCCAGCAGCTCCAGCAGGTCGAGCAGGTCGAGCACGGCGCGCATCGCATCCGCCGGGGCCCGGGGCAGCAGCCCGATGTGCCACACCAGGCCGCGCTCCGCCACGTCGGCCAGCGGCGAGCGTCCGTGGCAGAGGGCTTCCGCCTCCTCCGGCGTGAGGACGCGCTCCATGATGTCCGCGATCAGCGCGGAGGTGACCGCCCGCCGCTCGCGCTCCGTGAGATCGGCCAGCGACAGGCGCGTCGTCGCGCCCGGCGCGCCGCCCGGCGGCGCGACGGTCACGGCGAACCGCCAGCCCCCGAGCGGCTGGACTCCGACGTCGTATACCGACAGGCGGCCCGAGCGGCGATGCACGACCTCGACCCGGTCCCCCCCGCTCCCCGACACGTCGTAGCAGTACATCTGGCCGCCGGCCACCATGGGAACGTAGCGGCGCCGCGCCGCGTAGCTTCCCGCCACCCGGGCCGGCGCCGCGACGCGGGGCCGCGCCTGCTCGAGATAGATCCTCCGACCGTCGCCCACGGCGGGGTCGTTGCTCACCGCGTCCGCCAGCCGCTGCGCGAAGCCGCTCTCCAGCCGCGCGCCCATCGAGCCGGCCAGCTCGATGGCGTGCGCGCCGTAGCGCATCACCTGGAGCGGCTCGAGTCCGCCGATGTCGTCGAAGAACCAGGCGCACGACGTGAACAACGCCAGCGCATCGTGCTCGAGCTCCAGCAGCTCGCGCGCCCGGGCCGTCTCGGCCGCGGCCAGCGGACGCGCCGCCTGCGCGGCTACCAGCTCGCCGATCGCCCCGGCGCCGCTCCCGCGGGTCGTGCCGTACGCGTCCCGCGCAGCCCACGGGTCCTTGAACAGCTTCCCGCCCTCCAGCTCGAAGGTCCGGTGCAGCTCGCCGGCCAGCCACTCCGTCGCCGCGCGCAGCGGGGCGCGCCACTTCTGGTTCCAGCCCCGCTCCGGCGCCATGCGGCACCCGCAGTCGGACCGCCACCGCTCGACCCCGTGGACACACGACCACGAGCTGGGCTCCACCAGCTCCACCCGCTCCACCGGGGGGTGCGCCGCGAGGAACGCGGCGTAGTTGGTCACGGTCGCGTCGGGGCGCTGCTCCAGGATCTCGAGCACCTTCGCCAGCGCCATCTCGGCGAACTTGTGATGGTGCCCGAAGGTCTCGCCGTCGGTCGCGAGCGACACCAGCGCGGGCGGCTCGGCGCCGCCGGCCTCCAGCATCCGCTTCGCCCACGCGAACGCGTCTTGGAGCAGCGGCCCGAAGGCGACGTCGTGCGAGAGATCCCCGTCGTAGAAGAACAGCGCGATCTCGCGCTTGCCGCGGGTGACGTACCGGCCCGGCAGGCCGCCGGACGGTACGCGCTTCGCCTGGTGCGGGCCGAGGATGGTGAACCGGATGTCGTGGGCGGCCAGGACGTCGAGCGTCTCGTCGTCCACTGCCGTCTCGGGGAGCCACATGCCCTCGGGGGTCCGGCCGAACCGGCGCCGGAAATCCGCGATCCCCCACCGGACCTCGGTCACCTTGTCGCGCCGGGTGCTGAGCGGGAGGATCACGTGGTGGTACGGCGCGGCGATCGCGTTGCCGTGGCCGCCGAGGGCCCGGCAGCTCGCCCCGTCCGCGTCGAGCACCGCGCGGTACGTGACCGGCGCCTCGTCCTCCAGCCACTCCATCAACGTCGGGCCGAAGTCGAAGCTCATCCGCTCCAGGGCGTTGACGATGCGCGTGATCCGCCCCGCGCCGTCGGGGATGCGCGCCGCCACCACCGCGCGGTAGCACTCCGCCTCGACGCGCTGGTTCCAATCGTGGAACGGCGCCGCCGTGGCCTCCGTCTCCACGTATTCGAGCCACGGGTTCTCGCGCGGCGGCTGGTAGAAATGGCCGTGCAGCACGGCCGACCGGGACCGCATCAGTTCCCTCCCACCGTGCTGCCCCGCCCGACCACGCCCTCGACCTCCCGCAGCACGTCGGGGAAGAGCGCGTCGCGCGCGAGCAGCTCGTCCGCCGCGCGCCGGGCTCCCTCCGGCAGCGCGCCGCGCGCCGCCGACTCGAGGAAGCCGACGAGCCGCTCCGCGTCCCCGGCATGGAGCGTGAAGCGGCGCTCCGCGTAGTCCGTGACCGCGCCGGTGGTCATGATGAACTGCCAGTCGGACGCCTGCGCCAGGAGCAGCTCGCGAGCCGCCTGGGCCAGCACCGGCCGGGCGTCGGCGGAGCCGAGCACCCGCGGCGTCACGTCCCAGAACCGGTCCTCGAGGGCCCAGAGTCTCCGCCAGGTCCAGCGCGTTCCGTCGTTCAGCCACATCCCGTCATCGCCGCCCGCGCCCCACGAGCCCGCGATCAGCTCGATCGCCGCCCCCGGCGCGTGTTGGCGCAGGTGCTCCGAGGCCGTCACCGCCCGCACCGCGGGCCGGTCGCCGAGGTTGCGGTACACGGCGCCGAGGAAGTCCACGCCCTCGAACCACCAGTGGCCGAACAGCTCGGTATCGAACGGCGCCGCGATCACCCCGTCGGCGGACGTGTCGCCGGAGCGCTGCAGACTCGATAGCAGGGACGCGAAGTGGGAGGCGTGCATCGCCACCTGCGCCAGCGCCGCGGATGGGTCGTAGGGTCGCTTGTCGCCCAGGTCGGAGTTCGGCCAGCTGACCCGCCACAGCTTGAGGCCTCCCGGCCACCGGATCTTGTGGAACTCCAGGTACCACTCGTCGCCGGGGTACCCCTGGTCCCGGCTCCACACCTGCATCGAGGAGCGCGGGTCGCGGACCAGCGCGGCCACCCGGGATGCGGTTCCGTCCGCTCCCACCAGATAGGCGCGGTAGGGCGTGCGCCACGCGCCGTCGCCGCGGTGGCGAGGCGGATCGCGCCGCTCGGCGTCGAAACGCTCCGCACCGATGGGCACCCTCGCATAGCCGCCGAGCGCGCTCCCCGCGTGCGCCAGGTGCGCGTCCGTGAAGAAGTACCGGATCCCCGCCGCGGCCAGGTGTTCCTCGATCCCGGCCCGCGGTCCGGCGTTCGGCGCGCCGGGCAGCGGCTCCCACCAGCCGCGCGGGCGATAGGCGCACTCCGGGAGCCAGCACCCCGCGGGGTCCCGGCCGAACAGGCGCCGGTGCTCGGCCACGGCGACCGCCAGCTGGAGCCGCACGCTCTCGTCGCGGGCCAGCAGCGGCAGGTAGCCGTGCGTGGCGGCGCAGGTCGTCACTTCGAGGTGGCCGGCAGCCTCCTGCCGTGCGAACGCCGCAGCGATGTTCCGGCCCTCCGCCTCGAAGCGCGCCTGGAGCCGGCGGAACCTCGCCTCCCAGAAATCCACCAGCGGAAGGAGCGCGCCGTCGCCCGTCGCGGGCAGGGATCGCCGGGCCTCGTCGCACGACGCCAGACGCTGGGCGAAGAAGGCGTCCAGCTCCGATCCGAAGAAGGGGTCCGCGAGCTGATTGGCGAGCACGGGCGAGACGCTGAGCGTGAGCGGAGCCGGGACGCCGCGCGAGGCCAATTCGTGCACCTTCTCGATCAGCGGGAGATACGAATCGACCGCCGCCTCGCACAGCCAGTCGCTGCCGTGCGGCCAGCGCCCGTGTCGCAGCACATACGGCAGGTGGCTGTGGAGGGCGAGGACGAAGTCCATCCCCGCCCTACCGGGCGACGGGGGACGCCGAGAGCACCCGCCGGTAGACGGCGGCGTACGCCGCCGCCGAGTGCTCCCAACTGAAGTCGCGCTCGACCGCGTGCTCGACCATCCACGCCCAGCGCGCGGGCGTGCGGTAGGTATCCACCGCTTCCTCGACCGCCATGGCGAGGGCCCCGGGCGCGTAGGCGTCGAACAGGAAGCCGGTCTCGCCGTCCGCCACCGTGTCGGCGAGGCCGCCGACGCGCCGGGCGACCGGGATGGTGCCGTAGCGCTGCGCCGTCATCTGGGTGAGGCCGCACGGCTCGAACAGCGAGGGGACGAGGAAGATGTCCGCCCCGGACATGATCCGGCGCGCCATCCGGTCGGTGAAGCCGAGCCGCACCCCGACCCGCTGGTGCGAGGACGCCGCGATCGCCGTGAGGGCCCGCTCGTAGCGGGGTTCGCCGCGCCCCGTGAACACGAACTGGGCGCCGTTGCCGAACAGCGGCGGGTTGTCGATCACCAGGTCGAGCCCCTTCTGGGGTACCAGCCGCGCCGCCATCCCGATCAGGGGGACGTTGTAGCGGACCGGCAGGCCGAAGGTGCGCTGCAGCGCCGCCTTGCAGCGCCGCTTGCCCGAGAGGTCGTTCGCCGAGAAGTTCGCGCTCAGCTGCGGATCGACCGCCGGGTCCCACAGCTCGACGTCGATCCCGTTGACGATCCCCAGCAGCCGGTCGCCCAGCCCCCGGAACGCGTCGTGGAGGCCGAAGCCGCCCTCGGGGGTCGTCAGCTCCCACGCGTGCGTGGGGCTCACCGTGGTCACGAAGTCCGCGAACGCCATCCCGCCCTTGAGGTAGTTCACCCGGCCGTACCACTCGAGCAGCCGCCAGTCGTAGAGTGACGACGGGAGGCCCACGACGCGCATCATCTCCGGCGGGAACCACCCCTGGAACGCGGCGTTGTGGATCGTGAGGACGGTGCGCACCCGGTCGTAGAACTCCTGGCCGGAGTACGTGGTGCGGAGGTAGACCGGCACCAGCGACGCGTGCCAGTCGTGCGCGTGGACCACCGCGGGAGCGTTGGTGATGCGCGGCAGCACCTCGAGAGCGGCCTGGGCGAAGAAGGCGAACCGGAAGCCGTTGTCGCCGTAGTCGGCGCCACCCGAGCCGTACGGACCGGGCCGGTTGAAATACCCGTCGTGCTCGAGGAAGAAGATCCGCGGAGCCCGCGGGGAGCCCGGCGCGCGGAACAGCCGGGTCCACTCGAGCCGGGGCCCGACCTGCACGGAGAACGGCCGGCCGACCGGCACCAACTCCTCCGCCGTGCGGCGGACCGAGCGGTGCAGCGGCATGATCACCGCCGTCGGCACGCCCGCTGCGGCCTGGCAGCGCGCCAGCCCCGCCACCGCGTCCGCCAGCCCGCCGGTGTGCGCGTACGGCGCGTATTCCGCCACGACGTGCACGACGCCGACGGGCCCGTCCGGGCTCGACCCCAGGAGCAGCGGCGGCGGCGCGGGTGCCCGCCAGGGCGCCGGGCGGAGCGGGGCGGACATGGACGCGTGCGCGCTAGGCAGTGGGCGGATCGTCACCCGCGGCGTCGCCACGCAGCGCGGGGGCGTAGTAGGACTGGACGTACTGCTGGACCATCCGGCGCGCCGTGAACCGCTCGCCGACCGTCTTGAGCGCGTGCTTCATCTTCGCCACCCAGCCCGTGGGCACGCCCCGGCTGTCGCGATCGTAGAACAGCGGGACGATCTCGTCCTCGAGCAGGGTGTACAGCTGCTCGGCGTCCCATTCGTCGCCGTCGCTCCCCTCCGGCACCGGCTTGATCGCCCACCCGTTCAGGCCGTCGTACGCCTCGAACCACCAGCCGTCCAGCGTGCTGAGCTGCGGCACGGCGTTCAGCCCCGCCTTCATCCCGCTGGTCCCGCACGCCTCGAGCGGCGGGCGCGGCAGGTTCATCCACAGGTCCACGCCCTGGATCATCCGGTGCGCGAGGTGCAGCTCGTAGTCCTCGAGGAACGCGACCCGCCCTTCCAGCCGCGGGTCGCGGGAGAACTGGTAGACCTCCTGCAGCATCTTCTTCCCGTCGTCGTCCGCCGGGTGCGCCTTGCCCGAGAACACGATCTGCACGGGGCGCCAGGTGTTGATGAGCAGCTTCCGCAGCCGCTCGATGTCCCGGAAGATCAGCGTCGAGCGCTTGTAGGTCGCGAACCGCCGGCCGAAGCCGATCGTGAGGGCGTCGGGGTCGAGCAGCGTGCCGGCGCCGACGACGTGCGCGGAGTCCTTCCACTCGTCGGACCAGCGCCGGCGCGCCTGCTCGCGGATGAAGCTCATCAGGATGCCTTTCAACTCCGTGTGCACGAACCAGAGCACCTGATCGTCGAGCGTGAGCACCTTCTCCCACAGCGCCGGATCGTCGAGGTGGTTCCCCCAGTCGGGACCCAGGTGATTGTCCAGCAGCGCCATCATGCGGTGCGACATCCAGGTCGCCAGGTGCACGCCGTTGGTGACGTGGCCGATCGGCACCTGGGTGGCCTTCTTCCCCGGCCACAGATCGTGCCAGATCCGGCGCGATTCCTCCGCATGGCGCTTCGCCACGCCGTTGACCCGGCTCGAGAGCCGCTCGGCCAGCACCGCCATGTGGAACTGCCCGTGATCGCGCTTGGGATGGTAACCCAGCCGCATGAACTGGTCCCGGCTGATCCCCACTTCATCCCAGACGGGGCCGGTGCACCGCTCGACCAGGTCGTGCGGGAAGGCGTCGTGCCCGGCCGGCACCGGCGTGTGCGTCGTGAACGTGGACGTCAGGCGCACCTGGCGCACCGCGTCGTCGTACTTCGTCCCGTTCGCCAGGCACTCGCGCAGCCGCTCGACCAGCATGAAGGCCGCGTGCCCTTCGTTGGAGTGCCACGCCCCCGGATTGATCCCGACGGCCCGCAGCACCCGGACGCCCGCCGTGCCGAGCGCCCACTCCTGCTTGAGCCGCTGCTCGGGCCCGCCCGCGTACAGCCGCCCGGCGAGCGCCCGGTCGGCGGGATCGTTCTCCTCGAGATCGGTGTCCATCAGGAACACCGAGACGCGCCCTACCTTCATCCGCCAGGCGCCGACGTGCACCGGCCGGCCGAAGGCCCGCACCACCGCGAGCCACGGCTCGCCGTTGGGGCCCATGAGCGGCTCCAGCGGCCCGAGGCGCGCGTCGAAGCGCTCGTCCGTGTCCTCCTGCCAGCCGTCGAGCCGGATCCGCTGGTCGAAGTAGCCCTGCGTGTAGAGCAGACCGACGGCCACCAGCGGCACGCCGAGATCCGACGACGCCTTGCAGTGGTCTCCGGCCAGGACGCCCAGGCCGCCGGAGTAGATCGGCACGGAGTTGTGCAGCCCGAACTCCGCGCAGAAGTACGCCACCGTGCGGCCCTGCAGATCGGGGTAGCTATCCGCGAACCAGGTGCCGTAGTTGTTCTCGGTGGAACGCAGGTCGCTCACGACGCGGTCGTACAACTGGAGGAACTTGGTGTCGTGCGCGCAGGCCGCGAGGCGCTTGGGATCCACACGCCGCAGCTGCTCGAGCGGATTGTGGCGCGTCAGATGCCAGAGGGGCCGGTCGAGGACGCGGAACAAGGCGCGCGCGTCCCGGCTCCAGCTCCACGAAATGTTGGTCGCGATCTCTTGAAGCAGGTCGATCCGCTCGGGAAGGTACGGCAACGCAGCCGACGATCGTCTCATAGACTAGCAAATAATCTCGGGCCGCCGGTTCCCGCCAGCGCGGCCCGTTCGGCGCCACCTTGCGCTATGCCGACCGATTCGCTCCCCGGATTTCCCTGAGCGCCGAGGCCACGGAGCGGCCGACCATCTTCTTCCTCCAGGCGTAGGCGAGGTCGGTGTTGTCGAGCGGCGTGGCGTGGTCCGCGGCGGCGGCGGCGCACGCCTCGATCGCGTCGTCGGTGAGCTCACGTCCGACCAGGGACGACGCCTCGGGCACGAGGACGGGCCGGGACGCGACCGCCCCGAGGACGACGCGCGCCTCCGCGACCCCGCCGGCGGCGAAGCGCGCGGCCGCCGCGACCGAGAGCACCGGAAAGTCGAATGAGCCCCGCCGCCGCACCTTGAGGTAGGTGCTGCGCCACCCGTCCGAGGCGGGAGCCAGGTGCACCGCGGTCAGGATCTCCTCCGGGCGCTTGGTCAGGTAGGCCATCCCGTCGTCGGCGTACAGCTCCGCCAGCGGCAGCTCGCGCTCTCCGTCGGCCGCGACCAGCGTGATCCGCGCGCCGAGGGCGATCAGGGCGGGCGCCGTGTCGGTGGAGGAGACCGCCCAGCAGCGCGGGCTCGAGGTCGCCACCCAGCAGATCGCGTCGCCGGTGGGCGACGTGCACGCGTGTCCGCCGTTGGAACCCGGCGCCTTCATGCAGAAATCGATCGCACGCCGCCACTCGAGCGACTGGTTGTAGTACGTGCAGCGCGTGTCGAGGCAGAGATTGCCGCCCAGCGTCGCCATGTTGCGGATCTGCGGGGTCGCGACCTGCGCCGCCGCGCGCGCCAGCGCCGGATAGTGTCGGCGCACCTTCGGGTCCGCCGCGACCTCGGAGAGCCGCACCGCGCTCCCGAGCGAGAGCCCCTTCCCGTTCCGCACGCGCCGCAACTCGCGCAGGTGCCGGATCCCGATCAGGAGCGCCGGCGCCATCTGCCGGCGCTTCAGGTTCGGAACGAGGTCGGTACCCCCCGCGATGAGCAGCGCTTCCGCTCCGCCGTCCCGGAGCGCACGCGCCGCGTCGCGGACCGAGCGCGCGGCATGATACCGGAAATCCGGCGCCCGCATCATACCTTCACCCCCGCCGTGCCGGAGTGGCGCGTCGGGAGCGTGTCGCGCGACGGCGCCTTCTCGTTGATTGCACGGCCGTCGCCCCCCTCCCACGGCGGCGGGACGACCAGCGCCTCGGGCCACGGCACCGGCGGGAAGGCGGTCGGCCCGACACGCCCCTCCTTCCCTTTCGCCTTCTCGGTCAGCGCCTTCAACACGCGGTCCGGCGTGATCGGCACCTCGTCCACGCGGACGCCGACCGCGTCGTAGATGGCATTGGCCACCGCGGGCATGATCGGCAGGAGCGGCCCCTGGCCGACCTCCTTGGCGCCGAAGGGGCCGGCGTCGTCGGGCTCTTCCACCAGGTACGTGACCACCTCGGGCATCTCGAGCGAGGTCGGGCTCTTGTACTCGAGGATCGAGGGGACCCGATGCACCAGCGCGCCCGACAGGCGCGGCGGGAGCCGGCGGAACGCCTGCTCCTCCATCAGCGCCTCTCCGAGTCCCATGTAGACGCTCCCCTCGACCTGCCCCCGCGCGAGAACGGGATTGAGGGCGCGGCCGATGTCGTGCGCGATCCAGACCTTCGGCACGCGCACCCAGCCGGTGGCCGGATCCACCTCGACCTCCACCACCGCGGCCGTGTACGAGTACGCCACCGACGGGCCGACGCCACCGCCCCGGTACCGCGCCGGACTCCTCGCCGGCCGGTACGAGCCGGTCGTGCCGAGCGTCCCGTGCTCCGCCTCGGCCGCGACGACCGCCTCCTGAAACGTCATGCCGACCGCGGGGTTCTCCGCGTCCAGCACCGCGCGGTCGGCGAAGACGAGCCGCTCGGCCGGCACCTGGAGCTTGTTCGCGACCGCGGCCGCGAGCAGGGCCTTCGCCCGCTCCGCCGCCTGGATCGCGGCGTTCCCCATCATCAGCGTCACGCGGCTCGAGTACGAGCCGAGATCGACCGGCGTCAGATCGGTGTCACCGGTGACGAGCTTCACGTCGGCGGGGTCGAGTCCCAGCACCTCGGCCACGATCGCGGCGAGCACGTCGTCCGAGCCTTGGCCGATTTCCGTCGCGCCGCAGAAGGCAGTGATCCGTTCCGAGCGGTCGAGCTGGAGCTGGACGCCCGAATGCGGCATCTCGTTCCAGTAGATCGGGAGCCCGGCGCCGCAGAGGTACGAGCCGCACGCGAGACCGAGGCCGCGGCCGCTGTTCAGGTGGCCGCGCCGCTCGCGCCACGCGGAGCCGTCCACCACGCGCTCGATGCACGCCCGGAGTCCCATGGACCCGAGCTTGAGCCAGTTGGCCGTCACCGAGTTCGCGGCGGCGAGCTGCTGGAGCCGGAGATCCGCCGGGTCCTTCCCCAGCGCGACCGCGATCTTGTCGAGCTGGACCTCCTGGGCGAACCGCGGCTGCGGCGTGCCGTGGCCGCGCTTGGGCCCGCACGCCGGCTTGTTGGTGAAGGTGCGGCAGGCGCGGAAGCGGTAGCGGGGGACGTGGTACGTCACCGTCTGCAGCTGGCCGGTGTAGAGCGTCGATGCCGCCCCGTAGCTGCCGTAGGCGCCCCCGTCCAGCAGGGTCTCGAGGTCCATGGCGACGATGGTGCCGTCGCGCTGCACGCCGGTCTTGAGCCGCATCAGCACGGGGTGCCGGCCGCGGTGGGCGTAGAAGACCTCCTCGCGCGTCAGCGTGATCTTCACCGGCCGGCCGGTCACGAGCGCCGCCTTGGCCGCGACGATCTCGTGGTTCATGACGTCGCTCTTGCCGCCGAAGCCGCCGCCGTTGGGCGTCGCGATCACCCGGATGCGATGCGCCGGCAGGTCGAGCGCGCGCGCCAGCTCCCGGTGCACGTAGTGCGGCGTCTGCGTCGAGGACCACAGCGTGAGCCGGCCGTCGGGGTCCAGGGCGGCCACGGCCGCGTGCTGCTCCAGCGGCAGGTGCGTGCTGCCTTCATAGAAGAAGAGGTCCTCGAACACCCGGTCGGCCTGCGCGAGCGCCGGCTCGACGTCGCCGAAGGCGAAGTGCGCCAGCCGGTGGACGTTTCCTCCCTCCCCGTACTCGTGGATCCGCGGCTCGTCGCGCTGGAGCGCTTCCTCCGGCGAGGCCACCGTGGGCAACGCGTCGTACTCCACCTCGACCAGCGCCAGCGCGTCCGAGGCCTCGCGCTCGCTGCTCGCGATGACGGCGGCCACCGGATCGCCCACGTAGCGCACCTTATCGGGACAGAGAGCATGCTCGTCCTGGCTGACGGGGAGGATGCCGAAGGCGATCGGGAAGTCCGCGCCGGTCAGCACCAGCTTGACGCCGGGCGCCGCGGCTGCGGCCGCGGTGTCGATGCGCGCGATGCGCGCGTGCGGCAGCGGCGATCGGAGCAGTTTCCCGAAGAGCATCCGGGGAAAGGCCAGATCGTCGGCGAAGCGCGTCTGGCCCGTCACCTTCGCCCGGCCGTCCACGCGGCGGCGGGCCTTGCCGACCACTCTCATCGCGCCGCCCCCGTGCGTCGGTGCGCCGGTGCGTCCGTCCGTCCCCTCGCGGCGGCTGCCTCGACGGCCTCGAAGATCTGCAGGTAGCCCGTGCAGCGGCACAGGTTGCCCGACAGCGCCTCCGCGATCTCCTCGCGCGAGGGATGCGGCTTCCGGTCGAGCAACGCCTGCGCCGTCACCAGGATTCCGGGCGTGCAGTAGCCGCACTGGGCCGCGCCCTGGTCGGCGAAGGCGGCCTGCAGCGCGGAAAGCGCCGGGCCCTCCGCCAGGCCCTCGACGGTCGTGACCCTGGCGCCGTCGCACTCCACGCCGAGGAGGAGGCAGCTGAGGACCGGCTGCCCATCCAGCAGGACGGCGCAGGCCCCGCACTCGCCCAGCTCGCAGCCGTGCTTGGTGCCGGTCAGCCCGAGGTCCTCGCGCAGCACCTCGAGCAGCGACTTGTAGCCGGCGAACACCACGTCCCGCTCCTCGCCGTTGACGGTGAGCCGGATCCGCGCGTGGCGGCCCGCCGGCCCGTCGTGTGTCCCTGCGCTCATCGCTCGAGTCCTCTGACCAGGTAGGCCGCGTACGCGTCCGCGACGGCGGCCGGTGGCGTCTTCCCCTCGGGGTCGTACCACTTCGCCGTCCAGTTGAGCGCGCCCAGGAGCGCGCGGGTCACCAGCGTCGGGTCGCACGGCACGAAGGCCCGCTGCCGCACGCCGTGCGCGACGATCTCCCGCACCGCCCGCTCGTAGCGGTCCCGCTTCGCCACGATCCGCGCCCGGAGCAGCGCGGGCAGGGCGTCGACCTCGGTGTGCGCCGCCGCGCCGTCCAGCTCGTCGAGCATGCACGCGAGGTGGGATCGGATCACGCCCCGCAGCCGCTCGCCCGGCGCCGCCCGCGCCGCCTCCGGCGCGCGCATCGTCTCGAGCATCCGGTCGAGCGAGTGGTCCTGACAGAAGTACAGCAGCTCCTGCTTGCTGCCGAAGTAGTAGTAGAGGTTCCCGGGCGAGAGGTCCGCCTCCCGCGCGATCTCCCGCATCCCCGTGGCCGCGAAGCCGCGGCGGCGGAAGACCCGGGCCGCCGCCCGCAGGATCGCCTGCCGGAGCGCCAGCGCCTTCCGCGCGCGGCGGCTCTCGCCGCCGCCCGCGGCCCGGAAAGCAGAACGGCGGTTCAAATTCTGAACCACCGTTCAATTCTGCCGCGAAACCGCGCCGGTGTCAAGCGGTTAGGCGGGCGTCGCCTTCACCGCCTCCACGTCCTCGGCCGCCTTCCGCAGGATCTCGAGGATCTTCTGGATCCGCGGGTCGCCCGGGCTCGCCCGCCACGCCTCCACGAACGACAGCCGCGCCAGCCGCGCGAACGCTTCCGACAGCTCGCCCATCGCCCCTCCCGCAAAACCGCGCACCGCGCCGCCCACCCGCTCCAGGATCTCGTCGAGCACGTCGCGGTGCTGCTCCAGGAACGCCTCGCCCTCGGGCGTGATGTGGTAGACCTTCTTCCCCTCCGTCTCGACCGCGCGCACGTACCCCTGGTCCTCAAGCAGCTGCAGCGTCGGGTAGATCGTCCCCGCCGAGGGCGTGTACCACCCTCCCAGCTTCTCCTCGAGCGCCTTGATGATCTCGTAGCCGTGCCTCGGCTTCTCCTTCAGGAGCCGGAGGATCACGTACTTGACCTCGCCCGACTCGAACATCTGCTGCCGCCAGCGCCGGCCACCGTGGTGCCGGGTCCGTCCCTCAGGCCAGCAGAAGGCCCACGCTCTCGGTCCGAAACCGCCGGCGAAAAAACGCCCGAACGGCCAATCGCCGTTCTCGTTGTCGCGTCTCATCTTACGCCTCCGATCATTACGATACATCGTAAGCCATATCGCACGATATAACGTACGTTATTACGCGCGATATGTCAAGGCCAGACTGGTCGCCAGACGGCAAGTTGCCAGGGGGGGGGTGTGGCGGATTCCGTGTGCCGGCCCCCGAAGACACGCGCGGCGGCTCCCGGAAGAGCCGCCGCGCGGAGCGTCAGGCCTCCGAGGGCGAGCCTATCCCACCGTCCACGGCCAAGGCCAGCCGGGATTCGCCACGATCCACAGCGCGGCCCCCGCCATGGTGAGGTTCTTCCAGAACTGGGCGTCCTGGCCCGCGCGCTGCATCGGGTCGGTGATCGTCCAGTACCGGTGCATCGTGAAGGCCGCAATGACGAGGAAGACGAAGACCAGCGCCGCCCCGATGCGGGGATGGAAACCGAGCAGGATGCTGATGCCGCCCAGCAGCAGCATCAGCCCGCTCACGATGACCGCCAACTGTGGCGCGGGGATGTGTCCGACCGCCTTTGCGTACTCCGCCATCGGCTTCGACCGGGTGAGGTGCTGGTAGCCGGACCGGATGAACATCACGCTCAAGAGGACGCGCGCGATCAAGTGGAGGATGTCCCAGACCGACACGGTGACTCTCCTGATGAGTTCGCTGCCAACGATGGCGATTCCCCGTCCCCTGTCAACGGCAGAGGCGCCCGCGGTATCGCGGGCGCCTCGATCGAGATGTGCCGGGGCCTGCAGCGGCGTCAGGTCGACACGGTCCTGTGCTTGCTCGGCACGACGCGGATCAGCTCCTGCCGCGGCAGTTCCTTGAGCAGCTGCAGCTCCGGCAGCCGAAACAGCTGCGGCGACTCCGACCAGTCGCGCAGCAACTCCGGCTGATCCCACCCCGGCAGCACGAGCTTGTTGAACTCGAGCATATCCGGCATCACGCGCCAGCCGCGGCGCTCCGGCATCTTCCCGCTCACGGTGATATGCCGTTTCATGCGCATCAAGTCGACGCTGACGCTCTCGCCCGTATCGTAGGTGCCGAGGATCCGGAACGCGTGCGACGGGCTGTTCGGCTTCCGACCGCCGATCGATAGGATGACGTCGCCTGCCCTGAGGCCCAGCACCGAGTCGCCGGGCGCGCTGACCACGAGGATCCCCTCGGACGTGCCGAAGTACTCGCCCAGGCCCGGGTTCATCTTCACCAGCTCGAGGTTGGATAGCGGCGCGTCACCGAAGGTGAGATCCATGTAGCCGCGCGCGAACGGCTGGATCGTCGGCAGCTGACGCGACGGCGACAGGGTCAAGCTGCGCGCCATCCCCTCCATCCCCGACGAGCCTGCCACGAGGGTGAGGCTGAGGGGCCGGCCGTCCCGCCGCAGATCGAGGTGCACGGTGTCGCCGGTGTGGAGCCGCGACGCCAGCTCCACCAAGCGCCGCCCCGGACGGGAGGCGTCGTTGTTCTCGTCCTCGTTGTCCTGACGGTCCGCGCCCCCGGCGCCTGCCAGCTTCGTGCCGTTGATCTGCACCACGATGTCGCCCGTGCGCACCCCCGCCTTGTCCGCGGCGCCGCCGGGCGTCACGCCGGTGATGCGCGCACCGATCGAATCGCGGGCGGGATCGGCGCTCAGGTCCACCACCACGCCGAGCCTGCCGCGCCGGCCGATCGTGAACACCATGTTGTCGGGCCCGAATTCGTAGCCGAAGCCGCGCTCCACCGTGTCGCGCGGCGGCCGCGGCGGCCGGGCGGGACGGGGGGTCTCCTGGGCCGCCGCGGGGACGGCCACCGCGGCCAGGAACACCAGTGTCAAGAGCCGTCGCATGAACTCAACTCCCTTCGATTAGAGTCCGGCGTAGGTGGCGCGCGTCTCGTGCACGTCCACCAGCGCCGACAGTAGTCCTGCCCGCTGCTTCCACAGCCCCGCCACCCGTTCGGGGTCGGCCCGCAGCGCCGACGGGTCGTTCAGGGCCGCATCAACTTGCGCCAGACGGTCCTCCAGATCGGCCACCACGCCCGCGGTCCTGCCCGTCAGGGCGCGCTGGTCGGGCTGCAGCGACCGGAAGACCTGTTCCATCGCGGCCGACTCCGCCATCGCCTGGCGGACCGCCGCGTCCTCGGGCGCCTTCGGATGCCGCAACACGGCGAAGCCCAGAACCAGCACCGCCGCGGCGGCCAGTGTCCCGATGCCGGCCGAGAACCGGCGGCGACGACGCTCGCTGCGCGCCGCCTGCTCCACCACCGGCCAGCGGTCCCGCGGCGGCGCGAACGACGGCAGCGCGCGCAGCCGCGAGCGCATCTGCTCGAGATCCTCGAGGCCGGCCGCACACGCCGCGCACGCCGCCACGTGCTCGCGCGTCCACGCGCTGCCTTCGCCGTCCCGCAGCGCCAGCAGCTCCTCACTCGTGGCATGTCGCATCTCGCTCATCCTTCCACTCCCGCGCCGAGCCACCGCCGCAACCGGTCGTGCGCGCGGGCCAACTGGGACTTCGAGAAGCTGGTCGTCATCCCCATCAGCTCGGCGATCTCCTCGTGCGTGTATCCCTCGACATCGTGCAACCAGACCACCGCCCGTGATCGCTCCGGCAACCGTTGCAGTGCCGCCTCCAGGTCCATCCGGAGCGGCACGTCTTCTCCGGCCCGCGCCACGTCATCATCCAGCGGCTCCCATTCCCGGAGCTTCTCCCGGCGGTAGCGCATCAGCGCCTTGCTCGCCGCGATGGTCCGGATCCACCCCCACAGGCTGCCGTCGCCGCGCCACTGCCTGAGCGACCGGCACACCTCCAGGAACGTCTCCTGCAGTACGTCCTCCGCATCCTCCGCCGACCGCGTCAGGCGGCGGGCCAGCGTGTACACCGGCCGCTCGTACGTGCGGTAGAGGCGTTCCAGCGCCCCGAAGTCCCCGGCTCGGGCCCTTGCCACGAGGCTCTTGGCCTCGGCGAGGGGGAGGGTCTCGGTCATGGCCGCCACACTTGGAGGATGCCTACCGGCAAGGGAAGGTCGCGGGGCCCAGTGTGAGGGGATAGACGGGAGAGGTGAGAAGGCGAAGTGAGGGGTGAGAAGCCTAAGCGTGAGAAGCAAAGTCGTGAGAAGACCCTCTCACGTCCTTCCATCTCACGCCTTTGCCCCTCACCTCTCACTTCGCCTTCTCACTCTTCACCCCTCACGTCTCACGCATCTTCTTTCACACCACAATGTTAACCAGCCTGTCCGCCACGAACACCACCTTCCTGGGCTGGTTGCCATCCGTGAACTTCTTCACCGCCGGGTCCGCCAGGGCGGCCTTGACCGCCGCCTCCTGGCCTGTCCCGCGCGCGAGCCTCAGCCGGCCGCGCACCTTCCCGTTGACCTGGACGACGAATTCGACTTCGTCCGCGACGGCCAGCTCCGGATCGAAAGCCGGCAGGCCGGCATCCATCACCGAGGTCGAGTGGCCCAGCCGCTCCCAGCACTCCTCGGCGAAGTGGGGCGCGTACGGCGCGAGCAGCACCGCGAGCGGGTCCAGCAGCTCCCGGGTAGGCACGCCGTCGCGGAGCGCGTTCACGTACTCCATCATCGCGGCGATCGCGGTGTTGTAGTCGAGCGAGGCCGTATCGCGCGTCACGCGCTGGACCGTCCGGTGCATCATGCGGACGAGATCGGGAGATGGGGGATTGGGGGTTGGGGACTGGGGTCCCGCGGCAACCGCGTCCACCAGCTGCCAGGCCTTGTCCAGAAACCGCCGGATCCCCGAGATGCCGGCGTCGCGGAAGTCGCCGCCCTCCTGGTACGGGCCGAGGAACATCAGGTACATCCTGAAGGTGTCGGCGCCCCACTCCTCGACGTACTGGTCGGGGTTCACGACGTTGCCCCGCGACTTCGACATCTTCGCGCCGTCCTTCACGATCGTGCCGTGCGCCCGGAAGCGCGCGAACGGCTCGGCGAAGCCGAGGTGGCCGAGGTCCTTCAGCGCCATGGTGATGAAGCGGCTGTACATCAGGTGGAGCACGGCGTGCTCGTTGCCGCCGATGTACGACGCGACCGGGAGCCACCGCGCGGTCAGCCCCGCGTCGAACGGCACGTCGTCGCGGTCCGCGGACGGATAGCGGAGGAAGTACCACGCCGAGTCGAGGAAGGTGTCCGAGACGTCGGTCTCGCGCCGGGCTCGCTTCCCGCACTTGGGGCACGGCACCCGGTACCACGATTCCGCGCGCGCCAACGGGGAGATGCCGGAGTCGTCGGGCCGGAAGTCCTCGAGGGCCGGCAGGACGACCGGCAGGTCCCGCTCCGGCACGGGGACCGTGCCGCAGTCGTCGCAGTAGATGATCGGGATCGGCGGTCCCCAGTAGCGCTGGCGGGAGATGCACCAGTCGTGGAGGCGGTAGTTGGTCACCGGCTTGGCGAGCCCTTTCGCCGCGAGTGCCGCGGTGATGGCGCGCTTCGCCTCCTCCCACGGCCGGCCGTCGAAGCCGGGGCTGTTCACCAGGCGGCCGTCGGGGACGTCGGGCTCGGCGGCGGCGAGCGGCGTGGCCGCGTCCTGTCCCTTCCCCGCGACGACCCGCACGATCGGGAGCTTCATCTGCACGGCGAACTCGAAGTCGCGCTGGTCGTGCCCGGGCACCGCCATGATGGCGCCGGTGCCGTACTCCATGAGGACGTAGTCGGCGATCCAGATCGGGACCGTCGTGCCGGCGGCGGGGTTGCGCGCGAAGGAGCCGGTGAAGACCCCGGTCTTCGCCTTTTCCACGCTCTTCCGCGACACGAGGTCCATCGCCGCGACGCGGCGGCGATAGGCGTTCACGTCGGCCCGGCATTCGGCGGTCGTGAGGTCCGCCACCAGCGGGTGCTCCGGCGCGAGCACCAGGTAGGTGGCGCCGAACACAGTGTCGGGGCGCGTGGTGAAGACCGGGATGCGCCGCCCGCCCGGCGTCTCGAAGATCAGCTCTGCGCCCTCCGACCGCCCGATCCAGTTCGCCTGGATCGTCTTGGTCGAGTGCGACCAGTCGGCCGTCGCGAGGTTGTCGAGCAGCGGCGCCGCGTACTTCGTGATGGTGAAGAACCACTGGTCGAGCATCCGCTGCTCGACCTTCACGTCGGGGTGGCGCTCGCAGTAGCCGCCGATGACCTGCTCGTTCGCGAGCACGGTCTTGCAGGCGGGGCACCAGTTCACCGCCGCGCGGCGCTTCACGGCCAGGCCGGCGCGGAACAGCTGGAGGAAGATCCACTGCGTCCAGCGGTAGTAGCGTGGATCGGTCGTCTGCACCTCGTACCGCCAGTCGGCCATCAGGCCGATCCGCTTGAGCTGCGTGCGGAACCGCTCGATGTTGCGCGGGATCAGCTCGGCGGGGTGCGTCCCGACCTTGAGCGCGTAGTTCTCGGAGTGGATGCCGAACGCGTCGAAGCCCAGCGGCTCGAACACGTCGTGGCCGGCCAGGCGCTGGTAGCGCCCCTGAATGTCGGCGCCGACGAACGCGAACACGTTGCCGACGTGCAGCCCCTCGGCCGAGGGGTACGGGAACATCATCAGGTTGAAGAAGGGATGCGCCGCGCCGGCGACATCGGCGCGGTTGGTGCCCCGTTCCTCCCAGCGCTGCTGCCACTTCCGCTCGACGCTCTGCGGGTCGTACGCGCTGCGTTTCTGCTCGGCCATGGCCGAGGAAGATAGCGGCTTGCGGCGCCCCCGAGCCATCCCTAGGTTAGCGCCTGCCTCATGTCCGCGCCCTCCGTCATTCTCGTCCTGCTGCTGCTGATCGCGCTCGGCGCCGCGCTCTTCACGCTGATGACCGCGTGGATGGGGCTGCGCGTCGCCAAGCCGCTCGCGCGGATGACCGCGGCCGCCGACGCCGTCGCCGCGGGCGACCTCTCCCCCGAGCTGGCCGGGCGCGCCGGGTCGGCGATGGTGCGGCGGCTCGGCGCCGCGCTGGCCCGGATGCTCGACGCGCTCCGCCGGCTGGTCGGCGCGATCCGCGCCGCGGCGGAAGAGGCCGCGGCCATGGCGGCCCAGATCAGCGCCTCGACCGAGCAGATGTCCTCCACCGGCCAGGAGATGGCGGGGACCACCCACGATTTGTCGCAGCGCGCCCAGGAGCAGGCCGGCCTGCTGAAGGACGCGGCCTCCGACGCCGTGCGCATCCGGTCCATCGCCGGCCGGCTCGCGGAGAGCGCTCGCGACGCCGCCGAGCGCAACCGGGCGCTGCTGGCGCTAGCGGAGGCGCGGCGCCGGGAGCTGGACGACAGCGCCGCGGCCCTGCAGGCGCTGGCGGCCGAGGTCGAGCAGGGGATGGCGCAGGCGGCGGCGCTGTCGCAGGCCTCCGCCCAGATCGGCAAGTTCGTCGCGCAGACGAAGCAGATCTCCGCCCAGACCAACATGCTCGCCCTGAACGCGGCGATCGAAGCGGCGCGCGCGGGGGAGCAGGGCCGCGGCTTCGGCGTGGTGGCGGACGAGGTGCGGAAGCTCGCGCTGCAGACCGCCCAGGCCGCGGCGACGACCGAGGGCACGGTCAAGGACGTGCTGAAGCGGGTGACCGCCACCCGGGACACGATCACCCGGCTCGCCGACGCGAGCGCGGCGGCGCAGGCCGCGGCGAAGACCGTGAGCGACGGGCTGCTGGCGGTGGGCGAATCCGCGCGCGTCAGCGACCGCTGGACCCAGGAGATCAGCGGCGCCGCGGCCGAATCCGAGACTCTCGTGGCGGAGATCGCCCGGCGCCTGGCGGAGCTGGCGGCCAGCACCGACGCCTTCGCCGCCTCGGCGGAGGAGATCGCCGCCGCCTCCCAAGAGCAGAGCGCCGGCACCGAGGAGATCGCCGCGTCCGCCCAGGCCCTGGCGGCGGCCGCCGACCGCCTCACCGCCGCCGTGCAGGAGTTCCGGCTGCACTGAACGACGACGGGGGCGGCCGCCGCCGCCCCCGTCACTTCCCCAATCCGCCCGCCCCTACTTCGGGAACGCGCTCAGGTTCACCGCCGCGCTCAGGTCGTTCTTCAGCAGTGCCCCGCTCAGGGCGGAAGCAATCTCGACCGCCACCCGCTTCTGCGCCTCGAGGGTCGAGGCGGCGAGATGCGGCGTCAGTAGCACGTTCGGCGCCGTCCGCAGCGGCGAGTCCGCCGCGAGCGGCTCCGGGTCGTAGACGTCGAGGGCCGCGCCGGCGACCCGGCCGTCCTGCAGCGCCTTGACCAGCGCCGCGTCGTCGATCAGCGCGCCGCGCGCCGTGTTGACGATCAGCACGCCCTTCTTGGCCAGGACGAGCCGCCGCTCGTCGATCATGTGGCGCGTGGACGACGACAACTTCGCATGCAGGCTCAGCACGTCGGCCTGCTGGATCACGACGTCGAGCGGCATCAGGTCCACGCCCAGCGACTCCGCCTGCTCCGACGACACGCCGGGGTCGTGGGCGATGACCTTCATCCCGAACCCCCGGGCGATGGACGCCACGCGGCCCCCGATGCGGCCGATGCCGATCAGCCCGAGGGTCTTGTCCCGCAGCTCCGTCCCCTCGAACGGCTTCCGGTCCCACTTCCCCGCCATGAGCGACGCCGAGCCACCGGCGACCTTGCGGCACAGGGCCAGCAGCAGGGCGAAGGTGTACTCGGCCACGCTGTTGGAGTTCGCCCCCGGCGCGGTGAGCACCGGGATCCTCCGCTTCGACGCCTCGGCCACGTCGATCGTGTCCGTGCCCATCCCGGCGCGGGCGATGATCTTGAGGCGGGGGGCCTGGCCGATCATCTCGGCCGTCACCTTCGTCTCGCTGCGCACCACCAGCGCGACGGCGTCGCTCAGCGCCTTCTGCAGGACTTCGGGGCCCTTCCCCTTCGTCTCTTCGACCTCGTAGCCCTTCATCGCGCGCAGCATTTCCAGCCCCGCCTTGCCGAGGCCGTCCGCGACCACGATGCGGTCAGGCACTCTTGATGACCTCCTCCAGCGCTCCCAGCAGCGCCTCGAGCTCGGCGACGGTGTGGTCGCCCATGTGGCCGATGCGGATCGTCGCGTCCTTCAGGTTCCCGTAGCCCGCGCCGATGGTGTAGCCGAACTTCGCGTCCATCGCCTTCGCGACGGCGCCGCCCAGCGCCTTCCCGCCCTCGGGCAGCTTGAGGCACGAGACGGTCCACGAGCGCCGCCCTTCGCGCGGCAGGTAGGAGAGCCCCAGCCTGGCGCCCGCTTCCTTCGCGACCCAGCGCTCCACCCGCTCACGCATCGCGTTGTGCCGCTCCCAGCGCCGCTCGATGCCGCCGGCGTCGCCGATCCGGCACAGCTGCGTCTCGAGCGCGTACATGAGCGAGAGCGCCGGCGTGTACGGCGTCTGCCGCTTGCGGATGGCCGTGTCGTACGCGATGAGGTCGAGGTAGATGCCCCGGTCGGGCAGCGCCTTGGCGCGCTCCAGCATCCGCGGCGAGGCGACGCCGAAGGCCAGCCCCGGCGGCAGCGCGAACGCCTTCTGGGACCCGGTGAGGACGAAGTCCAGGCCCCACGCGTCCGTCTCCACCGGCGAGCCGCCGAGGGACGTGACCGCATCCACCAGGTACATCACGTCCGGCTTCGCCAGCACGACCTTCGCGATGTCGGCGATCGGGTTCAGGACGCCGGTCGAGGTCTCGGAGTGCGCGAGCGTCACCGCGTCGGCCCCGGACGTTTCGAGCAGGCCCCGCACCTGGTCCGCCTCGAACGCCTGCCCCAGCGGGATCTCCGCCTTCACGACCTCCTTGCCGCACGCCGCCGCGATCTTCGCGAAGCGCTCGGAGAAGGAACCGTTCACCAGGCACAGCACCTTCTTGCGCACGCCGTTCCGGATCGCGGCCTCCATCAGCCCCGTGGCTGACGTGGCCGCGATGTAGACGGGCTGCTTGGTTCGGAAGGCCGCCTTGAGGGGTTCGTCGAGGCGCGCGAGCAGCGCCTCGGTCTTGGCGCCCCGGTGCCCGATCATCGGCTGCTCCTGGGCCTTCGCGACTTCGGGCAGCACCTCGGTCGGTCCGGGGAGGAAGAATTTCCCGAATGGTGTGGTCATGCAGCCACCTGTGTGTCGAGAACACCTTCCTCGACGATGTCGTTGGTATCCACGATGCGGACTCCCTCTTCAGCCCACTGCCTGAGCAAGTGCTGTGCCATGTCACGATCGATCGGCTTCATCGCGTCGCTCACCGCGAAGAGCCGAATCTCGGGATGGCGCGTCACCAATCCCTCGATCGCATAGCGGTTGCACACGTCCTCCGCCACGCCGTACAGCACCACCGCGCGCGGCGCCAGAACTCCGAGCACGGTTTCGACGTTTGCGTTGGTGAACACGTCGAACCAGTGCTTGTTGAACAGGATGTCGCCGCGGTGGGCGCGCACCCGGTCCGCGAGCGCGGACGGGTCCTCGCGCCCGGGGTCGATGACCAGCGGATCCTCGAGCCGCGTCTCGGGAATCTTCGCCTGACCCTTCGTGCCCCGCATGCAGTGCTCGGGGAAGGTCTGCTTGAAATCCGGGCTCGCGGACAGTTCCCGGTGCCCGGGCACGTGGTCGTCGGCGCTGGCGATGATCCGGAGGCGTTTCGCGTGCGCGAAGTCGGTGAGCCGGCGGAGGTTGGGGATGATCTGCTCGGCGTCGGGCACGTAGAGCTTGCCGTCGGCGTGCATGAAGTCGACCTGTGTATCCACGTCCCAGAAAACGACCCCGCTCATGCTTCCTCCGGCCGGCAGGCCTGTAAGCTGCCCACTGGCCGGAGAGCGGTCAATCGCGCCCCCCGGCCCCGTACACGATGCCCCGCCGCTCCGGCCCCAGGGCCGCGACGACCGCGCAACCGACGAACACGACCGCGGCGGTGACCGCCATCGCGACCGCGTAACTCCGACCCTGGGCGGCCGCCGCCTGCAGGTACCCGATGGTGCCCGCGATCGCTGCGCCGCACTGATAAGCGAATCCCGGGAAGAACCCGCGGATAGTGTCCGGCGACAGCTCCGTGATGTGCGCCGGGATGACCCCCCACGCGCCCTGCACGAAGAACTGGATCAGGAATCCGCCGGCGACGAGGATCGCGATCGAGGGCGCGAACGCCCACAGCGGGATCACGGCCAGCGCCCCCACCAGCGACCAGACGATGGACCGGCGGCGGCCGAGGCGATTGGAGACCAGGCCGACCAGCACGCCGCCGAGCAGCGCGCCGACCATCGTGAAGGCCGTGAAAGCCGCGACCCGCCTCGGCGCGAAACCCCAGTCGCGCTTCAGGAAGGTTGGATACATGTCCTGCGTGCCGTGGGAGACGAAGTTCATCATCGCCATCAGCAGCACCAGGTAGAGGAAGAGCCGCCAGTGCCGGACGATCGACCGCCCCAGCGAGCTCCAGCTCTCGGCCCGCGAGCGTTTCCACACCTCCGACTCCTTCACCCGGTAGCGCACGAACAGCGCGAGCAGTGCCGGGAGCCCGCCGATGAAGAAGAGGGGCCGCCAGCCCCAGCGCGGGAAGACGAGCTCGTAGGCGAACGCGGCGAGCAGGTACCCCACGGCGTAGCCCTGCTGGAGCAGGCCGGAGAGCACGCCCCTAAGGCGCGGCGGCACCTTCTCCATGACCAGCGACGCACCGACGCCCCACTCGCCGCCCATCCCGATCCCGAACAGCGCGCGCAGCGCCAGGAAGGCCCCGAGGGTTGGGGCCAGGCCCGAGGCGACCTCGATGATCGAGTAGAAGACCAGGTCCAGCATGAGCGGGAGGCGGCGCCCGTAGCGGTCCGCCAGCAGTCCGAAGGCGAGTGCGCCGAGCGGGCGGAACGCCAGCGTCAGCGTTAGGGAAAAGGCCACCGCCTTGTCGGTCTGATGGAACTCCGCGGCGATCGCCGGGAGCGTCATCACGACGAGGAAGAAGTCGAAGGCGTCGAGGGTCCAGCCGAGGAACCCGGCCAGGACGGCGGCGCGGTGATCGTCGGCCGCGGGCGCGGCGGCGGGGACGGCGACGCGGGGCGCGGACATGGGGCCCGCCAACATACCCCAAAAGCGCGGGGCCCGCTCGCTCGGAGCGGGCCCCGTAGCCGACGGGCCGGCCTGCGCTAGATCCCGAACGCCTCGGGCGGCGGGGTCTTCGGCACCGGCTTCTTCGTGTCCTTCACGTACGCTCCCGGAGAGAGAGATGAATAGCTATTCACTCGGCTGCATATATATGCAAGAGCCCCGGGGAATATGCAAGAGGGGCCCGGGAACCGCCCCGGGCCCCCTCCGCTCTCCGACCTCTCCCGC
>Ga0335070_10000743_pt1 | contig 36986 bp, 28 predicted proteins | sample Lox_Sample_13_FD_206722 | JGI IMG/M metagenome (GOLD analysis project Ga0335070, IMG submission 206722) | Soil microbial communities from Loxahatchee National Wildlife Refuge, Florida, United States - Lox_Sample_1.3 | ecosystem: Environmental > Terrestrial > Soil > Wetlands | place: USA... | reverse complement strand
GGCGTCTGTCGCGCACCATCGCCTTCGGTCGTCCGCCCACGCCGAGTCTTGGGGCACACTTGGGCTCGCTCTTGCGGGCACCTGGCGCGGCCCGGACTAACTTCCGCTAGGAGATGCATCATGGGTAAGCGAGTTCTGTTGGCCGCAGGGGCGTTGGCGTTCGTGCCGACGCTGCTGCTCGCCCAGCAACGGCCGGCGCAGCCTGCCAAGCCTCCAGCGCAGCAGCCCGCGCAGCGTCCGGCGGCGGCCCCGGCTCAGCGTCCGGCGCCCGCGCCGGTCATGAAAGCCGCCGCGCCCGCCGCTCACCGCGAAGGCAGCTGGGAGTTGAGCCTCGGGGCCGGCGCCCTGTACTTCGACAAGAAGCTCAGTGCCGCCAGCCAAGTCGTGCCGGGCGGCGCGGCCCGCATCAGCTACCACCTCAACAAGAGCTGGGACCTCAGCGTCGGCTCGGGGGTCGGCTTCGCCTCCTCCTCCGGCACTACCCCGTCCCTGACGTTCGTCCAGCCGTTCGCGGCGATCACGTGGACGCCGGACATCAATCAGAAGACGAGTCCGTTCATCACCGTCGGCGGCAGCGGCACCTACGCCGCGGCGAGCGGGACCCACGTGACGGCGCAGTACGGCGGCCACGTCGGCGTCGGCGTCCGCCACATGATCGGTCAGGCCGTGGCGCTCCGCGTCGAGGGCCGGGTCGGGTACGAGAACTTCAAGGAGACGGCCATCGGGTCCATCCCGACCGGTGCAGCCACCGTCGGCCTCTCCTGGTTCCTCGGCGGCGCCAGGGTTCTCACCAACATCAACGTCACGCCCGGCACCACCACGCTGGCGTCGCTCGGCCAGACCCAGCAGCTCACGGCCCGCGCGCTCGATCAGAAGGGCAACCCGATGACCGGGAAGGTCATCCGCTGGAGCAGCAACAACCCGGCGGTGACGGTCTCCCCCACCGGCATGGTGACCGCGGTGCGTGACGGCGCCGCGACGATCAGCGCCACCAGCGAAGGCGTTACCGGCACGACCAACGTGACGGTCGCCCGCACGGCGGCCTCGGTCGCGGTGGCTCCGGCCACGGCGACGCTCGCCGCGATCGGCGCCACGCAGGCGTTCACGGCGACCGCGCGCGACGCGAACAACAACCCGCTCGCCGCCCCGACGTTCACCTGGGCGAGCAGCGACACCAAGGTCGCGACGGTGGATGCGGCCGGCGTCGTCACGGCCGTGGCCAACGGCACGGCCCGGATCTCGGCGACCTCCGGTGGCAAGAGCAGCTCCGTCAACGTCACGGTCGCCCAGACCACCGCGTCGGTGGTGGTGACCCCGGCGACCTCGCAGATCTCGGCCGCGGGCGCGACCGCGCAGCTGTCGGCACAGGCCCTGGATGCGAACGGCCGGCCGATCGCGGCGAGGACCTTCACCTGGACCAGCGACGCGGCGGCAGTGGCCACCGTGAGCCCGACCGGGTTGGCGACGGGCGTGGCGAACGGCGCGGCGCACGTCACCGCGAGCGTTGATGGGAAGAGCGGGAGCGCGACGGTCACCGTCGCCATCGCTCCGAAGGGCGCTCCACCCGTCGAGCTGCCGACGCTGCCCGCCGTGGGCGCCGCCATGGTCATGAAGAACGTGACTTTCCGGCCCGCCCGCGCGGTGCTGCTGCCCGCGGCGATGGCCGATCTCGACAAGATGGCGATTGCGATCCAGGCCGTGGCGAACTCGAAGTGGGAGGTCGCCGGCTACACGAGCAGCGTCGGCACCGCCGCGCGCAACCTGCGGCTCTCGCAGCAGCGCGCGAATGCGGTGAAGACGTACCTGGTCAGCAAGGGCGTTGCGGCCTCCGCCTTGACCGCGGTCGGCTACGGCGCACAGCACCCGGTGGCGACCAACCGGACCGCCGCCGGCCGCGCTCAGAACATGCGCGTCGAGATCAAGCGGCTGCAGTAGCTCGCAGCTGACGCAACCGCAGTCGACGAGCCCCGTCCCGGAGCATCGGGACGGGGCTCGTCGTCTTCGGCCTGCCGGAGTGGTCCCCCCGCTCGCACCCGCTTAGCTTCGACTCCCATCCCCGGCGGCCGGACCAGGTGCTCCACCTCCGCCGCCGCCGGGGCCAGAGCCATGCGCCGTGCCGTCCTCTTCGCCTGCCTGACGCTCGTCGCCGCGGCAACACCCGCCGCGGCGCAGCGCAAGGGCGTGCCCACGCCCGCCTCGGTGCTCGGCTTCGAGCCCGGTACCGACCGCCGGCTGGCCGAGTGGGACGACATCGTCGCCTACTTCCTGGCCCTCGAGGGGGCGAGCGACCGCGTCGCGGTGCGCGAGATCGGCCGCACGACCAACGGGGCTCCGTTCATCGCCGTCTTCATCTCGAGCCCGTCGAACCTGGCGACGCTCAGCGCGCTGGGCGCCATCCAGCGCCAGCTGGCCGACCCGCGCCTGCTCCGCGGCCGCCTGCAGACCGAGCGGCTCATCCGGCGCGGACGGGTGTTCGTCCTGGTCGCGGCGGGAATTCACTCCACCGAGGTCGGCGGCTGGTTCACGCCCCTCGAGGTTGCGTACCGGCTCGCATCGGGCACCTCGGCCGAGATTCGTGCCATCCTGAATCGCACGGTCGTGGTGCTGATCCCGTCGCTCAATCCGGACGGGATCCCGATCGTGGCGCACTGGTACAGTCAGACGCTCGGGACCGTCGCGGAGGGCACCAGTCCTCCCGAGCTGTACAACCGCTACACCGGCCACGACGACAACCGCGACTGGTATGCATTCACGCAGATCGAGACGCGGCTGGTGGTGGACAGCGTGTACGACGTGTGGCATCCGCAGGTCACGCTGGACCTTCATCAGCAGGGACGGAACGGCTCCAGGATCTTCATCCCGCCGTACCTCGATCCGATCGAGCCGAACGTCGATCCGCTGCTCGTGGCCGGTGACAACGCGCTGGGACTCGCCATGGCGTGGCGCATGACGAGCGAGGGCATGACCGGCGTGGCGGTCAACTCGCTGTACGACGCGTGGTCGCCGGGCCGCGCCTTCCAGCACTACCACGGCGCCGTGCGCATCCTCAGCGAGACCGCGAGCGCCAACCTGGCCAGTCCGGTCGCGATACCGCCGGACAGCCTGCAGCCGGGGCCGGGCCTCGACCCTCGGACCCCGAGCTGGAATTTCGTTGCGCCCTGGCCGGCCGGCAGATGGGACCTCGCCGACATCGTCCGCTACCAGACCGCCGGCACCATGGCCCTGCTCGGCGAAGTGGCCAACCAGCGTGAGCGCTGGCTGCGCACCGCGCTCCAGGTGGCCGACCACGCGGTCCGCGGGTGGAATGGCTGGCCCTACGCGTTCGTGATTCCGGCGGCCGGACAGAACCCGCTCGCCCTCGGCACGTTGCTCGAGACATTCCGGCACGCGCAGGTGGAAGTGCGCGCCACCCGCGGGAGCTTCACGCTCGGCCGCGAGCGGTTCTTCCCCGGAACCTACGTCGTCCTGCTCCGGCAGCCATATGCGGCCTTCGCCAAGGCGGTGCTGGAGCGGCAGACGTATCCGGACCTGCGCGAGTACCCCGGCGGGCCTCCGCTGCGCCCGTACGACGTCACGGCCCACACGCTGTCGCTCCTGCTGGGCGTTCGTACCCTCGCGGTGGCCGAGTCGCTGCCCGTCGCGCTCTCGGCGCCCATCGCGGCCGCGCCGCCGACGCTCGCAGCGCCGGGGCTCTCGGTCGATCCGTCGGCGCCGCGCCCCGCCGGCGTGACCCCGCGAATCGCCGTCTACCGGTCGTACGCCGCGCCCGTCGACGAGGGCTGGACGCGCTGGCTCCTCGATACCTGGAAGATCCCGTACCAGTCGGTCGTGGATTCGGAACTCCGCGCCGGACGGCTCGCCGAGCGGTTCGACGCGCTGATCCTCCCGAGCCAGGAGCCGGTGGCCGTGCTGAGCGGCCTGCCGGCGGACCGCTACCCCGCGCGCGTGGCGGGCGGGCTCGGACCGACCGGCGTGCAGGCCCTGCGGGACTTCGTGGACGGTGGTGGAGTCGTGCTCGCGTTCAACCGGAGCTGCGACTTCGCCGTCGGGGCGCTGGACCTGCCCGTCTCCGACGTCCTGCTGGATCTTCCCCCGCGGGACTTCTACGGCCCGGGCAGCATCCTGCGGCTGGTGCTCGACCCCGACGATCCGTTGGCCGCCGGGATGCCGAACCAGACCGCCGCCTGGTTCGAGGGCGGTCCGGCGTTCGACGTCCGCGACCCCACCCGGGTGCGCGTGGTCGCCCGCTACCCGGACGACCCCGGCGACGTGCTGCTGTCGGGGTGGCTGCTCGGCGCCGCACGGCTGACGGGGAAGGCGGCGATGGTGGAGGTCCGGCGCGGCCGCGGCCGCGTGATCCTGTTCGGCTTTCAGCCCCAGTACCGCGGCCAGAGTCTGGCGACCTACCCCCTGGTGTTCAACGCCCTTCGGAGCGCCGCGCGCTGAGCAGCGGGCTTAGAGAGCCGCGACCGCGCGCTTGAGGGCGGCGAGCGCCTGCTCGTTGAGGCAGTAGCAGACGCGCGGCGGCTCGACCTCGCCGACGACCAGACCGGCGTTGCGCAGGACCTTCAGGTGCTGCGAGACGGTGGATTGCGCGAGCGGGAGCTGGTCCACGATGTCGCCACAGGTGCAGCGACCGCGTTGCGTCGCCAGGTAGCGAACGATCGCGAGCCTGGCCGGATGGCCGAGCGCCTTGCACTGCCTGGCGAGGCGCACGCCGGCATCGAAGCTGGTCGCTGCCACGTTCCCTCCCCGGCTCACGCCACTCCGGCGGGCGACGGCTCGGGCTCCCACGCGCAGACGTAACCGGCCAGGGCCGAGGCCGCCACGGTGTAGGGCGAGGCGAGGTACAGCTGGCCCGGGCCCGAGCGCCCGGGGAAGTTGCGGTTGATCGCCGAGATCGTGACCTCTCCCTTGGTGCGCGACACCCCCGGCCCGGCGTTGATGCACGCCCCGCACGACGGCTCGATGAAGGTCGCGCCGACGTCGGCGAACACGCGATCGTAGCCGCGGCTCTGGCAGTAGCGGAACACGTCCTGCGACCCGCACTGGATGTAGCAGCGGACCCACGGAGCCACGCGGCGTCCCTGCGCCGCAGCCTCGCCGAAGACGCGCGCGTACATGTCCATGTCCTCGCGCTTGCCGGCCGTGCAGGAGCCGGCGTAGGCGATGTCGATCTTCACGCGCTCGCCGAGCTCCGCGATCTCCCGCCCGTTGCCGGGGTCGCCGGGGAGCGCGATCATCGGCTTCAGCGACGACGCGTCGATCTCGATCTCCTTCACGTACGCGGCCCCGGGGTCGGAGAACAGGCCGGCGCACAACCGCTCGGCCTCCGCTCGCTCGAGCCCGCGCTGTTCGACGAGGAAGTCCACGGTGCGCCGGTCCGGAGCGATGATGCCCGTGAACGCCCCCACCTCGGCGGCCATGTTGGTCATCGTGGCGCGCTCGTCCACGCTCAGGGCCTCGACTGCTTCCCCGCAGTACTCCACCACCTGACCGATCGCGTCGCCGTTCTTCACGTAGGGATGGCGCAGCAGCTGCAGCATGATGTCCTTGGCCGTGATGCCGTCCGGCTTGCGGCCGCGCACCACGACGCGGAAGGACGGGGGCACCTGCACGCGCACGTCGCGGGTGATCCAGCTGTTGAACACCGCCGTGGTCCCGACGCCGAAGGCGATGCAGCCCACCGCGCCCGCGTGCGGCGTGTGCGAGTCGCTCCCGATGATGATCTGGCCCGGCAGGGCATGGGCCTCGAGGATCTTGGAGTGGCAGATGGCCTCGGAGCCGAGCCGGCCGAGCCCCAGCTCGCCGTACAGCTTCACGCCCTTGGCGGCGGCGAACTGGCGTTGCTTGACCTCCAGCTGGTTCGCGACGTCCAGCAGGCCTTCCGCGATCCGCTCGGGGGTCATTGCCTCGCGGAGAAACGTGAGGTGGTCGCGGAAGAAGAAGATCGAGCCGGGGTCGTTCAGCGACTCGTCGGGTCCGAGCAACTGCTCGAAGAAGATCGCCGCCATCGGCGTGACGTATTCGTGGCTGAAGCGGATGTCGGTGACGACGAAGCCTTCGTCGCCCGGCGTGGTCGCCGGAATGCCGACCCGTCCCTCCGCCGCGTCCACCACCCAGTGCCGGGCGAAGATCTTCTCGGCGATCGTCATCGGGCGCGGCCGTGTGGCCACGGCGGGCACGCGCACCGCGCCCTGGAGCCGGGCGACGTTGTAGTTGAACAGCCCGCCGAACTCGATGACGTCACGGGTGATCTGGCCCTCACCGGCCGTGAACAGGGCCAGCGGGATCGACTCTCCCCGGTGCACGCGCTCGAGGACGGAGAAGTCGGTGCTCGTGAGGATGCCCAGGTTCTGGCAGTTCTCGCGGTAGATCCGCTCGATGCTCTCGCCCACCACGAGTTGGATGCCGGCCCGCATCTCCGCGTAGGGCGACTGCTCGCGGGACGACCCCTTGCCGCGGCGCTTGCCCGCGACCGAGGCTACGAAGCCGCCCCGCTTCACGGTGCCGCGGGTGATCGGGAACTGCTCCCCGGCCTTCAGCCCCAGGTACGGGAACTCGCCGAGGGTGTCGTCGAAGTAGTAGCAGATGTAGGCCGGCGTGATCTCGTCGGTGGAGATGTTGTCCCGCAGCTTCATCCCGACGTTCCAGGCGAGGTCTTCGCCTCGGAGCTGGCGCGTGATCAGGTCCGGATCCTCGGTCAGGTAGAGGACGCGGCCGGAGAGCCGGACCTCATCCGGCCGGCGCGCCACGCGACGCGCGAGCAGCGATGTCGGCATGACGGAAAGATCGAACGCCCGCCCGGCGTGGGCAAGGATTGCCGCCCGGCGCGCGGGCCTGGTACACTGCCTCCGGTGCGCACGCCGTTCGTGTTCCTCGCCTGGGGGCTGGTCGCCGGCCACGCGGCTGCGGCGCAGTCGCCGGTGACGCTCCAGCTCGTGGACACCGCCGACCTCCAGGCGCCCCGCCTGATCGAGAGCTCCGGTGTAACGCCCAGCACGCGCCGGCCCGGCGTGTTCTGGACGCACAACGACAGTGGCGACGAGCCGCGGCTCTACGCGACCGACAGTGCCGGCGACGATCTCGGCTCGATCCTCGTCGCGGGCGCCCGCAACGTGGACTGGGAGGACCTGGGCGCCGGCCCGTGCGGGGATCTGGCGGGCCGCTGCCTCTACCCCGCGGACATCGGGGACAATCGGCGCGGGAGGCGGCAGATCGTGCTCTACCGCCTCGTGGAGCCCGAGCCGCCGCGGGGACCCTCCGACACGCTTCGTTCGGTGCCGCTGGCATCGGCCACGGCCCTGCGGTATCCCGACCATCCGCACGACGCCGAGGCCGTGGCCGTCGATCCGGCCGGGCGCGTGCTCGTCATCACCAAGGAGTTCTTCGGCAGAGCGGGTGTTTACCGCGCGCCGCCGCGAGGCCGGCCGCAGCGTGCCGGCGAGGTGGACACCTTGCGGTTCGTCGGCCAGCTGGATCTCGCGCCCAGCCTCGCGCGGCTGCGGATCGTGACCGGGGCGGCCGTCTCGCCGGACGGTGCGACGCTGGCGGTGCGCACCTACTCCACCCTTCACTTTTTCAGGTTGCGCGGCGATTCGCTGCCCGCGCCGCTCACCCCGGAAGGCGGGCTCAGCATCCCGTTCGTGGAGCCCCAGGGCGAAGGGGTGGCGTTCGTCACGCCGCACCTGCTGGTGCTCACCTCGGAACGCGGCAACGGCCCACGCGGCACGGTCACCAGGGTCCGGGTGTCCGGCTTGCCGCGCACCTCGCGTAGCCCCTAGCTTGGCGCCGGGCGGACTTGTAAGTTTGGCCGCCGATTGAGCCGGTTTTCGCAACCTCCCGGGAGGCGAGCCTGACCCTTCCCACCTCGCATCGGGTCCCCGTTTCCTGGCTGCTCCAGCACGGCTGCCCTGCCATCAGGTATCGCACCCTCACGGAGATCGTCGGGAACCCGGACCCGGCGCAGCTCGACGCCCTGAGGCCCGAGCTCGAGACCTATGGGCCGGCGCGCCAGATCACCAGGAAGCAGAAGGACACCGGCGTCTGGGGCGGCAACCTGCTTGGTGTCTCGCCGAACAAGGCGGCCGGGATCAAGGACGTCGGCACGATCCATCAGTACCGCCGGCTGGTGGAGCTCGGCTGGCACCCTGAAAGCCGTCCGCTCAAGCTCGCCGGTCGCCTGCTATACCGGCTGCTGTCCCGCGACAGCGACCCGAAGCTGCTGTTCGAGTTCCAGAAGTTCGGCGCGGCCGAGCCCGGCGTGGAGCCGTGGATCAGGGAGGTGATCCGGGAGGCCTCGGCGGCGGCACTCGCTCAGGCCGGCAGCGGCGAGGATCCCCGCGTCCGCGGCGCCGCCCACAAGATCGCCAACGCCGTGTCGCAGTTCCTCCGCAGCGACCTCGTCGAGGATCCCCTGGTCAAGACCTCCCAGGGATGGGTGCTCAAGCCCGGGGCGTACCCGCCGACGATCTTCTCGGTCACGCTGCTTGCGATGCTGCCGGCCGTGCAGCGGGAGCGGGCCGGTCTCGTGGAGCGACTGGGCTCCTACCTCGCCCAGCCGGCCACCAAGAAGAGCTTCGGCGTCGCGTGCGGGAAGAAGATCCTGAAGCCGACCTTCGTCCTCCTGGGCGACCCCCTCAAGGTCGCCGCCTCCGGCCAGCCCGACGATCTGCCCTTCGCGCTGTTCTGGATGGAGACCCTGGCCCGGCTGGGCGTCCTCCAGCGCTCCCCCACCGCGGCCCGCGTGTGGGCCCGGCTCCTCAAGGACTGCGACGAGCAGGGCGTCTGGGCCCCGAAGAACCTGCGCACGATCCCCAGGCGGATTTCGCCGTGGTCGTACCACGCGTTCCCGCTGCAGGCCGACGCGCGGAGCCAGGAGAGCCGCCAGGCCGACGTCACGTTCCGCATGGCACTGATCGCCCGGCTCGCCGGTTGGGAGGTGGCGCGCGGCTGAGGGCGCACCCCTCGGCGCCGCGCCGTTGACGCAGATCTAAGTAGTAGCTATTGCTACTACCATGGACGAGCTGGCCCGCTTCGGATTCACACCAACCGAAAGCCGAGTCTACGTCGCACTGCTCCGCGTGTCTCCGGCCACGGGGTACGCCGTTGCCCGCGAGGCGGCGCTCGCGAAGGCCAACACGTATGGAGCGCTGGAGACGATGGCGGCCCGGGGCGTCGTCACCAGACTTCCCGGCAGTCCGGTGCGCTGGGTTGCCGAGGATCCCGAGACCCTCCTTGGCCGCCTCGGGCGCGACTCCCAGCAACGCCTGGAACGCCTGGCCCGGCAACTTGCGGCGGTGGAGCGCCGCGACAGCCGGTCCGTGGCGACTGTCATAGATGTTCTGCCGGAGCGCTCGGCCGTGCTCGACCGCGCCTCGGCCTGGGCCCTCAGCGCCCGCGAGGAGCTTCTCGCGGTGGTGGGCCCATGGATCTCGGAGGTCTATTCCGATCTGGCCCGTACCCGAGGCCCACGCGGCTCGGTTCGTGTGCTGTCCCTCGGCACACCGGCGCCTGCGGGCGCAATCGTGCGAGCCGTGCCGACATCCGAGATTCAGTCCTACTGGGGCGGCCTGCCCATCGCCATCGTGAGTGACCGGCGCCGCGCCGTCTGTGCCCTCGAAGGCGACTCCGGCACGACCGGCGTTGCGACCACTCACCCCGCGGTGGTTCCGTTCATCCGGCATCTGCTTCGCCGCGAACTCGCCTCCGCCGCTTCCCAAGGCGCGAGCTGAGGCGGACACTCGACTGGAGGGTCGCCGTGCCAACCAATGACCCCGACGACGTGCTCGCCCAGCAGCTGCGGCAGCTGCGCCGCGAGTATCTGGCCGACTCCGTCAAGCGCGTGGCCGAGCTGCGGGCGTTGCAGGCGGAGCTCCCGCGCGACCCGCGTGCTGCGCTGGGCAGCCTTCGGCAGGCCTTTCACCGGCTGGCTGGCTCCGGCGGCTCGTACGGATTCCCCCTGGTGAGCGCCCGCAGCCGGGAGGGCGAGGGCCTAGCTCAGCGCCTGGAAGCGGCCGGGAGCCCGCTCGCGCCAGCGGACCTCGCCGCCATCGGGGCGTGCATCGCGGCCATCGACGCGGCCTTCGCCGAGGCACGATCCACGGTCGAGTAGACCATCCGGCGCAGCTTGACCATCGGCGGGAATCCACCTAGTCTTCGCGCATCAACCAACCAGTTGAGCGTGCCCGTGGCTCAGGCGGCTGAGCGTCCTCGCCGGGACCGAATCCTCTCGGCCGCCGAGGCGGAGTTTGCCGCTCATGGGTTCGCCGGTGCCCGGGTGGATCGAATCGCCGCCGCCGCAGGGGTCAACAAGCAACTCCTGTTTCACTACTTCGAGTCAAAGGCGGGGCTCTACAAGGCGGTCGCCGAAGCCGTCGCGAGTCGCCTGGATCTCGAGTTCGAGGGCCGCGGGACGCCCGGCGAGCGGCTGCGAGAGATGGTCCGGCGTCTCGCCGCCACCTCGCCGGAGCTCGGGGCGCTGTTCAGCAGCGACACTCGAACCAGAGCCCTGACGGCTGTCGTGCGGATCCTCGAGGATGGCCAGCGATCCGGACATTTCCGGGACGACATCAGCCCGGAGCCAGTGGCGGAGGTGGTCGTGGCGGCCTCGCTGGGTCACGCCCGGTCGGGCTCGACCGGACAGCCCACGAACAGCCAAGCCGACTTCGCGGCGACCGTGGCCAGGATCGTGGCGGACTACTGCACCTGGCGGTAGGACGTCAACCAGGCGGTTGACGCCATCGGGGCTCTAGCGAATTGGAGCGGAGAGCAGCTCGTCCACGGCCTTCGCGTCCTGGCTGCGCAGGGCGATGGCCAGCAGCTCGTCGAGGGTGTCGACCGGGTGGAACGAGAGGTTCTTGCGGACCTCCTCGGGCAGGTCCTCGAGCTCCGGCTCGTTCTCCTTCGGCAGCAGGATCTCCAAGATGCCGGCCCGGGCCGCCCCGAGCACCTTCTCCTTCAGGCCGCCGATCGGCAGGACCTTCCCGCTGAGGGTCACTTCGCCCGTCATCGCGACGTCGTGCCGCACCGGGCGCTGGGTCATGGCACTGACCAGCGCCGTCGCCATGGTCACGCCCGCGGAGGGGCCGTCCTTGGGGATCGCGCCGGCGGGCACGTGCACGTGCACCTCGCGGTCCTTGAGCGCCTCCTCCCGCACGCCGAGCACCGCGGCGTGGGTCTTGGCGTACGTGAGCGCGGCCCGCGCAGACTCCTTCATCACGTCCCCCAGGTGCCCGGTCAGCACGAGCTCGCCCTTCCCCGGCATCAGCGAGGCCTCGACGAACATGATGTCGCCGCCGGTCGGGGTGTAGTACATCCCGGTCGCGGTGCCGATGGCGTCTGTGCTCGCCGCCCGCTCCGGCCGCACCTTCGGCCGGCCGAGCTGCGCGCGCACGTCCTCGCCGGTCACCACGACGCGCTCTCCGCCGTCCGTCGCCACCCGGCGCGCGATCTTGCGTGCCAGGCGGCCCAGCTCGCGCTCCAGTTGCCGGACCCCCGCCTCGCGGGTGTAGCCGCCCACGACCTCGCGGACCGCGGAGTCCTCGATCAGCAGGCGCTCGGGCGTGAGACCGTTCTCCTTCAGCTGCCGCGGGACCAGGTACTGACGCGCGATCGCCAGCTTCTCCAGCTCGGTGTAGCCGGTGAACTCGACCGTCTCGAGCCGGTCGAGCAGCGGCGCCGGGATGTTCTGGAGGAAGTTCGCCGTGGCGATGAACAGCACTTCCGACAGGTCGAACGGCACGCCGAGGTAGTGATCCGTGAACGAGTCGTTCTGCGCGGGGTCCAGCACCTCGAGCAGCGCCGCCGCGGGGTCGCCCTGGAACGAGACTCCGAGCTTGTCGACCTCGTCCAGCAGGAACACCGGGTTCTTGGTCCCCGCCTGCTTCATGCCCTGGACGATGCGGCCCGGCATCGCCCCGACGTAGGTGCGCCGGTGCCCGCGGATGTCCGCCTCGTCCCGCGCGCCGCCCAGCGAGATCCGCACGTACTTGCGCCCCATGGCACGGGCGATGGACTTGGCGATGGACGTCTTGCCGGTCCCGGGCGGCCCCACGAACAGGAGGATCGGTCCCTTCGCGAGCAGCCGGTCGTCCGTCTGTCCCGGGGGTTCGGCGCCGCCCTCGCGCTCCTTCTGCTCCTCGCGCTGCCGCAGCTGGCGGACGGCGAGGAACTCGAGCACCCGCTCCTTCACGTCGTGCAGGCCGTAGTGGTCCTCCTCGAGCACCTGCTCGGCACGCGCGAGGTCCAGCGAGTCCTCCGAACGCGCGTTCCACGGCAGCTCGGCGATCCACTCCAGGAAGGTCCGGATGACCTGCGCCTCCATCGAGTCCTTCGACGTGCGCTCCAGCCGGCTCATCTCCCGCTCCACTTCCTGCTGCGCCGCCTCGGGCAGCTGGAGCTTGGCGATCTTCTCGCGCAGCGCGGCCGCATCACGATCGTCCTCGGACTCGCCGAGTTCGCGCTTGATCGCCTTCATCTGCTCACGGAGATAGAGCTCCTTCTGGCGCTCGCCGAGCTCTTCCTGGACCTGCGACTTGATGTCCTCCTGCGCGTTGGCGACGTCGATCTGCCGCTGCACCAGAATGAGGACCCGGCGTAGCCGCTCCTCGACGGCCAGCGTCTCCAGCAGCGCCTGGCGCTCCGGCGTCTTCACGTCGAGATAGCCGGCCACCATGTCGGCGAACCGGCCGGCGTCGGTCAGCGAAGCCAGTACCTGCTGGACCATCTCCTCCGGCAGGCCGCTCTTCTGGCCCAGTTCGGCGGCGCGCTCCCGCGCTTCCTTGTACAGCGCGAGGAAGGCCGCGTCGTTGCCGTCGGGCGGCGGCTGGTCCTCCGCCTCGCGCACCACCGCCTCGAGATAGCCGTCGTGCTCGGTGAGGTGGATCGCGCTGGCACGGTATTCGCCCTGCAGCAGCAGCTGCACGCCGGCCAGGCCGCGCTGCATCTGCCCGATGCGGGCGACCGTCCCCATGGAGTACAGGTTCTCGAGGCTGACTTGCTCGGTATTCTCGCGCTGCGCCACCGCGAAGATGAGCCGGCGGTCGGACTTCAGGGCCGCTTCGATCGCGCGCAGCGTCCCGGGACGGCCGGCGCTGATGGGCGTCGTCACCCCCGGGAACAGGACCATGTCCCGCAGGGGAAGCAGAGGCAGGCTCAACCGTTCGGTCATGCGATCCTCACTCCTCATTCTACACCGTGGGACGCCGAATCCGTCGCTACATGGGCACCGATCGTGCCACGGCCCGGCCCCCGTCTCGTGCCATTCTGGCAGCGGGACGGGACCGCACGGGCGGCCAGCGCGTCGGCTTGGCGCGACGGCGGGCCGGCTGGCAGGCCGTCAGTGTTGCCACGCCCATCGGCGGGCGGTAATCTTTCCGCGGCCATGAACGTCGTTCGTCTTTGAGCCCGCCCGAAGCGGACCGCGCCCTCGAAGCCCGTCTCGCGGCCGCCTTCGCTGGCGCCTACAGCCTCGAGGGCGAGATCGGCCGCGGCGGCATGGGTGTGGTCTACCGCGCCCATGACGAGAAGCTCAAGCGCACGGTGGCCGTCAAGGTGCTGCCGCCGGAGCTGGCCTTCCGGCGCGACATCCGCGCCCGCTTCGTGCGCGAGGCCGAGACCGCAGCCCGCCTGTCGCACCCGAACATCGTCCCGATCCACACCGTCGGCGAGTCCGACGACCTGGTTTACTTCGTGATGGGCTACGTGGACGGCGAGTCCCTATCGGTGCGCATCAAGCGCCGGGGCCGCCTGTCCATCGAAGAGTCGCGGCGCATCATGCGCGAGACCGCCGACGCCCTGGCCGCCGCGCACCAGCAGGGGGTGATCCACCGCGACGTGAAGCCGGACAACATCCTCCTCGAGGGTACGCGGGGACGGGTGATGGTCACGGACTTCGGCATCGCCAAGGCCCTGAGCGCCGAGGGCGGCACCCTCACCGACACGGGCATCGCCATCGGCACGCCGGCGTTCATGAGTCCCGAGCAGGCCGCGGGCGAGCGCGTGATCGACGGCCGCTCGGACCTGTACTCCCTCGGCATCGTCGCCTACCAGATGCTCGCCGGCGAGCTGCCGTTCCAGGCCCCAACGGTCCCCGGCCTGCTGATGAAGCAGATCGGAACGCCGCCGGTGCCGATCGACCGGCTGCGGCCGGACGCGCCGGACGACCTGGCGCTCACGGTCATGCGCTGTCTCGAGAAGGACCCCGAGGATCGCTGGCCGACGGCGGACGCGCTCAGGCGGGCGCTCGAGACGGGCACCTACTCGCCGCCCTCGCCGCGGCCCGGCGCGCGGCGGCCGACGCCCGCCGCGCGGCAGCGCGGGCCGCTGCCGTCCGCCAGCGAGCCCGACGCGGCCCGCTGGCTCGAGGAACGACGCAGCCGCCAGGGCGCGCCGCTCGATCGCCAGCGCGGCAAGCTCGAGCGCCGGCGCGACAAGCTGGACCGGAAACTCGAGCGCCGCGAGCAGGAGGAGCGGGAGGTCGCGGAGCGCGCGGCGCAGACGGGCGAGCCGCTCATGGTCGTGCAGCTGCGGCACCGGATGGCGCGCACCGCCTCCATCATCGGACCGCTGATGCTGGTGAACTTCCTGTTCGCCGGCGGCGTCGGCCATCCGTGGTCGCTGATTCCCGCCGCCTTCATGGCGTTCGGCCTGGCGCGCGACTACTCGCGCCTGTGGACGGCGGGGTACTCGTGGCGCGACGTCCTGCACCGGCCGCCCGCCCCGGACGCCTTCGAAGCGAAGGGCCGCGGGCGCGCCCTGCCGACCGCGGGAGGCGCCGACGAGTTCGGCTCCCATGCCGCCGGCATGGAGCAGGCGGCGCGCGACCGCGTCGCCATTCTCGGGATGCTGGAGCGGATGCCCAAGTCCGAGCGGAAGCTGCTGCCCGACGTCGGGCCCACCGTCGAGCAGCTGCTGGGCAGGGCCACCGACCTCGCGCGGACGCTCGCGTCACTCGAACGCGACATCGACACGGCGGCGGAGCACAAGATCGAGAGCCGCCTTGCGGCGCTGGAACAGGAGCCCGCCTCCTCCGACCGGGACCGGCGCATGGGTCTGCTGCAACGCCAGCGCCAGACCGTTCACGACCTCGTCGCGCGTCGCTCGGTGCTGGAGTCGCAACTCGAGGCCTGCCTGCTCGCGATGCAGAACGTCCGCTTCGATCTGCTGCGGCTGCGCTCGGCCGGCGTGGCCGAGGCCCTGGGCGACCTCACGCAGGCGACCCAGCAGGCGCGTTCGCTCTCTCGCGATGTCGACGCCGCCGTGTCTGCGGCGATCGAGATCCGCAAGCTGACCGGACGGGAGACCGGGCCCGAAGCGTGACCGGCGCCGCCCGGCGTCAGGAGCCGGGCTGCCGCACGCACGACCGCACCAGCGGCACGATCTCCTCCGCCGTCCACCCGAACCTCCCCAGCTCGAGCGCCAGGTGCTCCGCGTGGGCACACGCCGCTCCTCCCGCACGGGCTCCGACCACCGCGCCGCCCCAATAGCCCGTCTGCCAGTACGGAAGGGCCTTCACGGCATGCTCGAACACCGGACCCGCCACGGCCGGCGGCGCAAGCTGGGCCAGCGTGGTCGCCGCACCGTCCAGCGCTCCCGGGAACGGCCGCTCCAGCGTCGGCCGCAGGCTGCCGATCGCCCGGATGGCCTCCACCGCGGCGGCCGCCCAGTTGCCGCTGTTCGCGTCGAGCTGCGCCAGGACCGCCGACGCGAACGCCGAATCGCCTCGATTCGCCGCGACCCGCTCCAGGAGCTGCCGCCCCTTCGCCGGGTTCTGGAGCGCGAGGTACGTCAGGCCGGCCGTCAGCTGCAGGCGTGGATCGTCGGGCCGCGCGGCGAGCGCGCTGTCCAGGTGCGCCGCCGCCGCGCGGAAATCCCTTCGACCGAACAGCACGGTCCCGAGCAATCCCTGGTAGCGTGGATCGTGCGGTGCCGCTCTCACCGCGAGCTCGGCCGAGCGCAGGGCTTCCGCCCGGTCGTCGGGCAGGGCGGCGGCGAATCCCGCGCGCCAGGCGCCCGCCGGCAGCGGCGAGTCCTCGAGCACCGGCAGCGAATCTCCGACCGCGGCCTTCAGCGCCAGCAGCGAGTCGAACACCGACTCCGCCGTCGTCCCGGCGAGCAGCGAGCGGGCAGCTTCGAACTCGAGCGCGGGGTGGTCGTCGGTGTGGCGGAAGGGCGCGCCGCGCGCCAGCGCCGCGACTCCCCGGCTCCCGACCAGGAAGTGTCCCAGCAGCTGCACGGGATCCTCCACCTGCAGCCACGCCCGCATGGTCTCCGCGGTGCGGGTGCCCGGCCGGAGCGCCGCCGCGATGCGCGCGCCGTCCCAGCGGATCGGATCGCGCGAGCCGAGAACCACGAGGTCGCTCGAGTTCGCGAACCAGATCTCGACGTGCGGAAAGACCGCCCGCAGGTTCGCCACCACGACCGCCACCGCTCCCGGCGTGACCCGGTACATCTGCAGCCACTGGCAGAAGATCCCGTCCGGCGCCAGCCGTCGCGCCACCACGGCGAAGTAGTCCCGCGTGAACAGGGAGGCGACGCCGGCGATCCACGGGTTGGAGGGCTCCGAGACGATCAGGTCGTAGGCCGAGTCGGCCAGCATCAACGCGCTGCGGGCGTCGTCCTCGATGACGTGGACCCGCGGGTCGGCCAGCACGTCACGATTGACGTCGCGGAAGTCGCGACTCGCGCGCAGGACGGCGCGCTCGATCTCGGCGACGTCGATCCTGGCGATGCCCGGAACGTCGGCGATGGTGCGGGTGGTGGCGCCGCTGCCGAAGCCCACCACGAACGCCCGCCGCGGGTGGCCGTGCGCCAGCGCCGGCAGCAGTCCCAGCGAGACCTGGGTGTCCATGTCCGCGACGCTCGACGCGTCGACCTTGCCGTTCACCTTCAGCCAGGTCTGGTTGCCGTCCCGCCACACCGAGACGGCGGAATTCCAGCCCTCCTTGAAGAACAGCTGCTCGGAGCCGTAGCCCCTCAGGTAGCGCGACAGCTCGCCCCGCCCGAGGCGGGTCCGCCCGTACACGGCCGGCGCCCGGTCGAGCAGCCGCGCCGACCAGCCCGGCGTCGCCAGCGCGACGACCAGTGCGAGCGCTCCCAGGGCCACGGGCACCCGCTCGGCGCCCACTGGCATACCCGCGGCCCCGCGCTCCCGCCAGGCCCACCACGCGAGCGTCGCGGCCGCCCCCACGTTGACGACGACGCCGACGAGCAGGGTTCGCTCGCTGCCGATCAGGTGAACCAGCACGAAACCGGTCACCACCGCGCCCGCGATGCTGCCGAAGGTATTCGACAGGTACGCCCGGCCGACCTCGCGGCCCGTCGCCCCGGCGCGCTCCGAGGCGAGCTCCGCCAGGATCGGGAAGCTGTAACCCATGCCCACCGCCGGCGGGATGACGACCAGGGCGACCGCGAGTCCGTGGAGCGCGAGCAGCTCGCCGACGCTCACGAACGGCACCTGCAACGTGGCCACCACGTACACGGGGAGCGTCCGGAAGAACGGGAACACCAGCGAGGCCAGGACGGCGACGACCCCCTGCACGGCCGCGGCGCGCAGCAACAGGTCCCTCGGGGCGCGGCCCCGTCCCACGGCGATCAGGCTCCCCAGACCGATGCCGAGCAGGAAACAGGCGAGGATGGTGGTGAACGCGTACGTCGAGCTGCCGATGACCAGGATCAGGGCGCGCGTCCAGGCGATCTCGTACAGCAACGACGCCAAGGCAGTGCAGCCGATGAGCACCGTGGCCAGGCGGCGGGTCGTGGGCCCGGGGTCCGGGGTGAATACCGGCTCCGCCTCCGACGCGCGCGAGGGCGGCGGCTCGGGAACGCGGGCGAGGAGCAACGCCGCGGCACCGAGTGCCAGGTTGAGCGCCGCCGTCGCGAGCAGCGAGCTGCGGAGACCGACGAACTCGATCAGGACGTAGCCCGCCAGCAGGCACCCGGCCACGCCGCCGACGGTGTTGAGCCCGTAGAACAGCGCCAGCTCGCCCCGCAGCGCCTCGCTCCGGTCCCCGGCGAAGGCTCGGGTCAGGACCGGGAGCGTGCCCCCCATCAGGAACGTGGGGATCAGCAGGACGACGAACGCGAAGACGAACTTGATGGCGGTGCCGGCCCACAGCCCCGGCCCCAGGCCGCGCGCCAGGTCGAGGTACACGGCACCCACGCCGCGCACGACCCACGGCGACGCCAGTCCGAAGAGCCCGATGCCGAGCTCGAGCAGTCCGTACAGCCGCGCCGGCCGGATCAGCGCGTCGGCGCGGCGGCCGAGCAGCCAGGCGCCGAGGCCGAGGCCGCCCATGTACGCCGCGACGACGGTCGTAACCGAGTGGATGGTCGAGCCGAACACTTCGTACAGCTCCCGGACCCAGACCAGCTCGTAGACCAGTCCGGCGGCGCCCGACAACACGAAGATCAGCCCGAACAGCGCGTGGCGCGCACGTCGGGCGGAGGGCATCAGAAGGCCGCCAGCTCCCGGATGACCGCCGCGACGTCGGCGGCCTGCGGCAGGATGTGGTCCTCGAGCGCCGGGGCGTAGGCCACGAACGTGTCCGTTCCCGCTACCCGGCGGACGGGAGCGTCCAGCCACGTGAACAGCTCGTCGGCGATCCGCGCCGCCAGCTCCGCGCCGTAGCCCCACGAGATCGGGTCTTCGTAGACCACCGCGACCTTGCTGGTGCGCCGCACCGAGCGCGCGATCGTCTCCCAGTCCACCGGCGAGAGCGAGCGCAGATCGATCACCTCGGCCTTCACTCCGGAGGCTTCTTCCACCTCCCTGGCGGCGACCAGGGACCGCTGGACCAGGGCGCCGTAGGTGAGCACCGTGACGTCGGTGCCGGGCCGGACCACCTTCGCCTTGCCGAAGGGCACCATGAAGTTCGGACCCGGGTAGGGCGCCTTGTTGTAGGTCTGCCGGTACAGGTGCTTGTGCTCCAGGAACAGCACCGGGTCGTCGCACCGGATCGCCGTCCGCAGCAGGCCGTTGGCGTCCAGGGCGGTGGCGGGGCACACGACCCGCAGGCCCGGCATGTGGGTGAACAGCGCGGCGCCGGTCTGCGAGTGGTAGACCGCCCCACCCTTCAGGTAACCGCCGTAGGTCACCCGGATCACGACCGGCGCGCTGAACGCGTTGCTCGAGCGCCAGCGCAGCGTGGCCAGCTCGTTCCGGATCTGCATGTAGGCCGGCCAGATGTAGTCGAAGAACTGGATCTCGACCACGGGCTTGATGCCCCGGGTCGCCAGACCGACCGCCCGGCCGACGATGTTCGCTTCGGCGAGCGGCGAGTTGAACACCCGGTCGCCGCCGAACCGCTTCTGCAGCCCCCAGGTGACCTTGAAGACGCCGCCCTTGCCCTTGACCTTGCCCAGCGCCCCCGCGCGCGACGCGTCGGCGACGTCCTCGCCGAACACCACGATCCTGGGGTCGCGCTCCAGCTCGTCCCGCAGGCACATGTTGAGCAGGTCCACCATCGTCGTCGGATCGCCGGCGAACTGGGGGTCGTCCTCGGTGTCGAACCGCTCCGACGTCGGGTCCACGTCCGCCGAGTAGACGTACAGCGGCACCGTCTCCGGCCCGGGCGCCGGCGCGGCCAGTGCGGCCTCGGCCGCCGCCTCGACGGTCTGCGCCACCTCAGCCTGGATCCGCTCGATGTCCTCGGCCGTCGCCGCCCCGTCCGCGATCAGCCGCTCCGGGAACCGCGCCACCGGGTCGCGCGCCGCCTCCGCCGACCGCTCCTCGGCCGGCCGGTACATGACCTCGTCATCGGACAGCGAGTGCGAGTAGGGGCGGATCACGTGCGCGTGCACCAACGCCGGGCCCCGACGCGACCGGCAATACGCGACGGCGCGCGACAGCACGTCTCGGGACGCGATCGGGTCACAGCCGTCCACTTCTTCGACCAGGAGGTCGGGGAAGGCGGCCACGAGCTTGGAGATCGATCGGCCCGGCGTCTGGACCTCGATGGGAACCGAGATCGCGTACCCGTTGTCCTCGACGAGGAACAGCACCGGGAGCTTGAGGTTCGACGCGGTGCTGAGGGACTCCCAGAACTCGCCCTCGCTCGTGGTCCCGTCGCCCAGCGAGCAGTACACGACCTCGTCGTGGCGGGTGCGCTCCTTCCGGTCCGCGATCGCCTCGATCCGATCGTAGCGGTACCAGGCCTCGGCGCACCCCACCGCCTGCAGGCACTGGGTGCCGGTGGGGCTCGACTGGCTGACGATGTTGAGCGCGCGGTGGCCCCAATGCGACGGCATCTGCCGGCCGCCCGAGTTGGGGTCGGCCGCCGCGCCGACGGCCGAGAGCAGCATCTCCGTCGGCGTCATCCCGAGCGCGAGGCAGAGGGCCCGGTCGCGGTAGTAGGGATAGAACCAGTCGTGCCCGGGCTTGAGGAGCATCCCGGCGGCCACCAGCACCGCCTCGTGGCCGGCACCGGAGATCTGGAAGAAGATCTTGTTCTGCCGCTTGAGCTGGATCTCCTTGTCGTCCAGGCGGCGCGACAAGAGCATCAAGCGGTAGATGCCCAGGAGGTCGGCTCTGGCGAGCTGCCGGGCGCCGACCTCGTGCTTGGTCCGGGTGGCCATGAAGCACGCAAAATAGCGGGCCTTCAGGCCCCGCTCAACGCCGCTCGGCTGGAGAGCTCGGGGGCGCCGGTACCGGGCCCGGCGGCCGACTCGCTCCCTGCGAGGACCGCACTGCGGTATCTCGCGCGGCCGGGGCGGCGCCACTACCTTGTCCCCGAGACCCCTGCCGCGAAGGCGACGGTGAACGAAGAGGCCAAGAAGACCGTCCTGCGCCACTTCCCGTACGGCCTCTATGCCGTGACGGTGATGAGCGAGGGCGAGGATCACGGGATGACGGCCAACTGGGTGATGCAGGCGGCGTTCACCCCGCCGATGCTGGTGGTCGCCCTGCAGAACGAATCCAAGAGCCTGCCGATGATCCGCGACGCGCGCGGCTTCGCGGTCAACGTGCTCGCCGACGGACAGCGCCAGCTCGCCGAGCAGCTTGGCCGTTCGTCTCTCAGCCAGCCGGCCAAGCTCCAGGGCGTCCCTTCCCGGCCCGCGCCGGTGACCGGCGCCCCCATCCTCACCCAGGGACTGGGCTGGCTCGAGTGCCGCCTGGTGGCCACGATGCCGGCCGGCGACCACACGCTGGTCCTGGGCGAGGTCGTCGAGGCCGGACTCGAGGCCGGGCGCCGGGTGCTCGCCATGGACGACGCGGGGATGAGGTACGCCGGCTAGCCCCGGCCGCGGCGCGGCCACGCTCGCCGTCGCGGCGGCGCTGCTGTCTGCGGCCACGCTCCCGCTCGCCGCGCAGGAGCGGCGCGACACCCTGGTGTACGACGTGGACGTGTTCGCGTCGCCGCCCGCCCACCTGTCGGTCGAGGCCCGCATCACGACCACGACCGCCGGGAGCTTCGCGCTCGTGGCCCCGTCGGCATCGGTTTCCTCGGGGACCGACGTCGAAGGGCTCGTCGCCACCGACGACCGTGGCCGGCCGGTCGTGGTGCAGCCCGCGGCGAACGGCTACCACGTCGCCGCGCCGGCCGGCGCCGTGCGGTTTCGCTATCGCCTGGATTTCCAGAACGGCGTCGCGCTGAGCTCGACGGGCGCGGGCTTGAACGAGACCCACCTGTACGCCGTCGGCCGCGGGGTGTTCGTGGCCCCCGACCCCGCCGCTTACGGCCGGGAACGCCCCTACCCCGTCATCCGGGTGCACTTCATCACTCCACCCGGCTGGCACGTCGTCACCGCCTGGGGCGTCGACGAGGACGCGTACGCGCCGCCGACGAGCGGCGCGCTGTTCGGTACGACGCTGGCCGCCGCTCCCGACTATCGCATCTACCGCGACACCGCGGGCGGCACGCCGTTCGTTCTCGCGGTACGGGGCGAGCGCCATTTCTCCGATTCCGCGCTCGAGCAGGTGATCGCTGGCAGCCTCCGCCGCGCGTCGGAAACCCTCGGCGGCGTGCCGGTACCCGAGGTCACCTACACCAGCGACTTGGGCTGGAAGGGGCGCACCAGCGGCAGCCTCCAGGGACGCGCGAGCGTCGGGCTGATCTGGGAGCCTGGCGAACTGCTGGGGCTCGCCCGGACGCACGACCTCTTTCACGAAACCCTGCACCTGTGGTTCGGCGGGGCGATGGACACCGATCGCTGGTGGACCGAGGGCGTCACCGACTACTTCGCGGCGCGGCTCGAGGCCGAGTGGAGCGGCCGGCCCGAGGACCTGGCCGACCTCTGCTACCAGTCGCTCCGCAACTACCAGCACATCGAGCGCGACACCAGCATGACCATGGACCAGGAGCAGCGCGAGAGCGTCCTGGGCGACAACACCACGCTACTCGTGTACCGGAAGGGCATGCTTGCCGGACTGCTCCTGGACGGCGCGATCCGTCGTGCCACCGACGGCGAGGCCACCCTTGGCGACCTGGCCCGGCGGATGCTGGCCTACGCCCGCCAGGCCCCGGACCGCCGCGTCAGCGACGCCAGGATCCGCGACTACGCGCTCGAGGTCGGCGGTCCCGCGGTCGAGCGCGTCTGGCGGCAGGTGGTAGCCGGGACCGCGCTCATCTCGGAGGCGGACGTCACCGACGCGCTTCGTGCCGTCACCGGCTTGCCCGTCGCGGCACCCGCCCCCATCGCCAAGGAACGGAAGAGCCTGATCGGCCACCCGAAACCGTGAGGCCGGCGCGATGACGCTCAAGGGCAAGACCGTGCTGTTCTTCGTGGGGCCCCAGTACGAGGACCTCGAGCTGTGGTACCCGAAGATCCGACTGGAGGAAGAGGGCGCCAAGACGGTCGTGGCCGGGCTGGGCGAGAAGACCTACCAGGGGAAGAAGGGCTACCCGATCACCGTCGACAGCTTCGTGGACGACCTGTACGCCGAGGTATACGACGGACTGGTGATCCCCGGCGGCTACGCGCCGGACCACATGCGCCGCTCGGAGAAGTTGCTCGGCATCACGCGGGCGATCGCGGAGGCCGGCAAGCCGGTGGCGTTCATCTGTCACGCCGCCTGGGTGCCGATTTCAGCCGGCCTGCTGAAGGGCCGCCGCACCACCAGCGTGCGCGCCATCCGGGACGACGTGGTCAACGCGGGCGCCACCTGGGTCGACGAGCCCGTCGTGGTGGACGGCAACCTGATTTCCTCGCGCACGCCGGCCGATCTGCCGGCGTTCTGCCGCGCGATCATCCGGGCGCTGGCCGCGCCCGTCAAGGATTAGAGCGGCGCGTCGAACGAGCGGATCACCACGCCGGTGGGCACTTTCGGGGCGAAGAATGTCGACTTGGGCGGCATGATCTGCCCGGCATCCGCCACCCGCCGCACCGCCTCAAGGCGGGTTGACGGCAGCATCAGGGCGCAGGCGCAGCGGCCCTCGCGGGCCGCCTCCCGCGCCTCGGCCGCGTCGGCCGTGTAGCGCAGCGCCGGCACCTTCCCCAGGAGCGACGCCGCTATGACTCCCACCGCGAGGCCGTCGGCCGCGGCCACCTCGAGCGCCCGGACCGCCGGGTGCACCGGCTGATCCCCCACCTTCGGCCACCTCGCGTTGGGCCGCACCGCCAGCGCCACCTCGCGCCCCCCCTCGAAGACGACCGAGAGCGTCGGTTCCTTCCTGGTCGGCGCGATCGCGAAGAACGGTGCGGCGGCCGACAGGAAGGCGTCCGCGTCGAGCGGTGCGCCCTCCAGCATCCGGTGGGTCGGCAGGATCACCAGCCCGGGGTCGCGGAACGAGACCACGTATCCCAGGGTCCGCGTCGCGCCCTCCTTCCAAGCCGCCGGCGCCTCGTCCCTGAACAGCACCGACGTCTCGAACCGGTGATGCCCGTCCGCGACGTACACGCTCTCGGCCCCCGCGGCCTCCGCGAGCTGCTCCGCCTCCGGCCCGGTCACCACCCAGATCGCCTGTTCCGATCCGAGCGCCTCACACCGCGCCCACGGCGACCGTGCCGTCGCTCGCCGCAGCGCTCCGTCGAGCTTCCCCGATCGGTCGGGCGCGAGCAGGAAGACGGCGCTGAGGTTCGCGCCGGTCGCGTGCATCAGCCGCCGGCGATCCTCCTTCGCCTTGGCGTGCGTCCGCTCGTGCGGCAGGACGCGCCCCTTGGAGAAAGGCTCCGCCGAGACCGCGAGGAACACCCCGGTCCGCTCGCGCATCGAGCCGTCGGGAAACCGGCCGGACGTCTTGAGCACGTACGCCGCCGGTTGCTCGTCCCGCACCAGCACGCGGCCCGCCCGCCACCCGGCGAGGACTCGCGCGGCCTCCGCGTAGGGGTCGCCGCCGTCGGACGCCTCAGGCAGGTCGACGTTGACGACGTTGTACGGGTCGCGCGCCACCAGCTCCGCGCGCTGCGCCGGCGCAATGACGTCGTAGGGAGGCGCCAGGCGGCGCTCGAGCGAGGAGGGGTCCGCATAGCGTTCGCCGCGGAACGGGGTGAACAGGCTCACGTCTTTCATGTCGATCCGCTTCCAGGGTGCGACGCGATGAGCGCGTCGAGGATTGCCTTCACGCGGTGCAGGGACAGGCGGCCCACTTCCCCCTCGGCGGCCGCCGCGGTGGCGCCGAAGCCGAGATAGTCGCTCTCCAGGTGTCCGTCGGGGGCGTTGGCCGCCGACCAGCGGATGAACAGCAGCGCCGCACCGTAGCGCCCGTCCGGGCCCGGGTCGTCGTCCGAGAACACCCCCACCGAGTACGCGTTGCCGTCGCTGCCGGTGAAGCCCGGCGGCCGGCCATGCACGGCGACGTACCCGCCCAGCGTGGCCTCCGGCGCGCTCACGTGCGCAGCGTCTCCTTGACCACGTTGCCGAGGATGAAGGCGATGTTCGCCGGCCGCTCCGCGAGGCGCCGCATCAGGTAGGGGTACCACTGCGAGCCGAACGGCACGTACACCCGGACCCGGTATCCGGCCCTCCGCAGCTCCTCCTGGAGATCGCGCCGGATGCCGTACAGCATCTGGAACTCGAACCGGTCCGACGCGATCGTCTTGGTCTCCACGAACCGCCGCACCCGGGCGATCAGCGACGGGTCGTGCGTCGCCACCGCCGGCTGGTGCCCGCGCTCGAGCAGCTTCTCGATCAGCTCGATGTAGCTCCGGTCCACGTCGGCCTTGTCCGGGAATGCCACGGACGCGGGCTCCTGGTACGCGCCCTTGCAGAGCCGCACCCGGGCCCGCCGCGCGATGAGCCGGTCGACGTCCGCCGCGCTGCGACGCAGATACGACTGGATCACGATGCCGACCTGGTCGCCGTACACCGGGAGCAGGTCCTTCTCGAACAGGTCGAGCGTCCGCTGGGTGTGCGCGCTGCTCTCCATGTCGATACGCACGGAAATGCCCAGCTCCCGGCCGCGGTCCAGGATCCGCCGCAGGTTCTCCAGGCAGAGGCCGTGGTCGAGGTCGAGTCCCAGCTGGGTGAGCTTGACCGACACGTTGCAGTCGAGCCGGTCGGCGGCGATCCGAGCCAGGATCTGGGTCACGGTCGCGGCGCACTCGCGTGCCTCGTCGGCCTTGGTGACGCTCTCGCCCAGCAGATCGAGGCTGGCGGCGATCCCGCGACCATTCAGCTCCCGCACCGCCGCGGCCGCCGAGTCGATCGTCTCGCCCGCCACGAAGCGGGAGGCGAGCCGCCGGGCCAGCCGGTTGCCGCGTATGAACGAGAAGATCTGGGGTTGCTCACTGAGGTACAGGAAGGTGCGACGCAGCATGCGTGTGTTTACCGGGGTGTGGGGTAGAAGCGGCCGCCGCGCTCGGCCTGGGCGATCAGCGAGGCCGCCGGTGCGAAGCGGTCGCCGTGGGTCGCGGCAAGGCGCGCAAGCGTGTCGACGGCCGCGCGAGCGCCGACGGCGTCCAGGGTGCGGAACGGGCCGCCGCGGAAGGGCGGGAAGCCGATGCCGAACAGCGCGCCGATGTCGCCGTCCCGCGGCTGCGCGATCACCCCCTCTTCCAGGGCCCGCGCCGCCTCGTTGAGCATGGCGAACGCCAGCCGCTCCGCGACCGGGGCGTCGTCCGCCGCGGGGCCTCCGGGCGTGACGCCGAGGACGGCGTACACCGTGGGGTCGCTTTCGGCCTTCTTTCCTCCCCTATAGAGGAAGAAGCCGCGCCCGTTCTTGCGTCCGAGGCGCCGGTCGGCGATCAGCGCGTCGAGGTCGAGCGAACCATGGAGCCGCTCGCCGAACGCCTGGTGCATCACCCGGCCGGCCCTGGCGGCGACGTCGAGGCCGACCTCGTCCAGCAGCGTGATCGGGCCGACCGGGAATCCCCACCGCGTCATCGCCGCGTCCACCTGCTCGATCGGCACGCCCTCGGTGAGCAACCTGCCCGCCTCGTTGATGTACGGCGCCAGGATCCGGTTGACGAAGAACCCGGGGCGGTCCTGCACCACGATGACCGTCTTTCCCAGCCGACGGCCGAAGGCGACGGCCGTCACCGTGGTCTCCGGCGCCGTGCGCCCGCCGACCACGATCTCCAGCAGCGGCATCCGGTGCACCGGCGAGAAGAAGTGCATCCCGACCACCGTCTCGGGCCGGGTCGAAGCCTCCGCGATGCGGGTGATCGGAATGGTCGACGTGTTCGACGCGAAGACGCAGCCGGGCCGCGTGACCGCCTCGACCTCGCGCAGCACCTGGCGCTTGACGTCGAGGTCCTCGAACACCGCCTCGATCACGAGGTCCGCCGAGCGGAAGCCCGTGTAGTCGACGCCGCCGGACACCAGGGCGAGCTGCCGGGCCCCCTCGCGCCGCGTGATGCTGCGGCGGCGCACCCGCTCGTCGACGATGCCGGCCACCGCCTTGAGACCGGCGCCCACCCGCGGCAGGTCCGCGTCCCTGAGCCGTACCGGGACCGCTGACTGCGCGACCGCGACGGCGGCGATGCCCGAGCCCATGAAGCCGGCGCCGAGAATGCCCAACTGCGCCACCGGACGCGGTGCGGGCGCCGGCGCCGGCACTCCCGGGTCCTTCTTGAGCGCCGTGGTGGCGAAGAACACCTCGACCAGCCGGCGCGACACGTCCGTCATCGCCATCTCGCCGAACCGGTCCGCCTCGTACCGCAGGCCCTGCTCCATCCCGCTCGCCAGGCCGAACCGGATCACGTCCAGCGCCGCCAGCGGGGCCGGATAGTGTCCGCCGGTCTGCTTGAGGGTCATGGCACGGGCGCGTCGGAGCACCAGGGCCTGGCCGAGCGCGGAGCGATCAAACAGCCATCCGAGGAGGCCGCCGCGGCCCTTCCGCTGCGCGGGGTGCTCCGCCAGCCGCACGGCCGCCTTGACGGCGACGTCGCGCAGGATCGCGGGCGCCACCAGCTCGTCCACCAGTCCCATGCGGTACGCCTTCGAGGCGCGCACGTTCTTCCCGGTGAGGATCATCTCCAGCGCGCCGCGCAGTCCGACGACTCGCGGCAGCCGGTTGCACCCGCCCGCGCCGGGGATGATGCCGAGCTGGACCTCGGGCGCCGCGAGGACGGTCTTCGGGTGGTCGGTCGCGACCCGGTAATGGCACGCCAGGACCAGCTCCAGCCCTCCCCCGAGGCAGACGCCGTGGATGGCGGCCACCACGGGCTTCGGCGAGTCTGCGACCCGGTCGAGCATCGCCTGCCCATCCCGCGACAGCGCCCTCGCCTCCTCCACGGTGCGCAGCGCGACGAATTCCTCGATGTCGGCGCCGGCGACGAATCCGTCCTTCTTGCCGGACATGATCACGATCGCGCGCACGCCGGCGTCGGCCTGCAGCGCCGCGAACGCCGCCGCGAACTCGTCCTTCACCGCGCGGGAGAACTTGTTGACGCTCTCGCCGGGCAGGTCGAGCGTGACGACGGCGACGCCGTCCTCGACTACCGTCGCGACCGCGCCCGTGCGCTCCTCCGCGTCCACGTGGATCTCCTCACCGTCGCTCGAGGACCATGGCAAACCCCATGCCGCCCTGGGCGCACACGGACACCAGGCCGAACTGCACGTCGCGCCGCCGCATTTCATTGGCCAGCGTCGTGATGATGCGGCCGCCGGTCGCGCCGAACGGGTGGCCGATCGCGATGGAGCCTCCCATCACGTTCAGCGCGTCCCAGTCCACCGTGCCGATCCGCCCGCCGCGGCCCAGGTGCTCGCGCGCCCACATATCCGACTCGAAGGCCTGAATATTGGACAGCACCTGGGACGCGAACGCCTCGTGCATCTCGACCAGGCCAAGCTGGTTCCACTCGATGCCCGCCCGCTCGAGCGCGCGTGGCACCGCGTACGCCGGGCCCATGAGCAGCTGGGCGCCCGGATCCACCGCCGCCACGGCGTAGGACCTGACGTAGGCCAGCGGCTGGTAGCCCGCGGCCCGAGCCGCCTCGTCGCTCATCAGCAGCACCGCGGACGCGCCGTCGGTGAGCGGCGACGCATTGCCGGCGGTCACCGAGCCGTACCGCCGGTCGAAGGCCGGCCTCAGGGCCGCCAGCTGCTCGAGCGTGGAGTCGGCGCGGACGCCGTTGTCCGCCGCGACCGGCTCGTAGGCGGGCGGGACGAAGACCGGTGCGATCTCCGCGGTGAGCCGCCCGTCCGCGGTGCCCTGCGCCGCCAGCCGGTGCGAGCGCAGCGCGTACTCGTCCTGCGCTCGCCGCGTGATGCCGTTCTCCTTGGCCATCTTCTCGGCCGACTGCCCCATCGTTTCCCCGGTGGACGGCTCCGCGATGGCGGGCGTCACCGGCACGAGATCGCGGGGACGGACCCTCGCCAGCGTCGCCAGCCGCTTCCCGAGCGTGCGGGCACGGCTCGCCTGGACGAGGAGCTCGGCGAACCGCTTCGAGTGGAGGATGGGGATGTCGGACAACGACTCCGTGCCGCCCGCGATGACGACGTCGGCCTGCCCGAGCACGATCTGGCCGTACGCCTCCGCGACCGCCTGGCCCGACGACGCGCACGCGCGGTTCAGCGAGAACGCGGGCACCGTCCCGGGAAACTGCGGCAGCAGGCTGACCTCGCGTGCGACGTTCGGCGCGAGGACCGAGGGGATCACCTGGCCGAAGACGACCTGGTCCACCTCGGCCGGCGGGATCCCGGTCCGCACCAGCAGCTCGCGGGTGGCGAGCTTGGCCAGATCGACGGCGGTGAGGTCCTTGAAGACCGTGCCGGACTTCGCGAAGGGGGTGCGGCAACCCGCGACGATGGCGACCCGACGACCGTTCTGCCCGACCATGACCCGGCTCCGTTCCCGGCGCGTCCGCTGGCCGCCGGTGCCAGCAAAGCTAGCCCGGGCTCCGGATGCGGGCCAGCGCGGTCGCACCGTGCGGGCGCGCCGTTTTCGTGTCAAATTGGGCCATGGACCCGGCGTTTTCCGCTGAGACCCGCCGCACGGATCTCGACGCGATGGCCGCGACACCGCCCGACCTGCTGGTGATCGGCGGAGGGATCACCGGCTGCGGGATCGCGCGCGACGCGGCGCGGCGCGGCATCCGCACTGCCCTGCTCGAGGCCGTCGACTTCGGCAGCGGCACGTCGGGCCGGTCCACGCGCCTGGTGCACGGCGGCCTGCGCTACCTGGAGCACGGCTGGCTGCGCCTGGTGTTCGAGGCGAGCCGCGAGCGGCGCGTCCTGCTGCGCATCGCACCGCACCTCGTGCGGCCGATGGCCTTCCTGTTCCCGATCCACGCCGGCGGACGGCTGAGCCGCGGCCGACTGGCCGCCGGCCTGTGGTTGTACGACCTGCTGGCCGCGTTCCGCAACGTCCGAGTGCACCGCACGTTGTCGCGCCGCGCCGTGCGGAAGGCCGAGCCGCAGCTCAGGAGCAAGGACCTGCTCGGGGGCGCCGTCTATTACGACGCCTGCTGCGACGACGCCCGGCTGGTGCTGGCCAACGCGCGCGCGGCCCGCCGCGACGGCGCCATGGTCGCCAGCTACACCGCCGTGCGCTCGTTCGAGAAGGCCGCGGGCCAGCTCCGCGGCGTGATCGTCGAGGACACGATCGACGGGCGGCGCTTCGCCGTCCGGGCCCACGTCACGGTGAACGCGACCGGTCCCTGGTCGGATGCGATCCGCCAGCTGGACGAGCCCGGCGTGGCGCCGATGCTGCGGCCGACCAAGGGCGTCCACCTCGCCGTCCCGCGCGCCCGGCTGGGCAACGCGGGCGCGGTCACGATGACGTCGCCCCTCGACGGCCGCGTCATGTTCGTCCTGCCCTGGGGCGAGGTGACCGTGGTCGGCACCACCGACACGGACTACGACGGAGACCCGGGGTCCGTCGCGCCGACCCCCGACGACATCACCTATCTGCTGCGCTCGGCGAACGCCCTGTTTCCCGACGCGCGCCTCGCCCCCGCGGACGTCGTAGCGGTCTGGGCCGGCCTCAGGCCGCTGCTCAGGGACGGCGGCGCGACGCCGACCGCGGCGGTGCCGCGCGAGCACCGGATCGTCGAGAGTGGGTCCGGCCTGGTGACCATCACCGGCGGGAAGCTGACCACCTACCGCTCGATGGCCGCCGAGCTGGTCGACCTGGTGAGCCTGAAGCTCCACCGCCTCGACGGCCGGACCATCGCTCCGCGCGCGCCGACCGCGGTGGAGCCGCTACCCGGCGGCGAAGTCGCGGACCTCGAGCTGCTGGTGCGCGAGCTGGTGAAGGAACGCCTTTCCGAGGACGCGGCCCGGCATCTGGTCGACCGCTACGGCACGGAGGCCATGGCGGTGGCCAACCTCGCCTTCCGCGACAGCCCTCTGGCGGAGCCGCTGGCCTCCGGCGTGCCGGTGCTGCGCGCCGAAGTGGTCCACCAGGCGCGCCGCGAGATGGCGCTGTCGGTGAGCGACGTGATGATGCGCCGCACGCCCCTGTTCCGGCAGCATCCCAGCCAGGGCACGGAGATGACGCCGGTGGTCGCCGGCCTGCTGGCGCGCGAGCTGGGCTGGAATCCCGCGCGCGAGGCGGCGTCGCTGGCGGGCTATCTCGCCGAGGTGCAGCAGATGCGGCAGGCGCTCACGCCGCCGCCGGCGCCCTGACGCGGGCCATGTCGCGCCCCACGGTCGGCACCGCCAGGAGCAGCAGCGCCCCGCCCAGCAGGCCGACCGCCGGCAGGGTCATCAGCGCGACGCGCAATCCGTAGTGGTCCGACAGCACGCCCACCACCGGCAGCGCGATGGCGTCGCCGGCGATGTGGATGAAAAAGACGTACGCTCCCATGACCGTGGCCGCGATGCGCCGCGGCACGACGTCGAACAGCACCGCGGCGGCGGGGCCGTTGTACCAGGTGAAGAAGAACACCACCACGAAGAACAGCACCGCGAACAGGCGGACGTCGTTCACCAGGAGCAGCACCACGCACAGCGGCGCGCCGGCCAGGAACCCGACGGCGCTCGCGACGACGCGTCCGGAGGGGATGTACTCCATGAGCCGGTCGCCCGAGCGCCCGCCGATCCACGACCCGAGCACGCCCGCCACCAGCCCGACCAGGCCGATCTGCCGCCCGGCCTGCAGCAGGGACATGTCGAGCACGCGCTGGAGGTAGCTGGCCGACCACGCCACCAGGGAGTTCATGGCGGCCGTCGTCAACGCGCCGCCGATGAACATCCAGATCAGGGTCGGCGTGCGCAGCACCACGGCCGCGGCGTCCAGCATCTCGTCCACCGCGTCGGCCGGTACCCCGGCCAGCAGCCGGTGCCGCCAGCGCATCGCGACCAGAACCCACTTCACGATGGTCCACACGAGGCCCACGCCGACGATCGCGCCGAACACGGCCGTGTCGGCCGCGGCCGGCACCCGGAACAGCACCAGCGTGCCGACGATGGCCACCCCGACCGGGATCGACACCAGCAGGGGGAGGCCCGCCCGCAGGACCAGCCTGGGCGTGAGCGCGACGCGGCGGACCGCCCGCCTGGGCGGCACCGGCCGCGGCTGCGGTCGCGGGTCGCGCAGCCGGGCCAGCAGCAGGGCGAACAGCACTCCCGGCAGGCCCACCACGATCAGCGCCGTGCGCCATCCGAACGCGGTGGCCAGGTGGCCGCCCAGCCACACCGCGAGCACGCCTCCCACGGCCAGGCCCGCCCAGAAGATGCCCATGGCCTGCGCGCGGCCCCGGTCCGGGAAGTAGTCGGCGAGCATCGCCTGCGCCGACGGCAGGTACGACGACTCGGCGACGCCCACCACGCCCCGGGTGGTCAGCAGGTGCCAGTAGGTGGCGGCCGCGCCGCCCAGGGCCGTGAAGCCGCTCCACAGGGCGACCCCGCCCGCGATGACGGTGCGCCGCGACCGCAGGTCCGACAGGACGCCGGCCCCCAGCGCGCCGAGCGCGAACGCGATGGCGTACGACGAGCCCAGCCAGCCGAGCTGCGTGTCCGAGATATCGAGCTCGTCCTTGATCGGCTCGAACAGCGCGAGGATGATGTTGCGGTCGAGGTAGTTGAGGAGGTTGCCGAGGGCCAGCAGCGCCAGCGCGTACCGAAGGTAGCGGGTGCTCAGGACCGTGCCGCCGGAATCATCGCTCACCGGATCGCGCCCGCGCCGGCGGACGGCCTAGAACAGCCCGTCGACGGACCGGCCGCCCATCGGCTCGGACCGCAGCGCCAGCAGCTTCTCTCGCGCCCGCACCACCACGTCCACCGCCACCGCGGGATCGTCGGTGACGTGGAAGATGTCGAGGTCCCGGAGGTCGATCTTGCCCTGCGCCGCCGCGGTCGCCCGCAGCCAGTCCACCAGGCCGTGCCAGTAGTCGGTGCCGAACAGGACCACGGGGAAGTGCTTGATCTTGCCCGTCTGGATGAGCGTGAGGGCTTCGAACAACTCGTCGAGCGTGCCGTAGCCGCCGGGGAAGACCACGAACCCGATCGAGTACTTCACGAACATGGTCTTGCGGACGAAGAAGTAGCGGAAGTGCATCGCCGTGCCGACGTACTCGTTGGTGCCCTGCTCGAACGGCAGCTCGATGTTGAGACCGATGGACGGCCCGCCCCCCTCTGCGGCGCCCCGGTTCGCCGCCTCCATGATCCCGGGACCACCGCCCGTAATGATGGAAAAGCCCGCGCCCGCGAACCGGCGCGCCGTCTCCGTCGCCGCCCGGTAATGGACGTCGTCCGGCCTGGTGCGCGCCGAGCCGAAGAAGGTGACTCCGGAGTGCACGCCGGCGAGGGTGTCGAACCCCTCCACGAACTCGCCCATGATGCGCAGCACCCGCCACGGATCCGACGACACGAACTCGCGCCGGCGCTCGGTCGGATGCGGGACGCTGAACAGACGCTCGTCCTCGGTCGGCCCGAGGTGCCTCGGTCCGCTGCGACGATCGCCATCTGCTGACATCGGGAACCCTCTTGCCACGGGGTGAGCCGCGAATATACAGATTCCCGCAGGGAGGCACAAAGGAAAACGCATGCGCTCGTGGCGCCGCTTGTCGCTCGCGCTCGTCGGGAGAGCGGTGGTCAATCCCCGGGTCGCGCGCGATCTGGCCAGCCTCGCCTGGTCGATGCGCCGCCGCGGCTGGTACCGGGAGCCGCCGTTCCTGCCGCTGCCGCCACCCGAGTACGTCCGGTGGCGGATGCTCACCGCCTACGGCGACGAAGCCGCGGTCCCGTCGGTCGGGGACGTGCTGCGCCTGGCCCGCTGGCGGCGCGAGCTGCTGGCGCGATGACGCCCGAGAGGCTCGCCGCCGCGGCGAAGGCCCTCGCCCGCGAGCTGGGGTTCGACGCGTGCGGCGTCGCCGACCTGGGGCCGTCGGCCACCGCCGCGGCGCTGGACGGCTGGCTGGCACGCCGGTACCACGGCGAGATGCGGTACATGGAGCGGCAGGCCCCGACGCGCCGGCAGCCGGCCCGCGCATGGGCCGACGCCCGCTCCGCCGTCGTCGCGCTCCACAACTACTGGCAGGCGGACGCGGAGCCCGCGCCGGGCCGGGGCCGAGTGGCACGCTACGCCCTGGGCGACGATTACCACGCGGTGCTGCGGGCCAAGCTCGAGCGGCTCGGCGCCGGCCTGGTGTCGGCCGCCGGCGCCGGGCGGTACCGGACCTACGTGGACGCCGGTCCCCTGCCGGAGCGGGAGCTGGCGCAGCGTGCCGGCCTGGGGTGGTTCGGGAAGAACACGATGCTCATCCAGCCGCGCATCGGCTCGTTCACGTTCATCGGGGTGCTGCTCACGGACCTGGTGCTGGCGCACGACCAGCCGTTCGAAGCCGACCGCTGCGGCACCTGCCGGCGCTGCCTCGATGCGTGTCCGACCGGCGCCTTTCCCGAGCCTCGCGTGCTCGACGCGACCCGGTGCATCTCCTACCTCACCATCGAAGCGCGGAGCCCGGTGCCCGATGCGCTGAAGCCGGCCGTCGGAGACTGGCTGTTCGGCTGCGACGTGTGCCAGGTCGTGTGCCCCTGGAACGTGCGCTTCGCCGAGGAGACGGCGGAGCCGGCCTACCGGGCGAGGCCTGCCGCCGAGTGGCCGGCGCTCCAGGCCATTGCGGCGATGTCGGAGCGACAGTTCGACGACGCTTTCGGGACCACCGCCCTGGTGAGAGCGGGCCGCGCCGGTCTGGCGCGCAACGCGAGCGTAGTGATCGAGAACGACGGCAGGCCTTCGGAGCACGCGTGCCCGGCGGCGTGAAGAGCCCCGCGGCCTCCGAGCGCGCGGCCGCGATCAAGCAGCGTCTCGCGGCGGGACTCGCCAAGGTGGATCCCTATCATCGGCTCCAGGGCCGGCCCGTGCGCTACGACGTCACGGCGGGCCAGACGCTGGAAATCACGTTCCGCGACGTGCCGAGCATCGGCGAGGCCGAGGTGAACGGCGTGAAGCGGCTGCTCGGCGGGAAGTCGTTCTGTGCCGTCAGCCCGCAGTCCCGCGAGCGGATCATCGTGCGGTTCGTGGTGCCGCTGGAGTAGCTAGAGTTCCGTCCTGCGACGCTGGCCGGCCGCGATCGCCACGGCCAGCGCCAGCACCACCCATCCAGCGCCGACCAGCGTGGTCCGCGCATCCGCCCTCGGCCCCCCGGCCGGGGGCACCGCGTACCAGTGCCGAACCGCCGCCAGGGCCAGGTCTCCCGCCGGCGCGCCGTAGGCGCTCGCAAGGGCTTGCGCCGGCGGCTTGGTTGAGCGCCAGAAGGCGGCGAACTGCGCAGCGGTGCCCGTGGCGAGCAGGTGGGCGATCATGCGGCCGCGCCCGAGCGTTCCCCCGGGGTACGCGGAGTAGTAGAAGAACGGCGATTCCGCGCCGGCGGTGAGCCCCACGCCGCGCGCGCAGGCGGAGGTCGCGCCACGCAGGCATCCCAGCTCCAGCCACCGTACCTCGCCCATCGTGGGCGAGGGCCCCAGGCGGTAGACGTGCTCGATGGGCCATAACCTCACGCGCCTGCGCGCGTCTCGCAGCTCGGACGTGAGCTGGTCCCACCCATACCAGTAGTTCTGGTGCTCCCCTGCCCACTGCGCGACACCGGGGCCTGGCGCGCCGAACCGGGCGTACACCGCGCACAGCCCCAGGAACCGGGTGACGGCCTGTCCGGTGGCGTCGTGCCCCACGGTCATCCGCAGCCACTGGAGCGTGTACGGCCTGACCGTGACGACGCATGCCCCGGCCGCTGGCGCCTCATCCAGGTACTGGCGTACACCGCGCCAGTTGTACCCGCTTGCATCGCGCTGCCAGGCACCGGCGGTGTCCAGCGCGAGCGCGACCACCAGCGGCATCCCCCCGGACCCCGCGTTCGGGTAGACCGCCAGCTCCCGTGCCACGGCGTGCAGCCAGAACCGCGCGGAGTCCGCCGCGAGCCCGGGCTCGTAGACGAGGGTGATCCCTTCCCCGTCCCATCGCATCGCGTGCCGACCGCGCGCCGCCGTCAGAATCGAATCGACCAGCATCGCGCGACGCACGCGGCTCTGCTGCGTCCGCCTCGCCTCATCGACGTCACCCGGGAAGAGCCCGGGTGCGGGCGCCGGGCCGGAGGCCAGCTCTTCGGTGGGCCATATACCGAGCACGGGAGACGTCCCACTGGGCGTCCGCGGCGGCAGCAGGGCAATCCCCACGCCCAGGGCCGCGACCAGCGGGATCCAGATCCACGCCCACCGCTTCAGCGCCATCGGCCGCTCTTGGTTGCCGCCAGCAGCAACAGCCCGGAGAGGACGAGCACCGGCAGCGCGTCGCGCACGCCGGCGGTGACCCGCCGCTGCCCCCCACCAGTCAGCAACCAGATCCGCCATCCCGCGACCAGCGAGTCCTCGGTGGTGCCGGCCGCTCGCGCAAGTCGCTCGCCGACCGACCCGCTGTGACCCGCGAGGGCGGCCACAAGCAGGTTTGCGGGCCGGGCGCGCACGTACCCGAGCAGGCTGCTGCGGAGGTCCTGACCCGCCGGAATCGACGGCAGGTACCCCAACGACGCGATCTGAAGGCATGCGGCGTCCGAGCCGGTCGTGCACTGATGCGCCAGCTCGTTCGCCCGGTCGTCGGGGAACCACCGGCCGTGGACGAGCTGCCGCAGTTCCTCCGGGCGGTATCGCACCAGATAGGGATTCGCATCAGCGTCGAGCCCGAGCCAGAGCCGGCATGCGGCAACGCTGCCTGCGAGGCACGTCGCGCCCGCGTACGTGTCACCGCGCATCAAGGCGCGCGTCGCCCCCGGCCCGTCATGGCGCAGCGTCCAGGCCACACCGAGATCCGGCGGGAGCCAGGCTCGCCACGTCGGCTCGAGGCTCTCCCAGTAGTCGCGCGCGATCGCGCCGGCGACCGACCACCCGTCGGCCAGGCTGTCGGGATGCGGCGCGACGTATGCCCCGAGCCTGGTACGGCCGCTCAGGTTCTCCCCCTGCAGCACGGAATCGACCGCCGTCGCCGCGTATGCAATCACCACCCGCGACGCGACGTACTCCGGGGGCAGCACTCCCCGGATGTACTCTTCGGCGCTCGCGGCCAGCCGGCGTCCCGTCGCGCTGCCCACCGCCGAAGGCGCCAGCAGCGTCACGGGACCGGCGTCGAACCGCCGCGCGCGGCGGTCGAGGTAGAGCCGCCGGTTGGCCGCAGAGTCCTGCCGGGCGAGGTCGTCCCGCAGCGACTCGGCGCGCGCCAGCAGCGCGC
>Ga0335070_10000742_pt1 | contig 37001 bp, 23 predicted proteins | sample Lox_Sample_13_FD_206722 | JGI IMG/M metagenome (GOLD analysis project Ga0335070, IMG submission 206722) | Soil microbial communities from Loxahatchee National Wildlife Refuge, Florida, United States - Lox_Sample_1.3 | ecosystem: Environmental > Terrestrial > Soil > Wetlands | place: USA... | reverse complement strand
GCCGAAGCCCGATGAGTGGTGGTTGCGGCCGGTGATGATGGCCGCACGCGTCGGCGAGCAGAGCGCGGTGGAGTGGAAGTTGGTGTAGCGCAGGCCGTTGGCGGCGATGCGGTCGAGCGCCGGCGTCGGGATCACGCCGCCGAAGGTGCTGGGCACGCCGAAGCCCGAGTCGTCGGTCATGATGAGCAGGATGTTCGGCGCGCCCTTGGGCGGCTCGATGCGCGGCGGCCAGTAGGGCTTGGAGTCCTGCGCCAGCGGCTTGATCACGCCGCCGAATTTCTCCGGCGGCGCCGGAAGCTGGTCGCCCTGGATGGTCGTGGTGGCACTCGGCGATCCCGGCACGCCGGTGATCTTCTGTGCCATTGCCGGTACTGCCGCCAGCAGGACCGCAGCGAGCACGGCGACGGCCGTGGATAGAATGGCTCCGTTGTTCATCGGTGTCCTCCTCTCGCGGTTCTCTCCTTCCCCTTGGGGGATCAAGCCCCCGGCTACGTCAGTTCAACTGGTCGTTCTTGTAGTACTTGGCGCCGGTGATGCTGATCCCGACGATGGCACCCTGGTCGCTGAGCTGGTACATGACCACGCCCGGCGCTACCGTGGCGCCCATCTGGGCCCCCGCACCCTGGGTGCTGGTCTTCGCCGCAGCCATGGCGTTGGCTCCGAACTCCCAGCCCGAACTCACGAACTGGTTCAGCGCCTCCGGGGTTTGGAAGATGAAGACGATCCTGAACTTCTGGGCGCCGAACCCGAAGCCGGGCTGAAGCTCGACCATCTTCATGAACGTCTGCTGCTTGGTGGCGTTATTGAAGGCGACACCCTGCCCGCCGGCTCCGCCGAGGAAGAGGAACTTCATCCCGAAGTCACTGAAGACCGCATAGCCCACCGCGGTCTCGACGTTGAATGGTGAGTCGGGATATTGCTGGTAGAGCTGGGTGATGGTCTGGCTCGCCATCTCGCGAATCGAGGTGCGCTGCTCGTCGACCTGCGCCTTGGATAAGGGGGTCGTCGAGCAGGCCAGGAAGCCCGCGAACAGGGCCACCACGGCCGTTGCCATCAATGCACGCAGTACCTTTGTCTTCATAGCATTCTCCTTATTTCACGGATGGAGCATCACTCGGCCTCCTGGAAGGTGCGAAGCCTACGGTTGCCAGTTGTGAAACATACCGGGGCCCGCAGCAAAGCAACCTTCGCCGCCTTGCGGGCAGACGACGACGTAGGTGTGACGCCTACCGCAGCCGGTTACGCCGATGGTGTATTCAGCCCGCCAGATCCCGCCCACGTAAGGCCCTTGATAGGTGGGCTGGATGACATCACTTGAAAGAACGACCGGTGTGACCTCCTGGCACTCCATGTCGAACTGGGCCCGGCTCACCGCCGTCTCCATCGCCAGGGGTTGTTTGCTCGCCAGAAACTGGGCCTGGCTGGCGCATCCCGCCACGGCGAGCGCGGCGCTGAGTGCCAGGAGCGCAAACGATTTCAGCATACCTCACCTCCTCTGTGTCTGACGGCCATCAGCCTTCATCGCCGGAAGCCGCCGCCGCCGAAGCGGTCACCGAACCCGCCGCCGCTGGAGTGGCTGCCCCAGTCGCCACCGCCACCGGAGCGGTCACCGCCGAAGCCGCCGCCGCTGCCACCGCCCGAACCGCCATGGCTGGAGTTGCTGAAGCTGCTCTGGGCCTGGCTGCGCGCCTGCTGCTCCCGATCGGCCCACGAGGTCTCCTCGCCCGCGGCGCTCTGGGAGCCGCTCGAGGTCTGCTTCTGCCAGCCGCTGCCGGTGTTCTGGTAGACGTTGCCGTTGGCGCCGGCGTAGCGGTCGTTGCCGTCGAACCCCGAGCTGTAGGTTTTGGTCTGGCCCGTTTGGGCGTTGGTGACGGTGGTGTCGCGGTTGGCCGATTCACCCTGGGCGCCCCAGGACGCGGTGGCGTCGTGACTCACCGAGCTCCCGCCGGGGCCGGTTGTGGACTTGTCGCCGCTGTAGGTCGTCTGCCCCGTCTGGGCGTTGTAGGTCTCGCTCCGACTCACATTTCCCGTGGTGCCTGCCGGGGTGTCGTAGGTGCGATCATAGCCCCGCCCCGCCGTACCCTGGTAAGGGTTGACATAGCGGTTAGCCGAGTAGGTCCCGGTGGTTCCGGTGCGGGTGTTCGTGTAACTGCCGCTCGCTGATTCGCCGACGGTCCCATCGGAGTGGCTGTACCAGGTGTCGCTTCCCGACCAGGAGGTGTTGCCCCAGTGGCCGTAGACATTGGCGCTGGCCGAACCGCAGCAGGGATAGCCGTGGTAGTACGAACTGTAGTAGGCCGTCCCTCCCCAGGTGTCGACCATGGCCGCGGTGGTCATCCCGAGGGCCATGCCGTACGCCCAGCCGACCTCGGGGTTGTAGACCGGCTGCGCCTGCACCCCGTAGGTCACCGGCGGTGCATAGTAGACGGCGCCGACCCAGGGCTGGTAGTCATAACCCGTGCCGTAGACGACCGTGCCGTCCGGGGTTACCACCGTGCCCAGGTAGCCGGGCGTATAGCCGACATAGACCACCTCGGGCGTCGAGCCGTAGATCCTCACGTAGGTCACGTAGTAGAGCGGCGAGCTGGGCGGGATGGTGTAGACCACCTCGGGCACCCAGATCGCCACCACCCAGGGGCCGTTCAGCGAGTTTGCCGTGAACCAGACGCCGGCCCGGAGCGCATAGTAGCCCTGATTGGGGACCCAAATGATCGGGGTCGGGCAATTGACCACGTACTGGAGCGACGTCCCCTGAACGGGCCGGAATTGCGGAGCCCCGTCGAAGACGGGCGAGAAGGTGGGTCCGTTCACGCGCGGGATGGTCGCGGTCTGGGGGATCGAGTTGGCGATGACCGCTTCCCTCGCTTGCGGCGTCCCGGCAACCGAGGCGAGCACGACGCCGGCCGGAGAGCCTGCCGGGATCCGGCTGAAGTCCGCGGGCAGGCTGGTGCTCGCCACGTAGGTCCAGGGGCCCGCCAGCAGGGAGAGGGCGCGATACCATCGGCCGGAAACGAGGATGTAGTAGGAGTTGTCCCCGGTGTTGACGATCACGTCGGCGGTGGTGTTGGTCGCCCAGAGCAGGGCCGTCCCGCTGACGGGCTCGAAGTTGGGCTGCCCCTTGAAGACGATGAGCTCCGCCGGCGTCTGGCTCACGTAGATCGTGGGCACGCCGTTTGCGAGCGACGGCGGCGGCTGGGCATTCCCGCCGCTGAGCGGGTCCACCAGCCCCTTCTCGATGAGCTTGTTGGCGACGTCACTCATACGCCGCGGCGTGTTGGTGGCCAGGGCCCAGGGCCCGCCGACGACCGGGGCGGAGAGCCAGCCGTCGTAGACGTGGAGGTAGTAGGTGTTGCCCCTCTTTTCACGGAGGATCAGCGCCCGGGTGTTGATCACCCGCTCGAACCTCGAGTCGGGCACACCCCGCAGCACCGGCGCGCCGCTCATGGGGATAAGGATTGCTGGGGAGTAGCTGACGATGATCCGCGGCGGCTCGTTCTTCACCGGGACGCCCCCGGGCTTGACCGCGCCGGAGGCGGCAAGGGAGTTCTCAAGTCGGTCGAGGGCGATGGTGCGCGTCGCCCCGGTGAGCTGCTGCTGGAGCTGACTCAGGTAAGAGGCGCCGTTGTCGGCAAGGGTGGGGAAGTTGCTCCGGGTCAGGCTGATCTGTTCGAGGGTAACCATCCGATTAGAGCGGTTCACCTCCGTCCGCGCCGTACCCCAGATGACGCCGAAGGTCTCGGCGTTGGAGCCGCTCGTTTTGGCGGCGACCGCGGCGCGGAAGTCGAGCCTGTTCCCCTCCCATTTCTCGACCTGCGGCTGATAGACGAGCACCATGGCGTTGCCGAGATTGAACTGGCGCGGCCAGGGGTCAAGATTTGGGGGTGACGGCGTGGCCGGTTGCGGAGCAGGCGCGCCCCATTGCGGAGCCGGAGCCGCCGCGGTTGTGCCCGGCGGCGTCGTGACCGAGGCCGGCGGCGGCGGGCCCCATGCCGGCGCCGCCTTCGGGGCGCAGCCAGCAAGCACGCCGGCGATGCCGAACGCGACACCTGCTAGAAGTTTGCGGATGTTCATAGCTGGTCTCCTTGATGCTTCCTAAGTCCACCACTTTCTGGTGGATTTCTCCGCCTCCGGCGGAGAACCCGAAGAGGTTCGACCGCACCAGCGATATCTCTCATCCCCTCCCCTGGCGGGAGAGGATGAAAGGGGAGAGGGGCATGAGATAACGATTTGAAGCAACCCATCTTGTCACCCCCACCCTCGCCCTCCCCCGTCAAGGGGGAGGAGTCATTGTTGGCGTCGCGGGCCGGCCGTAATTAGAACCGGTAAATGAAATTGACGTTGAAGACATTGATGTAGTTCGGATCGTATTTCCCGACCAGTTCCCCGGTGAGGGGTGTTCCCTGCTTGTTGACCTTGCAGTCTCCGGCGTCGATGAGGGTATAAGCCGCCCCTATGGCGACATCCTTGCTCCAGTCGTACTGCACCCCGGCCGCGTAACGGAACTGACGGTCCACCGGCAAGGCGGGCGAGCGGTCTTTGCTGCTCGAGATCGGCGAGGTGTCGTAGGCCCAGCCAGCCATGAGCAGCCAGGGCTCCGCCACCCGGTAGTAGGCCCCCAGGCCCACGTGGTAGGTGTCTTTCCAGTTGATGTTCACTTTGCTCGTGTTGTCGTCGGGCAGCGACAGCTCAGCAAATCCCAATTTGCTCCAGTCCTGCCAGTTGACCGTAGCGACCAGGGCCAGCTCCTTGGTGAGTTCCTGATAGGCGCCGACCGCCACCTGCTGGGGAATGTTCCAGTTGATCTTGAGGTTGGAGTCGAGTATGCCGGACGCCTTCAGGAGAGCCCCTCTGCCGCCGGTGTCCGGGAGATTCTTGAACTTCGGCTCGTCTTTGAAATCAAGTTGCACCTCGGAAATGTACGTGACCCCGACGCGAGTCTGAGGGCTCACCTCGAACAAGACCCCGAGGTTGAAGCCGTAGCCCACATCCGTGGCATTGTACTTAAGACGGCCGTCCCCCGGCTCGAGAGGCGTAGCGATTGCCGTCCTGTCGCTCATCTCCCCGTAAACAATGCTGACACCGCCCCCGATGGAGAGCCACGGGGTGACCCGGTAGCCGACACTCGGGTTGATCACCGCCGTGAGGAGACTCACCTTCTCGGCGTAGTACCGGCCGGCCCAGTGGTCGCCGTAATTCAACCCCGCGCCCATATAGGACCCAAGGCCCAGTCCCAGCTTCAGGTCCGGGCTCAGGCTCTGAACGTAGTAAAGCGTTCCGGCCGGGGCGAAAACGCCGGCGTTGCCCACACCGCCGCCAGACTCGTTCGTCTCTTCTACCTTGAACTTGGCCTTCGGAGAGATGCCCAGGAAACCGCCCTCCATCTGGGAGCGGTCCAGGAGGGTCATGGCCGCCGGGTTGCCGCTGGCGGTGGAGGCGTCAAGTCCGGCGGCCTGACGGCCGGCCCCTCCCACCCCCATGTCGGGGGTCGCCTCTTCGTAGAGCCAGAGCCCGCCCGCTTGAACCGATGCGGCGCCGACAAGGACACACAGGACTGAAAGAAACAAGGTGCGATAGTAACTTTGCATATGGGCCTCCGTCTTATAAAAAAAGGGCCAAGGGGGCTGTCCCGTGTTTCCGCGCTCCCAGCGGCCGGCGGGGATCGTCACCGGTTTCTGCGCCATGACGCGACCTTTACTGATTTACGAGGCAATTTCTTGCCCTCTCGACAGTCTCCAAACCGGCCGACTGTGAGATTTCGCAAAACTTGATGAGCGGCGGTTCGGTCGCCATCTCCATAACGAGGATTACGCGGCCATATGCGTCCGAACGCAGATGCCGGTCCAGGTCGGCCTGGGTCTCCCACCATTCCTCAAGCAGGAGGACGTGGCGATGCCGCAGATCCTGGTACATCTCGCACCCCAGACACCCGGGGCCGACCCGCGTCCGCTCCACGAGCGCGAGTAAGATGTCCCGTGCGGCAGCAAACTTGTCGGGCGCGAACTTCATTCGGAGGCTCGCATGGATCATCGTTGTCCTCTCTTGCGATCGCCTGACTGAAAGATTGTATGGAAGATGTTCCCGCCGTGGAAATGACGCCCTTCGATCCAACTGACCCCAATGTGGGCGGGACCGCCTGACACGTAGGCGAGATTCGTGCCACGCAGAGAAAGCGAGGGGGAGATCTCGTAACTCTCTTGATTGTAGGGGATTTTACTTCGAGAGATATGGGGATCCAGACGAGATCCCGGCGCGGATGAAACGCAATATTTTGGGAAAATCCCAAAATAACGAGATCATGGTTTGGGCCTATGGATCCCGAGCTTCTTCATCCGTGCTTCGAGGGTGGTGGGTTTGAGTCCCAGGAGCTGGGCGGCTCCGGCCTTGCCCGCGACGCGCCAGCCGGTCTCCTCGAGCACACTGAGGATATGCCGCCGCTCGACCTCCTGGAGGTTCCGCGCCTCGTTGGATCTGTCGGCCGCCACAGGGGCCGGGGGGCGCACCTCCAGGGTCGCCCCGGGGCTCACGATCATGGCGTGCTCGATGACATTGCGGAGCTCCCGGGCATTTCCGGGCCAGGAGTAGCGCTGAAGGGCCTCCAGGCTCCGCTTCGGAACGCTCTTCATGTGCTTGCCCATCCGCGTCTCGAACTGCCGGATGAAGGCCCAGACCAAGGGTGGGATGTCATCGGGGCGCTCGCGCAGGGGGGGAATGGTTATGGGGAAGACGTTGAGGCGGTAATACAGGTCCTTCCTGAACTTGCCCGCCTGAACCTCAGGCTCGAGATCCCGGTTGGTGGCCGCGAGGATGCGGACATCCACTTTGATGGATTTCGTGGAGCCCAGGCGCTCGAAGCGGCCTTCCTCCAGGACGCGGAGGAGTTTGACCTGAAGCTCCAGGGGGAGGTCGCTGATCTCGTCGAGGAATAGGGTGGAGCCGTCGGCAACCTCGAAACGCCCCACCATGCGCGACATGGCACCGGTGAAGGCGCCCTTTTCACGGCCGAACAGCTCGGACTCGATGAGGGTCGGCGGCAGGGAGGCGCAGTTGACCGTCACCAGCGGCCGGGCCTTCCGCCTGCTGAGATCGTGTATAGCCCGAGCGATCACTTCTTTGCCGGTGCCGGTCTCACCGGTGAGGAGCACGGTGGAACCCGTCGGTGCCACCTGCTCGACCCGGGCCAGCACCTGTCGCATGGCGGGGCTCTTGGCGACGATCTCCGCATGGGGGGAAAGGAGCCTGACCTCCTCCCGCAGAGAGATGTTGTCCTGCTCCAGGTGCTTCCTGAGCGCCTCGATCTCCCGGAGCCTGCCGTGGAGCTCTTCCTCCAGCCGCTTACGCTCGCTGATGTCGATCGACACGCCCATCAAGCGCTCCGGTTCCCCGGAGGACTTGTAGTACGGGCGGCCGCGAGAGGTTATCCAGCTGAAATTCCCCTGGGGCAGCGCGATGCGGTATTCCAGGCTGAGATCTTGGCCCGACTGCATGGTCTTCGCCACGCTCTCGCGAGTCCGCTCGCGATCCTCCGGATGGACGAGGCTGAGGAAGCGCTCGAAGGTCAGCTCCTCCCCGGGCGCAAGCCCGTAGAACTGGCGGCCTCTCTCCGTGGTCCAGATACGGCCAGTGCTCACCTCCAATTCCCACACGCGCGCGTCTGCGGAGGCCGCCGCCAGGCTCAGGCGCGCCTCGCTGTCGCGGAGCGCCTGATCCGCACGTTTTCGGAGGAGCGCGTTGGTGAATATCTGTGCCACAAGCTGGAGACGTCTGACGAGCGCTTCCGGCCAGGTACGTTCTTCCCGCACTGTGTTGAAGCTCAATCCGCCAATAAGCGGCTCTCCCCCTGCCGATAGCGGAAATGCCAAGGTGGACTTGATGCCGTAATGGCGCCAGACCTCCCGATCGCGGGCCGCCTCGGCCGGCACCTCCTCCGTGGAGACGGCAACGACCTTGCCGGCCGCCAGTTGCTGCAGGCACCAGGGAAAATACTCGTTTGCATGCATCCGCTCGGGAAGCGGCGGGCCTCCCAGGGGTCGATAGAGGTGGGTCAGCGTGATGAGACGCGGGGTCTCGACCGACCACTGCCAAAGGCCGGACAAATCCAGCCCGAGGCATTCGCAGACGCGGCGCTGGGCCTCTTCAATCTCGCCGTCTATCTGGTCAGCAGGAAGGTTGACAAAGCGCGCCGAGATTTCGGCCAGCAGCGTTTCGAACCGCAGGCGCTCTTCGAGTTCTTTCAAAAGATCTGCTTCCGACTCTGCCATCGCCTCACCCTGCAATGCCGGCCAGGTCGAACCATCGCACCGCCGGCTTTCACTACCGGCGACACACAACCGCCCCGCCGAGCGGCGGCGGGATTTCGATCGGGTAGTATACTACCGCACAAGGAGCGCGTGAACGAAAGATTTTAGCGGCGCCACGGCGATAGCCCACCTATAATTTCTCATCGCCGTCTCAGCTCGGTCTCAGCCCTCGGGCCGCGGCTTGGTCGGCGAGCACCAGGGCGTGGTCCCGGCAAACCCGCCCGGCCGGAATGGAGACGTCGCCCGCGCGCAGGCGGGCGAGCATTCCCGCCTTCTCGCTTCCGGTCACCAGCCACAGGACCTGTCGAGCACGGTTGAGGATCGGATAGGTCAGCGTCATGCGGCGGCGCCCCTGATAGACATCGGTCAGGGCGACGTCGGCGGCGGTAACGTCGAGGACCGGGTCACCGGGGACTAGGGAGGCGGTGTGGCCGTCGGGTCCGAGGCCCAGGTGGACAAGGTCGAGCACAGGCGGGGCGCCGGCGATCTCGCCGAGGGTCAGGGCATAGCGGGCCGCGGCCGCCGCGAGGTCCTTCTCCTCCACCGGCATGGCATGGATCTGCCCGGGGCGAAGCGGGACATGGTCGAGCAGGCTTTCCTGTATATGAGTGAGGTTTCGGTCGGCGTGTCCGGTGGGGGCCACACGCTCGTCCACCTGCACCACCTGCAGGCGATCCCACGGGGCGTCTTCGCCTGCTAGGGCGCGGAGCATCTGCCAGGGAGTCCGGCCGCCGCTCACGGCAACGACGAATCGGCCATGCGCCGCGACCGCCGCCCGAGCCGCCGCGGCGATGATGGCCGCAGCCTCTCTGGCGACCGCATCGGGGCCAGCCAGTATCTTAATCTCCATATGGACTACCTACTGCAAACCTTCGGTCGCAACGAAATTCGAGGCTCCAAATCCGAAATTTGAAACAAATTCAAAACACAAATGCTCCAATACTCGAAACAGCAACCCATGGGCCCACCGTTTCTGTCATTTGAACTTGAATCATTGGATATTGTTTCGGATTTCGTGCTTCCTATTTCGGATTTTCAATTGTTCCGCAAAATGCGAAGAGATTACAGCCCAAGATTCTATCCAGTCACGGTCTGGTCTTGCCGGCCGGTTTCTCCAGGTGTCCGCCGAACTGGAAGCGCATGGCCGAGAGGAGCTTGTCCGCGAAGTCCGCCTCACCCCGCGAGCTGAAGCGCTGGTAAAGCGCCGTGGTGAGAACCGGCGCCGGCACCGCCTCGTCGACGGCGGCCTTGATCGTCCAGCGCCCCTCGCCCGAATCCGACACCCGGCCGGCGAACTTCGAGAGAGCCGGGTCCGCGAGCAGGGCGCTCGCCGTCAGGTCGAGGAGCCACGAGGCGACGACGCTACCGCGCCGCCAGACTTCGGCAATGTCTCGCAGGTTGAGATCGTACTGGTACTCTTCGGGGCTGCGTAGCGGCGTCGTCTCGGCATCGACGGCGTGCTGATGTTTGCCAATACTGGCATGGTGGAGGATGTTGAATCCCTCGGCATAGGCCGCCATGATGCCGTACTCGATCCCGTTGTGCACCATCTTGACAAAGTGGCCGGCTCCGCTTGGCCCGCAATGTAGGTAGCCGCGCTCGGCGGTGCCGCTCACCTTCTCCCGCCCCGGCAGACGAGGCGCCGCCTCCACCCCGGGCGCCAGCGCGGCAAAGATAGGATCGAGGTGCTTGACGACCCCCTCCTCGCCTCCGATCATGAGGCAGTAGCCTCGTTGCAATCCCCAGACGCCGCCGCTGGTTCCGCAATCGACGTAGTGAATCCCTTTGGGAGCAAGCTCCTTCGCCCGGCGGATGTCATCGACGTAGTAGGAATTGCCGCCGTCGACGAGGATATCCCCCTTCTGCAGCAGGCCGGCAAGCTCGCTCAGGGTGTTGTCCACCGCAGCCGCGGGCACCATCAGCCAGATAGTGCGCGGGGGCTTGAGCCTGGACGCCGCCTCGGCCAGCGCAGAGGCGGCAACGGCGCCGGTCTCCTTCGCGAAGGTCTCTCGCGTTGTCGCGACGGCGTCATAGCCGACGACGTCGTGCCCTGCGGCTATCAACCGCCGCGCCATGTTTCCCCCCATCCGTCCAAGGCCAATCATTGCGAGTTGCATAGTCGACTCCTCTTTCCGAAGAGGTTGCTCGACCGGTTGAGGTTAGTTCCCCCCCCAATCGGGCGATTCCAATGCTACGGGTGGCGCAAGCATTTTCAATAACAGCGAAGAAGGCAAAAGGCAAACGGCAGTGTGGGATTACATCATATTCGCTTGCCAAGAAGACGGATGTGGCCCAGTGAGGCCGGTTGAGAAAGCCTTACCGCGAGCACATTATCGTCAGGGGTTGCGCGTCACAGTATGGAGAACGGCCAAGATCTATGGCGGATTATTTACGTTAGGCCGGCGGGCTTCCTTCGCTTGAGGAAGACCAGCGCTGCCCCCGCAATCACTGCGGGAATCAGGAATACCCAGAAGAAGCTCTCCAGGAACGCGGCAGCGAGGACGGTAAGGAACAGAATGGCCCCGAGGACGCAGAACCGCCAGCTGAAGTGGACACCGGCGAGAAAGGTCCCTAGGGCGACGGTTAGGAGGGTTACGAGCCCTGCGGCTTCCTTGTTCATCCTGCCGGTGATCTGCAGGAGATAGACAAGGTACACCGCCAGCGCCGAAGCCAGCCAATGAAAAGCCTGGGTGCGAATGATCTTCGCCGGGTTCTCGCCCTCGGCGCGGGCGCGGGACCAGCCCGTGTAGATGCTGGCGCCGGCAAAGACGGGCACCATGATCAGCCAGTAGCGCAGACCGTGGTAGCGATCGAAGTCGGTGATGGCGATACCGATGATCGCGAGGATGGTGAGCCCGATCAGGATCACTTCGTCCCGCCGACGGTGAGAAACAGCGGGGAAATGGGGTTGAAGATCGCCGTTCGAGGTGAGGGGTTCAGCCATGGCAACTCTCCATCATGTCTAGCTTGCAGCGAGTTAGTGGGACCTCAAGACTCAGTGTTCGGGCTCCTCCCTTGATCGGAGAGAGCCCAATCGGCCGCTATTGACTCGCACTCAGGACGCCATTGTCAATGACGACAGAGTCATGGGGTTGGACCACGATGGTTTGTCCGGTCGTGACCAGTCTGAGCTCACACCCGTCATCGCAGAGAGATATGGTCGCCCCATCGAGAATTGTTACTCCATACATTTGGCCGTCAACATTCGCTTCAACGCGATAACTCTGCCCGTCGTTATTGGTTAACGTCGCGGCAGAACCGGGTGCCCCGGAAAGAAGCAGACAAGCGACGAGCAGAGCGACATGCAAGCCTTTCATGGATACAACCTCCCGTGCACGGGGCCCACCCTCCGTAAGGACAGAAACAGATCATTCCAGTGGGCGGTCCCCACCCGACACAAGAATCGACGAAGATTATTGTCCCTGTACCGATCCTTGGACTTTCTCTTGCGCCCTCCGGTAATCTTCGAGGCTGATGGTGACCGGATTTCCGGCACGGTCGAGATCTTCAAATTTTGTCTGGTTGCCGTTCTTGTCGTAGTAAATCACCCGCTTAGATACGCCAAGGGTTCCGATGACGCTTGTTGGGCGCACATAGAATTCTCTTTTTTTCACTTTACCGGTCTTATCAAGGTAATCCACCGTCTGGTAGAAGCCGGCTGCTTCCGAATGGCTATCGGTAGAGTAGACCTCGCCGATTTTCTTCTTTCCCCAGTAATACGTAACCCTCGTCTGCCAACCTTCTCTCTCTGCGACATCTGGGGCTGCGTGCACTTCGACCCGGACGATTTGGCCGGTGCTGTCGTATGAGGTGATCTTCTCGCTGATGCCGTCCTTGAATTCGCGATCGTCTTCGGAGTAGGTGACGAACTCCGTTTTTCCACCATATTCGTTGCCGCTCATCGTGCGGACGTTCGGCTTGGCGAAAGCCACGGTGGCGGCGCTCAAGACTGCGGCAATGGTAAAGAGAGTGCCTTTGTTCATGCTCGAACCCCTTTCTCTATTCGCAGTGTCTCCGGGATGTATGAAGTATACAACATAAAATACTCTCCATAATAATGCCTACTGCCTCCGGCGTTCCACCAGCTTGAGGAGCGTGTAGAGCGTCTCCAGGCGCGGCGCCTCGACCCCGTGGCGACGGGCCGTACGGAGGGCGTTGCCGACGATGGCCTCGACTTCCATGGGCCTACCCGCCTCGAAGTCCGCGAGCATGCTCGTCTTGATGGGCTTCATGGCCCGGGTGCCCTCGAAGTTATGGTCGATGACATCGGAGGAGACCGGGTGGCCGGCAGCGGCGGCGATCCGCAGTACCTCCTCCATGGTCGCCCGGGCCAGATCGGCGGACTCTCTCATCTCCACCATGGTTCGGGTGTCGACGCTCCCACCGAGGACGGAGATAGGATTGAAAGGCGCGTTCCACACGAGCTTCCGCCACCTTGCTGCGACTATATCATCCGTTACCTCGCAGGGCACGCCGGCGGCCTGGAAGAGCTCAGCCAGCCTTTGCACCCTGGTGGATGTCCCGGCGGCAAAGCGGCCGAGGACGAGACGCCCGTAATCGGCGTGGAGGATGCGCCCCGGCCCGGTGCGGGAGACGGCAATGAAGGCGACGGCGCCGATAACCTCGTTGCCAGGGAAGGCAGCGGCGACGGGCTCGTCGACTCCGATCCCGTTTTGCACGACGATGATCGCCGTATCGGGGCCGACGGCATCCTTAATGACCTCCACCGTGTCGACTCCAGGCAGCACCTTGAGAGCCACCAAAATGAAGTCCGGCGGGGCTCCGTACTCGGCCGCCCGGCGGATGACCTTTTCCGGCGTGAACCGGAAATCTCCCCAGATGCTGTCTACCCTGATGCCGTGGCGGCGAACCGTGCCGTACTCCGAGCGGCAGAGCGTCGCTACCCGAGCTCCTGCCAGGGCGAGCCTACCGCCGTAAAAACCGCCGACCGCACCAGTTCCGACTACGAGAACCTTTGGCGGCCCCTGGTCATCCTGTCGTCGCGCTCTTCCCGCACCCTTATCCACGATCGGCCCCTCTCCTGGAGTCTTATCGCCAGCGCCCTGAGTTTTCTCTAAACCCTCCATCTTCGGTGGAGGACCCAAAGAGGTTCGACCGAACCTGCGACATCGCTTCCCCCGCCCGTCAGAGATCCCGCCCGAGCGGGGGCGGGAGGGGGGAAAGGGGAGGGGGATTCGATCGCTCCATTTAGGCCAAGGTAATGGCGAACTCGGAATATGCAAGCCCATGGGACCCATGCGCAGGTTTACTCTTACTCTCGCGCCGGAATCGTGCTTTAATGGTCCATTCAAATCGTGCACGGGATTACTCCCGTCTGCCATCACCGCGATGTTCGGGCAGCCTGCAGGGAGGGTTGACGTCCGGCGCCCTCCGCGCCCTGAGTTTTCACGCCGAGGAGAAGATGAACGACATTCACGTTGTCAAGATCGCCAGCGAACTGAAGGTGAATCCGGAAGGGGTGAAGGCGACGGCAGCCCTTCTGGAAGAAGGCGCCACGGTCCCCTTTATCGCGCGCTACCGCAAGGAGCGCACTGGCTCGCTGGACGAGGTGGCGATCACCACGATCAGGGACCGCCTTTCCCAACTGGAAGAACTGGACCGCCGGCGGGAAGCCATCGTGAAATCCCTCGAGGAGCGGGAGCTGCTCACCGAAGAGCTCCGCGACAAGCTCGTTGCCGCCGAGACCATGGCGGTTTTGGAAGACCTCTACCTGCCCTACCGGCCGAAACGCCGGACCCGGGCCACAGTCGCCAGGGAGAAGGGGCTGGAGCCCCTGGCGCAGCGGCTGTTCCAGCAGGAGGCCGCCATGGACCCGGTCGCGGAGGCGGCCGCCTTCGTCAATGCCGAGAAAGGGGTGGAGTCGGACGCAGACGCTCTTGCCGGGGCGAGGGACATCATCGCCGAGTGGGTGAACGAGGACGAAGGAGCGAGAGGGTTGATGCGCACCCTGTTTGCGGCGAAGGGGGTGTTTCGGACCAAGGTCCTCGCAGGCAAAGAGGTGGAGGGCGCCAAGTACCGGGACTACTTCGACTGGGAGGAGCCGGTGGCAAAGGCGCCCTCCCACCGGGTTCTGGCCATGCGCCGGGGGGAACGGGAGGGGTTTCTTGGTCTCCGGATCGCCCCGCCGGAGGAGGAGGCGCTCGGCATCCTGGAGTCCCGCTTCGTCAAGGGCGAATCTGCCGCCTCCTTGGAGGTGAGAACGGCGGTCCACGACAGCTACGGGCGTCTGCTCGCGCCGGCAATGGAGACCGAGATCCGTGCCGAGACCAAGGAGCGGGCGGACAGGTCCGCCATCAGGGTATTTGCCGAAAACCTCAGGGAACTCCTCCTTGCCTCGCCTCTCGGCCAGAAGCGCGTGCTCGCCATCGACCCGGGGTTCCGCACCGGGTGCAAGGTGGTGTGCCTCGATGCTCAAGGGAAGCTGCTCCAGGCGGAGACGATCTATCCCCTCGGCTCGGAGGGGCCGAGGGAGAAGGCGGCGGCGACGCTGCGGGAGCTCTGCCGGCGCTTCCAGGTGGAGGCGGTGGCGGTGGGGAACGGCACCGGAGGCCGGGAGACCGAGGCATTTGTCCGCGAGCTCGGTCTCTCCGAGACAATTTCGGTTGTGCTCGTCAACGAGAGCGGCGCCTCGGTGTACTCCGCTTCCGAGGTTGCCCGGGCGGAGTTCCCCGACCAGGATGTCACGGTTCGCGGCGCGGTCTCCATCGGCAGGAGGCTCATGGACCCCCTGGCGGAGCTGGTCAAGATCGATCCCAAGTCCATCGGCGTCGGCCAGTACCAGCACGATGTGGACCAGCGCGCCCTCAAGCAAAGCCTGGACGACGTGGTCGTGAGCTGCGTCAACGCCGTGGGCGTGGAGGTGAACACGGCGAGCGAGCAACTGCTGACCTATGTGTCCGGCCTCGGACCGCAGCTGGCAAGGAACATCGTCGCCTATCGCAATGAGCAGGGCGCCTTCGGCTCGCGGGCGGAGCTGAGAAAGGTGCCGCGCCTCGGACCGAAGTCCTTCGAGCAATGTGCCGGGTTTCTCCGGATCCGGAACGGGAAGAACCCCCTCGACGGGAGCGCGGTTCATCCCGAGTCCTACCATGTGGTGGAGACGATGGCCCGCGATCTGGGCTGCGCCGTAGCGGACCTCATGAAGACCGAGGAGCTTCGCCGTCGGATCGAGCCGTCGAGGTATGTGAGCGACACGATAGGGCTCCCCACCCTCACCGACATCCTGGCGGAGATTGCCAAGCCGGGCCGCGATCCCCGCCGGGAGTTCGAGGCCTTCAGCTTCGCCAAGGGGGTGGAGAGCATGGAAGACCTGCGGCCCGGCATGTGGCTCCCCGGTATCGTGACCAACATCACCGCCTTCGGCGCCTTTGTCGATATCGGCGTACACCAGGACGGCCTGGTGCACGTGAGCCAGATGGCCGACCGTTTCGTCAAGGACCCCCATCAGGTGGTCAAGGTGCACCAGCAGGTAAAGGTCAAGGTGCTGGAGGTGGATCTGGAGCGGAAGCGGATCTCCCTCTCCCTCAGAGAAAGGGAGGAGGGCGGCGGCGATCGCCCGCGGCGGAGCGAGCCCAAGCGGGCGGACGGCGACCGGAAGCGGCGGGAGGCGGTGCCCTTCAACAACCCGTTCCGTGAGTTGTTGAAGAAGAAGTGACGACAATTACTAGAGGCGTAGGGCGTAAGGCTTAAGGCGCAAGGCGACGGGCGTAGGGCAGGTCTCGAAAGGATCATGAAAAAGGATGCCATTCTTATCTGCACCGGGTGCGGCAAAGAATTTCCCCTGAACCGAATCCATCCCCGGTGCGCTCGCTGTAATGAGCCTCTCGAGGTCGCCTACGGGCGGCTCGCCCAGGTGGAGATCCCCGCCCGCGGCACCATGCTGGAGCGGTATCGGGACTTCCTCCCCTTCTCCGCCCCTCGCCCGGAGATCAGCCTCGGCGAGGGGAACACCCCGCTCCTCAAGGCGGGAGCCCTGGCCGAAGAGCTCGGCATGCGCTCCCTCTTCTTCAAGAACGAGACCCAGAACCCCACCTGGTCCTTCAAAGATCGGGGCACCGTCACCGGCCTCATGCACGCCGTGAGCCTCGGCATCACCAAGATCGGGACCGTATCCACCGGCAACATGGCGGTCTCCGTCGCCGCCTACGGCGCCCGGGCCGGACTGGAGACCTATGTCCTCGTGTCGCAAGGGATTGCCGAGGAAAAGATCGCGCCCATCGCCATCCACGCTCCGCGGTTGCTCACCGTGGACGGGGACTACGGGGAGCTTTACTTCCGGAGCCTCGAGGTGGGGCAGCGGCGGGGCATTTACTTCATCAACTCCGACGTTCCCTTCCGGGTTGAGGGCTCCAAGACGATTGCCTTCGAAATCTGCGAGCAGCTCGGCTTCCAGGCTCCGGCGTATGTCGTGGTGCCGACAAGCTCCGGGGGCAACTTTCGGGGAATCCAGAAAGGCTTCGAGGAACTGCGCCGTGTGGGCGCCATCGACCGCTTGCCGCGGATGGTTGCGGCGCAGGCGGCGGGCTGCGCCCCCATCGCGGCCGCCTTCGGGCGCGGGAGCCTGACGGTCGAACGGGTGGGAGAGCCGCGAACCATCGCCCATGCCATTGAGAATCCTTTCCCCCCGAGCGGCAATCAGGTCCTACGCAAGCTCCGGGCCCACGGTGGTCTCGCCGTCACCGTGACCGACGAGGAGATCATTGCCGCCCAGGGGTTCATGGCCGGGACGGGAATATTCGGACAGCCGGAGGGAGCGGTGCCGCTTGCCGCGGTGAAGAAGCTTCGGGCGGAGAACGTCCTGAAACCCGGCGACTCGGTGGTGTGTATCGTCTCCGGGGCGGGGCTCAAGTACACGGCAGCCCTGCGGCTGCATCGGTTCGAGGTGAGGCCTGTGACCATGGAGAGGCTGGAGGAGGCCCTGGTGGGATAGCGCGAGAGCCGGATGAATCACCCTCGGGGGGCTGCCCGACAAACCCAGTCACCGAGTAAATTCGAAATCCGAATCCCGAAATCCGAAATTCACATGTTCAAACGCCCCAAACACGGTGAGGAAAGGGCAACAAGCTTCAAGGAGTTTCTTGGTCTCGGTCATTGGGATTTCTGTGATTTGATATTGTTTGGAATTTCGAGCTTCGATATTCGGATTTGAGTGTTAGCCAGCAGAGCCACTACGTTGGCCCGTTTCAGGGGTTCTCCGCTGTGCTGGTAGTGGTTGACGGCTTCAGATGATCAAGGTCGAGAGAGGGAAGGAGGCTCAGATGGAGATCAAGAAGGTATGCGTGCTAGGGGCGGGAATCATGGGCTCGGGCATTGCCCAGGTGGCGGCGCAAGCGGGGTTCCCGGTAGTGATGCGGGATATCGAGAACCGATTCGTGGACAGGGGCCTGGGCGTCATCAGGCAGAGCCTGGAGCGGGTTGTGTCCAAGGGGAAGATGGAGGCGGGCGAGGCGGAGGCGGTCATGGCTCGTCTGAGAGGGACCACCGACCTCAAGGGAGCACTGGCAGACGCCGACTTTGTGGTGGAGGCGGTGATCGAGGTCATGGAGGCTAAGAAGAGCGTGTTCAAGGAGCTGGATGCCTTGTGCAAGCCCACGGCAATCCTGGCTTCCAACACCTCGGGCCTCTCCATCACCGAGATGGCCGCGGTGACCCGCCGGCCGGAGAAGGTGATCGGCGTCCACTTCTTCAATCCCGTGCCGGTCATGAAGCTGGTGGAGCTTATTCGCGGTTTCGTCACCGCCGACGACACCCTGGCGGTGAGCAAGGCCTTCGTGCAGAAGCTCGGAAAGACGCCGATCGAGGTCAAGGAGGCTCCGGGCTTCGCGGTGAACCGCATCCTCTGTCCCATGATCAACGAGGCGATTTTCCTCTACTCCGAGGGAGTCGCCTCGGCCGAGGACATCGACCAGGGGATGGTCCTCGGGGCGAATCACCCCATCGGCCCCCTCGCCCTCGCCGACCTCGTCGGCCTCGACACCCTGCTCCACGTCATGGACGGCCTCCACTCCGAGCTCGGCGAGGACAAGTACCGGCCGGCACCCCTGCTCAGGAAAATGGTTCGCGCCGGCTACCTGGGACGGAAGAGCGGCAAGGGGTTCTTTGCCTACGGCAAGTGAGCGGGAATGTAGGGTGGGCACCGCCCACCGAACGGACAGGCACCTTTTTCGGGCGGGCAGTGCCCACCCTACATCTTTAGGCACTTTAGGCACTCATCACCCACGGTCGGGTGAGCGGGAGGATGTCCCATGCAGTACGATCTTACCGAAGAACAGCGGATGTTGCAGAACATGGTGAGACGGCTGGCCAAGGAAAGGGTCGAGCCGGGAGCGGGCAAGCGGGATGCGGCAGCCGAGTTCTCCTGGGAGCAGGTGGATCTCCTCCGGGAGAACGGGCTCTACGGCATCGATTTTCCCGAGGCCTACGGCGGATCCGGGGCGGGAATGCTCGCCATGGCCATCGCCATCGAGGAGCTTGCCAAGATGGACGCCTCCACCGGGCTCCTCATCGCCGACCAGGAGCTGGGGAGCCTCCCCATCATGCTCGCGGGGAATGAGGAGCAGAAGCGGCGGTACCTTCCCAAGCTCGCGTCGGGCGAGAAGCTTGCCGCCTTCGCCCTCACCGAGCCGGCAGCCGGGTCGGACGTGGCGCGCCTCCGCTGCCGGGCGGTGAAGGACGGCGACTCCTACGTGCTCAACGGCACCAAGAACTTCATCACCAACGGCGGCGTCGCCCATATCCTCACGGTTTATGCGGTGACCGACCCCCAGGGGCCGCCCCGCAAGAACGCGGGGGTGTTCGTGGTGGAGAAGGGAACGCCCGGGTTCTCCGTGGGGAAGAAAGAGGACAAGATGGGCATCCGCTGGTCGGATACGGTGGAGCTCATCTTCGAGGACTGCCGGATCCCGGCGGCAAACCTTCTCGGGCGCGACGGTGACGGCTTTGCGGTGATGATGAAAACGCTCGACTTCTCACGGCCCGCCGTGGCGGCCCAGGCGCTCGGGATCGCCGCCGGCGCCTTGGAGTACGCCGTCGCCTATGCCAAGCAGCGGGAGAGCTTCGGCAGGCCCATCATCAGCCATCAAGGCATCGGCTTCAAGCTCGCGGACATGGCCATAGAGACGGAAGCGGCCCGCCACCTTCTCTACAAGACCTGCGCCCTCTTCCAGGAGCAGCCCAAGGACTTGAGCCGTCTCAGCCCCGACCTCATCCGCTTGAGCTCCATGTCCAAGTGCTTCTGCGGCGATGTGGCGATGCGGGTCAGCACCGAGGCGGTGCAGGTCCTCGGCGGCTACGGCTACGTCAAGGAGTTTCCGGTTGAGCGGATGATGCGGGATGCGAAGATCACGCAGATCTATGAGGGGACCAACGAGATCCAGCGGATGGTCATCTCCACCACCCTCTAGTATCATGTCCCTGAACTGCGTTTCATTGGCTGATCGAGGGTAGGTTGCCTGAATCGATGGAAGGGAAATCCGAAATTCGAATATCGAAACCCGAAACAAATTCGAATAGGACAACGATCAAGATTCGAAACGGGTTTAACACATTTGAGAATTTGAATTTTGGGCTTGTTTCGGATTTCGGATTTCGTGCTTCGAATTTTGCCCGTGGCGTTGATAGTCGCCATGACGGCGTGGTGTTAAGCTTGTATATGGTCGGGGGGCGCGCTTGACCCGAAAGAGTAGGGAGCTGCAATCGTGACGAAGGACAACGATGTTGTCATTGTGGCCGCGGTACGCACGGCGATCGGCAGGTTCGGAGGCAGCCTGAAGGACGTGAGGGCTCATAAGCTGGCCGCCCACGTGATCCGGGAGGTTGTGAGGCGAGCCGGCAACTTGGATCCGAATCTCCTGGGCGACGTGATTTTCGGCGACTGTCTCCAATGCACCGACGAGGCGAACACGGCGCGCACCGCGGCCCTGGCGGCGGGGATTCCACACCAGGTTCCGGCTTTTACCATCCAGCGGCAGTGTTCCTCCTCCATGCAGGCCCTGGCGAGCGCCGCACAAGAGATCCGCAGCGGCGACGCCGAGGTGGTTCTTGTGGGAGGCGTCGAATCCATGAGCTCCGCGCCCTACTACCTGCCTACGGCGAGATGGGGCATGCGCCTCATGAATCAGGAGGTGGTGGACTCCGTGTGGGAGGCGCTCCACTCGGGAAGCCGGGTGCTGGGTGAGCCCATGATCATGGGGGTGACGGCCGAGAATCTCGCCGGCAAGTACGGTATCTCGAGGGAAGACCAGGATCGCCTGGCCCTGGAAAGCCACCAGAAAGCGGAGGCGGCCATCAAGGCGGGGCGCTTCATGGAGGAGGTCGTTCCCATCGACATCCCGGGGAAGCCGGGGGAGCGAGATCTCTTCGCCCAGGACGAACACCCCCGCTTCGGGCTCAAGCTTGAGGATCTGGCGAAGCTGAAGCCGGTCTTCAGGAAGGATGGCACGGTCACGCCCGGGAACTCTTCCGGGTTGAACGACGGGGCCGCGGCGGCGATTGTCACCAGTGGGCGGCGGGCCCGGGAGCTTGGCCTCAAGCCCATGGCCCGCATAGTGGCGCAGGCGGTATGCGGGGTCGAGCCGCAGCTCATGGGGTATGGGCCGGTTCCGGCCACCGCAAAGGTACTCGCCAAGGCGGGGATGGCGCTCGGCGACATCCAGCTCATCGAGCTCAATGAGGCCTTCGCCGCTCAGTATATCGCCTGCGAGCGCGGTCTCGGCCTCGATCGTTCCATAACCAATGTGAACGGGAGCGGGATCGGCTTGGGCCACCCGGTGGGATGCACCGGGCTGCGGATCGTGGTCTCTCTTATCCACGAGATGATCCGGCGCAATCTCGAGGTGGGTCTCGCCACCCTTTGCGTCGGGGGCGGCATGGGCATGGCCACGATCGTGGCCAGGGACTGAGACGGGTGCAATGTCGTGGAGAGTGGGCCTTGCCCACCGGAGCTTGATGGAGGATCCTATGTCGCAGCTTGTCGCTTGTCGGAATGCTCACGGCCTAGTGCTGGCCACGGACGGCGTGGCCCTGGATCTTGACGCGCAGGGGGCCATGGTCGCGGTGAAGACGGAGCGGTTCTTGCCTCTCGGCGGCCAGGCCGCGATTCTCACGGGCGGGGCGCCGGAGGGCACGGGGATGTGCCGCGCCCTGAAACAGTTCATCGCCGCGGAAGGGCTTCGCAACATAGAGGACATCTACCGGGCGGCCCTTCCGTTCCTCGCCTCCGAGTACGAGCTCTTCATGCGGAAAAAGTGCAAGGTGCTCCCGCTTGACCCGCTCCACCATGTCCATTTCATTCTCGCCGGCGTCTCATCCCAGGCTTCCTCCCAACCGTACCGGATGTATCTCCTCTGGACCAAGAAGAGCCTCCCGCAGCTGGACGGCGACGAGATCGGTCTGGCCTACACGGTCCCCCGCCGGATGGGGTTGGAGTTCACCCTCGGCCAGTTCTGCAAGGAGAACAAGCCGCTCGATGAAATCCTCCTCATGGTCCGCAAGCACATGGAGAAGCTGGGGCAGGAGCAAGATGAGGTGGGCCCTCCCTTCACCTACGCCGTGATCACCGGCGAAGGGGTGCGGGTGGTGGAATAAGGGACTCTCGTTAGCGGGGCGGATCACGCCGGGCCCGCGGCGGGCTATACCCACCCTACATGTTTGTTACCACCGATAACGGACCACTGACCCGCGAGGAACGGCCAAACCGCCGATCTCTGATCTCCGGCTTCCTTGCCTCCGACCTCTACCCCCGCACCTCCAACCCCCCGGAGGCGCCGTGCCCACCCTACATCTTCCTTACCACGGAAAGCGGACCCGTCAGAGGCGGCCAAACCAGTGACGTCTGGTTTCCTTGCCTCCAACCTCAAGCGGAGCGATCCTCCAACCTAACGCCGCGCCGCGCCCGCCGCCAACGCACCGGAGGTGCCGCCCGTCCCTCCCAGGCCATGGCACGATTCGTGCTTTCTAGTGCTGCCCAATTAGGTGGGACTTCACCACTACGATAAACCCGCCTCTGCCCCAAGGGAAGCCGCTCCAAGAGATCCGCCGGGCTGAAGGGTTGATCATGGAGCACGCCAAAGGAAGCAACACGCCATGAGAGTTCGCACGATCCTTTTCGTTCTCGCCCTGCTTGCCTTTCTCTCCGCCTCCGTTGGCGGCTATCTCTATTATCTCTCCTTGCGCGAGTCAGCCGTCACAGAGTCTGAGGCGCAGGGGGCGGTGGAGGCCGAGGCGATGACGACGCGGATGTCGTCCCTCCTGGCGGAAGACCAGAGAGCGGCGAGGGCCCTTGCCGGATTGCAGGTGGTGCGCGAGGCTGTCGTCGACCGCAGGACCCAGGCGCGAGTTAGAGCCAACGCGGTGCTCGAGCATTTTCAGCAGGCCCTCGAGGTGAGCGCCTGCTACGTGATGGACCGTTATGGTGAAATCGTAGCCGCCTCGACCAGCAGAACGTCCAAAAGCATTGTGGGGCAGAACTTTGGGTTTCGCCCCTATTTTCGCGAGGCCCTCCAGAGCAGACCGGCGATCTTCATGGGAGTGGGCCTGGCCTCGGGGGTTCGTGGCATTTACCACAGCTACCCGGTGCGAGTCCGTCCCCAAGGCGACCCCGCAGGTGTCGTGGTCGTGAAGGCATCGATGGAGGCCCTGGAAAGGGAATTCCGCCGGGCGTCGAACGGCCTCAGCTTTCTCGTCAATCAGCACGGGCTGATCTTCGGTGCCAACCGCGAGGAATGGCTGAACCAGACCCTCTGGAAGCGGACTCCTGAGGTGTTTTCAGGAATTGCCGAGCCCAGACCGCTCGGTAACGGCCTGTGGAACCAAACGGGCCTCGAGGTGAAAGAGAATCACCGCGCCGCCGACGGCTGGGGCAACGAGTATCTCATTTACCGGGCGCCGATTCATCGCTTCCCGGGCTGGCAGCTCGTCTATCTCGTCAGTGTCAGCGAGCTCTCGCGAAAGGCCTTCGAGCCCCTCGTCAGGACCGGGTTCCCCATCGTTATCGCTCTCTGCATCCTGATTGGCCTGGCGGTCTTCGTCCTTTACATCGCGGCGAGCAGGGATATCGCCCGCCAGAAGGAGACGGCGGACGCCCTCCGCGCCAGCGAGGAGAAGTATCGCAACATCCTGGAGAATATCGAGGAAGGTTACTTCGAGGTCGATCTCACCGGCAACCTCACTTTCTTCAACGACTCCATTTGCGCCATGTCCGGCTACGCCCGGAGCGAGGTCCTGGGGATGAACAACCGGGCCTACACGTCTCCGCAAACGGCGAAGAGGATGTTCAGTGTCTTCAACGAGATCTATCGCACCGGCAGGCCGGCAACCATTCTGGACTACGAGATTATCAGGAAAGACGGGACGATCAAAACCCTGGAGCTCTCAGCCTCACTGATGCGCGACTCGGCCGGGCAGCCCGTCGGCTGCCGTGGGCTCGTTCGCGATGTGACCGAGCGCAAGCACGCGGACGAAGCTCTCCGCGAAAGCGAGGAGAAATACCGGACGGTGCTCGAGGCCAACCCCGATCCTGTGGTGGTCTGTGATCGGGAGTCCCGGGTGCTCTATTTCAATCCCGCCTTCACCCGGGTCTTCGGATGGACCCTGGATGAGCGCCTCGGGAGGCCGCTGGAAGGGTTCGTGCCCGAAGACAATCAGGCCGAGGCGAAGGTGATGATGGAACGGCTCATGGCCGGGGAGAGTTTTTTCGGCCTTGAGAGCCGCCGCTACAGCAAGGGCGGCCAGATCCTTCCGGTGAGCGTGAGTGGGGCCGTCTATCGTGACCGGGACGGCAACCCCGTGGGAAGCATCATCAACCTGCGCGATATCACCGAACAGAAGAAGCTCCACGGTCAGCTCCAGCACGCCCAGAAGATGGAGGCCGTGGGTACCCTAGCAGGCGGGATCGCCCACGACTTCAACAACCTGCTCCAGGCGGTCCAAGGGTACGCCGAGCTTCTTTTCAGAGCGAAGCCCCAGGATCACCCCGACCGCGTCGGTCTCCAGAAGATCCTCAGTGCGGCCAAACGGGGAGCCGAACTGACCCGGCAGCTGCTCACCTTCAGCCGCAAGGTGGAAAGCAGGAAGCGGCCGTTGGATCTCAATTATGAGGTGCACGAGGTCCAACGGTTGCTCGAGCGGACCATCCCGAGGATGATCGATATAGAGCTTCATCTGGCCGAGGATCTGAAGATCGTCAATGCCGACCCGGTGCAGATGGAGCAGGTGCTCATGAACCTCGCCGTGAACTCCAAAGACGCCATGCCCCATGGCGGGAGGCTTGTCATCGAGACCAAAAACGTGACCCTGGACGCAGCATTCTGCAAGGCCAACCTGGGGTCGAAGCCCGGTGATTACGTCATGCTCGGGGTCTCGGATACGGGTCACGGGATGGACAACAAGACCATCGCTCACATCTTTGAGCCCTTCTACACCACCAAAGGCCCGGGAAAGGGCACAGGGCTCGGACTGGCGATGGTCTACGGCATCGTCAAGGACCACGAGGGCTACATCACCTGTCACAGCGCCCCGGCGGTTGGGACCACCTTCAAGATCTATTTGCCGGTTGTCGAGGAGCCGGCAGAGATCCCAGAGGAGAGGGAACGGCTGACCCAGGTCAAGAAGGGATGTGAAACAATTCTCCTCGTGGACGACGAGGAATTCATTAGGGACGTGGCGGTGCAACTCCTTCGGGAGTTCGGCTATACCGTGCTCACCGCTGCCAACGGGGAGGCGGCCCTAGAGATCTATCGGAAAGAGCACGAACGCATCGATCTCGTCGTTCTGGATCTGATCATGCCCGGGATGGGGGGTATGAAGTGTCTCCGCCGGCTTCTCGAAATCAATCCCCAAGGCCGGGTCCTCGTTGCCAGCGGATATTCGGCAAGCGGGCCGGCGCGGGAGGCGATCGACGCCGGCGCCAGAGGCTACCTCGGCAAGCCCTACGATATCGACAAGATGCTCGTCGTGATCAGGGATGTACTGGACCGGCTCGCCGGGGGCGTGACGGTTCACTAGCCCGCCAGATGCCCGGGTAACAACAGGCGCAACCCGCAAACACTCCCCTGCCGTCGTCCATCACCCGATCGTGGCTGGAAGCCGCTCCTCCTTAAGACCGGCCGGCGGTGGAGGCAGGGTGGTCTGCGACGCAAAGCGCATCCGGAGCCACTACCTTCCTTCGCCGACAGAAAGGCCTCCCAGTCTTTCCACCACATCCCCGCCCAGAGGCCTGGCCTCGGTCTCCACTATCAACGCTGCGACTATGCGCCTTTGCAGAGCAGACCTCGCTGCCTCCATCCGATCGCGACGGAAGCCCCATGAGGGATAAAAAAGCCCTCACCTCGGGGAGGCTGCTGAGGTGAGGGCCCAGGGGCCATAGGCAGGACTCGGAGGAAGGAGTTAGCAAGTCTCTACCTACATGTTGTAGTATATCGACGGTCAAGGGGAGAGAAGTGGCCCCGGGGCTACCGGTCAGGGGGCTGTCCGAGTTTCTTGGGGCGTTGATTAATGCGCCTCGGGCGCATAAGAACCCGCCCCTACGCAACGGAGCGGCAGGCTCCTGGTGGAGGCCCCGTCACGAATGTGGTGGAACCCGATTCCCTTGTCGCCGGCTCCAAGTCGCTCAATTTCGGGTCAGAGAAGCAGTCCATGACGCGCTTCAGGATTTTCACCAGCAACCGCCTCGAGGTCCTGGCCGACACCCTCGCCGAAGTGCTCAGGGAGCCTCTCCGTGCTCCCCTTGCGCCCGAGTTCGTCGTGGTTCAGAGCAAGGGAATGGAGCGCTGGGTCTCCATGGAGCTCGCCCGGCGCCACGGCGTCTGCGCCAACATGAGATTCCCCTTCCCGAACACCTTTCTCCAGGATCTCTGCCACAGGCTCATCCGGCCGCTGCCGGACCCTTCGCCCTTCGAACCCCAGGTCTTGAGCTGGAGGGTCATGGGGCTCCTCCCCTCCCTGCTCGGAAGCCCGGACTTCACGACCTTGAGGACTTACCTGGGGGACCCCCCCGACGCACTCAAGCTGATCCAGCTCTCCGAGCGCATCGCCGATACCTTCGACCAGTACCTTCTCTTCCGGCCGGAGATGATCCTTGGGTGGGAGCAGGAAAGGGAGAGCCACTGGCAGGCTCGGCTCTGGCGGGAACTGAGCCGAGGTCGAGAGCACCTGCACCGAGCCGCTCTGGGAAAGGCGCTCCTCGAGGCGCTCCAGGGCGCCCATGTGGAGTTGGGGCAGTTCCCGGAGCGGGTCTCGGTGTTTGGGATCTCGGCCCTGCCGAGGTTCCACCTGGAAATGCTCGCCGCGTTGTCGCGGGTCACCGAGGTGAATCTCTTTCTCATGAACCCATGCCGGGAGTACTGGGGCGACATCCTCGCCCACCGCGAGGCGAGACGGGCGACGGCCGGAGCAGGCTCTCCCACCGACCAGCTCCACCTGGAAGCGGGGAACAGCCTTCTCGCCTCCCTGGGAGCGCTGGGCCGCGACTTCTTCGATCTCCTCACCGAGTACCCTGGCGAGGAGGAGGAGACCTTCGTGGACCCAGGGGAGGGGACCCTCCTCAGTGCTCTACATTCGGACATCCTGAATCTCCGCGAGCGCGGCCGCTCCGGGAGCGGCAGGTCCGCGGTTGCCGCGACTGACGCCTCGATCCAGATCCACGCCTGCCACAGCCCGATGCGGGAGGTCGAGGTCCTCCACGACCGGCTCCGCCACCTCTTCGAGGCGGATCCCGACCTCGCCCCCGGAGACATCCTGGTCATGACGCCGGACATCGGCACCTATGCCCCTTTCATCCAGGCGGTCTTCGCCGCTCCCGCCGAGGCTTCGGGGACGATCCCCTTCACCATTGCCGACCGGAGTGTGAGGGAGGAGGGCGAGATCGTTACCGCCTTTCTCGCCATCCTTGATCTCCAGGGGAGCCGGTTCACCTCGTCCCAGGTTCTCGCCGTGCTCGAGGCTGGAGCGGTTCGGAGCCGGGCGGGCCTGAGCGAGGCGGACGTGGAGCTGGTGCGGAGATGGGTAAGGGAGACGGGGATCCGGTGGGGGATCGACGACCAGAATCGGCGGGAGCTTGCCCTTCCGGCCGACCGGGAAAACACGTGGAGAGCCGGGCTGGACCGGCTCCTCCTGGGATACGCCTTGCCCGGCGGGGAGGAGCGCCTGTTCGGAGGAGTACTCCCCTACGACGCGATCGAGGGCTGCGATACCCTGGTGCTCGGCCGGTTCCTCCACTTCGTCGAGGAGCTTTTCCGCGAGGCCCGGGATCTCGGCCGGCCCCGCACCCTGGTCGAGTGGTCCCGGGCGCTCCGGGAGATGCTCGACCGCTTCTTCGAGGCGAACGAGGATGGGGAGCGGGAGCTCCAGGTGATCCGCGGCAAGGTCAAGGAGCTTGCCGACCTGGAGAGGCGCGCCGAGCTCACCGGGTCCGTTGAACTCAAGGTCATTCGCTATCACCTCGGTCACCACCTGGAGCGGGAGGGCTTCGGCTCCGGCTTCATGACCGGAGCGGTGACCTTCTGTGCCCTGCTTCCCATGCGGAGCATTCCCTTCAAGGTGATCTGGCTCCTAGGCATGAACGGCGACGCCTACCCCCGAACGTCGCCACCCCTCGGCTTCGACCTCATGGCACGTCAGCCGCGGCGGGGTGACCGCTCGCGGCGGCACGACGACCGGTATCTCTTTCTCGAGGCTCTCCTCTCCGCTCGCGAACGCTTTGCCATCAGCTATGTCGGCCAGAGCATCCAGGACAATAGCCCCCTCCCTCCCTCGGTGGTGGTGAGCGAACTCCAGGACACCATAGAACAGGGGTTCGAGCTCCGCGGGGGGGAGATCCTGGAGCACGTGGTGACCCGCCATCGCCTCCAGGGGTTCAGCCCGGAGTACTTCAAGAGCGATCAGAGACTCTTCAGCTATTCCGACGAGTATTTCGAGACGGCCAAACGTCTTGTAGCGCCACGCCGGGCGCCGCTTCCCTTTATCCCCGCGGGGCTCTCGGAGCCGCCGGCCGAGTGGCGGACCGTCGACCTGGACGATCTGGCCAGGTTTTTGGCCAACCCGGCGAAGTTTCTCCTCACGGGCCGACTGGGGATACGCTTGGACGAGGCGGAGGAGATCCTCGCCGAGACGGAGCCCTTCACCCTGACCGAACTCGAGAGGTACCTCCTAGAGGAGCGGCTGGTAGAAAAAGCGCTGGCCGGTCAGGATCTGAGGGGCTACCTCGCTGTGGCGAGAGCGGCCGGACGGATTCCCCACGGGATGGCAGGGGTTTGCACGTACGAGGAGCTGCGGATCGGCGTGGAGCGCTTCGTGGCGCGGACCCGGCCGTATCTCGAGAGCCCCCGAGCCGAGCCCCTGCCGCTGGATCTCGCCGTCGGGGAGTTCCGGGTAAGGGGACGGATCAGCGGCCGCTACGGCGATCGACTGGTGCAGCAACGCTATGCCCGGGCGAAGCCGCACGATCACCTCCGGGCCTGGATCACCCACCTCGCCCTTGGCCTCGCCGACTCGCCCCGGAGCAGCTTGCTCGTTGGCCTCCGCGCCGACGGCGAGGCCACGTGGGTCGCCTGGGAGTACAGCCCGGCGGCAAACGGCGCCGCGCTTCTCCTCGGGCTTCTCGAGCACTACTGGGAAGGGCTGCAAAGGCCGCTCCCCTTCTTCCCTCGCTCTTCCTGGGCCTACGCTCGCTACGTGTTGGAGAAGGGGCGCCCCGAGGGGGAGGCGCTCCGGAAGGCCTCGGAGACCTGGGCTGGAGACGACTACCGCCGCGGTGAGAGTGAAGATCCGTACTACCATCTCTGCTTCCGCGCCACCGACCCCCTCGGCGACGCCTTCCGACGCCTCGCGGTAGACGTCTTCGCGCCGCTTCTCGCCCACCGGAAGGAGATGGGTTGATGGCCGACCCTCGTCCCCTCGATCTCCTGAACGTTTCCCTGGCCGGGACGCACCTCATCGAGGCCAGCGCCGGCACCGGGAAGACGTACGCCATCACCGGCTTGTTTCTGCGGCTCCTTCTCGAAGGAAACCTGGGGGTACCGGAGATTCTCGTCGTCACCTTCACGGAGGCGGCGACTGCCGAGCTCAAGGATCGCATCCGCGGCAGGCTGAGGCAGGCGGCGCGGGCCTTTGCCGAAGGGGAAGGCGAGGATCTGCTCCTGAATGAGCTGGTGCGGCGCCAGGGCGACCGGGAGCGAGGCGCCGCCGCCATCGGGGAGGCGCTGCGCGCCTTTGATCTCGCCGCCATCTCCACCATCCACGGCTTCTGTCTCCGCACGCTCCGGGAGAACGCCTTCGAGAGCGGGAGCCTCTTCGACAGCGAGCTGCTGCCTGACCAGGGGAGCCTTATCAGAGAGGTGGTCGAGGATTTCTGGCGGACCCGTGTCGCCGGGGACTCGGCCCTCTTCGTCTCCTATGTCCTGCGCCAGGAGAGCAGCCCCGGTAAGCTTCTCTCTCTCCTTGGCACCAGGGTCACCCAACCGCACCTGACCATACTTCCCGACCGGGAGGTCCCTGACTCCGCCCCGGAGGAGCGGGAGTACCTCGAGTGCTTCAGGGAGGTGCGCGACGTCTGGCCTGAGGCGCGAGCGGAGGTTGAGCGGCTCCTCAGCACCTGCGAGGGGCTAAACCGGACCAAGTACAGAAAGGGGGCGATTCCCCTTTGGCTCTCCCGGATGGACGAATACGTGGAGCGAGGAGACCGGGACGGGAGCCCCTTTGCCGAGTTCAGGAAGTTCACCGCCAGAGAGCTGGAGGGCTCGATGAAACGGGGTTTCGCCCCTCCGGCCCACTCCTTCTTCTCCCTCAGTCAGCGGTTGCAGGACGCCCAGACGGGGCTCGAAGAACTCTTCCGGAAGCGTCTTGTCGGCCTGAAGGCTGAGCTCTTCCGCCACGTCCGTCGCGAGCTCGCGAGGCGGAAGACGGAGCGGAACGTCATGAGCTTCGACGATCTCCTGGTCCGGCTCCACCAGGCCCTCGAGGCCCGGGGCGGTGCGGCCCTCGCCAGGGCGATCAGGGGCAGGCTCAAGGCAGCCCTCATCGATGAGTTTCAGGACACGGATCCCGTCCAGTACGCCATTTTCAGGAGGGTCTTCTGCAGCGGCGACGGCCCCCTTTTCCTCATCGGCGACCCCAAGCAGGCCATCTACGGGTTTCGCGGCGCCGACCTTTTCGCCTACCTGGCGGCCTCCTCCGAGGTGGAGTCCCGGCACACCCTGGGCGAGAACTGGCGCTCCGAGCCCGGGCTGATCACGGCAGTGAATACCGTGTTCGACGGGCGGGACCGCCCGTTTCTGTTCGAGGAGATTTCCTTTCATCCGGCTCAACCGGCACCGGCCAAGGGGCCGGACCCACTGCGGATCGAGGGCGAGCCCGGGCCTGCTCTTCACCTTTGGTTCCTAGAGGGAGGCCTGGGGCAGGGCGCGGACAAGCCCCTCACCAAGGGCGGGGCGCGGGAGATCCTCCCGCGGCTGGTGGCAGGGGAGATCTCGCGGCTCCTCCGCCTCGGCCGGAGCGGGAGGGCCGTCATCGGCACGAGGCCCCTCGGCGAGGGCGACGTGGCCGTTCTGGTCCGGCGGAACCAGGAAGCCCGCCTCATGCAGGATGCCCTCGCCGGGCTCAACATCGCGAGCGTGCTCTACAGCACCGGGGACCTCCTCGACAGCCACGAGGCCTTGGAGATGGGGCGGCTGCTCCGGGGGATCGCCGAGCCCAACAACGCGGGGGTTCTCAAGGCAGCCCTCGCCACCGATCTCCTCGGGGTCAAGGGTGAGGAGCTGGAACGGCTGTTAGGAGATGCGCCCGCCTGGGAGCGATGGATCGTCAGCTTCAAAGCGTTCCACGATCTCTGGAACGAGCGGGGGTTCATCGTCATGATCCGCCGTCTCCTGGCCGGGCAGGAGGTGCTCCCGCGGCTCATGTCGCTCCCGGACGGCGAGCGCCGCAACACGAACCTTCTTCACCTGGTGGAGGTGCTGCACCGGGCGGCAGTGGAGCAAAAGCTAGGCATGGGGGGGGTGCTAAAATGGCTCGCCCAGCACCGGGACCGGACGACGGCGCGGCTCGAAGAGCACCAGCTCCGGCTGGAGAGCGACGAGAAGGCGGTGAAGCTCGTCACCGTGCACAAGAGCAAGGGGTTGGAGTACCCGGTGGTCTTTTGCCCCTTTGCCTGGGACGGCGCGGGGATCAGGGAACGCGGCGAGCCGTTGGCCTTCCACGGCGCGGACGGGGGGCTCACCCTCGATATCGGCTCCGAGGATAGGGAAACCCACCGGCCTGCAGCCGAACGGGAGGTGCTGGCGGAAAATCTCCGCCTCCTCTACGTGGCTCTCACTCGCGCCCGGAACCGCTGCTACCTCGTCTGGGGCCGCTTCCGGGAGGGCGAGACGTCGGCACCGGCCTACCTCTTCCACGGTGGCAGACGGGCCCCGGGGGAGCATGCGGTCGCGGGGCTGGCTGCCCGGCTCGGGGAGATGAGCCACGAGGCGATGCTGTCGGACCTCAGGGGGCTGGAGCAAGCCGGCGCCGGTGCTATAGCGCTCACCGAGGCGGCCGAGGTTTCTCCCGAGGAGGCGCCGCCTCTTCCGGTCGAGCCCTCGGAGCTCGCTTCCAGGACACGGACCGTCCAGGTGGAACGGCGGTGGCGGGTTGCAAGCTTCTCCGCCCTGGTCTCCGCCCAGCCCCACCGCGCCGAGCTTCCGGACCGCGACCAGGGAACGATGCCGGAACTTTCAGATAGCGTGGACTCTCTGCAGCCGGAGGCGGGAAGAAAGATCCTGGATCCCTTTGCCTTTCCCGGAGGAGCGAAAGCCGGGACCCTTCTCCATGATATTCTCGAGCACCTGGATTTCTCGGGCCGGGAAGGGCCCTCCGTGGAAGAACTCGTCGCCGAGAAACTCGAGGAGTACGCCTTCGAGCCTGTCTGGCGGGATTGCCTCGGCGCGATGCTCGCCAGGGTTCTCGCCGCGCCCCTCGCCGCGGACCGTCCCGACCTGAGCCTCTCACACGTCGACCGGCGCGATCGCCTGAATGAGCTTGAGTTCTACTTCCCATTGAAGCCGATCTCCCCCGCGATGCTCCAGAGGGTCTTTGCCGTTCACGGAGGACCGGCGATGCCAGGGGACATTCCCGAGCATCTGGGGCGACTCCAGTTTGCACCCGTCCGCGGATACATGAAGGGATTCATGGATCTGGTGTTCCGGTTCGACGGCCGCTTCTACCTGGTGGACTGGAAATCCAACCTCGTCGGCGATCGGTCCGAAGACTACCGGGCGGAGGCGCTCGCCACGGTCATGGTGGAGAGGTTCTACGTGCTCCAGTACCACCTCTATGCCGTGGCCCTCGACCAGTACCTCCGTCTCCGTCTCCCCGGGTACGATTATGACCGGCACTTCGGCGAGGTGCTCTACATTTTCCTGCGGGGTGTCGATCCGGGCCTGGGGCCTGCGTATGGGATCTACAGGGACAGGCCGGCGCGGCAGCTGGTGGAGGCGTTGAGGGAGACACTTGTTGACCGGGGTACTTAATGTCAAATGACAAATGCCACAAGACGGAATTTTTGACATTTGAACTTTGGATTTGATTTGACCTTTAGATTTTGACATTCGGCATTTGCTCCCTTTGTAGGCTGGTGCACCGGTGACAGATCGACTCCGGTCCTCGAAGAGGAATGTATGACTGAACCCATACTCCGCCGGCTCCAAGCGGGCGGCCTCCTCGCTCCCCTCGACGTCCACTTCGGTCGCTTCATGGAGCGGCTCGCGGGCGGGGCTGTTCCGGAGCTCGTCCTGGCTTCCGCGCTGGTGAGCAGCGCCGCACGGCAGGGGCACATCTGTCTCGATCTGGCCGCAGTGGCCGGAGGGCTAGTCGCGGTAGGGGAGGGGGGTGAGGAACCGGCGCGATGTCCGGACCTCTCTTCCTGGTGCGCGCGACTGGGCGAGGCTCCTGTGGTAGGGAGACCGGGCGAGTACCGACCTCTCGTCCTCGACGACGGCAAGCGCCTCTACCTTTACCGTTACTGGGAGTATCAGGAGAGGCTAGCCGCCGCCGTCGGGGAACGGGTCATCGGTGTTGGCGAAATCACGGATGGAGAGTTGCTCGCCCGGGGGCTGGCGCGACTCTTCCCCGAAGAAGAGCCGGGCGGGGTCAACTGGCAAAAGGTTGCGGCCTTCACCGCCCTGACCCGGCGTTTCTGCGTGATCTCCGGCGGCCCCGGAACAGGGAAGACCACAACAATAGCCAGGATTCTGGCGCTTCTGGCCGAGCAGGGTTCGCCGCGGCCCGCTGTCGCCCTTGCAGCGCCGACGGGAAAGGCTGCGGCCCGACTGGAGGAAGCGGTCCGGGAGGCGCGGGAGCGCCTCCCCATCGCGCCGGAGACAAAGGCGGCTTTGCCCCAGGATGCCTCCACCTTACACCGGCTCCTCGGCGTCATTCCGGGATCGCCGTACTTCCGGCACACGAGGCAGCACCCGCTGCCTATCGACGTCCTGGTGGTGGACGAAGCCTCCATGGTGGACCTGGCACTCCTGTCCAAGGTGGTGCAGGCGCTCCCCGCCCGGGCTCGATTGATTCTCCTCGGGGACCGGGATCAGCTCGCCTCGGTCGAGGCGGGCGCGGCGCTCGGCGATATCTGCGACAGCGCCGGCGACGGCCCTGTATCCAGGAGTCATGCCGAGGAGATCCGACGGGCGACCGGGTACCGGCTGGACGCGGATGAAGGGATCGACCGGCCCGGGATCCGGGATTGCATCGTTCACCTGCGGACGAGCTATCGGTTCGGGAGGACGAGCGGGATCGGCGCCCTCTGCCGTGCGGTGAACGCGGGCCGACCCGACGAGGCGGCGGGACTCCTCCGGGAAGGATTCCCCGATCTCGGTTGGAGGACCGTGCCCCGGCCCGAGAGGTTGCCTCGGGCGCTCCGTGAGGTGGTAGGGGAGGGGTTCGCCGACTACCTCTTGACCGACGATCCCGGTCAGAACTTCCAGTGCCTCGAAAGGTTTCGGATCCTTTGTGCGGTGCGGGAAGGCCCCTACGGAGTCATCGCTCTCAACCGAAGGGTTGAGGAGATCCTCCGTGACCGCGGGCTCATCGTTTCCGGGAGACCCTGGTACCGGGGGCGGCCGGTCATGATCACGAGGAACGACTACAACCTTCACCTGTTCAACGGCGACGTCGGTGTGGCGCTTCCGGATCCCGCCGCTGGGGGCGACCTTCGTGTCTTCTTCTTGTCGGCGGAGGGGACGGTGAGGAAGTTTCACCCAGCGTTGCTGCCGGAGCACGAGACGGTGTACGCCATGACCGTGCACAAGAGCCAGGGCTCGGAGTTCAACCGGGTGCTCCTCGTGCTGCCGGACAGGGAGACCCCGGTGCTCACTCGCGAACTCATCTACACCGGCATCAGCCGTGCTCGACGGCGCGTGGAGATCTGGGCGAAGGAGAGTGTTTTGCGGAGCGCCGTTGCTCGCCGGATCGAGCGCACCTCCGGCTTGCGGGATGCGCTGAGATCCGCCCCATTGCCCCCCCTCTCCCCCAACTGGGGGAGAGGGTAAGGGTGAGGGGGAGGCGCGCTGCACGTCACCCCCTCACCTTGATCCTCTACCCCTTCCAAGGGGGAGAGGAGATTTTTTTGTGGTCGGGATGTAGGGTGGGCGGTGCCCATCCTACGTGGAACCCGGGGGGTGAAAAGGAAATGTTTGGTCGGCAAAGCCCACCAGAGTGGAATGGCACCTTTTCTGGTGGGCGGCGCCCACCCTACATGGAGCTCCCGGACACTGAAAAAGGGTTATTTGTCATTGCCGACGTGCGGTTGGAGTAGAAACTCTCCCCGACAAAATACTGGTTTCTCCCCATAGACAGGTAACGGCCCGGTCTCCACAATGTACGGGACGAGAATCGAGCCCGTCATTACCTCGGGGAATGGGCCCCACATTTCTCGAGGAGCCGGTTTGTTGGGGAGGACAGTTTAAGCGCGCAGGGAACGGAACCGCAGGACCGGTACCGAGGGGCGATCTCTATCTTCCAGCCCGGGATCGCCACGACGGGACCGAAGTGCCAAGACGAACCACCAAACTCAAGCCCTGACGACTTCACAAGAAGCCGCCAAGGCAGACGGTACAAGCTTCAGATGCAAGGCGCGCGAATCTTGAAGAATGAGGCGTACAGAGAGGTACGCTGCAGTGACGAAAGATGAAGCGCAACGCCGCAGATGAACTTTTTGCGAAGCCGTCAAGCCCTGATGGGAGTCTACAGCACGCGATTCCAGCCGGCGACCGGAGGGGTATTCCGGGCGGAAGGAGTCACGCATGCCGTGGGCCTGTTACCAGGCTCCAGGGACCTGAGGGGGTTGTCGTGTATCCTGGAGCCGAGAGGATAGAGGGGTTAGGAATTCGAGCGAGTACTTTTAGGGAGGACAAGCCATGTTTGACAAGACCAAGCTCAAGGCCCTGAAGGAAGCAAAAGACAAGTGGGAAGGCGGGCCGGTGGCGAAATCTCTCGCCAAGTTCCCGGAGCGCAAGAAGAAGTTCACTACCATCTCGGGGATGGAAGTGGCCCGGCTCTACACTCCGGACGACCTCGGCGACGACTTCGACTACATGACCAAGCTGAACTTCCCGGGAGAGTTTCCCTTCACCCGCGGTGTCCAGCCCACAACGTACCGCGGCCGCTTCTGGACCATGCGTCAGTACGCCGGCTTCGGCACCGCCAAAGAGACCAACGAGCGCTACCGCTACCTGCTCGGGCAGGGTCAGACGGGCCTGAGCGTCGCGTTCCAGCTGCCCACCCAGGCGGGCTACGATTCAGACCACCCTCTCTCCCAGGGCGAGGTGGGCAAGGTCGGCGTGGCCATCGATTCGCTGGATGACCTGCGGGTGCTCTTCAGTGGCATCCCCCTGGACAAGGTGACCACCTCCATGACCATCAACGCCCCGGCGAGCGTCCTGGTCTCCATGTATCTCGCCCTCGCCGAGGAGCAGGGTGTGCCGTGGAGCAAGGTGGGCGGCACCGTGCAGAACGACGTGCTCAAGGAGATCATCTGCCGCGGCCAGTACATCTATCCGCCCCAGGCCACGATGCGCCTCACCGTGGACCTCATCCAGTTCTGCGAGAAAAACGTCCCCAACTGGAACACCATCAGCATCAGCGGCTACCACATCCGCGAGTCGGGTTCTACCGCGGCCCAGGAGATGGCCTTCACCATCGCCGACGGCATCGCCTATGTCCAGGCCTGCATCGAGCGTGGCATCGACGTGGACAAGTTCGGACCACGGCTCTCCTTCTTCTTCAACGCCTTCACCAACGTGCTGGAAGAGGTGGCCAAGTTCCGGGCCGCTCGCCGTTTCTGGGCCAAGCTCATGAAAGAGCGTTTCAAGGCCAAGGATCCTCGCTCCCAGATGCTCCGCTACCATGTCCAGACCGGCGGCGTGACCCTCACCGCCCAGCAGCCTCTCAACAACATCGTCCGCGTTGCCCTCCAGACCCTGGCCACCGCCTACGGCGGCGCCCAGTCGCTCCACACCAACTCCTACGACGAGGCCCTCTGTCTGCCCACCCAGGCAGCGGTGACCGTGGCCCTCAGGACCCAGCAGCTTGTGGCCGAGGAGAGCGGCGCCACCGACACCGTGGATCCGCTCGCCGGCTGCTACTACGTCGAGGCCATGACCGACAAGATCGAGGCGGAGATCGCCGAGTACATCAAGAAGATCGACGCCATGG